>WNFQ01000003.1_pt1 | contig 95252 bp, 85 predicted proteins | sample 5400171 | NCBI WGS metagenome assembly WNFQ01 (sample SAMN13153356, study PRJNA577476) | soil metagenome | isolation source: 20 cm soil under Madrone tree | place: USA:California | collected 2016-06-14
CTGATCGACATTACGCAGGGCAACAACACGTTTGGTCCGTTCACCAACGGTGACGGCAAGACGTACACCGTCCAGGGCTACACGGCGGGGCCTGGCTACGATCTGGCGACTGGGCTGGGGACGTTCAACGGGGCCGCGTTGGTGCGCGCGCTGGCGGAGCGAGCCCGAGGAGAGTGAGTCTGATGCAAATCCGGTCGGGCCCGGCCCGTATGGCCGGGTTCGACGATTACGATTGATCCGAAGGGGATTTTGACCCGCGATACCCCCGGCCGATGCCGGTCCGCGAGCGGGCTGGGACTGGGACTAGGACTAGGCCGCGGGCGCGGCGTCGCGGGCCTGGCCGGCGTCGAAACGAAACAGGCTGACCGCGCGCGCCAGTGAGACCGCGAGCCGTTTCATCGATTCGGAAGATGCAGCCGACTGCTCGACCAGCGCGGCGTTTTGCTGCGTCATCCGCTGCAGCTCGCCGATCGCGACCTGGAGTTGCTCGATCTCAGCCGCCTGCGAGGACGAAGCCGCGTTGATCTCCGCAATGAGCTCGGAGACCCGCCGTACCTGCTGCACGATCTCTCGCATCGTCTGACCGGCATCGACGACCAGGATGGAGCCGGAGCGGACCTTGTTCACGCTCTCCTGGATCAGATTCTTGATCTCGCGCGCGGCGTCGGCGCTGCGATGCGCCAGGGCCCGCACCTCGCCGGCCACCACGGCGAACCCGCGTCCCTGTTCGCCGGCACGCGCGGCTTCGACGGCGGCGTTGAGCGCGAGGATGTTGGTCTGGAATGCGATCGAGTCGATGACGCCAATGATGTGGCTTATCTTGGTCGAGCTGGATTCGATCTGCCCCATCGTCTCCACGACCTGGCCGATCACCTGGCCACCCTTGGTCGCTACGTCGGACGCCGACGTGGCCAGCTGATTCGCCCGGCTCGCGTTGCCGGCGCTTTGCTTGACCGTTCGGGTGATCTGCTCGACGCTGGAGGCGGTGCGCTGCAGACTGGTTGCCGCATTTTCGGTGCGCGCCGACAGATCCAGATTGCCGGTTGCGATATCGGAGGATGCGGTGTGGATGCCGTCGCTGCTGTCGCGGACCTGGCCGACGATGTCGCGCAGCGCTTCGGTCATGCCGGCCAGGGCATTGAGCAACTGCGCGGTCTCGTCTTTGCCGTCGACCCGGCGCGCGGCCGATAGATCGCCGACGGAGATCGCCTGGGCCACGCGAATGCTGTCGTTCAGGGGCTGGGTCAGGCGGGCGATCATCGTCCGCACGAAGTACACGGCCAGCGTCAGCGCCAGGGCGGCCGCCGCAAAGACGGCGATGATCTGGTTGCTCGCCTCGCTCTGGGCCTGCGCGATCGTGGAGCGCGTCTTTTCCTCATACTGTTCGTCCAGCCGCTGCACGCCTTCGCTGACACTGTTGATCGCGGCACGCAGCGGGACCAGATCCTGCAGCGTCGCGCCGACTCCGAGCTTGCCAGACAGCAGCGCCAGGTCGGAGTCCAGCTTGGCGGCATCCGCGGCTTCGGAGCGCTGCGCGATTTCGTGCACGCTATCGGCCGACTTGTGCAGGGCCTCCAGGGCCTTGGCCGACAGCTTGCCGCTGTCGACCGCATCGGTCACGCCGTCGACGAACTGCTTGTACGTCTTGCTCGCCACGTTGACCTGCAGGTGCAGCGGAAAGGTGACCGCGAGCAGGCCGGACCGGCGGCTATCCATCCACGCCTGGACCGTCAGCAGGATCGCCAGCGGCAATATCACGAACGCGAACTGGGCCGTGATCTTGTGGCCCCATCCGAGTCGGATATTCATCGCTGTGTCCTCGCTGCCGAGCGCACGCTTTCGTTTCCCCTGTTGAACGTCGATCACCATGGCGCCGTCGCGTCGCGCGCCCTCGACATGGCCGACGGCGACAAAACGACGGGCGATCGTCGGACGTTAAGGTCACCTCAGGCAGCCGCATCCGCGGATAAGACGGCCCTTGGGCGCGCATTCGCGCGTCTTGATCGAGAGGGAGGGTGTCGGCGCTGGCCTACGGCCCGCGGTCGGAAACCGGCGCGACGACCACTTGCGAGGCCTCGTGCGCGGCAGGGGAGGAGGGGGAGGTAGCGTATTTGACGACCAGGCGTGCACTGGTGGCGTGTTCGCCGTCCCAGGCGGAGAAGCCGGTACAGACCTGCTTGGTCTGGTCCGATTCGGCCCGCTCGAAAGGTTTGTCCGCGAAGCGAGCCCGTCCCACATCCGGGCCGGCAGCGGCTCGACTGTCGGTCCAGGAACGCGCGGAGTCCTCGGGGCGGGCGTACAGGCCCAGGTCGGTCACGACTGCCGATGAGGGCACGCTCACGCACAGCGTCACCCGCAGCGCCTCCTGCTCGGAGCACGCCGGAGCGCCATCGGCGGCGGCGGCACGTGCGTGGCATGGCCCAAGCGTCGCAGTGGCCGTGACGGGGTCGGCGCCATGGCGATCGTCATCCGCATGCGTGGTCGAACCCGGATTGATCTGGGTTGCCCGCTCCAGACGCTGGGCCGCCGCGCTGATCTGTGCGAGTTGTGTCTGCATCTCGCTTCGCACGGTCGCCGAGTCGCGGTCCGAGCGGCTCACGAGGTACTGGGACAGCGCGAACCCGGCCACCGCGGCGGCGATCAGCAGCAGGAACACGGCCGTGACCGGGCCGCGGCGCGATTTTTTCGTCACCGGTGCGCCGCGTGCACGCTCCGCGACTTGCCTGCGCCAGGCCGCGCGCAGCTGAATCAGCGCGCCGATGATCGTGCCCGTGGCCGCGACCGCGGCAGCGGTCACTCTGTCGTCCATATTGAATGGGAATGGATTCATGGATCGGGATCGCCCCCCAAATGCCAGCAGCTTACGGTCTTGGTGGCGGTTAACCGGATCGAACGTATGACCTACCGCCCAGGCAGATCAAGGCGATCCCCGCGTTCGGAGTATGCAGGCCGCGCCAGAGCCGCCGCCCCGGAATTGGCGGACAAATCCGCCGAACTTTCAGCGATCGGCCTCGCCGTACGCGCCGGCCAGCTCCCGGCTGCGCTCCTGCGCAGCGAAAACCGCCTGGACGAACCGCTCGTGCACTCCGAGCACCCGCATTTTCTCCAGCGCTGCCGCGGTCGTGCCGCCCTTGGATGTGACGCGTTCGCGCAACACGTCGACCGGGTCGGCGGACTGATGGGCCAATTGCGCGGCGCCCCGGAAGGTCGCAATCGAGAGCCGGCGCGCCTGGTCGGCCGTCATGCCCATCGCCTGCCCGGCCGCCTGCAGGGCCTCGATGAAGAAGAACACATAGGCCGGACCGCTGCCCGAGACGGCGGTGACCGCATCCAGCATGGCCTCGTCCTCGAACCAGACCACCTCGCCGGCCGCGCTCATGATCCGCTCGGCCAGGGTCTTGGCCGAAGGCGCCAGGTCGGCGCCGACGCTCATTCCGGTGATACCGGCTCCGATCAGTGCCGGCGTGTTGGGCATGGCCCGCACCACCTGGGGCTGGCCGCTCCAGGCCGCGACCGAAGCGGCCGGAATGCCGGCCGCGATCGTCAGTACGAAGCCGCCGGATAACCACGGCCGGCACTGCACGCACGCCGCTCGCATCTGCTGCGGCTTGACCGCGAACACGGTGGCGTCCATCCCGCGCAGGCCTTCATCCGGCGCAGCCGAGCCGATCACGCCGAACTGCTGCTTCATGGCGGCCAACCGTTGGGGATCGACCTCGACCACCCGGACCGACGCCGGATCCACCCCGTCCCGCAGCAGCCCGGCGATCAGCGCCGTGGCCATGTTGCCGCCGCCCACGAATGCGATCTTCATTGTTTGCGCGCTCCAAAAATCGCGGTGCCCACCCGCACCATCGTCGAGCCTTCGGCGATCGCCGCCTCCAGGTCGTCCGACATGCCCATCGACAGCGTGTCCAGGTCAACACCGCTGCCGCCCAACTCGCGCCGCAATTGCCCGAGCAGCTCGCGCATTTTGGCAAACGAGGCATGCTGGCGTGCCGGATCGGCGCCCGGCTCGGGAATCGCCATCAGCCCGCGCAGCCGCAGTCGCACCAGCCCCACGACCTGGCTCGCCAGCTCGGACAGCTGATGCGGCGCCAGGCCGTGCTTGCTGGCCTCGCCGCTGATGTTGACCTGCAGCAGCACGTTCAGGGGCGGCCGTCCGGCCGGCACTTGCTGGCACAGCCGCTGCGCGATTTTCAGCCGATCGAGCGACTGGATCCAATCGAAGCGCTCGGCCAGCTCGCGCGTCTTGTTGCTCTGGATCGGACCGATGAAATGCCATTCCGCAGTCTGCACGGGTTCGGTGCGCGCGACCTCGGCGATCTTGGCGAGCGCCTCCTGCACGTAGTTTTCGCCGAACCGCCGCTGGCCGGCTGCCACGGCCTGCCGGATGCGGTCGGCCCCAAAGGTCTTGCTGACCGCCACCAGCGCGATCGTCTGCGGGTCGCGGCCGGCAGCACGGGCCGCGCGCTCGATCCGGTCACGCACTCGCTGCAGCCGAGCTTGCGTGGTAGCGTCCAAACTGGCCATAATCCTTCCGATCAGCCGGCCCGGCGCTGGGCTAAGTTGCATTCGAACGTGGGCGCGGTCCGGGGTGTGCGCGCCTGCCTGCCTTCGCCTCAGCGGAACGGCTCGTCGATGGATATATCCGAACTTCTCGCATTCTCAGTCAAGAACAAGGCATCGGACCTGCATCTTTCGTCCGGACTGCCGCCGATGATCCGCGTGCACGGCGACGTGCGGCGGATCAACCTGCCGCCGCTGGACCACACCGAGGTCCACGCGATGGTGTACGACATCATGAACGATTCCCAGCGCAAGCAGTTCGACGAGCACCTGGAGTGCGACTTCTCGTTCGACCTGCCGGGCCTGGCGCGCTTCCGGGTCAACGCGTTCAACCAGGACCGGGGCGCCGCGGCGGTGCTGCGGACCATTCCGTCACGGGTGCTGTCGCTGGAAGAGCTGCAGGCGCCCCGGGTGTTCGCGGATTTCTCCACCCGACCGCGCGGTCTGGTGCTGGTGACCGGGCCGACCGGATCGGGCAAGTCGACCACGCTCGCCGCCATGGTCGATCACGTGAACAACACCTTGTACGGCCATATCCTGACGATCGAGGATCCGATCGAGTTCGTGCACGAACCGCGCAAGTGCGTGATCAACCAGCGCGAGGTCGGTCCGCACACACTGTCGTTCAGCAATGCGCTGCGATCGGCGCTGCGCGAGGACCCGGACGTGGTGCTGGTGGGCGAGTTGCGCGACCTGGAAACGATCCGCCTGGCGCTGACGGCCGCCGAGACCGGCCACCTGGTGTTCGGAACCCTGCACACGTCGTCCGCCGCCAAGACCATCGATCGCGTAGTGGACGTGTTTCCGGGGGCCGAAAAGGAGATGGTCCGGGCCATGCTGTCGGAGTCGCTGGTGGCGGTCATCTCGCAGGCGCTGCTGAAACTGAAGGACGGCAGCGGCCGGGTCGCGGTGCACGAGATCATGGTGGGCACCCCCGCGATCCGCAACCTGATCCGCGAGAACAAGGTGGCCCAGATGTATTCGATGATCCAGACCGGCAGCCAGTACGGGATGCAGACGCTCGACCAGTCGCTGCTGGAACTGGTCCGGCGCAATGTGATCGCGGTGTCCGAGGCGCGCACCTACGCCAAGACGCCGGACAATTTCGCGGGCTGATGCACCCGCGCGGGAACGACGGAGGACACTATGGAACGGGACCAGGCAACCCGCTTCGTGCACGACCTTTTGAAGCTGCTGCTGTCGAAGAAGGGTTCCGACCTGTTCCTGACCGCGGATTTTCCGCCCGCTTTCAAGGTGGACGGCCGGGTGCTGCCGGTTTCGAACCAGCCGCTGACGCAACAGCACACGGCCGAGCTGGTGCGCTCGATCATGAACGACCGGCAGGCGTCGGAATTCGAAGCGACCAAGGAGTGCAATTTCGCGATCAGCCCGACCGGGATCGGACGGTTCCGGGTGTCGGCCTTCGTACAGCAGGGCAAGGTGGGTATCGTGCTGCGGGTGATCGCGGACCACATTCCGACCGCCGAGGAACTGAACCTGCCCACGCTGATCAACGATCTGGCGATGGCCAAACGCGGGATCGTGATGGTGGTGGGCGCGACCGGATCGGGCAAGTCCACCACGCTGGCGGCGATGGTGGGCTATCGCAACGAGAACAGCCAGGGCCACATCATCACGATCGAGGACCCGATCGAGTACGTGCATCCGCACAAGAACTGCGTGATCACGCAGCGCGAGGTCGGGGTCGACTGCGAGAGCTGGAGCGTGGCCCTGAAAAATACGCTGCGGCAGGCGCCGGACGTGATCCTGATCGGCGAGGTGCGCGAGCGCGAGACGATGGATCACGCGATCGCGTTCGCCGAGACCGGGCATCTGGTGATGTGCACGCTGCACGCCAACAGCACGAACCAGGCCCTGGACCGGATCATCAACTTCTTCCCCGAGGATCGGCGCCAGCAGTTGCTGATGGACCTGTCGCTGAACCTGCGCGCGATGATCTCGCAGCGCCTGATCGCGTTCCGCGATCGCAAGGGGCGGGTGCCCGCCGTCGAGGTGATGCTGAACTCGCCGCTGATCTCGGAGCTGATCTTCAAGTCCGAGATCCAGGAAATCCGCGAAGTGATGAAGCGCTCGCGCGAGCAGGGCATGATCACGTTCGACCAGGCGCTGTTCGACCTGCACGAGCGCGAGCTGATTTCCTACGAGGACGCGCTGCGCAACGCCGATTCGGTCAACGACCTGCGGCTGCAGATCAAGCTGAACTCGAAACTGTTCGGCGGAGTGGCCGGGATACACCGCGGCATCGAGCACCTCGGCCTGACCGGCTCCTAGGGAGAAGGGCCGTCAGGACTCGGCGTCGGCGCGTACCCGGCGGTACGAGCCGGCGACCAGCTCGAAGCGGTAGAAGCGGCATTCGATCGGGCCGTTGAACAGCACGGTCCTTCGGGCCTCCTTCAATTTCAGCTGGGCCGGCAGGTCGCGGTCGCCCGACAGCAGCCAGGCATCCCAGCCGGGATAAGCCTGCTTCAGCCGGTCTCCGAAGCCCGACATCAGGCGCGCGACGGTGGCCGACTTCGGTTCGCTTTGCTGGCCGTAGGGCGGGTTGGTGACGATGAGTCCCGCCGAGGCGGGCGCCGGTGCCGTGCGGGCGTCGGCCGCGCTGAAGCTCAGATGGCCGTCGCTGACCGACCGGGCCAGACCCGCGCGCTGGGCGTTGGCCAGGGCGGTCTGGATCACGCGGCTGGAGATGTCGCTGCCGCTGATGTGGAACCCGGTGCGCTCGTCCACCGCCTCGCGCGCCCGCCCCAGGATGTCGCGCCACGCGCGCGCGTCGAACCCGAGCAGCCTTTCGAAGGCGAAGTGGCGCGCCAGTCCCGGGGCGCGCCGGGTGGCTATGCACGCGGCCTCGATCGCAATGGTGCCGCTGCCGCAGAACGGGTCGTGCAGGGCGACCTCCCGCGTCCAGCCGGAGCAGGCCAGCAGGCCGGCCGCAAGGTTCTCCTTCAGCGGCGCCTCACCCTTTTCGAGCCGCCATCCGCGCTTGAACAGCGGCTCGCCCGACAGGTCCAGGTAAAGATCGGCCCGCTGCGGCCCCACATGCGCAACCACCTGCACATCGGGTGCGGCGCGGTCCACCGACGGGCGCTCGCCGCAGCGCTCGCGCATCCGATCGGCAATCGCGTCCTTGACCCTGAGCGTGGCGAACTGCAGGCTGCGCAGCGGCGAGCGGGTCGCGGTCACGTCCACGCGCAGCGTCTGCGATGGCTTGAAGTGCGCCTCCCAGGCCACGGCGCGCGCCGTCTCGTACAGCTCCGACTCGTCCCGGTACGACCCGCCCGCGACGCGCCACAGTACCCGGCTGGCCAGGCGTGAATGCAAATTCACCGCGTAAGCGATGGCCAGCGTACCGTCGAAGCCGGCGCCCCCCGGCGTCGCTGTCACCGAACGGGCTCCGCAGGCCTGCAGCTCGAGCGCCAGCAGATCCTGCAGCCCGCGCGAGCACACCGCGAAAAAGCCCCTCGGCTGTTCGGGACTCACTTCCCCGCGGCTGTGAAGCGCGCTCAAAACGGTTTCACGACGACCAGTACCACCGCGGCCACCAGCAGCAGCACGGGAATCTCGTTGAACCATCTGAACCAGCGATGCGAGCGCTGCATCGCGTTGCGCTCGAACGCGGCCAGGATGCGCCCGCACGCGATGTGATAGGCGATGAGCGCCGCCACCACCGCGAGCTTGGCGTGCATCCATCCCTGGCCGCGGCCGATTCCTTCGCCCAGCCACAGCCAGAGTCCGAACAGGATGGCCAGAACCCCGAGCGGCGTGACGAACCGATACAGCTTGCCGGCCATCAGCAGCAGCCGGTCACGTTCGGCGCCGGCCTGCGGCACCATCGCCAGGTTGACGAAGATGCGCGGCAGGTAGAACAGGCCCCCGAACCAGCTGACCACCAGCACGATGTGCAGCGCCTTGATCCATAGCATGGGTCAGGATCGGGAACGAGGGGCGGAGGCGGGGTTTCGCGAAGCGAACCAGGACGCGTCGGCCATGCATCGGCGGTTCATCAGGTACGAACTTCGCCATTGCCCAGCACGATGAACTTCTGCGACGTCAGTCCTTCCAGGCCGACCGGCCCCCGCGCATGCAGCTTGTCGTTCGAAATGCCGATCTCCGCTCCCAACCCGTACTCGAATCCGTCGGCAAAACGGGTCGAGGCGTTCACCATCACCGAAGCCGAATCGACCTCGCGCAAAAAACGCATCGCGCGCTCATAGTTCTCGGTGACGATCGCATCGGTGTGGCGGCTGCCGTGGCGATTGATGTGCGCGATCGCCTCGTCCAGGCCCGCCACGGTCGCGATCGAAAGGATCGGCGCCAGGTACTCGGTGCGCCAGTCTTCCTCGGTCGCGTCCTTGAGGCCGGACACGCCGCGCGCCGTCAGGATCCGGCGCGTCTCGGAACACACGCGCAGCTCGACCTGCTTGGCAGCGTACAGCGCGGCCAGAGGCGGCAGCACCTCGGGAGCGATCGCGCGCGCGACCAGCAGCGTCTCCATCGTGTTGCAGGTGCCGTAGCGCTGAGTCTTCGCGTTGTCGGCGATCCGGATCGCTTTGGCCGGGTCGGCGCCCTCATCGATATACACGTGGCAGACGCCGTCCAAATGCTTGATCATCGGCACGCGGCTCTCGCGCATCAGCCGCTCGATCAGCCCGCGGCCGCCGCGCGGCACCACGATGTCGACGTACTCGGGCAGTGTGATCAGATGTCCGACCGCAGCGCGGTCGGTGCTCTCGATCAGCTGCACGGCGGAGCGGGGCAGTCCCTGCCGCTGCAGCGCGTCTGCGCACAGCGAGGCCAGCAGCCGGTTCGATTCGATCGCCTCCGAGCCTCCGCGCAGCACGGTCGCGTTGCCGCTCTTGATGCACAGTGCTGCGGCGTCGATCGTTACGTTGGGCCGGCTTTCGTAAATGATCGCGATCACGCCCAGCGGAACCCGCATCCGGCCCACCCGGATTCCGGAAGGCATCGGGCGCATCTCGCTGACCGTTCCGACCGGATCGGGCAGCCGCGCGACGTCCTCCACGCCGCGCGCCATCTGATCGATCGTCTCGGCGTCGAGCGCCAGCCGGTCCAGCAGCGCCGGCTCCATGCCCGCTGCGCGGGCCTTGGCCAGATCGCGTCCGTTGGCTGCGGCCACTTCGGCGCTGCGGCTCCGGATCGCCTGTGCCAGGCTGCGCAGCACACGATCCTTGACGGCCGTGTCGGCGCGCGCGACGACGCTGGAGGCGTCACGCGCGGCGCGCACGACCGACAGCACGTACTCCCGTACGTCCTGCTCGGAGGGTGTGGCCATGATGAGCGTCATTGGATCGCGGCCGATAGTGCGATATCGGTCAATTCTAGCCATGGATCGCTGTCGCATTGGGGCCCGGGCAGCCCCTTGGCGATCCGGTCCAGTTGTGCGCAGCGGGCCAGCAGCGTCGCCAGCTCGGACTCCGACAGGCGAGCCAGCGCCCGCTCGGTGGCAGCCAAACGGGCTCCCCACACGCGCAGCTCGCGCGCGCTCGACGCGAACGGCCGACCCGCGCCCGTTTCGTGCTTCAGTCGAAGCAGCGTGCGAAGCTCATCGCTCACCACCCACAGCGCGAGCGGCAGCGCTTCGCCCTCTGCACGCAGTCCCTCGATCGTGCGGCCGATCCGGGTGCGGTCGCCCTCCAGCACCGCCAGCGGCAGCGCGAAAACGTCGTAGCGCGCGACGTTCAGCACGCAGTCCCGGACCTGCTCGAACGTCAGAGCGCCTGGCGGGAAAAGCAGCGCGAGCTTGGAAATCTCCTGGTGTGCCGCCAGCAGGTTTCCTTCGACCCGGTCGGCCAGGAACTTCAGCGCCTCGCCGGGTGCGCTCTGGCGCTGCCGCTCCAGCCGGGCGCCGATCCAGTCGGGCAGCATGGTCCGGTCGATCGCCTGCACGTCGACCCAGACGCCGGCGGCCTCCAGCGCCCGGGCCCAGCCGGACTCGCGCGCGGCTCGTTCGAGTCTGGGCAGGCCCAGCAGCGTCAGCGTGTCTTCCGCAGCGCTGCCGGCGTGGCGCGCCAGCGCCTCGGCGCCGTCTTTGCCGGGCTTTCCGGACGGCAGTCGCACATCGATCATCCGCCGGTCGCAGAAAAGGGATCCGGAGCGCGCCGCCTGCTCCAGCAGCGACCAGTCGAAGCGGGCGTCCGCGTGCAGCACGGTGCGCTCGGCAAAGCCCGCACTGCGTGCGGCCGCGCGGATCGCGTCCTGCGCCTCGATCGCCAGCAGCGCCTCGTCGCCGGCGACCACATACAGGCGCGCGAGGCGCCCCTTGGCCAGGTGCATCCGCAGCTGTTCAGCCTTGATCTGCACGGGGCCTGACCGCCGCGATGCGGCGCAGCAGCTGCTGCACCAGGTCCGTCTGCATGTCCCGGTACAGCAGCGACTCCTCGGACTGCTTGGCCAGAACCTGGGAGTCGTTGATCGAGATGTCGCGCTGCGCGCGCATCTCGGTCGGTGCAATGTATTCCCGGCCCTTGCCGTCGTGCAGCCGGAAGCGCAGCCGGTAGATCAGTTTGTATTCAACCGCGCGGCCCTGCGCGTTCAAGGTCAGGATCTCCCGGTCGCGCGCCTCCCCGAGAATTTCGAGCACGGCGCTGGCCTCGCCTGGCTCCTCCACGGTGCGCGTGTCGGTTCCGGTGCGGATCTGGCGGTTCAACGTGGCGCCGAGCGCGGAGTTGGGCGGCGTATTCACGAAGATCGTTTCGAACGGTAGCTTCTGCTCGCCGCGCAGCTGAAAACCGCAGCCCGCCACGGCCAGAGCGGCCAGCAGCCCCGCAGCGAGGTGGCGCGCAAGCCCTTCAGAGCACCACATTGACCAGCTTTCCCGGGACGATGACGAGCTTCTTGATCGGACCGGTGAGGTGGCGCTGGATCGTGGAGTCCTCCAGCACGGCGGACTCGATGGCCGGGCGATCGGCTCCCGCCGGGATCCGGATCGATCCCCGAAGCTTGCCGTTGACCTGGACCACCCATTCGATCACGTCGACTTGAAGCGCGCCCGGATCAGGCTTCGGCCAGGGCGCATCGAGCAACTCGCCCAACTCGTGGCCAAAACCGAGCTCGCCCCACAGCGCGTGGGTGATGTGCGGGGCGATCGGATACAGCACCCGCAGCAGGATACCCAGGCTCTCGCGCAGCAGCGCGCCGGACCGCGGCGAGTTCGCGCCGCCCGCATCGGCCAGTGCGTTGAGCATCTTCATCACAGCCGATACCACGGTGTTGTACTGGATGCGCTCGTAATCGAAGTCGGCCTGCTTCAGCAGCACGTGCACCTGGTGCCGCAGCGAGCGCTGCGCAGCGTCCAGCTGCGACGGATCCAGCGCGCCGGCCCCGAGCACCTGCTGCCGCCGTTCGAAGCAGAACTGCCAGAGCCGGCGCAGGAAGCGCGAGGTTCCCTCGGCGCCCGAGTCGGACCAGGCGGCGCTCTGGTCCGGGGGGCCGGCGAACATCACGAACGCGCGCGCCGTGTCGGCTCCGTAGCGGGCGATGATCTCGCGCGGCTCTACCACGTTGTTCTTGCTCTTGGACATCTTCTCGATGCCGCCCAGCATCACCGGCTGGCCGTCCTCGCGCGCGATGGCGCCGATGGGCCGGCCGCGCTCGTCGACCCGGACCTCGACTTCGGCGGGATAGAACCAGCGGCGCCGGCCCCCGGGCTCGTCGCGGTAGTAGCACTCGTTCAGCAGCATGCCCTGCGTGAACAGCCGCGCGAAGGGCTCATCGAACGAGACCAGGCCAAAGTCGCGCATCACGCGCGTCCAGAAGCGCGTGTACAGCAGGTGCAGCACCGCGTGCTCGATGCCCCCGATGTACTGGTCCATCGGCATCCAGTAGTCGTTGCGCGCATCGACCATCGCGTCGCTCGCGTCGGGCGAGCAGTACCGCATGAAGTACCAGGCCGAGTCGACGAACGTGTCCATCGTGTCCGTCTCGCGGCGCGCCGGGCCCCCGCAGCGGGGGCAGCTGCACTTCAGGAACGCCTCGCAGCGGGCGAGCGGATTGCCGCTGCCGTCGGGCACCAGGTCTTCGGGCAGCACGACCGGCAGGTCGGCCTCCGGGACCGGCACCGGGCCACAGGCGTCGCAATGGATGATCGGGATCGGCGTGCCCCAGTAGCGCTGGCGCGATATGCCCCAGTCGCGCAGCCGGTACTGCACCTGCTCGGTGCCGAGGCCGCGGGCCTGCAGATCGGAAGCGATCGCCTTCACGGCGCCCTCGTAGGCGAGTCCGTCGTAGGGCCCCGAATTGACGCACCGGCCGCGCTGCTTGTCGGCGTACCAGGGCTGCCACTGCCGGGTGGAGAAGGTCTCGCCCGGGACAGCGATCACCTGCCGGATCGGCAAGCCGTAGCGCAGCGCGAACTCGAAATCGCGCTCGTCGTGGGCCGGCACGCCCATCACCGCCCCTTCGCCGTATCCCATCAGCACGTAGTTGCCGATCCAGACCGGAACCGGCTCTCCGGTCAAGGGGTGCGCCACCTCAAAGCCGGTCGGCACTCCGCGCTTTTCCATCGTCGCCAGTTCGGCCTCGGCCACGCCGCCGTGCCGGCACTCCTCGATGAAGTCGGCCAGCTTCCGGTCGTCGCGGGCCAGCCGCAGCGCCAGCGGATGCTCGGCCGCGAGCGCGACGAAGGTCACGCCCATGACCGTGTCGGCCCGGGTCGTGAACACCCGCAGCAGCCGCGCTTCGCCGTCGATCCGGTACGGGAAGCCGAAGTTCACCCCGACACTTCGCCCGATCCAGTTTTGCTGCATCAGTCGCACCTGGGGCGGCCAGCCATCCAGCCGGTCCAGCGCTTCCAGCAGCTCGTCGGCGTAGCGGGTGATCGCCAGGTAGTAGCCGGGGATCTCGCGCTTCTCGACCGGCGCTCCGGAGCGCCAGCCGCGGCCGTCGATCACCTGTTCGTTGGCCAGTACCGTCTGATCCACAGGATCCCAGTTCACGATCTGCGTCTTGCGGTACGCGATCCCTTGCTCCAGCATCTTCAGGAACAGCCATTGATTCCAGCGGTAGTACTGCGGCTGGCAGGTTGCCAGCTCCCGCGACCAGTCGAACGCGAGGCCCAGCGGCTCCATCTGGGCCTTCATCTCGGCGATGTTGTCGTAGGTCCAGCGCGCCGGCGCGATGCCCTTTTCCATCGCCGCGTTCTCGGCCGGAAGGCCGAACGCGTCCCAGCCCATCGGAGTCATCACGTTGTCGCCGCGCATCCGGCGCACCCGATACATGACGTCGTTCAGCGTGTAGTTGCGCACGTGGCCCATGTGCAGCTTGCCGCTCGGGTACGGCAGCATCGAGCACACGTAGTACTTGGGCTTCGGTCGCCCGGCCGCATCGCGTGCGTGTTCGCGCGCCCGATAGGCGTCGATCGACCGCCAGTGGGCGTGGGCCGCGGATTCGATTTCCTGGGGAACGTATTTGTCGCGCACGGAAAATGGCCGCCAGCGGAAAAGGCCACGGCGCTCCAAGCTCGGATTCTATCCACGCTCGTCCGTCTTCGCTGCGGCGTCGACCGGGACCACTTAAAATGAGCACCGTGCAGCGCTTTCTCGAGGGTCTTAATCCGCAGCAGCTGGCGGCGGTGACCGAATCAACCGGGCACGTGCTCGTGCTGGCGGGCGCGGGCAGCGGCAAGACGCGCGTGCTGACGACACGGATCGCCTGGCTGATCCACGGCGGGCACGCCAGCGCGCTGCAGATCCTGGCGGTCACCTTCACCAACAAGGCCGCGCGCGAGATGATCGACCGCATCGGTGCGATGCTGCCGATCAACCCGCGTGCGATGTGGATCGGAACGTTTCACGGGCTGTGCAATCGGCTGCTGCGGCTTCACCATCGCGACGCCCAGCTGCCCCAGGGCTTCCAGATCCTGGATTCGCAGGACCAGCTGGCAGCGATCAAGCGGATGCTGAAAGCGGCCGGCGTGGACGACACGCGCTGCCCTCCGCGCGAGCTTCAGATGTTCATCAATAGCGCCAAGGAAGCCGGGCTGCGCGCGCGCGAGGTGGAGGTCAATGGCGGGCGCGACCGGTTGTGGGTGGAACTGTTCGAATCGTATGAGCGCCAGTGCCAGCGCGAAGGGCTGGTCGACTTCGCCGAGCTGTTGCTGCGCAGCTACGAGTTGCTGTCGCGCAACGAGCCGCTGCGGAGCCATTACCAGCAGCGCTTCCGCCACATCCTGGTGGACGAATTCCAGGACACGAACGTGCTGCAGTACCGGTGGCTGAAGCTGCTGGCCGGCCCGGGGAGCAGCGTTTTCGCGGTCGGCGATGACGATCAGTCGATCTACCGGTTTCGAGGCGCTCATGTCGGCAACATGGCCGACTTCGAGCGCGAGTTCCAGGTCTCACAGGTGATCAAGCTGGAGCAGAACTACCGCTCGTACGGCCATATCCTGGAGGCCGCCAACCGGCTGATCAGCCACAACGCGCAGCGCCTCGGCAAGAACCTGTGGACCGCGGAGGGGCAGGGCGAGCGCCCGGTGCTGTTCGAGGCCGCCTCCGACGGCCTGGAGGCATCCTGGATCGTCGAGCAGGTGCGGCACCTGAGCGATGCCGGCCTGCGGCCATCCGACATGGCGATCTTGTATCGGTCGAACGCTCAGTCGCGCGTGCTGGAACACGCGCTGTTCACCGCGGCGGTGCCGTATCGGGTGTACGGAGGCCTGCGCTTTTTCGAGCGGGCCGAGATCAAGAACGCGCTCGCATACCTGCGCTTGGCGAGCAATCCGCACGACGACGTGTCGTTCGCGCGCGCGGTGAATTTTCCGGCGCGGGGCATCGGGACCCGCACCCTGGAACAGTTGCAGGACGCCGCTGCCGGCGCGCAATGCAGCCTGTACGCGGCGATCGGCTCGCTCGCCGGCCGGGCCGGCGCGAGTCTGGCGCAGTTCGGGCGGCTGATCGAGGCGCTGCAGTCGGCCGCGTCCACCCAGAGCCTGCCCGAGCTGGTGGCCTCGACGATCCAGCAAAGCGGGCTGGCAGCGCACTACGCCGGCGAACGGGAAGGCCAGGAGCGCCTTGAGAACCTGGAGGAGCTGGTCAATGCCTCGACCAGCTTCGCGGCCGAACAGGGCTACGCCGCCTCCGCAGCCGGCGCCGCTTGGGCGGCCGAGGCTGGGGCCGCTTCGGCGGCCGAGGCCGACGCCGAGCAGGCCGCCTTCGCGGCTGGGGCCGCTTCAGCGGCCGAAGTTTCGCCGCTCACCGCGTTTCTCGCGCATGCATCGCTGGAAGCGGGCGACAACCAGGCGGGTCGGGGACAGGATGCCTTGCAACTGATGACGGTGCACTCGGCCAAGGGCCTGGAATTCGATGCGGTGTTCATCACCGGCCTGGAGGAGGGCCTGTTCCCCCACGAAAACAGCCTGAGCGAAGGCGGCGGCCTGGAGGAGGAGCGCCGGCTGATGTACGTGGCGATCACGCGCGCCCGCAAGCACCTGTTCGTGAGCTTCGCGCAGGCCCGACTGCTGCACGGACAGACGCGCTACGGCATCCGCTCGCGCTTCCTGGATGAACTGCCGCCCGAGTCGGTGCGCTGGCTCACGCCGCGGCGCAGCCGGATGCCGGAGCCGGTGCCTTACTGGAATGTGCCGGCGGCGCCGCGCGGCGCGATGAGCACGCAGGCTGCCGCCGTCGCCCACCACGGCTTCCAGGTCGGGCAAAGCGTGCGGCATCCGAAATTCGGCGACGGCGTGGTGATCCGGCTGCAGGGCGCGGGCGGCGACGCCAGAGCGCAGATCCAATTCGGCCAGGCGGGAATCAAGGAACTGCTGCTGGCGGTGGCGAAGCTCGAGCGGGCTTGATATGGTTTCGATCAATGCCGCTTTCTTAGATCAGCGCTCAGACACCTGCTGATCAACCGACGCCACCTCGACGATCTGCGTGTACATCCGGAAGATGCCGCCCTGGGCGACGGCCAGCAGAGCGAGCGACAGCGGCGCGATCAGCACCGCCACAACCTGCGCCGGCGCCAGCAGGCTGACGATCGCGGCCATCACTACGGTGGTAAGCGCACCGGCGCCGAGGACGCCGCCGATGAAGGTCAGCAGCGGCCAGCGATTGCGCCAGCAGGCAAAGAAACTGTAGAACATCGCTTTGGGTGCCGTCAGGTGCTGCCACCCGACCAGCGGCGGCGCCAGCCACATCGCCATCAGTACCGGGGTCGACAGGGCGATGCGCAGTGCGAGCAGTCCCGGATGCACCTCGACCTGGGGCGGCTGGTTCGGCCCCGCCACGATGCTGATCGCGCGATCCATCCCGGTGGCCTGCCCGATCGCGATCAGCGGCACCACGATCAGTGCGTTAATGACTCCCAGCATCAGCAGTTGCCGGCGCGTCTGAGGATCGCGCAAGCCATCCACGTAGACAGCGACACCGGGAATGCGGCCGGCGTCGGCCGCACGGCACGCCGCGATCAACCCGAGCGAAGCGATCGGCGCCAGTACGGCCGCGATGGCCGGGCCCACCCGCGGCACCGTCGACGGCAGCCATACGATCAGCAGTCCGGCTGCCACCGATCCGAGCAGCGACAGCGGGTTACCGCCGAACAGGCGCAACCCGTCCCGAATCCAGATCAGCCCATTGCGGGCGCCCAGCACCCGGATCTTCATCGCGTTTGACATTCAGGGGCCCGTATCAAACCCAGGGCAGGTCGCGTTGCCGGATCCGCAGGCGCAGCATCCGCTCGAATCGGGCCGGGTCGTGGGGCTTGAGCAATGCGGCAGGACGCGGCAGGTGCAGGTCATACAGCCTCGAGATCCAGAACCGCAGGGCGGCGGCACGCAGCACCGTTCGCCAGGCCTTGTGTTCCATCTGCGTGAGAGGGCGGACTTCATGGTAGGCCTGTAGCATCGCCCGGGCGCGCGGCTGGTCGAACGACCCGTTGTCTCGATCCACGCACCAGTCGTTGACGGTGACGGCCAGGTCGAACAGCCAGATGCTGCAGGCGGCGAAATAGAAGTCGATCACGCCGCCCACATGGTCGCCGTCGAACAGCACGTTGTCGCGGAACAGGTCCGCGTGAATGGGCCCGGCCGGCAGACGCTCGAACTGCGGGCTGCGGACGAAGCTGTCCTGGAAGATCACCTCCTCGGCCATTTCCTGGAACTGGTCCTCCGGAATCAGCGGCTCGAGCTTCGGCAGCGCGCTTTTCCACCAACCGATCCCGCGCAGGTTCGGCTGGAACAGCGGAAAGTCGTGCCCCTTCCGGTGCATGTTCGCGAGGAATTGCCCGACCTGGGCGCATTGATCCGCGGTCGGATCGACCACCGCGCGGCCCGGCAGGCGGCTGACGATGGCCACCGGCTTGCCGCGCGCTCGGCCCAGCAGGCTGCCCTGGAGCGTGGCGGCCGGCTCCGGAACCGGCAGGCCGCGCTGGGCCAGGTGCTTCATCAGGCCAAGGTAGAACGGCAGATGCTCGGCGTCCAGCCTCTCGAAAACCGTCAGCACGAACTGGCCTTCGGTGGTCGAAAGGAAGAAGTTGGTGTTCTCGATTCCGGACGGGATGCCTTCGAAGTCCGTCAGGTTGCCGACCGAATAGGTGGCGAGCAGCGCAACGATTTCATCGCGCGTCAGCGCGGTAAATACGGCCATGGCACGGTCGAGAAGGAAAGCCCAGGGGCTGTCAGAAATCGATCCGGAAAAAGCGCGGTACCGACAACTCCTGATGAGGTTGCAACAGCGTCGTGCCCGGATCCTGATCGTCCAGATGAGTCATCGAGTAGTGATAAGTGAAGCCGGCCGGAGTCACGATGATCTCGGCAACGCGCCGCCCGATCCGCTTTTGCTCGATCTGCACGTCACGCTCGGGTTTTGGCGGCGCCGGCGGTGCGGCCGCGGCGGTGTCCTGCGCCCCTGACTGCGGGGCCGTCGGCGGCCCGGCCGTGGGCGGCGGCTGGCTGCCGGCGGGCTGGTCGGATTGCGGGCTGATCGGCGGCGGAAAATCGTCGGCGCAGAAGCCGGGCGCCGCGAGCAGCATGGCCGCAGCGGCAGCGCACGCACAGCTGCCGCTCGGCGCCAGCGCCCGCAACGCCAGCGCACCGACACGCCGGATCTTGCGCAGCCAGCAGGTCAGCCCCATGTCCGTATTGTACGTGCCGGCCGCCGGATTGTTGACCGGCCGCGCGGCGCCGGGACATGGTGCGGTCACAGATAGAGCAGCTGCTCCCGCTCCATGTCCGTCTGCAGGAACCCGCGCGCCTCGTAGAAGTCGAAGATCGCGTCCACGACCTGATCGGGGGTCTCGACGACCTGCATCAAATCCAGATCGTGCTGGTCGATCATGCCGTCGGTCACCAGCCTCTGGCGCATCCAGCCCAGCAGGCCCTCCCAGAATGCCGCATCGACCAGCACGATCGGAATCCGGCGGCCCACCTTGGTCTGAATCAGCGTGAGCGCCTCGCTCAGCTCGTCCAGCGTGCCGAATCCGCCTGGCATCACGACATAGGCCGCCGCATACTTGACGAAGGACACCTTGCGCGCGAAAAAGTGCCGAAACCGCAGCGAGATGTTCTGGTACGCGTTGCCGCACTGCTCGTGCGGCAGCTCGATATTCAGTCCGACGCTGGGCGAACGCCCGCCGAAAGCACCCTTGTTGGCCGCCTCCATGATGCCCTGTCCGCCCCCGCTCAGGACCGCGAAGCCGGCGTCCGAGAGTCTGCGCGCGATCTGGATTGCGAGCTCGTACCGCGGCGAGCCGGCGGGCGTGCGGGCGCTGCCGAAGATCGACACCGCCGGGCGGATTTCCGACAACCGTTCCGAGGCCTCGACGAACTCCGAGATAATTCCCCACATCTGCCACGACTCGCGCGCCTTGACCGTGGTGGCACGGTCCGGAGTCGCGATCGCGCGCAGGGTCGGGATATTCTTCTGCCGATCGGTCATGGTGATCTCCTGATGCAAACACTACTGCTGGTGGACGGCTCCGGCTACCTGTACCGCGCGTTTCACGCGATGCCGGATCTGCGCACCTCGGCCGGCGAACCGACCGGGGCGATCCGCGGCTTCATCGCGATGCTGCGCCTGCTGGCTGAACAGTCGCCGGCCGAGTATCGAGCCTGTGTGCTCGACGCCAAAGGTAAGACCTTTCGTGACGATCTGTTCGCAGAATACAAGGCCAATCGCACTGCGATGCCCGAGGATTTGGCCTCCCAGATCGGGCCGATCCGCGACGCGGTGCAGGCGCTCGGCTGGCCGTTGCTGGAGATCCCTGGGGTGGAGGCCGACGACGTGATCGGCACCCTGGCCGAGCGGGCGCGCCGCGAAGGCCTTCGCACGGTGATCGTCAGCACGGACAAGGATCTGGCGCAACTGGTCGGCGACCAGGTGGAGCTGCTGGACACGATGAGCCGCGATGGCGGCCCGCCGCGCCGCTTCGATCGGGAGGGCGTGATCGCCCGCTTCGGAGTTCCTCCGGAACGCATCGTCGATTATCTGATGCTGGTCGGCGACAGCGTGGACAATGTTCCGGGCGTCGAAAAGGTAGGGCCGAAGACGGCCGCGCGCTGGCTCAACGAGTACGGCTCGCTCGACGCTTTGCTGCAGCAGGCCGACTCGATCGGCGGCGCCGCCGGTGAGAACCTGCGAAAGGTGATCGGCTGGCTGCCGACGGCGCGCTCATTGATCACCGTTCGGACCGATGCGGACCTGTCGACCCAGGTGCCGACGCTGCAGGCGCTGCAGGCGCGTGCGCCCGATCCGCAGGCGCTGCGAAGGCTGTTCGAGCGCTTCGAGTTTCGCAGCTGGCTCAAGGAAGGAGACACGCTTTTCGGGCCCGCCTTCGCGCTGGGCGCGTCGGCGGGCAAGCCCGCCGGAGGGTCCGGCGCGGACGCGGGCCCGCCCGCCGAAGCGCGCAGCGCGAAGGCGGGCGAGGCGGCGCTGCACGCGCCGCCGCCCGTGCGCTACGAGACGGTACTGACCGAACCGCAGCTGGACCAGTGGATCGCGCGGATCGAGGCCGCGCCACTGACGAGCCTGGACACGGAGACCACGTCGCTCGATCCGATGCAAGCGCGCCTGGTCGGCATTTCGCTGTCGGTCACTGAGCACGAGGCCTGCTACATCCCGCTCGCGCACCGCTACCCGGGGGCGCCGGAGCAGCTCGGGCTGGAGCGCGTGCTCGAGAAGCTGCGCCCATGGCTGCAATCGCCGCGCCATCCGAAGGTCGGCCAGAACCTCAAGTACGACGCGCATGTGCTGGCCAATCACGGCATCGCGCTGGAGGGCATCGAGCACGACACGCTGCTGCAGTCGTATGTGCTGGAGTCCCATCGCGGGCACGACATGGAGGCGCTGGCCGAGCGGCACCTGGGACGCCGCACGCTCACGTACGAGCAGGTGTGCGGCAAGGGCGCGCGCCAGATCGGCTTCGACGAGGTCAGCATCGAACGGGCGACCGAGTACTCGGCCGAGGACGCCGAAGTGACGCTGGCGCTGCACCAGGTGCTGTGGCCGCGCGTGCGCGAGCACGATGGGCTCAGGTTCGTGTACCAGTCCATCGAGATCCCGCTGTCGCGGGTGCTGTTCGCGATGGAGCGCACGGGCGTGCGGGTCGACCCGGTGCTGCTGACGGCGCAGAGCCGGGAGCTCGGCGAGCGGATCGCCGCGCTGGAGGCGCAGGCGCACCAGCTGGCGGGCCAGCCGTTCAACCTGGGTTCACCCAAGCAGATCGGCGAGATCCTGTTCGGCAAGCTGGGCCTTCCGGTGCAGAAGAAGACAGCGAGCGGTGCCCCCAGCACCGATGAGGACGTGCTGGAGAGGTTGGCCGCCGATTTTCCGCTGCCCAGGACCTTGCTGGAACACCGCGCCCTGTCGAAGTTGAAGTCCACCTACTGCGACAAGCTGCCCGCGATGATCCGTCAGGACACGGGCCGCGTGCACACGACCTACGGGCAGACGATCGCGGTCACCGGGCGCCTGGCTTCGTCGGATCCGAACCTGCAGAACATCCCGATCCGCACCGCCGAAGGGCGGCGCATCCGGGAGGCGTTCGTGGCGCCGGCCGGATCGCACATCGTCTCGGCCGACTACTCGCAAATCGAGCTGCGCATCATGGCGCACCTGTCGGACGACGCCGGCTTGCTGGAAGCGTTCGCGAAGGGGCAGGACGTACACCGCGCCACCGCCGCTGAGGTGTTCGGCGTGCGCGTCGACGAAGTCAGCGCCGATCAGAGGCGAACCGCCAAGGTGATCAACTTCGGGCTGATGTACGGAATGTCGGCGTTCGGTCTGGCAACGAACCTGGGCATCGGCAGGGACGAGGCGCGCGGCTACATCGAGCGCTACTTCGCGCGTTATCCGGGTGTGGCGCGCTACATGGACGCGACCCGTGCGCTGGCCAAGCGCCAGGGCTATGTGGAAACCGTGTTCGGACGTCGGCTGTGGCTGCCGGAGATCAACTCGCCCAACGGCCCGCGCCGCCAGGGGGCCGAGCGTGCCGCGATCAACGCGCCGATGCAGGGAACCGCCGCCGATCTGATCAAGCTGGCGATGGTGGCCACGGCCGAGTGGCTGCGCCGCGAATCGCTGGGCACGCGGCTGATCATGCAGGTGCACGACGAGCTGGTATTCGAGGTCCCGGATTCCGAGCTCGAGCGGGTGCGCGCGCGCGTTCCCGACCTGATGTGCCACGTCGCCTCGTTGAAGGTTCCCCTGGCTGTCGATATCGGCGCCGGCCGGAACTGGGACCGGGCGCACTGACGTGTCCTCGGCGGTGGCCGGCGAATTGCGGTGCGACCTGCTGGTGGCCGGCGGCGGCATCAACGGGGCGGCGATCGCACGCGACGCGGCGGGCCGAGGGCTGAGCGTGATCCTGTGCGAACAGGACGACCTCGCCTCACACACATCATCGGCGTCGACCAAGCTGATCCACGGCGGCTTACGTTATCTCGAGCACGGCGAGATCGGCCTGGTGCGCAAGGCGCTGCAGGAGCGGCAGCTGCTCTTGCGCACGGCGCCGCACCTGGTGCGGCCGCTGCGGCTGGTGCTGGTGCACGACGACACGATGCGGCCAGCCTGGGTGTTGTGGTCCGGGCTGTGGCTATACGACATTCTTGCCGGCCGCTCCGACCTGCCGGCGTCCCGTCGCGTCGACCTGGCGAGCCATCCGGCTGGACAGGCACTGAAGGCCGGCTATCGGATTGGATTCGAATTTTCGGACGCGTGGACCGATGACGCGCGACTGGTGGTCACGGTGGCCATCGATGCGAGGGACAAGGGCGCGCGCATTTTCACTCGCACGCGCTTGACCCGGGCACAACGGGACGGACTGACGTGGGTCGCCGACGCCGCCCGGTCGGACCGGAGCGAGGTGCGAATTTTCGCCAAGGCGCTGGTCAACGCGACCGGTCCATGGGCCGGGCGTTTCCTGCAGGACGTGTGCGCGGCCGGATCGGCGCGCCGGCTGCGGCTGATCAAGGGAAGCCACCTGGTCGTGCGCCGGCGCCTCGGGCATCGGTTCGCCTACGTTCTGCAGTCCGCCGATCGGAGGATCGCCTTCGCGATTCCGTACGAGGACGATTTCATGCTGATCGGCACTACGGACGTCGAGGTGCACCAGGAACCCGCCTCCGCGCTGCGCGCTACGGCGGGCGAGCCTGCCGCCGCACGGATCGACGCGGCCGAGACCGATTACCTGTGCGGGCTGGCCAACCGGTACCTGAAGGAGCCGATCGGGCCGGCCGATATCGCATGGACCTTTTCCGGAGTGCGGCCGCTGCTCGACGACGGCGCCGGCCCGTCGGAATTGACCCGCGATTACGCGCTCGAACTGGATCAGGCGGGCGCGCCACTGCTGACGGTGTGGGGCGGCAAGGTGACCACGTTCCGGACGCTCGCAGAACAGGCGGTGGATCAGCTGGCGCCCGCGCTCGCGTGCACCCGCGGCGGCTGGACACGCAGCGCGCTGCTGCCGGGCGCAGACCTGCCGCTGACGCGGCCGGGCGAGGAACCGATGGCCGGATTTTTCGCCGCATTGAGCGCGCGTTACGACTGGATGCCACCCGGCGTACTGCAGCGGATGACGTGGGCCTACGGCAGCGGCGTGCTCGGCGCGCTCGGGTCGGCCCGGCGGCTAGCGGACCTGGGCGAGCCGATCGCGGACGGGCTGTATGAGGCGGAACTCGAGTACCTGGTCACGCGGGAGTGGGCCGTCCGCGCGGACGATGTGCTGTGGCGACGCTCCAAGCTCGGCTTGCACCTGTCGGCTGAAGGGCAACGGCGCGTGGCCGACTGGTTGGAGCGGCGGGTGCGGACCGCCGGCGTCGAGGCTTAGCTCGGATCAGTCTCGACCGGCGTTACGGCTGAAACGCCGGCCGGACGCCCCGAAATCGGGGTGAGTTTTCCCGAACCCACACTGCCTCCGGTCAATTCCGAACCTCACCGACAACGTGGAGTCTGACATGAGCAGCGAAGCCCGATCGAGAAATCTGACGATGCATCTTTGCATCACGTTTGCCGTGCTTGGCGGCGCGGCGATCGTTTCGGCCGGCAGCGCACATGCTGCCAGCACCAACGGCTGGTACACGCAGGAGCAGGCGCAGCGTGGCCAGCAGGATTTCAACAACTACTGCGCAGAATGCCACCGGCCCGATTTGACGGGTGCTGCGGGACCGGCTCTGGCCGGCGATGCGTTCCTCAGGCAGTGGGGCAACAAACCGCTGGGGGACCTTTTCAGTTTCGAGCACTCGAACATGCCCGCCACCAGTCCCGGGTCGCTCCCCGACGATACGATGTGGACGATCACCGCCTTCATCCTGCAGAAGAACGGCTTTGCGGCCGGATCGACTGCCCTGAACCAGCAAACGGGAGCGAACCGCACGCTGGTCAAGTGAAGCGTCAGGTTGCCGATCGCCGCTGCGCTGGCCCGTATCGACGACCGACTACAGCGTCAGCGTCAGGCTGGAGAGCAGCGCGCCCGGTACCCGGGTCGATTCGACCGAGCGCTGCCCGTAGGTGCTGCGGCTCTGGATCCACTCGCGCTCGCGCGTGAGTGCCAGCAGTTCGCTGCCGAGCATCCGGTAGAGCGAATCGTCGAACCGCATCACGTTCAGCGGCGCGGCGATCCGTCCGCTTTCGACCCAGAACGTCGCAAAGCGGGTCATCCCGGTGATCCGGCACGAGGACCGGTCCGAGAAGTTCAGGTACCAAAGGTTCGCGACCAGGATGCCCCGATCCAGCGTGCCCAGCGTCTCCGACATCGGCAAGGTGCCGCCATCGAGGTCCGCCGACTGCATCGATTCCTCGTCGCAGGCTCCGTTGGCGACGAGTTCGTATTCCTTGGCCGTGCGCGCCGACACCAGCGCGCCCGCATGCGCTCCATCCTTGATCAGCGCAACCTGAGGCGGTCGCGCAAAGCCGCTGTCGTCGAACGACGGCGCCAGACCTTCGGTCGTGTTTTCCCGCAGCGTGATCATCGGGGACAGCGCCGCTTCGCCATCGACCAGCTTTTGCAGTGAGCTCTGGCGGGTACGCTGGCTGCGTCCCGACACGCCGTCCCAGCTCAACAACCCGGTCAGCTCGTCCATCGCCGCGGGCGTCAGGTAGGCGCGATACTGCCCCGGCTCGATCGCGCGCGGGTTGACGGCCAGGAATTTGAGCTGATCGCGGGCCGACTGGATGCGCCGGGCCACTTCCTGTGCGTTCCAGGTCTCGGAGGCATACGTCGATTTGACGGCCTTGTCCTTCGCGTCCGGGTCGCCGCCCAGGTAGACCGACCAGTCCAACTGGAAGCTGTCGACCCGGTGCCAGTTGCGCTGCCCCAGCGAGTTGGCGAAGCCCCGGAACACCGGGCCGCTGGCGAAAATGCCCACCAGGTCGGCGCCGGCGGCGGCGGCGATCACACAGTCGACCGCCTCCGTCGCGTCGGGCAGCCGGCCGCGGCGCTCAAGGTTCGAACTGTTGACTTCGGTTGCGTACAGCAACAGCGGATCGGCCGGCAGCGAAGGCAGTTCGGAGCGCATTGTCCCGATCGCCGCCCGAATCGCGTCGTGGTCGGACGGCTGGTCGAATGAGGCCGCCAGCGTCGTGTGCAGGCGCCGGCCCCGGTCGATCAGCGTCAACCGCAGGTAGGCCTGGGTCACGCTTCCGGCCTGACGTACACGCGCGTGGTTGAAACGGGCGAAGTCGGACGTCTCGCCCGCAAAGTTGGCCAGCAGCGCTTCGGTGCCGTGCAGCTGTCCGATCGCGTAGTCGGCCAGCTCGAAGAACCGCTGCTTCATGCCTCAGCGCTCGGCACCGAACACCGCCACCGCGGAGAACTTGCAGGCGGGACTGGCATGCCCGACCCGGATCAGCTGATTGGGCTCGCCCTTGCCGCAGAACGGTGAACCGAGGACCTGCACCGTCGAGGCATCGCCGACCATCGCCAGTGAGCGCCAGAAGGTTGCCGAGATGCCGCGGTAGTTCGGATTTCGAACCACTTCGGCCAGGCGCCCGCCGCGGATCCGCTGGCCCCACTCGCAACCGAACTGGAACTTGTTGCGCGAATCGTCGATCGACCAGGATGCGTTGGTCTGCATCAGCATGCCGTCGTCCATTGAAGACACGATCTGCTCGAACGTCGAGGCACCCGCCTCCAGGTTCAGGTTCGACATCCGGTCGATGGGCGGGCGATTCCAGCTACTGGCCCGCGCCGTGGCCACGCAACCGTCCCAGCTGGCGCGGGCCATTCGCTGGCGCGACAGCGCGCCGCCCAGCGGCTGGATCAGCACGCCGTCGCGGATCAGGTACTGGCGGTGCGCCCGACTGCCCTCGTCGTCGTAGGCGAAGGTCGCGAATTCCTCCGCGCGCGTCGGATCGTGGGTAACGTTCAGCAGCTCGGAGCCGTACCGGTAGCTTCCGAACATGTCCGGCGTCACGAAGCTGGTCCCCGCGTAATTGCGCTCATCGCCCAGGATCCGGTCCAGCTCGAGCGGATGACCGATCGACTCGTGGATCTGCAACATCATCTGGTCGGGCATCAACAGCAGGTCGAACGTGCCGGTCGGGCAGTTCGGCGCGGTCAGCAGCTGCAGCGCCTGCTCTGCGGTCTGCCGTCCGGCGCCCTTGAAGCCGCTGCGTTCAGCCACCTGTCGTGCGCTGCCTTTCTGGCAGAGCCCGTTGTTGCGGCCGCCCCACGATCGAACCTGGGTCAGTTGCCGATCGCTCGCGACCACGTGCAGCGCCGGTACCGCCAACTCGTGCTCCTGGAAAATGTCCTCGCCGTTTGCGGCCGCCAACAGCTGGCGGGAGCGGATCGTCCACAGGCTGGCCTGCCAGTCCACGATCCGGTCATCGATCCGGCAGTCCGCCGACTCCCGCCGAAGCAGCTCGATCCGCTCGGCCGGCGTCCAGTCCGGTCCCGATCCGCCGTTCGCGTGGAACTTTTCAGTCATCGCCAGGCGGGGCGGGGCGTTCTCGAACACGGTGCGTCCGCGCGATGCGCGCGCCCACTGGACCGCGCGCTCGGCCGCTGCCTTCAGGCCCGCCTCGCTCAGGTCGCTGGTGGCCGCGTATCCGACGCCATCGCCCCGGGCCACCGTGACCATTGCACCCCGATCGGTCGACCGCGCAACCGGCTCGGGCACGTCGCGGCGTACCGACGTCAGGATGGAAGACTCTTCGACGATCCGGATCGTGCACTGGTCGATCGCAGGCGCTACGCGCCTGAACCGCCGCGCAACTTCCTGAAGATCGGGCGATGACTCCATCAGAACGACATTCCACGCGATCGGCATGACCGCATACTTGCGGATGATACCGATTGGCGGGATCTATACTGCGCCGCTGCTACCAGGGGAAATTGCCTGATGTCCGACCGCGACGAGCCCCAGCTTGTGACCGTGCCGGGGTTCAGGTCGGGATCGGCGGCAAACATGGACTGTCCTGACGACACTCCCCGCGAGGCGAGCACGCCGGGTGCGGCGTGTTGACGCTGCTCCTTATCGTCCTGGCCAATGTGGTCTCCACGCTGATCTCGATCAGCCTGGCGGCCCTGCTGAGCTTCCGGCTGCTGTCCGGGGTTGTCGACAAGATGGTGTCGATCGCCGCCGGCGTGCTGCTGGCCACTGCGCTGGTGCAGCTGTTGCCGGAGGCGATGGGCTCCAATCTGGAGCCGGACACGTTCGGATGGGTGTTAACCGGCGGAATCGTCGGTTTTTTCATCCTCGAAAAGCTCACGCTGATCCACCACACGCACCATCACGAAGGCGACGAGCATCGGCACCCGCACGGCTACGACGCGCAGGAAGCCGGCCGAGGTGCCTGGCCGATCCTGGTGGGCGATGCATTCCACAACTTCGGCGACGGAGCCGTGATCGCGGCCGCGTTCTTGCTCGATCTGCGCGCCGGCGTGCTGACTACGTGCGCGGTATTCGCGCACGAGGTGCCCCACGAGATCGGCGATTTCATGATCCTTTTGAATGCCGGGTTCGTCCGCCGGCGCGCATTCATGTTCATGGTGCTCTCGGGCATGTCGGCCGTGCTGGGCGGGGTGACCGGCTATCTGCTGCTCGATACGTACCGTGCGCTGCTTCCGTATACGTTGCTGATTGCCGCGGCCAGCTTCGTGTACATCGCGCTATCGGACCTGCTGCCCGAGATGATGCGCCGCAAGCCGCTCAGCGATTCCTTGCCCGAAGTGGCCCTGGTTTTGTTCGGCGTGGCGCTGGCGGGCCTGGTTCGCGCGGTGTTCAAGGGAGCGTGAGGGAAGCCTGAGGGCAGGCTTGAGCGCGTCCGGTTTATGGGTCGGCGCCGACCGCAATCGGGCGTGTCGGATCGCTGATCCATTGACTCCACGAGCCCGGGTATAGCCTGGCGCCGCTGATGCCGGCTCGCTGCATCGCCAGCAGGTTGTGGCAGGCCGTGACACCGGAGCCGCATTGGGCGATCACGTGCGTCGGCGAGCGTGCGCCCAGCAGCGCGGCGAATTCGGAGCGCAGCTGATCGGCCGTCTTGAAGCGTCCGTCCGGCTGCAGATTCGACTGCCAGAAGCGGTTCACCGCTGCCGGGATGTGGCCGGCGACCGGGTCGATCGTCTCGTTGCGGCCCGCGTATCGATCCGGCGCGCGGGCGTCGACGATCAGCCATCGCGGATCGGCGCGAGCGGACTGGACCGCATCGATGTCCACCGGCTGCTCCAGCGGCGATGAGCGCGCGAAGCGCCCCGGCGGGGGGCTGGCCTGACCGGTCTCGATCGGGATTGCCGCCTCAAGAGCGGCTTGCCATCCGCCATCGAGCAGTGCCACCTTTTCGTGGCCCAGCGAGCGTGCCAGCCACCAGAGCCGTGCGGCATGCGACCCTGAGCTGGCGTCGTACGCGACAATTTGAGTGTCCCCGTCGATTCCCCAGCGGCGCAGGCGCTCGGCCAGCTGGTCCGGATCCGGCAGCGGGTGCCGCCCCGAGTAGGGTGTCCTGGGGCCCGACAGGTCCCGATCCAGATGCGCAAACACAGCACCCGCGATATGGCCTTCGGCGTACGCTTTTTGGCCCGCTTCGGGGCGCAACAGGTCGTGACGGCAGTCGATTAGGCGCCAGTCGGGACTGCCCAGATTCAGGCGTAGCGTATCTACGTCAACCAGCGTGTTGTAGGGACGGGCGCGCGGCATCGGCCTTTGGTCCTGAAGTGTGTGTAAACGCAACGCAAGTCGTTGACCCGGCTAGGGCGATCCGGGCGATGAACTAAAATAACTTAACGGGTGCTCCGGCACCTCGCAAGGCCCGCGATTCTTGCGTGGCCAAAAAAAGTGAAATGGGTTCCGCGCCCTGCCGGGAGCGGGCGAACGGATGGGTGAATCCATAACTTGCGCCTCGGTCGAAGAGCTGACCTTCGAGCAGGCGCTCGATCAGCTCGATCAGTTGGTGCGGCGGATGGAATCGGGTGAGCTGGGGCTGGATGAATCGATCGCGGCGTACCGGCGCGGAGCGGAATTGGCGCGCTACTGCCAGGGCAAGCTGGCCGACGCCGAACAACAGATTCAGAGACTCGACGAGGGCGTGCTGAAAAACTTTTCTCCGGATGAGACTTCGGACCCCGCAACGTGAGCGTGGCTTCCCTTTCAGCGCGGGCTGCCAGCGTCCCGCCGGCGGCTCCATTGACGGATTGGATCGCGGCCCATCAGGCGCGTTTCGACCGGTTTGTCCACGGCTGCCTGCCCGCTGAGGAGCGCGAACCGCCCCGTCTGCATGCGGCCATGCGCTACGCGGTCCTGAACGGCGGCAAGCGGGTGCGCCCTGCGCTGGTGTACGCGGCCGGCGAGTTCAGCTCGGCGACCGATGCCGCGCTCGACCCGATCGCCGCTGCCATCGAATTCGTCCATGCCTACTCGCTGGTGCACGACGACATGCCGTGCATGGACGACGATGTGCTTCGGCGCGGAAAGCCCACTGTGCACGTGGCCTTCGACGAGGCCACCGCGATGTTGACGGGCGACGCGCTGCAGGCCGAGGCGTTCACGGTCCTGGCCAATGCCCCGGTTGCGGCCGACACCTGCGTCACCCTGATCCGCGAGCTGGCGCAGGCTGCGGGAACGCAGGGGATGTGCGGCGGACAGGCGATCGATTTGGCCGCGGTCGGGCGGCCGATGGACGCCGCCGAGCTGGAGACGATGCACCGGATGAAAACCGGCGCACTGCTGCGCGCCTCGGTCACCATGGGAGCCGCTGCCGGGCGAGTCACGGCCATCGAACGGGTCGCACTCGAGCGCTACGCCGACGCGATCGGGCTGGCCTTTCAGATCGTCGATGATCTGCTCGACACCGTGGCCACGTCGGCCGAACTCGGCAAGACTGCGGGCAAGGATCTGCGGCAGAGCAAGCCGACCTATGTGTCGGTCCTTGGGATCGAAGCGGCGCGGCGTTGGGCCGAGCGGCTTCGGCACGAGGCGCACGATGCGCTCTCGACCCTCGGGACCGAAGCCCACCCGCGAACCGTGCGGCTCAGACAACTGGCCGACCTGATCGTGCAACGCCGGAGCTGATTGTGTACAGCCTGTTGCAGACCATCAACGACCCGACCGAACTGCGGCAGCTCGATCGAAGCCAGTTGCACTGCCTGGCCGAGGAGCTTCGCGCGTTTTTGCTCGAATCGGTTTCCAGGACCGGCGGGCACCTCAGTTCCAACCTGGGCACGGTCGAGCTGACGATCGCGCTGCATTACGTGTTCAACACCCCGGAAGACCGGATCGTGTGGGACGTGGGGCACCAGACCTACCCGCACAAGATCCTGACGGGCCGCCGCGATGCGATGCGCAAACTGCGGCAGGCCGACGGCATATCCGGCTTCCCGCGCCGCAGCGAGTCCGTGTACGACGCATTCGGCACGGCCCATTCGTCGACTTCGATTTCGGCCGCCCTCGGGATGGCGATCGCGGCGCGCGATCGGGGCGAGAACCGGCACGCGATCGCGGTGATCGGCGACGGAGCGATGTCGGCCGGCATGGCGTTCGAGGCCTTGAACAACGCCGGAGTCGCCGACAGCGTCCGCCTGCTGGTCGTGTTGAACGACAACGACATGTCGATTTCGCGGTCGGTCGGGGCGCTGAACCGCTACCTGGCGCGCCTGCTGAGCGGAAAGTTCTACGCCGCCGCCAAGCAGGCCGGCCGGCAAGTGCTAAAGCACGTTCCGCCGATGCTGGAGCTCGCCCGCAAGCTGGAAGAGCACGCGAAGGGCATGCTGGTTCCGGGCACGATGTTCGAGGAATTCGGGTTCAACTACATAGGGCCGATCGACGGGCACGATCTGGACGCGCTGATTCCGACGCTGCAGAACATCCGTGGCCTGGCCGGGCCCCAGTTCCTGCACGTGGTCACGCGCAAGGGGCAGGGCTACAAGCTGGCCGAGGCCGATCCGGTGCTGTATCACGGCCCCTCGCCATTCGACCCCAAGATGGGGTTGCAAAAAAGTGCGCCCGGAAAGCCCACCTTCACCCAGGTGTTCGGCGACTGGCTGTGCGACATGGCGGCGGCCGACTCGCGGCTGGTCGGGATCACGCCCGCGATGCGCGAGGGCTCCGGCATGGTGCGCTTCGAGCGGCAGTTTCCGGATCGTTACTTCGACGTCGGAATCGCCGAGCAGCATGCGGTGAGCTTTGCAGCCGGACTTGCGTGCGAGGGGCGCAAGCCGGTCGTTGCGATCTACTCCACGTTCCTGCAGCGCGCCTACGACCAGCTGATCCATGACGTGGCGATACAGAACCTGCCGGTGACGTTTGCGCTCGATCGGGGCGGCCTGGTCGGCGCCGACGGCGCGACCCACCACGGTGCGTTCGACCTGTCGTACCTGCGCTGCATCCCGAACATGGTCGTGATGGCCCCGAGCGACGAGAACGAGTGTCGCAAGATGCTGTCGACCGCGTACCTGCACGACGGGCCTGCCGCCGTGCGCTATCCGCGCGGCGCAGGCGCCGGCGTGGCGGTCGAGCGCGGCCTGGAGGGTCTGCCGATCGGTCGCGGCGAAATCCGGCGCCACTCACGCGCTGCGCGCGGGAGCCGCATCGCGATGCTCGCGTTCGGGCCGCCGCTTCACGCGGCGCTGCGTGCGGCCGAGACACTGGACGCGACGGTCGTGAACATGCGGTTCGTGAAGCCGCTGGATACGGAGCTGCTGGCGCAGGTGGCCCGATCGCATGACGCGCTGGTGACGGTGGAAGAAAACGTGGTGATGGGTGGCGCCGGCAGCGCGTGCGCCGAAGCGCTGTCGAGCCTGGCGATCGAGCGGCCATTCCTGCATATTGGGCTGCCGGACCGCTTCATCGATCATGGCGATCCGGCCGGGCTGATCGCCGGCGCGGGTCTGGACGGATCCGGGCTTGAAAGTGCGATTCGCGACCGATTCGGCGCGCTGCTGCGCGAAGCGCCGCGGGTGAAGTCGATCGCTTAAGTCGATCGCTTAAGTCAGCGGCGGCGCGGGACCTCGTCCCACAGATCCTTGCGTCGACTCGGCGCGTGCGACGCATCGTAGATCGCCGCCATGCTGCGCACCGGGCGTTGCGGCGACAGCCACCGGTGCACACTGGCCAGCAACATCAGCTCCGACATCGCCTCGGGCGCAATCGGAGTGCCCGATCCGTCATCGAGCCAGAGCCTTTCGAAATACTGGTTCATTTCCGGGTGACCCCAGAGCAGTGTGACCGCCTGGCTGATGTCGGGATGAAAAGCCTCCAGCACCGAGGGCTGGACCGACGGCGCGTGCGGATCGGTTCGAACCGGTCGTGCACGGTCCCGCGCCTCGGTCAAGTCCGCGCTTTGGCGGCCCAAGCTTGCGATCGACCGGTGGTAGGTGTCGTAACGCGTTTTCATATCAGCGCGAAGGGTAATGCAAATGCCTTAAGCTTTGAAGTAATTTGGTTCCAGACGAGTTTGTAATATCCGTGATCGCCATGGCGCCCCAATAACAGGCATTATACATACCAAATAAATAGTATAAAGTTTTTCTACCCTGTCACTAATCGGCGATGGCCGCCCGCTGGTCCGGATTCGATACATGCCTGCCGAACTCCAGGCGAACGCCTCGCTGAACGCTCTGAATGCGTTTGGAGTGAACGCCACGGCCGCCTGGCTGGCGCACGTGCAGTGCGAATCGGACCTTGCGCCAGTTCTGGCGGATCGCCGAGTGGCCGGGTGGCCGCAACTGGTGCTCGGTGGGGGGACCAACATCCTGTTCGCGTCGGATTTTCCCGGGCTGGTGGTGCGGGTCGGAATACCGGGACTGCGCGCCGCCGGTCAGACCGGCGATAGCTGGTTGTTCGAGATCGGCGCGGGAATGGACTGGCATCACACCGTGCAGTCGCTGCTGGAGGCGGGGTTTGGCGGGCTGGAGAACCTGGCCCTGATTCCCGGCACCGTCGGGGCCGCCCCGATCCAGAACATCGGAGCCTATGGCCTGGAGATCGCCGAGCGCTTGCATTCGGTACGCGCCTGGGACTGCCGCGGCCAGGCGGTCGTGCAGATGGATGCCGCCGAGTGCGGATTCGGCTATCGGGACAGCGTGTTCAAGCGCGAATACAAGGGCAGCCGGATCGTGCTGTCGGTCACGCTGGCGCTGCCCAAGCGCTGGCAGCCCGTGCTGGGCTACACCGAACTGGATCGCGAGCTGAAGGCGCTCTCGAACCAGACGCCGTCGGCCGGTGAGATCTTCAACGCGGTGTGCGCCATCCGCCGCCGCAAGCTGCCGGATCCGGCGCTGCTGGGCAACGCGGGCAGCTTCTTCAAGAACCCGATCGTCACCCGGGAGAAGCGCACCGAGCTGATCAGCCATTTTCCGTCGCTGGTCAGCTACGCGTTGTCCGGCGGGCGCTTCAAGCTGGCCGCCGGGTGGCTGATCGAGGCGTGCGGGATGAAAGGCGCGAGCCGGGGCCGCGCGGCGGTCTACGAGCGCCAGGCGCTGGTACTGGTGAACCGGGGCGGCGCGACCGGCCGCGAGATCCTGGACCTGGCATCCGAGGTGCAGGCGCGCGTGGCGGAGAAGTTCGGCGTCGTGCTGGAGCCCGAGGCGGTGATCGTCTGAGGCGGACCTGCAGGCCGGTAAGATCGATGCCACGATGAGCAGCATCCTGCTGTCCCTTCCAAGGGGCGAGCGTGTCGGTATCGCGTTCTCCGGCGGACTCGATACGTCGGCCGCACTGGCATGGATGAGGCACCACGGGGCCATCCCGTGCGCCTATACGGCCAACCTGGCCCAGCCGGACGAGGCGGACTACGAAGACATCTCGCGCAGGGCCCGCCAATACGGGGCCGAGGTCGCCCGCCTGGTCGACTGCCGCGAAGCGCTGGTGCACGAAGGGCTGGTGGCCTTGCAGTGCGGAGCGTTTCACATCAGCACGGCGGGGCGAACCTACTTCAACACCACGCCGCTCGGCCGCGCGGTCACCGGAACGCTGCTGGTGAAGGCGATGCAGCAGGACGGCGTTTCAATCTGGGGCGACGGCTCCACGTACAAGGGCAACGACATCGAGCGTTTCTATCGGTACGGTCTGCTGGCCAATCCGGCGCTGCGGATCTACAAGCCCTGGCTGGATGCGGACTTCGTGCGCGAGCTGGGCGGTCGCAAGGAAATGAGCCAGTGGCTCGCCGCGCGCGGCCTTGCGTACAAGACCAGCGCCGAGAAGGCCTACTCGACCGACTCGAACATCTGGGGCGCCACCCACGAGGCCAAGCAACTCGAGTTCCTGGACGAGGGCCTTCGGATCGTGCAGCCGATCATGTCGGTCAAGCACTGGGACGCCGCAGTCGAAATCCGGCCCGAGGAAGTCACGATGCGTTTCGAGGAAGGCTTCCCGGTCGCGCTGAACGGCCAGGCATTCAGCGACCGGGTGCAACTGGTGCTCGAGGCCAACCGGATCGGCGGCCGGCACGGACTGGGCGTCTCCGACCAGATCGAAAACCGCATCATCGAGGCCAAGAGCCGGGGCGTGTACGAAGGGCCCGGCATCGCGTTGCTGCACATCGGATACGAGCGCCTGCTGAGCGCGATCCACAACGAGGGCACGATCGACAACTACCGCACGCTGGGCCGCAAGCTCGGCCGCCTGCTGTACGAGGGTCGCTGGTTCGACCCGCAGAGTCTGATGCTGCGCGACACGTTGCAAAAATGGGTCGGCTCCGCGGTGGCCGGCGAGGTAACGGTCGAGCTGCGGCGCGGCGATGACTACACGATCCTGGACACGAAGGGGCCGCATCTGACGTACCAGCCGGAGCGGCTGTCGATGGAACGGGTCGACACCGAAGCGTTCTCGCCGCTGGACCGGCTCGGCCAGCTGCAGATGCGCAACCTGGACATCCTGGATTCGCGCCAGAAACTGGCGGTCTATGCGCGCGCCGGCGTGCTTTCGGCCGGCACCGGCACCGCGGGACTGCTCGAGTCGAACGAGCCGGGACAACCGCGCGACAGCTGATCGGGAATTGCGGCCCGCGAAAGGGCCGCCGCCTTCACGAAGACGGCGGCTTCAAATCGCTCGTGCTTCGTCCCCAGAGCTCCAGCGGATTTCCGACCGTGCGCCGCAGGAAACTGCGCGCCATCGCAGCGGTGACCGGATCGTCGAACGAAACGCTCTGGGCATATTGTTGACCGGCCAGACGGTATAGCCAGAATCGGCGGCGCACGATGATCGGGGTTGAACGGGAAGACATCGTCGCGCCCGGTCGCCGCTCGCTCGTCAAGCCATATCCCTGGCAGGAACGTCGATCACCAGGGCTTGCGCCAGCTGCTTGCGCCGCTTGGCGCTGTTGCGGCTCGTCAACAGCGAAGTGATGCGCTGGTCGACCGTCGCCGCGGCGCCTTCCGGAACCCGGCCGATCGCCCGCTGATGATCCAGGTTCTCGAGCAGGTTGAGCAGCTGCTCCTGGCTCAGCGACTGCAGCTTCTCATCGGACCAGTCCAGGCGCATCGGCGCATGGAAGGTCGGCTTGCTTACACCGGCGGAATTGCGCATCTGCTGTCCTTTCTGGTGATCCCGTTAGCTGGTCGCCTGAGGGGCGTCGGCCGCCCATGCGCGCTCGGCGCGCTGCTTCAAGGCAGTGTTCATCGCATCGAAGCCGGACTTGCCCCGCAGCCGACGGCGCTGATTGAGCAGCGGGACCATGATTCCCCGCGCCTGTTCGCCATGGTGGAACCGAACGCCCCCCTCGTCGAGCGGTTCGATCCGGAATCGACGCTCCGAGGAAAACAGCCCCGGCACCGTCCAGCGCTCCCGCCAGCGCAACTCGCGAGGTTCGCGAACGCGCACGATCGTCGAGCGAATACTGACGTCTTCGCCCTGCGGCGATCTGAGGCTGATTTCGATCTCGGCACCGTTCGAGGGCCGGCCGAGGACCCCGCGAATCAACGGATTCCACCGGCGGTAGGTACCAAAGTCGGCCAGAATGGCCCAAACAAGCGACGCCGGGGCTCCAATATCGATGTACGTTTGAACTTCCTGCATCGAGGAAGTATGGACCCAGGAAGCGCGTGCATGCGGTTCCGGGTCCATGCCCCAGATATCGAGACGGGAATGCGGTATCGGCGGAATTCAAGCGCGCAGCCGCAAAATATATCGCTCGACACGCAGTGGGGAAGCGCGTAACTTAGCCGGGCTTTCGTTGAAGTTTCGTATTTCCTCCGGTCCTTCCTGACCCGCCGCAACAGAATCGCCGCGGCGTATCTCAGGTTTCCCCCAGGTACACGTTTCTTGAGCGTTGGCTCGCTGCGAGGCGTTCTCGCGGTCGATTACTTTTTCATTCACTTTTCAAGGTACGAAAAAATGGCAAGTGGCACCGTCAAGTGGTTCAACGACGCTAAAGGGTTCGGATTCATCACGCCAGAAGATGGCGGCAAGGACCTGTTCGCGCACTTCTCCGAGATTCGCACCAGCGGCTTCAAGTCGCTGAGCGAAGGTCAGAAGGTGGAGTTTGTCGTCAAGCAGGGCGCAAAGGGCCCGCAGGCGGCCGAGATCCAGATCGTCTGACCGGCAATCGAACAGGCAGGAAAGGGTGCGGCCGCTGCGCCGCGCTCTTTCCTGCTCCTTCCGCGCCGCGCATTGCGCGGGCGCGGTCGCCCTGCGGGGACGCGGACCCGGGCCAAAGCCCGGCGCCGCCCTTGCCGGATAGGCCGGCGCGTGCCAGCTGATCCGTTCCTTTTCACCCCGGAGGTGTCGTCATGGCGAAAGAAGAACACATCGAAATGAACGGGGTCGTCAGCGAAGTGCTGCCCGACTCCCGGTTTCGAGTCACGTTGGACAACGGACACAAGCTGGTCGCCTATTCCGCAGGGAAGATGCGCAAGCACCGGATCCGGATCCTGGCGGGCGACAAGGTCTCGCTGGAACTGTCGCCCTACGACATGAGCAAGGGGCGCATCACGTTCCGCCATATCGATGAGAGGCCGCCGTTCGCCGGACAGCGGCCCAGACGCTGATCGCGGGGATTACTCGACGTCGCGGCCCAGTCGCAGGTACTCCCGCAGGCTATTGGACCTCGAAGCCGAGCAGCAGGTACTCCAGCAGCGCCTTTTGCACGTGCAGGCGGTTTTCCGCTTCGTCCCACACGGCGCTCTGCGGCCCGTCGATCACGTCCGCCGACACCTCCTCGCCGCGATGCGCCGGCAGGCAATGCATGAACAGCGCGTTCGGGTTCGCGGCGGCCATCACGCCGGAGTCGACCATCCAGTGCGCGAACGCCTTGCGGCGCGCATCGCCCTCCGCCTCGTATCCCATGCTGGTCCACACATCGGTCGTGACCAGGTCGGCGCCGGCCGCGGCCTGGCGCGGGTCCTGGCACAGTGTGAGATGCGGCCCGCGCGTGATGCGGGCCGGATCCGGGCCGTAGCCGGGCGGGGCGGCGAAGTTCAGGGCGAACCCGAGCTGCTCGGCGGCCTGCACCCACGTATAGGCCATGTTATTGGCGTCGCCGATCCACGCCACGGTGCGGCCCTGGATCGGCCCGCGCAACTCCAGGAAGGTGTAGATGTCGGCCAGGATCTGGCACGGGTGGTATTCGTTGGTCAAGCCGTTGATCACCGGCACGCGCGAGTTATTCGCGAAGCGCTCGATCTTGGACTGCTCGAACGTGCGGATCATCACGATGTCGACCATCCGCGAGATCACGCGCGCGGTGTCCTCGATCGGCTCGGCGCGGCCAAGCTGCGAGTCCCCCGTGGTCAAGTGGATCACCGAGCCGCCCATCTGGTACATGCCGGCCTCGAAGGACACGCGCGTGCGGGTGGAGGCCTTCTCGAACACCATCGCCAGCGTGCGGTCGGTCAGCGGCTGGTACGCCTGGTAGCGCTTGAACCGGTCCTTGATGATGCGGGTGCGGGCGAAGACGTGCTCGAGCTCGGCGCGCGACAGATCGGAGAACTCCAGAAAATGGCGGACGCGCTCAGTCGCCATCAGGCGGCGATGCGCGCCTGCTGCGCGCCGGTCAGCGCCGTGAGGCGGTTGCGTTCGGCGGCCGTGAGTACGCGGATGCTCGGAAAGTAACCCTGGTAGACGACGCCGTGCAGCTCGACCTTGCTCTGCACGCGCAGGTAACGGATCAGGAACTCGACGATGTTGTCGGTCACCAGCTGGCCGGGAACCAGAACCGGGATGCCGGGTGGATACGGCACGATCTGATCGGCGCAGATGCGCCCGAGCAGCTCCTGGTTGGGCTGGTCGTTGTCGTTCAGCAGCGGGACCAGTTCGCCGCCGCAGTAATAGGCGTCGCGCGGCAGGTAGACCAGCTCGGTGAAGGGCGGCAGGTCGGGGGTGCGGTACAGGCGCCGGGGCGTGCGCTTTTCGCGCGCGATCCGCATCAGCGCGTCGTACAGGCGCGAGCACTTCGAGCGCGTGGTTCCGATCGTCAGGAGCAGCGTGATCGTATTGACGGTCGACTTTTCCACCGTGATGTTGAACCGTGTGAACAGCTCCTGCTGCAGCTCGTCGACCGTCATCCCGCACGAGGAAATATCGACCGTGATCTTGGTCGGATCGAGCCGGATGTTGTCGTTGCGCACTTCCTCCGGCAGCAGGTCCTCCAGCTCGAGCACGCGGAACACGCCGGTCGAGTTGATCTGCTGGCGCAGCTCGGAGGCGAGCATCAGCGTGCGCTCCAGCAGCTTGTAGCCCTCCATCACGGCCTGCTTGCGACCCACGTCCAGGCTCGCGATCAGGCTGTACATCGGGCTGGTCGAGGTGTGCATGTTGAAGTTTTCGCGGAAGATGTGCTCGCGAAGGGCCGGATCGTTCACGTGGATCATCGCGGCCTGCGAGAACGCCGACAGCGTCTTGTGCATCGACTGCGTCACGTAGTCGGCGCCGGCTTCCAGCGCGGTGGGCCGCAAGTCCGGATGGAAGCGCGCGTGGCCGTACCAGGCTTCGTCGATCAGCACCTTGATGCCGCTCGCGTGGGCCGCGTCGATGACCGGTTTCAGGTCGTAGCGCAGGCCGTCGTAAGTGCACGAGGTCAGCACCAGAAGCTGCGCGTCCGGGTGCTCGCTGATGGCGCGCAGGATCGTGGCACGCGGCACCGGTCCGAACACCCCGTACTGACGGTTTACGCTCGAGTCCATGTACACGGGCTGCGCGCCGGACAGCACCACGCCGTGATGGACCGATTTGTGGCAGTTGCGATCGAGCAGCAGTTTTTCGCCCGGGGCGATCAGGGTCTGCAGGATCACCTTGTTCGAGGTGGAGGTGCCGTTGGTCGCGAAGAAGGTCTTGCGGGCGCCGAAGGCCTTGGCCGCCATCTGCTGGGCCTCGGCGATCACGCCGGTCGGCTCCATCAGCGAATCCAGGGCCTTGGCCGACACCGAAAGATCGGCGTCGAACACGTGTTCGCCCATGAATTCGTAGAAGTCGTTCACCCACGGGCTTCCGCGCAACGAGTCGCCGCTGGAATGGCCGGGCGTATGCCAGGCGTCCTTGGCGGCCAGCACGTAGGCGCACAGCGCGTCGTAAAACGGCGTCCGGGCCCGCTCCGCGATCTGCGCATTCAGGATCCGGTACATGCCGCGATAGTCGCGTTCCTCCCGGTAGAAGTAGCCATCGACGGCCTCGGCGAACAAGGTGTCGACGACTTCGTCCTCGCGCTCCTTCTCGATCAGGATGTACAGGTCGAGCTCGGGCCGCAGCGCCGTGATCTTCTGCACCAGCTTCAGCGCGCTCACCTGCAGAGTGCGGGACGGCTCGCGCCCTGGCGGGGTCTTGCCGTTGCGGCTGCCGTTGCGCTGCTGCCGGCGCGGTCCATCCTCCACCGCATACAGCTTGTCGTCGACGATCACGACCTGGATGTCGCCGTCGCGCTCGATCAGCGCCAGCCCCTCCTTGGCGGTCAGTGCCCCTGTGAACGAAATGCCGAACGGGTTGTCCAGCGATCTGGCCGCCGCATTCAGTCCCTTCAGCAGCTCCTTCAGGATCAGCGGTTCATCGTTGATCACCAGAACCTTGGAGGTCGGTTTGGCCATGGCGGGGCGGGCACTCATGCTGGCCGCAAGGGTACTGAAGGCGATTGGGGTTTTATGCGCGAATTGGTGCCTAAACGCAAGCGATACCGCGCGGTTGACCGGCAACCGCGCAGCCGGACGCAGGAAACTGGTTCAGGGGACAAGGGACCGCTGACCGGCAGCGCAGTAACGGGCTGGCAGGCGGCGTGCCACGGTCGGTCGGCCCCCGCAGGAGCTGGCTCGTGGCTAAGCCATCGCTTTGATGGCGGCCGCCAGGCGACTCTTGTTGCGGGCCGCCAGGTTCTTATGGACCACTTTCTTGTCGGCGATCGAATCGACCACGCGGGTGGACGCGCGCAATTCCGCCGCCGCCGCCGCCTTGTCGCCGCCGGCGATGGCTTTTCGCACCTTCTTGATCGCCGTGCGCAGGCGCGAGCGCAACGCCGTGTTGTGCTGATTGCGCACCCGCGCCTGGTGGGATCGCTTGCGGGCCTGCTTCGTATTCGCCATTTGTCCGTCTTTCGTCCGGAGCTTTCCTCGGTCGATTTTCTTCCTGGGCGCCGGGCGCAGGAAGCGCTAAATCTTTAAACTTTACCACACCATCCTTCGTTCCCTACGAGCGGCTTCGACCGTTCCGCCTGCTTGAAGCGTCCTGCCTTGAATTTGCTGCGCGCCACGGTCGCCGTGAGCGGACTGACCCTTGTGTCCCGCATCACAGGCCTGGTGCGCGAGGTGCTGATCGCGCGCATTTTCGGCGCCGCCAGCGACATGGATGCCTTTTCGGTCGCGTTCCGCCTGCCGAACCTGCTGCGGCGCCTGTTCGCCGAGGGAGCGTTTTCGCAGGCCTTCGTGCCGATCTTCGCCCACACGCAGTCCTCCGGCGGCTCGGAGCGCGCCCGCGAGCTGCTCTCGCATGTGGCCTCGGCGCTGTTCTGGACGGTGCTGGCCGTTTCGGTGCTCGGCGTGGTGGCCGCTCCGGCCCTGGTGGTGCTGATCGCCAGTGGTTTTTTGAAGACCCCGCCCGTGTTCGACCTGGCCACGCTGCTGACCCGGTGGATGTTCCCGTACATCCTGTGCATGTCGCTGGTTGCGTGCGCGGCCGGCGCGCTGAACACGTTTGGCCGCTTTGCGGTTCCGGCAGTCACCCCGGTGCTGCTGAACGTATCGATGATCGCGCTCACCGTGCTGGCGGCGCCGCATGTGCATCCTCCCATCCTGGCCCTGGCCATCGGGGTACTGCTGGGCGGCGTACTGCAGCTCGCGATCCAGGTGCCCGCGCTGGCACGCATCGGGATGCTGCCGACGATGATGGTCGGGCTGCGGACGTCGCTGGTCGATCCGCAGGTGCGGCGAGTGCTGCGGCAGATGGGGCCGGCCGTGTTCGCGGTTTCGGTCGCACAGGTGAGCCTCATCGTCAACACCGCGATCGCCTCGCACCTGGGTGCGGGCAGCAACGCATGGTTGTACTTCGCCGATCGCCTGATGGAGTTTCCGACCGCGCTGCTGGGCGTCGCGCTGGGCACCGTGCTGCTGCCCAGCCTGTCGCGCGCTTTCGCCGACGATCGGCCCGAGCAGTACAGCCGCCTGCTCGACTGGGGGCTGCGGATGACGTGCTTGATGGCGTTGCCGGCGATGCTGGCGTTGGTGCTGCTGGCCGACGGAATGATCGCGGCGCTGTTTGCAGGAGGTCGTTTCGGTGCGCACGACGTCACGCAGACCGCCACCGCGCTGATCGGATACGCGGTCGGCCTGATCGGGCTGATCGCGATCAAGATCCTGGCCCCGGGGTTCTACGCGCGTCAGGACATTCGGACCCCGGTGAAAATCGCGGTCGTGGTGCTGGTCGCCACCCAGCTTGCGAACGTAGCGCTGGTGCCCTGGCTGCGCCATGCCGGCCTGGCGCTGTCGGTGAGCCTGGGTGCGTGCGCCAACGCGGCGATGCTGCTGTTCGGTCTGCGGCGGCGCGGTATTTACCACCCGTCCCCCGGCTGGGCTGTTTTCTGCGGCAGGCTGCTGCTTGCGCTGTGTGCGCTGGCGGTGCTACTTTGGCTCATCCGCACCTACCTGCCCGTGCCGAGCCAGGCTTCCTCGTTCGCCGACCGGCTGCTGTGGATCTCGGCGGTGGTCGGTGCAGGTGGCGCGCTTTACATTTCGGTGCTTTGGCTGGTCGGCTTCAGATTGCGCGACTTGGTGCTGCGTTCCTCATGAACCTGCCCTGCCACGCCTTTTGCCTCCTCTCCCCCTTTGCGGAGAGGGGCCGGGCTTCGCCCGGCTACGCCGGGGGTGAGGGTCCCACGTGATCTTTTCCACCTAACTTGAAGCGTTTCGACGCCATCACCCCGCACGACCCGGCTCCGGCTTTGCTGGAGAGCGTGGCGGCGCTGACGCGGCTGGTGGATCGCGACAGTCAGCCGGAGGAAGTCGTTCGAACCGTGCGTGGCTGGGGACAGCGGCTGTGCGGGCGGATCGCACCCGATGCCTCGGTCCTGAACCGGCTGCGGATGCTGAACTTCTTCTTTTTCCAGGAGCTCGGTTTTCATGGCGAGCGCAGCGGCGGCGATTGGGCCGATGCGGGCTGTCTGCACCGGGTGATCGAGCGAAGGGCCGGAATCGCGTTGTCGTTGTCGATCCTATATATGGAAATCGGCCGAGCGATCGGACTGAAGCTGGTCGCGCTCGAGTTCCCCGACAGCTTCCTGGTCAAGCTCGTGTGCACCGGCCGCGTACTGGTGATCGACGTGTCGGATCGCGGCGCGACGCTGTCAGTGCAGCAGCTGCAGTCCAGGCTCGCTTCGACCTGCGGCGACGCCGATGCCGACGAAGGATGCGGCGCGCTGCAACGCTTGCTGCGCGGCGTGCCGGAGGACGATATCCCCGTCCGGATCCTGCGGGCACTCAGGCTGCGGCACCAGGCGGCGGGCCGGTGGGCCGAGGCGCTCGCCGTTCAGTCGCAGCTGGTTGAGCTGCGGCCGGGCGAGCGCGAGCAGCTGCTCGATCGTGCCCGCCTGTACGAGCGGCTGGATTGCCCTCGCGCAGCCGCGCTCGATCTGCTGGCGTGTCTGCGTCTGGATCCGAACACACCGGACGCAGGCTCGATCCGGCAGCGGTGGGCGCGACTGCAGGAGCAGGCCAGCCGCCTGAACTGAGGTTTCAGCCCAGCTGGCGCAGCATCGCTTCGGCGCTGCTCACTTCGAACTTGCCGGAGGCCTCGACGTTGAGCTTTTTAACGACCCCGTCCTGAACCAGCATCGAGAAACGCTGGCAGCGCATGCCCAGCCCGCCGGCGCGCAGGTCGAACTCGAGTCCCAGCTTGCCCGTGTACTCACCCGAGCCGTCGGCCATCATCCGGATTTTGCCGCCGACCTTCTGGTCGCGTCCCCATGCTCCCATTACGAACGCGTCGTTGACGGAGAAGCACCAGATTTCGTCCACGCCCTTGCTCCTGAATTCGTCGTAGTGGCGTGCGAATCCGGGAACATGCTGGGCCGAGCAGGTCGGCGTGAAGGCGCCGGGCACTCCGAACACGACGATCGTCTTGCCCTTGGTCAGCTTGTCGATATCGAACCGGTTGGGGCCGATCGAGCAGCCCGCCGTTTCGACTTCGACGTATTCCTGGATCTGGCCACTGGGCAGCCGGTCTCCGATCTTGATGGTCATCGTTCTCGCTCCTGTTGCAGGGTGGTCGCCCAGCCAGTTTAGACCGGCACCCGGCTCCAATCCGTAGACAGGCGCAGGTGTTTGCCGAACGGGCCGTCAATCGCCGATCGCAATGCCTTCCCGCCTGGGATCGGCGCCGCCGATCCATCGGATCCCGCTCCGAGGCGATGCTGGCCGTGCGGCGGCGATCGCCTGCAGCCCGCTCGTCATCGGGATCTGGACCACCGCATGCCCGCGCGCCTGCAGAGCCTGCACGAGCGAAGGCTCGAAACGGTCCGCTTCCAGCTCGGTCGGGCCGTTACGGCTGCCGAAGTTGGGCAAGGCAATCGCCTGCTGGGCATCCAGTTGCCAGTCCAGCAGGCCGACCAGCGTCTTGACCAGATACGACGTGATCCAGGTTCCGCCCGGCGATCCCAGGCTGGCAACCAGCTGGCCACCCCCACGATCGAACACGAGCGTCGGAGACATCGACGACAGCGGTCGCTTGCCGGGCTGTACACGGTTGGCGATCGGCGCCCCGCCCGCCGCCACCTGACCGTCGGGGCCCTGGGCGCGGGGCGTGAAGGAGAAATCGGTCAGCTGATTGTTCAGCAGGAATCCGCGCACGAAGATGCGCGATCCGAACCCATCCTCGATCGAGGTCGTCATCGCAACCGCGTGACCCCACGCGTCGATCGCGGACAGGTGCGACGTGGCTGGCCTGGGCGGCGAGGAGTCCGGCGCGAGGCGGGCACCCGGCTCGCGCGAGGGACCCGGCTCGGCGCGCCCCATGCTGCGTTCGCCGATTCGCCCGGCACGCCCGGCAAGGTAGCCCGGGTCGAGCAGCGCGGCCGCGTCGACGCGCACGAAGTCCGGGTCGGCCAGGTACAGGTTGCGGTCTGCGAATGCCAGCCGTTCGGCCTCGCTGATCAGGTGGATTGCCTCGGGCTGCAGCATCAGGTCGGGGCCGCGCTGGCGCGGTCTGAGCGGCTCGAGCTCGAAATGGCTCAGGATGCCGAGGATCTGGGCGGTCACGATGCCGCCCGATGAGGGCAGCGGCATTCCGCACACGGTCCAGCTCCGGTAAGGGGCGCACACCGGCTCACGTTCGCGCGCCCGGTATCCGGCGAGGTCCGCCTCGGTGATCCGGCCGGAGTGGTGTGGTTCGCTTCGCGCGGCGCGCACCAGATCGGCCGCGATCGGGCCTCGGTAGAACGCGTCGGCGCCGCCCGCGGCCAGCGCGCGCAGCGTGTCGGCCAGCGCCGGATTTTTCAGCAGCGTTCCGACCGCAACCGCGTTGCCCTGCGGATCGTAGAAATACGCGCGCGCGGCCGCATCGTTGCGCAGGCGAGTCTCGCGCTCCAGCAGCGCGTGCAGCCGAGGTGAAACCCGAAATCCCTGCTGCGCCAGCTCGATCGCCGGCTCGAACAGCACGGGCCACTTCAAGCGCCCGTGCTCTCGATGGATGAGTTCCAGCATCCGCACCACCCCCGGGACTCCCACGGACAGGCCGCTGGCAGCGGCGTCCCGGAACCGCAGCGGCTTCCCATCCGGACCGATGAACTGGTCCTCGGTTGCGGCCATCGGTGCGGTCTCGCGACCGTCGTACGCCTGCACCCGCTGTCCGTCCCAGTGCAGCACAAACGCGCCGCCGCCGATGCCGGAGCTTTGCGGCTCCACCAGCGTCAGCACCATTTGCATGGCGATCGCGGCATCGACGGCCGAGCCGCCCTCGCGCAGGATCTTCAGCCCAGCGCGCGCGGCCAGCGGATTGGCCGCGGCCGCCATCTGCTTTTGCGCCGTCGCGGCCGGCTGAACCGCCTGCAGCCCGGTCGCAGCCTCGGGCGCTTGCTGGCCTGCGGCCGGCACTGCGCCGAAGCACAGAACTGCCGCAATCCCCAGACTCAGCCGGATCGCCCGGCCGCCGTTACTTCGGCTGAAGTCGGAGCGCGCCATCCAGACGGATCGTGGTGCCGTTGAGCATCACGTTTTGGACAATGCTGCGGACCATCTGCGCGAATTCAGAGGGTCGACCCAGCCGCGCCGGAAAGGGCACCTGCATGGCGAGCGCTTGCTGCGACTCGGGCTTCAGGTTGGACAGCATCGGCGTCTCGAAGCTGCCCGGCGCGATGGTCACGCACCGGATCGCGTGCCGGGCCAGATCGCGGGCGATCGGCAGCGTCATCGCGACCACGCCTCCCTTGGAGGCCGCATAGGCCGCCTGTCCGATCTGCCCCTCGAAAGCTGCGATCGACGCCGTGTTCACGATCACGCCGCGCTCGCCGTCGTCCGCCGGCGCCCCGTGCGCCATCGCCTGCGCGCAGACGCGCGTCATGTTGAAGGTTCCGATCAGGTTCACGCGGATCACACGCTCGAAGGTTTCCAGCAGGTGGGGGTGGTCGCGTCCCACGATCCGTTCGGCGGCCAGCACGCCGGCGCAGTTCACGAGTCCCCGCAACGGTCCGTCTTCCTGCGCAGCCTGCGCCACCGCGTGCGCATCCAGCTCGGACGTCACGTCGCAAGGCACATAGCGTGCGGCCGGTCCGCAGTCCTCGATCAGGGCCTGGGCGGCCTCCTGCTGCAGGTCCGCGACGATCACGCGCCCGCCTTCCTCGACCAGCATCCGCACCGCGGCGGCGCCCAGACCCGAGGCACCGCCCGAGACGATGAACACGTTGTCGCGTATGTGCATGACCGTCGAGAGATGTAAAAGTCAGACAGAGTTAACGGGCGTGGGCTGCGATGATGGGCACGATCAGCAGCGCCACGATGTTGATGATCTTGATCAGCGGGTTGACGGCGGGGCCCGCGGTGTCCTTGTAAGGATCGCCGACCGTGTCGCCCGTAACCGCCGCCTTGTGCGCGTCCGACCCCTTGCCGCCGTAGTTGCCCTCCTCGATGTACTTCTTCGCGTTGTCCCAGGCCCCGCCACCGGTGGTCATCGAGATGGCCACGAACAATCCGGTCACGATCGTTCCCATCAGGACGCCGCCCAGCGCCTCGGGTCCCAGCAGCAAACCGACCAGCACCGGAACCAGCACCGGCAGGATCGAGGGAATCATCATCTCCTTGATCGCTGCCGCCGTCAGCATGTCCACCGCCCTGGAGTAGTCCGGCTTGGCCGTGCGATCCATGATCCCCTTGATCTCGCGGAACTGGCGCCGCACTTCCTCGACGACGGCGCTGGCCGAGCGGCCCACCGCCTCCATCGCCATCGCGCCGAACAGGTACGGGATCAGCCCGCCGATAAACAAGCCGATGATCACCAGGTGGTTCGACAGCTCGAACGTCAGGTGGTGTCCGGCTTCATCCAGCGCATGCGTGTAGTCGGCAAACAGCACCAGCGCAGCCAGCCCGGCCGACCCGATCGCATAGCCCTTGGTCACCGCCTTGGTCGTGTTGCCGACCGCGTCCAGCGGATCCGTGATGTTGCGAACCGCCTTGGGCAAGTCCGCCATCTCGGCGATTCCGCCGGCATTGTCGGTGATCGGCCCGTAAGCATCCAGCGCCACGATGATGCCGGTCATCGACAACATCGAAGTGGCGGCGATCGCAATGCCGTACAGGCCGGCCAGGTGGAACGAGGCGAAGATCGCCGCGCAGATCGCCAGTAGGGGCCAGGCGCACGCCCTCATCGAGACCGCGAGCCCGGCGATGATGTTGGTCGCATGGCCCGTGGTGGAGGCTTTCGCGACGTAGCGCACCGGTGCAAAGTCGGTTCCGGTGTAGTACTCCGTGATGTACACCAGTGCAGCCGTCAGCGCGATTCCAACCACTGCGGACAGGTACAGGTTCCCGAGCGACAGGTTGGCAGCGGCCGCGGCTGGCCCGAGGATCCAGCGCGTGACGAACCAGAACAGCACGAGCGCAATCGCGGCCGCGACGATCAGTCCGCGGTACAGCGCGTTCATGATCTTGCCGCCTTCGCGCGCCCGCACGAAATAGCAGCCGACGATCGACGCGATGATCGAAACGCCCGAAAGCGCCAGCGGATAGATGACCCCTGCGTCCGTGCCCGGAAAGGCCGAGGCGCCGACCAGCATGGTGGCGATCACCGTGACGGCGAACGTCTCGAACAGGTCCGCCGCCATGCCCGCGCAGTCGCCGACGTTGTCGCCGACGTTGTCGGCGATCACGGCCGGATTGCGCGGATCGTCCTCCGGAATTCCGGCCTCGACCTTGCCGACCAGGTCGGCGCCGACGTCGGCGCCCTTCGTGAAGATGCCGCCGCCCAGCCGGGCGAAGATCGAGATCAGCGAGGCGCCAAATGCAAGGCCAACCATCGGACGCAGCATCGCGCGCAGATCCCAGGCCGAGTGGCTCGTCTGCAGGAACGCGTAGAAGCCGGCCACCCCGAGCAGCCCCAGGCCGACCACCAGCAGCCCGGTGATCGCTCCGCCGCGGAAGGCGACGTTCAGCGCCGCGTTCAGTCCCAGCGTGGCGGCCTGAGCGGTGCGCACATTGGCACGCACCGACACGTTCATTCCGATGAATCCGGCGGCGCCCGAGAGCACTGCTCCCAGCACGAATCCGGCAGCGGTCAGCACTCCGCTGGGCAGAACGGCCGCGATCAGCACGGCCAGCGCCACGCCGACCATCGCGATGGTCCGGTATTGGCGGCTCAGGTAAGCCTGCGCGCCCTGCTGGATGGCGGCGGCGATCTCCTGCATCCGAGCGTTGCCCGGGTCGCGCTTCAGGATCCACGAAATCGAAACTGCGCCGAATACGACGGCAGCTCCGCCGCACAGCAGCGCAAGGGTCAACCCCGACATGCGACTCTCCTTATTGTGTTTGAGTTCGTATTGAAATTTCTCACTGGTCGAGAGCGTCGAATACCCGCTGACGCACTTCCTCGACCGTGCCGATTCCGTCGACCCGGCGGTATACCGGTGCGCCCGGCTCGCCGCTGGCGGCCCAGGCGCGGAAGCAGTCGACCACCGCGCGCGTCTGCGAGTGATACACCTGCAGCCGATTGCGAACCACGTCTTCGCGGTCGTCTTCGCGCTGGATCAGGGGATCGCCGGTGATGTCGTCGCGACCGGGGACCTTGGGCGGATTGAATCGAACGTGGTAGGTGCGGCCGCTTGCCAGGTGCAGGCGACGACCGCTCATCCGTTCGACGATGTCGGCATCCGGAACTTCGATTTCGAGCAGCACTTCGACCGCAATTGCGGCCGCGCGCATCGCCTCGGCCTGGGCGATCGTGCGCGGAAATCCGTCCAGCAGATAGCCGTTGGCGCAGTCGGGCTGCTTCATCCGCTCGATGACCAGGCCGATGATGATTTCGTCGGACACCAGCTCGCCGGCGTCCATCGCACGCTTGGCTGCCAGCCCCAGCGGGGTGCCGGCCTTGACCGCAGCCCGCAGCATGTCGCCGGTGGAAATCTGCGGTATCGAGTAGCGGGCACAGATGAACCCGGCCTGGGTTCCCTTGCCGGCACCCGGTGGGCCGAGCAGAATGACTCGCATTTCCCGACGCTCCCCCTTGGTGCTTGCATTGCGCCCCTGCGCTGTTTTGCTCCGCTGGCTGTTCTTCTGAACCACGGGCCGGGCGGTCCGAGTTTACCCGGAACGCGCGGCGCCTACGGTTTCGGCGGCGCCGGCCAGCAGCGCTCGAACGCGGGCCAGATCCTCCGGCGTATCGACTCCCGGCGGCAGCGACGCATCGACTTGCAAGACCGCGATGCGCGACCCATGCCACAGAGCCCGCAGTTGCTCCAGCTTCTCGGCCCGTTCGATCGGAGCCGGGCTCAATTGCCGAAAGCGCTGAAGGAACCCTGCCCGGTACGCGTACAGGCCGACGTGACGCAGCGCCTGCAGGTCGGCTGGCCATTGATCGCCGGCCCGGCTCCCGCCTTCGCCCTGCGGGCTTCGGCGGGCTTGCCCGCCATGGCGCCCTGCGCGAAGGCGGGCTTGCCCGCCAGCGCTGCCAGCTGCAACGGCGAAATGTTCGCGCGACCAGGGAATCGGGGCACGCGAGAACAGCAACGCCAGCCCGGCGGCGTCGGTGACGACCTTGACGACATTCGGATCGAAGAGTTCCTCCAGGCGGCGCAGCGGATGCGCGACCGTCGCGATGTCGCATTCGGGCCGCGCCTGAAGCAGGCGCGCGACCGCACCGATGGTTGCCGGGTCGATCAGCGGTTCGTCGGCTTGAACGTTCACGACCACGTCCGACGCCTGAAGACCCAGCTGCTCGGCGGCCTCCGAGAGCCGGTCGGTGCCCGATGGATGTCCGACCTCGGTCAGAATCGACTCGACTCCGTGCTGCCGGCACGCGGCCAGAATGCGCACATCGTCGGCACACACCACCACGCGGCTGGCCCCGCTGGCGCCAGCCTGCCGCGCGACGCGGACCACCATCGGCACTCCGGCCAGATCGGCCAGGGGCTTTTCGGGCAGGCGGCTGGAAGCCAGGCGCGCCGGAATCAGCGCAATGAAATCCGGCACGGGCAACTGAGCGCTCAGCGCCCGGCGCGCTCGTCTTCGTCCAGACGCCGCGCTTCGCTTTCGAGCATGATCGGGATGCCGTCTCGGATCGGGTAGGCGAGGCCGGCTGGACGCGAGATCAGTTCCTGCCGATGCCGGTCGTACTCAAGCGGGCTCTTGGTGACCGGGCACACCAGGATGTCAAGCAGCCTCGGATCCATTTTGGGCACCCCGCAGTCGCGTCTCGATCAATTCCGTGAGTCTTTGGTCCACGAAGGCACGCAACGGCACGACCCACAGCCGCTCGTCGTGCGCCAGCGTGCGATCGGCTCGACATTTTACGGCGTCTTTTTCCGTGATCAGGATCCCGTCGACGCCGTGCCGTGGAAAAGGATTGCGCCGATACGCGTAGTGATCGGGCAGCGCCAGCGTCTTGAATCGCAGGCCACGGTCTCGCAGCATCTGGAAGAACGATTCCGGAGTACCGATCCCGCATGCCGCCATCAGCCTCAGGTTGGCCTGCGCCTGCCGCCGTACCAGGACATCGAGCGAGCCCCGACGTTCGGGTTTGGCCAGGCAGTAGGTGTCCGAGACTTCGGTGCGCAGGAAAAAGAACGGCGAATAGATCCGCACTGGATGCACGCGCCCGTTGAAGACCACCGCATCGACGTCGCGCAGGCGGCGCGGCGGCTCGCGCAGTGGCCCGGCCGGCAATAGCCAGCCGTTGCCCAGGCCCCGCCCGTGGATCACGGCGATCTCGAAGTCGCGCGCCAGGCGCCGATGCTGCAAGCCGTCATCGGACACCAGCACATCGCAGGTCGGATGCATGCTCAGCAGCAGCTTCGCTGCCGCGACGCGGTCACGGCCGATCCCCACCGGCACGCCGGTCGTGGACGCGATCAGCAGCGGCTCGTCGCCGCACTCGGACGCTTCGCTGCCTTCGGTGACCAGCCGGGCCTGGTGGGCCGTGCCGCCGTAACCCCTCGAAACGACTCCCGGGTGCCAGCCGCGCCGCTTCAGCAGCGAGACCAGCTCGATCACCAGCGGCGTCTTGCCGCTGCCGCCGGTATACAGGTTGCCGATCACGATGACCGGAACCCCGACTCGTTGGGGACGTCTCAGCCCGACCCGGTATGCCCCCACCACCAACGCCCGGCCAAGGGCGTACAGCAGGCTAAGGGGCCACAGCAGGCGGGCGATCAGGCCGCGCTTTTGCCACATCCTGTTCACCCATCCGTGAAATTGCACTTGCACGGGTCGGTCATAGCCGCTCAGCGTCCCGAGGATCGCCGTTGGGTCGCAAAGCTCAGGTGCGTCACGCCCGCCAGGCGCGCCGCCTCCATCACCGTGACCACCGCTTGGTGCGGCGCCTGGGCATCGGCGTTGATCACGATCAGCGGCGCCGCGTTGTTCTGCGCGGCAGCGCGCAGCAGCGCCGACAACGACTCCGGATCGGTCATCGGCACCACCGCCTTGTCGATCGCGAAGCGCCCGTCGGCCGTGACTGCGACCTGGATTTCCTGCAGGCGCGTCTGGGGCCGGTCGGCATCGGCCGATGGCAGCTCGATCTGCAGCTGCGTGAAGCGCGAGTAGGTCGTACTGACCGCCAGGAAGATCAGCACCACCAGCAGCACGTCGATCAGCGGGATCAGGTTCAGCTCGGGCTCCTCGATGAACGCGCGGCGAAATCTCATGACAGCTGCCAGTGGCCGACCGGTTCGAACCGGGCTACCCGTCGCTCCGCTTCATCATGCTCGACCCCTGGTTATACAGCGCTTCGACCAGCCGCTGCGCCTGCTGCTCCATCTCGACCAGGAAGTCGTCAACGCGCGTGCGGAAATGGCGATAGGCCAGCACCGAGGGGACTGCGACGATGATGCCGAACGCCGTGCTGTACAGCGCGACCGAAATGCCCTGGGCCAGCTGCTGCGGGTTGGATCCGGCTTGCTGCGACGCGAAGATATCGATCATTCCGACCACGGTGCCCAGCAGCCCGAGCAGCGGGGCGGTGGAACCGACCGACCCGAGCAACGTCAGGTAACGCGACATCTCGTGTGCGGCGCGCGCGCCGGCCACTTCGATCGTGCCGGCGGCGATCTCGCGCGGCTCACGCTCGCTGCGCAGTCCGGCAGCCAGCACGAAGCCCAGCAAAGAGCTGCGCTCGAGCCGGGCCATCACGTCCGAGGTGATCTGGCGCCGTGCGTGCAGTGCCAGCACGTCCTGCAGCAGATTGGAGGGCAGCACCCGCGAGCGCCGCAGTGCCGCGCTGCGCTCGATGATCAGCGCCAGCGCGACCACCGAGGCAAATATCAACGGCCAGATTGGCCAGCCGATGGCTTGAACGATCGCGAACAAGGTGAAGCCTCCGAAAAGCGAACCAACGGGCGCGGCCGGCCCGAAGCACGGAAGCGCGCAGTTTACTGAGCGCTCCCGCCGTGCCGGGTCGCCGGGATGACCCGCCCACGGGATGTGGACAGATCTGTGGACAAATCGTCTAAGCTGCGTCTGCGCAAGGGGCCAGCGGTCGCCAGCGATCGGTGCTTAAATCGAAAGCATCTTGAAAAAACATTTAAATTCATGTAGTTGCGGCTCCGCGTTCGGACGGCCTCGACCGTGCCAACCGTAAGTCCTTGAAACACCCCGTTTGTGGACACTTTCCCGCCGCTAGCCGGCATGCCGCCTGGCTCCGATCGGGCAAACCTCGATCCGGCGCGGGTTTGCCTGTCGGTCTCCGAGCTGAACCGCGCCGTTGCTCGATCCCTGGAGGGAAACTTTGCGGCGGTGCGGGTTCGCGGCGAGCTGGCGTCGCTGACGCGGGCGGCGAGCGGGCACTGGTATTTCAGCCTGAAGGATCGCGCCGCGCAGGTACGGTGCGTGATGTTCCGCTCGCGCAACGTGCTGGTGGATTTCGTGCCGCGCGAAGGCGACGAGCTGGAACTGGTGGCCAACGTCGGCCTGTACGAGGCTCGCGGAGAGTTCCAGCTCGGCGTCGAATCGATGCGGCGGGCCGGTCAGGGGCAGCTGTTCGAGCAGTTCCTGCGGCTGAAGGAGCGGCTGGCCGCCGAAGGATTGTTCGACGAAGCGGTCAAGCGCCCGATACCGCGCGTGCCCTCGCGCATCGGGGTCATGACGTCGCTGCAGGCGGCTGCGCTGCACGACATCGTGACGACGCTGCGCCGGCGCGCTCCCTACGTTCGACTGATCGTGTACCCCGTGCCGGTGCAGGGGCAAGGCGCCGGCGCGCGGATCGCACGGATGCTCTCGATCGTCTCGGCCCGGGCCGAGGTCGAGGTCGTGATCCTGGCGCGAGGGGGCGGCTCGATCGAGGACCTGTGGGCGTTCAACGAAGAGGTGGTGGCGCGCGCGGTGCGCGCCTGTGCGGTGCCGGTGATCGTGGGAGTTGGACACGAATCGGATTTCACGATCGCCGACTTCGCGGCCGACCTGCGTGCGCCGACTCCGACCGCGGCGGCGGAACGGGCCGCGCCCGATCGGGACGGGCTGCTGCAGTCAGCGCTCCACCGCTGGGCTCGCGTGCGGCAGCTCACCGGCGCGCGGCTACGCGCGCACACTCAAAGACTGGACTTCGCGCTGCGGGCGCTCGCCGCGCCGCGGGCGCCGATCCGCGGCCTGCAGGCGCGGCTGGCCAGTCTGCGCGCCCGGATGGCGATGGTCCGCTCCGGCCTTCTGTCGGCGCGCGCCGCGCGGGTCGCTGCGCACGCGCGCGCGCTGCAGGCGCTGGATCCGCACCGGGTAATCGGCCGCGGTTACGCATTGGTGCGCAACGAGCACGGTCAGCTCGTGACCGACTCGGGCCAACTCAGATCGGGGCAGCCGCTCGAGCTCGAGTTGGCGCGCGGTACGGCCCAGGTGCGAGTCGAAGCGACGCGGCCTTGATCGGCTGCGGTCGCGTGCTTTTGCGAGCGGCGCAATTGCGGCATTGTGGGTGCTGTCCCCGGTTTGACGTGCTAGATTCCCGGCCGCTCACCTAGATCCAAGAACTACGGGGGGAATCATGGGCGCGGTATTTCAATCGCTTGGACGAACGGTTGTCGCCGGTATCGTCTTGCTGGTGGTCATCATCGTGCTGGTCGGAGGCACGACCGGCAGCTGGATCCACGTCGATCACGCCTGGTCGGCGTTCTTCATGCGATGGCTGCACATCCTGTCCGGCGTGATGTGGATCGGGCTGTTGTGGTATTTCAACTTCGTCCAGACACCTTCGATGCCCAAGATCCCGGACGAGCAGAAGCCCGCCATCAGCAAGGTGATCACTCCGGCGGCGCTGTTCTGGTTCCGCTGGGCCGCCTTGTCGACCGTGATCACCGGTCTGCTGCTGGCGGCGATGAACGGCTACATCGGCCAGGCGCTGGGCCTGAGCCGTCCGTTTCACCCGATCGGCATCGGCATGTGGCTGGGCTTGCTAATGGCGTTCAACGTCTGGTTCATCATCTGGCCGAATCAGAAAAAGGCGCTCGGTATCGTGACGGTCGAAGCGGCGGAAAAGACCAAGGCAGCGCGCCTTGCGATGCTGACTTCGCGCTTCAACACGATGGCCTCCATCCCGATGCTGTACTGCATGGCCGCCCAGTCGCACGGCGGCTTTTGAATTCTCCCGCCCCTGGCTGACGCCAGTAGAAAAAGGGGCGGGCGGTGAAGCGTCGGGGATGGGGCTGAGCGGGGCGCGGAGTGTGACCGGGTGCGGTGGAGCGAGGTCAGCACGCCCGAGCCCCCGTCACTGGCGAAGGGCGTAACGCGAGCGGAACCGCACCCGGTCACACTCCGCGCCCCGCTCAGCCCCATCCCCAAGCGGGAGAAGGGGCCGGCTGACCCGGACTACTTTGGCGCGCCGGCCGGTACCGGCAGCCCCCCGATGACCGTCTGGCCCGGCTTCAAGCCGCGCTCGGCGAACCAGCCTCGGTCCATCTCGAGTGCAAACGCGACCTCGCGCCGTGCACAGTGGAGCTGGTCGGTTTGGGCCTGCATCTCTTCGATGTTCACGATGCGGCCGTCCGCGTCGATGAACGCCACCGACAGCGGTATCAGCGTATTGCGCATCCACATACAGGCCTTGAAGGCCGGATCGAATATGAACAGCATGCCGTGATTGGGCTCCAGGCTGCGGCGGTGCATCAGCCCGAGCTCTCGCGACGCATCATCCGTGGCGACCTCGGCCGTGATCAGGTGCACGCCGGCCGTCAGCGATCGCGTGGGCAGCACGCGGCCGCCCTGCTGCGCGCCGGCCGTCAGCGCCGCCAGCGCCGCGGCGATCAGCGCGGCGGTCAGGCTTGCCAGGCGGGTCGGATTCATCGATGTCGACATAGTAGGGTTGCGCGGTCAGCGAGCGGACGCAGCAGGATATCGAAAAGCGCCCGCCTTCGCGCTGCGCGCTACGGCGGGCAGGCCCTCCTCCGCGCTGCGCGTTCGACGGGCAGGCCCTCCTCCGCGCTGCGCGTTCGACGGGCAGGCCCCTCCATGCTGCGCGCGGGCTTGCCCGCCGAAGCCCGCAGGGCGAAGGCGGGCTAAACTGATCCGCCCCGTCACGCGGCGCCGTCGGTGCTCATGAGCAGGGGTTCGCGCGCATCGACCGCCGCCTCCGGAGACGTCATGTTCGAACACATCCAGATTCCCGCCCAGGGCAAGAAGATCACCGTCAATGCCGACTATTCGCTGACGGTGCCGGACAACCCGATCGTGTCGGTCATCGAGGGCGACGGTACCGGAGTGGACATCACGCCGGTGATGATCAAGGTGGTCGATGCGGCGATCGCGAAGGCGTACGGGGGCCGGCGCAAGATCGCCTGGATGGAGTTGTACGCCGGCGAGAAGGCGACCAGGGTGTACGGGCCGGACGTGTGGCTGCCCGAGGAGACGCTGACGGCGTTGCGCGAATACGTGGTCTCGATCAAGGGGCCGCTGACCACGCCGGTGGGCGGCGGCATACGCTCGATCAACGTTGCACTGCGGCAGGAGCTGGATCTGTACGTGTGCCTGCGCCCGGTGCGCTACTTCCAGGGCGTACCGAGCCCGGTGCGCGAGCCCGAGAAGACCGATATGGTGATTTTCCGGGAGAATTCGGAGGATATTTACGCCGGCATCGAATACGAGGCGGAGAGCGACAAGGCGCGCAAGCTGATCGACTTCCTTCAACGCGAGCTGGGTGTGCGCAAGATCCGGTTCCCGCAAACCTCGGCGATCGGGATCAAGCCGGTTTCGCGCGAGGGCACCGAACGGCTGGTGCGCAAGGCGCTGCGCTACGCGGTGGATCAGCAGCGCAAGTCGGTGACCTTCGTGCACAAAGGCAACATCATGAAGTTCACCGAGGGAGCGTTCGCCAAGTGGGGCTACGCGCTGGCGCAGCGCGAGTTCGGCGCCACGCTGCTCGATGGCGGCCCGTGGATGAAGATGCCAGCGCCGCACGGCGAGGTGGTGGTCAAGGACGTGATCGCCGACGCTTTCCTGCAACAGATCCTGCTGCGGCCGGCCGAATACGACGTGATCGCCACGTTGAACCTGAACGGCGACTACATCTCCGACGCGCTGGCGGCGCAGGTCGGCGGCATCGGCATCGCGCCGGGTGCGAACCTGTCCGATTCGGTGGCGATGTTCGAGGCAACCCATGGCACCGCGCCCAAGTACGCGGGCAAGGACTACGTCAATCCAGGGTCGGAAATATTGTCGGCCGAAATGATGCTGCGCCACATGGGCTGGGGCGAGGCGGCCGACCTGATCGTGCGGGCGATGGAGACGACCATCCAGCAAAAGACGGTCACCTACGATTTCGCGCGGCTGATGTCGGGGGCCACCCAGGTGTCCTGTTCCGGATTCGGTCAGGCCTTGATCGCCCGGATGTAGGGGTTCCGGCCAAAAAAAGAGCCCCTTGACGGGGCTTCTTTTGCGACGCGCGCTAGTCAGCCGTTCGGTGTGATATTCGAAGCTTGTTTGCCTTTCGGCCCCTGAACGACTTCGAAGGCCACTTTTTGGCCTTCCTTAAGCGTCTTGAACCCAGTCGCCTGGATTGCAGAGAAATGGGCGAACAGATCTTCTCCCCCGTCGTCCGGTGTGATGAATCCATACCCCTTCGCGTCGTTAAACCACTTCACTACACCCGTTGCCATTGGTTTTCCTTCTCCCAGCCATAGACCCAGCCGAGGCGGTCAGCCGCGCGATTACCACCTCTCCCTCCTCAGCGTGCTTGTCCCGCCTACTGCACCGGCCGGGGCCGGAGCGTCGCACCACGCCTCGGGATCCGAAACGCGTACGGGATTGCGGGATTTTTCGGACAATGCGGGTTAGCGTCAAGACCCGTCAACGAGGTGCTTGCGCGCTCGATTGCGGATGGCCCGTGCTCCCGGTTCGGGTGCGCATATCGCTGGAAAACGCCCGGCTTGGGGGCCGAAACGCGGGCATAGGGAAGGTCCCCGTTATTTAAAACTGCGGACGTGGCTCAGCAGGAAAGCGCATGCGCCTGATCCTCGGCAAATGGCGCGCTTTCGTGCTCCAGATCGGCGCTCCGAGGGCTCCGAAGCAGCGCGGATTTCACTTATGATTGTCCGCGTAATGCCCAACGCCGGGATGCGCTGAGTTTTTTACAATGCGCGTATGAGCCATCGGATCGGCGAAGGAACGGTGGTCGAGAAGCAGGCTTCTCGGGTAAAGCCACCGCCGATGTACCAGGTCGTTCTGCTGAACGACGATTTCACTCCTATGGAGTTCGTGGTGGGTGTGTTGCAAAAGTTCTTCGGCAAGGGGCGCGAACAGGCCACCCAGATCATGCTGAAGGTCCACCATGAAGGACGCGGGGTGTGCGGCGTTTATCCGAGGGATCTGGCGGCCAGCAAAGTCGAGCAGGTTTGCAGCTATTCAAGGCAGCACCAGCACCCGCTGCAGTGCGTGATGGAAGAAACATGATCGGTCACGAACTGGGAGTTACTCTGCACCAGATCTTCGTCGGGGCCCGGCGGGCCCGCCACCAGTTCATCACGGTCGAGCACCTGCTGCTCGCACTGCTGGACAACCCGTCGGCCGTCGAGGTATTGCGCGCCTGTGCCTGCCCCATCGAGGACCTTCGCAGCAGCCTGCAGGACTTCGTGTCTGCTCACACGCCGGTTATGTCGCAAAGCTCGGAGATCGACTCGCTGCCCACGCTGGGTTTTCACCGCGTGATCCAACGCGCGCAGATGCACGTGCAGCCCAGGTCGAGCCGGCAGACGGAAGTCACCGGCGCCGACGTGCTGGTGGCTATCTTCGGCGAGAAGGACTCGCACGCGGCGTACTACCTGCACCAGCAGGGCGTCACGCGGCTGGACCTGACGACCTGCATCTCGCGCGGAATCGCCAGCGCGCAAGGCGAGGGCGGGGCAGAGTCGCCGGGAGAACAGGATCGCAAGGGCGAGGAGTGGTTGGACCGCCTGATCGAACAGCAGCGCGACAGCGAGATCGGTCCCCTGATCGCGCAGGCCGTTGCGCAGGCCCGTCAGGCGCGACAAGAATTCGTCACGGTCGAGCATCTGCTGCTGGCCCTGCTGGACAGCGCTTCCGTGGCGCAAGTGCTGCGGGCCTGCGCCTGCAATATCGAGGACCTGCGCAAGGGGCTTCAGGGTTTCGTTTCCGACCGCTCGCCGGTTCTGCCGCCGGGCTCGCAGGCCCACACCCAGCCTACACTTGGCTTCATGCTGGTGGTGCAGCGGGCCGTGATGACCCTGGTCGCGCGTGGCGCCTCCAACGGCCAGGAGGAAGTGACCGGCGTCCAGATGCTGCAGGCGATCTTCGGCGAAAGCGACTCGCAGGCCGTGTACTGCTTGCACCAGCAGGGCGTCATGTGGCCGGACGTGTCGAAGGTAATCGGCCCTGGGGGCATCGGCAAATTCGAGCAGGTTTCTAGTCATTCAAGGCAGCACCAGCACCCGTTGCAGTGCGTGATGGAGGAAGCATGATCGCGCAGGAACTGGAAGTCAGTTTGCACATGGCCTTTGTCGAGGCCCGACAGGCGCGACACGAGTTCATCACGGTTGAGCACTTGCTGCTGGCGTTGCTGGACAATCCGTCGGCCGCCGAGGTGTTGCGCGCCTGTGCCTGCAACATCGAGGACCTGCGCAAGAGCCTGCAGAATTTCGTGTCCGACAACACGCCGGTGCTGCCGCAGAGTTCGGAGGCGGACACCCAGCCGACGCTGGGCTTTCAGCGCGTGATCCAGCGGGCGATCATGCACGTGCAATCGACCTCCAACGGCAAGAAGGAAGTCACCGGCGCCAACGTGCTGGTGGCTATCTTCGGCGAGAAGGACTCGCACGCGGTGTACTACCTGCACCAGCAGGGTGTCACGCGGCTGGACGTGGTCAATTACATCTCGCACGGCATCACGAAGGCTCCACAGGGCGAGGAAAAGGCCAAGTCGCAGGGCGATCAGGACTCCGACAGCCCCGAGGGGCGCGAGCAGAGCTCGCCGCTGGAGCAGTACACGCAGAACCTGAATCTGCTGGCACGCGACGGCAAGATCGATCCGCTGATCGGCCGCGAGCCGGAAGTCGAGCGTGTGATCCAGGTACTGTGCCGCCGGCGCAAGAACAATCCGCTGCTGGTGGGCGAGGCAGGGGTCGGCAAGACCGCGATCGCCGAGGGCCTGGCGTGGCGTATTTTCAAAGGCGAGGTGCCCGAGATCCTGGAGAAGGCCACGGTGCACTCGCTGGACATGGGCGCGCTGCTGGCCGGCACCAAGTATCGCGGCGACTTCGAGCAGCGGCTGAAGGCCGTGCTGAAGCAGCTGAAGGCGAGCCACAACGCGATCCTGTTCATCGACGAGATCCACACGCTGATCGGGGCCGGATCGGCTTCGGGCGGCACGCTGGATGCGTCCAACCTGCTGAAGCCGGCGCTGTCGACCGGGCAGCTGAAGTGCATCGGGGCGACCACGTACAACGAGTACCGCGGGATCTTCGAAAAGGACCACGCGCTGTCACGACGCTTCCAGAAGATCGACGTGTCCGAGCCGACCGTGCAGCAGACGATCGAGATCCTGAAGGGGCTGAAGTCGCGCTTCGAGGAGCATCACGGGGTGAAGTACTCGACCGGCGCGATCACCGCGGCGGCCGAGCTGTCGGCCCGCTACATCAACGACCGGCACCTGCCCGACAAGGCGATCGATGTGATCGACGAGGCGGGCGCCGCCCAGCGGATCCTGCCGCTGTCCAAGCGCAAGAAAACGGTTGGCAAGAACGAGGTCGAGGACATCATCGCGAAGATCGCGCGGATCCCGCCGCAGACCGTGTCGAGCGACGACCGCACCCAGCTGAAGAACCTGGACCGAAACCTGAAGAACGTCGTGTTCGGGCAGGATGAGGCGATCGAGGCGCTCGCCGCGGCGATCAAGATGGCGCGCTCGGGCCTGGGGCGGCCCGAGAAGCCGATCGGCGCGTTCCTGTTTTCGGGCCCGACCGGCGTGGGCAAGACCGAGGTGGCGCGCCAGCTCGCGTTCACGCTGGGCATCGAGCTGCTCCGGTTCGACATGTCCGAGTACATGGAGCGTCACGCGGTCAGCCGCCTGATCGGCGCGCCGCCGGGCTACGTGGGCTTCGACCAGGGCGGACTGCTGACCGAGGCGATCTCCAAGAAGCCGCACTCGGTGCTGCTGCTGGACGAGATCGAAAAGGCGCACGTGGACATCTTCAACATCATGTTGCAGGTGATGGACCACGGCACGCTGACCGACAACAACGGCCGCAAGGCGGACTTCCGCAACGTGATCGTGATCATGACCACGAACGCGGGTGCCGAGGCCTTGCAGAAGGGCTCGATCGGCTTCAGCACGAATCGGATGCCGGGCGACGAGATGGCGGAGATCCGGCGCATGTTCTCGCCCGAGTTCCGCAACCGGCTGGACGCGATCATCAGCTTCCACGCGCTCGACGATCAGGTGATCCTGCGCGTGGTCGACAAGTTCCTGATGCAGCTGGAGGAACAGTTGCACGAGAAGAAGGTTGACGTCAGCTTCAGCGACGCGCTTCGAAGCTACCTGGCCAAGAAGGGCTTCGACCCGGTGATGGGCGCGCGCCCGATGGCGCGGCTGATCCAGGACACCGTGCGCCGGGCGCTGGCCGACGAGCTGCTGTTCGGGCGTCTGGCCAACGGCGGCAAGGTCGACGTCGACGTCGACGAGAACGGCGGCGTGAAGCTGGACTTTCCGCCGGCCGACAACGGCGACGCGCCCCAGCCGGAGCGCGGCGAGCCGGTGCTGTCCGAGTAGCCCGGTCCGTGTTCGCGAGGCGCGCGCTGCCGGGCGCGCTGCTGTGCTGGGCGGCGCTGCTGGGCCCGGGCGCGGCCTGCCTGGCGGCCGACGTGGCCGCCGAAGCGGCGGCAGCCGCGAAGGCGGCGCCGGCCGAGCTGGGCCTTTGGCAGACCATCAGCGACAAGACCGGTAAGCCCGAGGGCTACATCCGCGTCACGCTGGTCGGCGACGAGCTGCGCGGCGTGATCGAGCGCGGCATGCCGGGTGACGACCCGAACGAGCTGTGCACCAAATGCCCGGGCGAGCGCAAGAACCAGCGCAAGATCGGAATGACGATCATCACGGGCCTGCACCGCCAGGACGACCACTGGGGCGGTGGCGAGATCCTGGACCCGGATAACGGCACGCTGTACCGCTGCCGGATACGCGCCGTCGATTCGGGACGCAAGCTCGAAGTGCGGGGCTACGTCGGGATTTCGCTGCTGGGCCGCACGCAGACCTGGCGGCGCGCAGAGTAGAGGACTTCAGAGCGTGGCCGCCCCCAGCAGCGCGGCGGTGCTTTCTGTCCGCTCGCCGCTCATGCTGCATCTTTTGAACCGAGGGCTCGATAGACGGCCGCGGTTCGGGCCCGGCGTAAGCTTGAAGGCAAGCCCCGCAACGAGGGGCCTGCGTGCGTGCGGACTGCCGACATCACAAGGAGGCCACGATGAGCAATCACACCTACAAGCTGGTCGAGCTGGCGGGCTCGTCACCGACGTCGATCGAAGACGCGGTCCAGAGCGCGCTCGGCCGGGCTTCGAAGACGCTGCGCAACATCCACTGGTTTCAGATCATCGAGACGCGCGGCAGCGTCGCCAGCGGCAAGATCGAGCACTGGCAGGTGATGCTGAAGGTCGGCTTCACGCTCGAGGAATAGCTTGCCTGTCGCCGGCGGCCGATCGGGAATAGTCGGCCTCGACCGGTTCGATCTGCTCCGTCAGCAGCTGCCGTACAAGCTCGTACTCATGCTCGAGTTCCGGCAGCATCGACGGGGCGTCGAGGACTTTGCCGGCTCGCACGAGATTCTCGATTTCCTGGCACAGGTGCCCGAGGCGGACCGCGCCCAATTCGCGGCCACAACCGCGCAGCGAGTGAGCCGCGAGGCGGACTTGGGGTGCGTTGCCCGATGAGGCGGCCAGGCGCAAGTTGGCCAGCGTGCTCGGGGTCGTTTCCAGAAACAGGCGGATGACCCGGTCCGCAAGGTCCGGGCCGGCGCTTTTCAGCGAACGCACCGCATTCAAGCGGCTCGGATCCAGATGCTCGCTCGGCGGCGGCTCGACCTCGACCACGGGGCCCGCCTCCGCGCTGCGCGCTACGGCGGGCGAGTCGGCGGGCAAGCCCGCTTCCGTGCTGCGCGAGGGCTCGCCCGCCGTAGCGCGCAGCGCGAAGGCGGGCATCCATCGTTGCAGCACGGCCCGCAGCGCGTCGAGCGAGAACGGTTTGCACAGGTGGTCGTCCATGCCGGCGGCAAGACTCGCGTCCCGATCGCCCTGCATCGCATGGGCAGTGACGGCGATGATCGGAATGTGGGCCGGGCGCCCATCGGCCGCGCCACCGCGAGCACTGCGCTGCGCCTCGCTGGCACGGATCGCCGCCGTCGCGGCGAAGCCGTCCATCTCCGGCATCTGGCAATCCATCAGCACCACATCAAAGCGTGACGCCGCCAGCGCTGTGACAGCCTCGGCCCCGTTGCCAACGATGGTCAAGTCGCAGCCGATGGCCTCGATCATGTGCTGGGCCACCGCCTGGTTCACCGGGTTGTCCTCGGCCAGCAACACCCGTCCCCCCAGGCCAGGCGACGGCGCCGTCTCGCCGGTATCCGTCACCAGCGTGACTGCGTCGCGCAGCGTCTGGCCGATGCGGCGGTACAGCTCCAGGCGGCGCACCGGCTTGGCCAGGTAGCAGCGAATTCCCAGGCCCCGGGCCGCTGCGCCTTCTCCCTCCGAATGCAGCGAAGTCAACATGATCAGCGGCAGCTGCGCGATCCCGGGCTCGCGCCGGATGGCCGCGGCAAGGTCCAGCCCGTCCATCTGGGGCATCTTCATGTCCAGGATCGCCACCTGGTAGGGCCGCCCGGCCACGGAGGCGGCGATGGCCGCCTGTAGCCCCCGCTGTCCGTCCGGCACGGCATGGACTTGCATTCCGGCCGCCTGCGTCTGCTGGCACAGGATCTCGCAATTGGTCGGATTGTCCTCGACGATCAGCAATCGCACGCCCCGCAGGTCGGGTACGGCGGCCGTCACCGGGAGATCGGCCGCCGGGCGCAGCGCAAGGCTGAAGCGAAAGGTCGACCCGAAGCCTGGCACGCTGGCCACCGTCAGCTGTCCGCCCATCATCTCGATCAGCTGGCGTGAAATGGCCAGGCCAAGCCCGGTACCGCCGTACTTGCGCGTGGTCGAGCTGTCGGCCTGAGAAAAGGGCTGAAACAGGCGTGACAGTACGGCCGGCTCGATTCCCGGCCCGGTGTCGCTGACCGTAAACGTCAGTTGGAAGCACTCGGAATTGGACCCGCCTTGGCGCGCTGTGCGCGCTCCCGCCTCCGCGCTGCGCGCTACGGCGGGCGAGTCGGCGGGCAAGCCCGCGAGCGGGACTGCGGCCTCGGACCGGTCGACCTGCACCAGGACCTCGCCGCTCTCGGTGAACTTCACGGCGTTCGAGACCAGGTTCACGAGCACCTGGCGCAGCCGGACCGGGTCGCCCCTTGCGTGCGCCGGCGCGGTCGCCGCGAAGCGGCACAGGACTTCGAGCCCCTTGCGGTGGGCGGATTCGGCCACCAGCTCGGTGACATCCTCCACCAGCTCGCGCAGATCGAAGTCGATCGTCTCCAGCTCCATCCGGCCGGCTTCGATCTTGGTGAAGTCCAGGATGTCGTCGATCACGCGCAGCAGCGCCTCTCCGGAACTGTTGACGGTCTGCACGAACCGCCGCTGCTTGTCGTCGAGCTCGGTCTGCATCAGCAGCTCGGTCATGCCGAGCACGCCGTTCATCGGGGTTCTGACCTCATGGCTCATGTTGGCCAGGAATTGCGACTTGGCCCTGCTGGCCGCTTCGGCGTCCTCCTTGGCCTTGGTCAGCTCCGAGGTGCGCGCTGCGACCTCCTGCTCCAGGTGCTCGCGATGGCCCTGCAGGGCTGCGTCGCGCGCCTGGATCTCGCTCAACATGTTGTTGAAACCGTCGATCAGGACGCCGATTTCGTCGCGGTTTCCCGCCGGGGCGCGAAGCGAGTACTTTCGACTGACCGACACCTCCTCGGTCATCGCGGCCAGGTTCAGCAGGGGCTGCGTGATGCCGCGGTGAGCGCGGCGCGACAGCAGGTACGCAAGCAGCAGCGAAACCATCCAGACGATCCCCGCAGCTCCGATGTCCCAACGCAGCTGCCGGTACCACTGCCCCAGGCCGTAAACGGTCTCGACCTGCCCGATGGTCTCCTGATCGAGCCGGATCGCCGCGTACAGGCGCAGCTGGCCCGAGGAAAACGCGTAGCGGATCGGCACCGGCGGCGCACCGTCCTCGCCGTACGGCACCAGCGTGGACAAGGAGCCCGGGTCGGGGACCGCGGTTGCGAAGGAATCGAGGCCGGCCCTGGCGAACAGCGCGAAGGTCTGACCCTTGCGGTCCAGGATTCTGGCTGCCAGCACATTGGGCTCGACGCCCAGCGCCGACAGGGTCTCGCGTGCCGATTTGGGGTCTCCGAACGTCAGTGCGGCGGCGCTGTTCTCGCCGACGACCTGGCTGAGCGAGGCCACTTTCCTGACGATTTCGTCGCGCAGCAGGAAGACTTGATAGCCCAGCACCAGCGCAAAAAGCAGCAGCACCGCCACGCCGCTGGCGACGAGTTGCATCACGGTGAGCTTGCTGCGGATGGACAGATCGCGAAACGGGGTCTTCACTGGCCGTCCTCTCGGGCGTCGCGCCGAACGATCTTCGCAAGTTTCAGGAGCTGAGAATTGATTTGCAGCGAAGCGCTGCGGGCCTGTTCCAGGTTGATCGAAAACTGGACGTTGTTATCGATGTTGTACAGGCCGATGACGCCGCCGGCCTCGGCAAAGCGGTCCACGTCGCTGACCGTCAGGACGCTGGCGCCCGAGACCGCGCGCAGGACAGATCCGAGCCTCGCGTGCTCCGATTCCGCGATGAACAGGATGTGGCACGACCTGGCGCTCTCCAGGCGAATCTGCCGCCGCACCTTCAGTTCGCGCCCCTGCGCGAGCTTGTGTTCGATCGTATCGAGTGCCGGCCCGAATACATCGTCGCCGATCACGCACAGGATCAGGGGCGACTGAGCTTGCCCGAACGCCTCCGCCGGCCATTGCACGAACTTGGCGAAGTTGTACATGAAGGCTGCCTTGATTTCGTACTCGGCCAACGACCGGGCCCGAACAGGCTGCCCGCTGGACATGCTCAAGACAGCACAGAGTGCGGCCAGCAGGGCGGCCATCCGGCGCCGACGGGCGAGCGCGAAGGCGGGCGTCGCGACCACCGCCGGTGCTCCCTTCCGAGGATCGTTCCGGGTGAACAAAATGCGCCACTCAAAATGTGTAGGTCAGCTTGAGCAGGAAGCTGCGCCGGGGCTGCGGTATCGAATCGAGCCCCAGATTGGAGAGGGCGGCCGAGGCGGGGTCGGCGTATTTCGTGTCGAACAGGTTGTAGACGCTGAACGAAGCCGTCAAGGACTGCGTCAAGCTCGGGTCGACCAAAGTCAGGTTGGTCACCGTGTGTCCGGCAACCTCGCCTCCGGTCGATCTGCGGCGGCTCATCGACTGCACCTCCAGCCCGGCCCTGAGCGAAGCCACTGGAATCGGGCTCGTGAAGTTCAGCTTGGCCAGATGGCGGGGCGCGTTGAGCAGGATCGGGTCCATGCCAGAGTCCCGGGCGTTCAGGTCCTCGGCCAGCTGATAGCTGTAGCTCGCCCGCAGCCGCCCGCCGTTGTCCCACGCCTGCTCGGCCTCGAACTGGGCGCCGCGCGACTGGACCCGGCCGACGTTGCGAAACTGCAGCAGGGCGTTGGCCGGATCGGGCACCTCGTCGATCAGGTCGCTGATGCGGTACTGGAATGCCGATGCCGTCAGGCGCAGCTGGTTGCGGACGAACTGTTCCAGCACGATTTCGGCGGTTCGAATGCGTTCGGGTTTCAAGGCCAGGTTCGGTTCCTGAACGTTGGCCTGGCTGGCGAACTGTTCCCAGGCGCTGGGCGCCCGGTAGGACGAGCCGTACAGCAACTTGATCGAGCGGCTCGGATCCGGAGCGTAGATCAGGGCCAGGCGCGGACTGGTCACGCCGCCCGAGAGCGGTTCGATATCGTGTCGCAGCCCGGCGTTGAAGATAAGTCCCGGGCGCACCGTGTATTCGTCCTGCGCGTACAGGCCGATCCGCTTTGCGCTCTGACGGCTGTCGACGTACTGGACGAACGGCTGCTGGTCGTAGTTGAACTGATCGCGCCGGTACTCGTCGCGGTAATCCACGCCGGCGACGATCTTGTGGGCGTCGAGCGGATGCGCGCGCAGCTTGAGTTCCGAGCCCCACCACTGGGCGCGGGCACCATCCTTGTTTTCGATCGCCTGGCCGCTGACAGGATCTGCGTAGGGAAAGTTGCCGTCGTACGGGTAGCTTCCGTAGTTGGCCCGGATGTTCAAGTCCAGTTCGTGCCCCAGGTCACGCTCGTACTGCACGTCGACGAAGCTCTGGGTGTCGACCGTATAGGCTCGTGGGTCGAGGAATTGGGTGCCGGTCGCGTAGCTGGCGGCGGCGGCTCCCTTCTTGCGGGTCGAGTACGCGGCCTCCACGCGCAGGCCTTCGTACGAGTATTTCGCGAACGCACTCTTGTACTCGTCGTAGTTGATGCCGGAAGCCGTGCCTTGGGTCACAGTGGGATTGGCGGAACCCGCAAAATGCAGGTCCTCGCCCCGGCTCTGATAGCCGGTGGCCGACAGCAGCAGTTCGGCCCCGCTTTCGAATTGCCGGCCGTAGGTCACCCGGCCCTTGCTGGTTCCGAAGTCGCCAACCTGGACCGAGGCCTGTGCGCCGCCCAGCGACTTGGCGGTCTTGGTGATCACGTTGATCACGCCGAAGAAGGCGTTGCTGCCGTAGACGGCCGAGCCGGGCCCGGGCACGAACTCGACGCGGTCGATCAGATCCACGTCGAGCAGGAAATCGGTACCCAGCGGCGCCGTGTTGTAGACGCTGTCGTTCGCGCGGTAGCCGTCGATCAGCAGCAGCACTCGCGAGTTGTAATCGCCCGGTCGTCCGAATCCGGACACGCCTATGTACGAATAGATGCTGTCGTAGCGAACGTACAGTCCGCGGATGCTGCTCAGGATGTCGGCCAGGGTTCGATACCCGTACGCCTTGATGTCGGCCGAGGAGATGACGGTCACGGCGGACGGCGCTTCGCTGCGCTTTTGAGGAAAACGTGAGGCCGTTTCCACGTCCAGATTCATCAATTGTTCGAGGTTCAGTCCGGTCAGGTCGCGGCCCGATTCATGGTCCGATTCGGCCGCTCGCGAGGCTGCGCAAAGCAGGGCGGCGCACAGCATCGCACCGAACCTCCGCCGGGGCAGCGACGATGCCAAATGCCTGATCGCAGCGACTGCAGCTTGCATTGTGACTCCAGCGAATTCGTTGTGCGTGGCGCGAGATGCCAGCCCTGGTCGCAAAGGCGCGACCTCGAATCGCGGGGTGGCCTCGTCATACTGGCGAAATGCGCCGGAGGGCGGCAGCCGGAAAAGCCGTTGCTTTCAATGCTCTAAGGAGGTAACGGTCCGGCCAGGCGCGGCTGAAGAGCCTGCGGCTACTCATTGGCGGCGAAAATCGACCGGCGTTTTGATAAAGGTCAGGCGGCCCGATGCCGCCGGCGGCGCTCCCTCGGCTGCGTAGGGCTTGTCCGACCTGTGCGGCTCGACGGCTTACCACGCGTTGACGATTGCTGGACGCACTTTTGGCACTCAAGATCCTGTTTCACACACCAATTCGTTCAATTCGAACAAGCCATGGGTCCAATTGAGCAATCGGCGGGCAAGCCCGCCGTAGCTGGCGAAGCGAGCGAAGGCGGGCCCGGCGCGCTGCTGTTGCACGGTCTGGCGGGCAGCCCGGTCGAAATGCATCATCTGTCGCGGTGCCTGCGTCAGGCCGGCTTCACCGTGCACGTTCCGGTCATACCGGGCTACGCGTTCGGCACGCGTGCCGATCCGTTCGATACGGGCGCCTGGGAGCAGTGGGTCGCTTATGCGAGCGGCGCGCTGGACACTCTGAGTCAGCGGCACGGGCGGATCTACGTGGCAGGGCTGTGCATCGGCGCCGTGCTGGCGCTTCGCCTGGCGATCGTGCGTCCCGAGCGGATCCGCGCGATGTCGCTGATCTCGACCACGCTGCACCACGATGGGTGGGCCACGCCCTGGTACCGCAAGGTGGTACGGTTGGCCGGTCACACTCCGCTGCGGCGGCACGTGAAGCTGCACGAGCGGTTTCCGTACGGCTTGAAAAACGAACGCTTGCGCCAGCGCGTTGCGCGGGCAATGCACACCGAGGGCAGCTCGGCCGCCGGGGCCGAATTCCTGCCCCTGTCCGGGATGCACCAGTCGTACCGGTTGAGCTGGGCCGTGCGCCGCGACATCGGTCTGGTGACGACGCCGTCCCTGGTGCTGCACGCGCTCGACGACGATGTGGCGAGCACGCGCAGCGCCGAGTTCGTGGCGCGCAACATCGATACGCGCGAGGTGCGGACGGTTCTGTACCGGGAGAGCTATCACATCCTGACGATGGACAACGACAAGGATGCGGTGGCCGACGAAACGATAGGATTCTTCCAGCGTCACGGCGCCCAGGGCTCGTCGCGGCAGCAGCGGCGCAACCGGAGCGAACGGCAGTCTGCGTTGCCCCCGGACGCGCTCCCGCCCGATATCAACACCTGGATGCCGGGCTTCGGCCCGGAGCCGGCCAGCGACGACGCCCGGAAGGAGCCGCTGGACCTGGAGTTGCCCAGCGGTGTCGCTCAGCTCTGACTAGCGCGCACCGGTGCTGCCGAAGCCGCCCGCGCCGCGCTCGCTGATCTCGAAGGAATCGACCAGGTTCAACGCGACCTGAACGACGTGAATCACGACCAGTTGGGCGATCCGCTCGAGCGGCTGGATCGTGTAGGCGTCGCTGCCGCGGTTCCACACCGACACCATGATCTGCCCCTGGTAATCGGAGTCGATCAGCCCGACCAGGTTTCCGAGCACGATCCCATGGCGGTGTGCGAGACCCGAACGCGGCAGGATCACGGCGGCGTAGCCGGGGTCAGCCAGGTGGATCGCGATCCCGCTAGGCACCAGTGCCGTGGCGCCGGGCCCGAGCGGCAGGGGCGCCTGGACGCAGGCGCGCAGGTCCAGGCCGGCCGAGCCGGCCGTCGCGTAGGCGGGCGCCGACTCGTGCAGGCGCGCGTCCAGGATCTTGACATCGAGCCTCATCGATTGAACGCGGGCAGCCGCGCGGCGATCTCGGCCACGATCCGTCGCGCCTGTTCGAGCTTGTCGGCGCGCGGCAGCGTCACGCTCGAGCGCTCATCGACCAGGATCAGCTCGCTGTCGTCGGCGCCGATGGCGTCCTCGGCCCGGTTGGCCACGATCAGCGGCAGCCTCTTCGCGGCCAGCTTGGCCCGCGCCTGCTCGACCAGGCGTTCGCTCTCGGCCGCGAAACCGACGCAGAACGGTGGCGAGGGCAGCGCGGCGACCGCCGCCAGGATGTCGGGGTTGGGCACGAATCGCAGCGTCACCGCCTCGGCCGGCGTCGATTTCTTCAGCTTGGCCGGGCTCGGCTGCTCGGCGCGCCAGTCGGCGACGGCGGCCACGGCGACGAACACGTCGGCGCTGCCGGCATGTGCCATTACCGCGTCTTGCATCTCGCGAGCCGTGGTCACGTCCAGCCGTCGCACGCCGCGCGGCGTCGGCAGCCTGGTCGGCCCGCTGACCAGCGTCACTTCGGCGCCGGCCTCCCGCGCCGCGCGCGCGATCGCATAGCCCATCTTGCCCGAAGACCGGTTGGTGATCCCGCGCACCGGATCGATCGGCTCGAAGGTCGGCCCGGCGGTGACCAGCACCCGCCGCCCCTGCAGGCACTTGGGCTGGAACGCGGCGATCACCTCCTCGACGATCTCGAGCGGCTCGAGCAGGCGCCCGCTGCCGACCTCGCCGCAGGCCTGGTCGCCGGCGGCCGGCCCCAGGATCACGGCGCCGTCGGCTTCGAGGGTCCGCACGTTGCGCTGGGTCGCCGGGTGCTCCCACATCTCGACGTTCATCGCCGGGGCCACCAGCAAGCGGCAGCTTTCCCGCTGCCGCGCCAGCGCCACCGAGGACAGCAGGTCATCACACAAACCCTGGGCCAGCTTCGCGATGAAATGGGCGGTGGCCGGCGCCACCAGCAGCGCGTGCGCATCGCGCGACAGCATGATGTGCCCCATGGCCTGGTCCAGGCGCTCGTCCCACAGCTCCACGTAAGCCGGCCGGCCGGTCAAAGCCTGCAGCATGATGGGCGTGACGAAGTGCAGCGCGCCGTGGGTCAGGATCGGCTGCACCTGCGCACCTTGATCCTGCAGCCGGCGCGCCAGGTCGCAGGCCTTGTAGGCGGCCACGCCCCCGGTGATTCCCAGAAGTATCTTGCGGTCCCGCAGGTCCATCAGTCCAGGCTCGTCACCGTCAGGCGCTGCGCTCAGCCCGAGCGCCGTACACGCAGCAGCTCATCCAGGATCAGCAGCGCGGCGCCGATCGTGATCGCGCTGTCGGCCACGTTGAACGCCGGGAATTCCCATTGCCGGTAGTGAAACAGCAGGAAATCGATTACATGGCCGTGCAACAGGCGGTCCAGCACGTTGCCCAGCGCCCCGCCCAGGATCAGCGCCAGCGCGCCGGAGAACAGCCGTTGCGATCCGTGCCGCGCCAGCATGTACAGGATGAACAGGCACGCGGCGATGCCCACGACCGTGAGCGCGTGCGCCTGCCAGCCCGCGCCCCCGTCGAACATCGAGAAGGCCGCGCCGCGGTTGTGCGCCAGCACCAGGCTGAAATAAGCTGTCACCGGCCGCACGTCGCCCAGATGAAAGGCCTTCTCGATCACCATTTTGCTGAACTGATCGGCCGCCACGATCAGAAGCGCGACCCCGAACCACGGAAGCAACCGCTGCCCCCATCCGCTGAAGCGGTCGGTCACCATCATGCGAACTCTCGAGTCTCGCCGGGGCCGAACAGGTTGTTGACACAGCGAGCGCAGATCGTCGGATGCGCCGGATCGATGCCGACGTCGGCACGATAGTGCCAGCAACGCTCGCACTTGGCGCGCGCGCTCGGCACGACCTCGATCCGGTGCGCGGACTCGCCGTCGGCCCGGTGCAGCGTCGCGCGACTCGTGATGGTCACGAAGCGGAGCTCCTCGCCCAGCGTGGCCAGCATCTCGTACCGGTCGCCGCTCGCGTACACGTCGATCTCGGCCTGCAGCGACGAGCCCAGCCGACCCGCCTCGCGCATCAGCTCGACGCTTTTCAGCACGTCGGCGCGCAGTGCGCGGATCCGGGACCACTTCGCCAGCAGCGCCTCGTGGCCGGCAACCGGGGGCAGCTCGTGATAAAGCTCGGTGAAGATCGTGGCGTCGCCGTTGCGCACGAACACCTTGAAGGCCTCCTCGGCGGTGAACGACAGAAACGGCGCCATCAGCCGCAGCAGGCTGCTCAGGATGTGCCAGAGCGCGGTTTGCGCCGAGCGCCGCGCGGCCGAAGCTGCGCCGGTCGTGTACAGGCGGTCCTTCAGGATATCCAGGTAGAACGAGCCGAGATCCTCGGAGCAGAACGTCTGCAGCTTGGCCACCACCGGATGGAACTCGTAGCCCTCGTAGTGCGCCAGCGCCTCGGCCTGGAACTGGGCCGTGAGCGCAATCGCATAGCGGTCGATTTCGAGCATCCGCCCGATCGGCACCGAGTGCTGCGCGAGGTCGAAGTCGCGGGTGTTGGCCAGCAGGAAGCGCAGCGTGTTGCGGATACGGCGATAGCCTTCGACCACGCGCTTCAGGATCTCGTCGCCGATCGACATCTCGCCGGAGTAGTCGGTCGCGGCAACCCAGAGCCGGATGATTTCGGCGCCCAGTCGCGAGGCCAGTTCCTGCGGGTCGATCCCGTTGCCCAGGCTCTTGCTCATCTTGCGGCCCTGGGCGTCGACCGTGAAGCCGTGCGTCAGCAACGCCTCGTAGGGGGCGCGGCCGTCGATGGCGGCGCCGATCAGCAGCGAAGAATGAAACCAGCCGCGGTGCTGGTCCGAGCCTTCCAGGTACAGGTCGGCCGGGTAGCCGAGCTCGGCCGCGTGCGAGCCGCGCAACACGGTGCGGTGGGTCGAGCCCGAGTCGAACCAGACGTCCAGGATGTCGTTGATCTTCTCGTACTGCGAGGCCTCCTGCGGCCCGAGCACGTCCTCGGCGCGCGCGCGCGACCAGGCTTCCACGCCGCCTTGCTCGACCAGTCGGGCCGCGCGCTCCAGCAGCTCGAGCGTACGCGGATGCAGCTCGCCGCTCACCCTGTGCAGGAAAAAGGGCAAGGGCACGCCCCAGTTGCGCTGGCGCGAGATGCACCAGTCGGGGCGGTTGGCGATCATCGCGTGCAGCCGCGCCTTTCCCCAGCTCGGATAGAACGCGGTGGCTTCGACCGCGCGCAGCGCGGTCTGGCGCAAGGTCTCCCCGACCGTCTCGGTCTGCATCACGCCGCGCGTGTCGGTGGTGGCCCCATCCATCCGGACAAACCACTGCGACGCGGCTCGATAGATCAGGGGCGTCTTGTGGCGCCAGCAGTGCATCGTGCTGTGACAGATCGTGGTCGCGTGCAGCAGGTTGCCGGCCTCGCGCAGCGCATCGACGATCTTCGGGTTGGCGTCCCAGATCTTCATGCCGCCGAACAGCGGCAGGTCGGCCGCATACACGCCGTCGGCCTGCACCGGATTCAGGATCGCCTCGTCGCTCATGCCGTACCGCTTGAACGAGTCGAAGTCGTCCACGCCATAGGCGGGCGCCGAGTGCACCACGCCGGTGCCTTCTTCGGCGCTCACATAAGTTCCCAGCATCACCGGCGCGTGGCGGCGGTAGCCCGGATGCAGCTTGGCGAGCGGATGCCCGAACTCGACGTTCTCGAAGTCGGCACCGCGCGCGGTCGCGACGATGCGGCCCTTCAGACCGTAGCGTTTCAGACAGGCCTGCACCAGCGCTTCGGCCAGGATCAGCAGGCGGTCGCCACAGTCGACCAGCGAGTAGGCAAGTTCGGGATGGAAATTCAGCGCCTGATTGGCCGGGATCGTCCACGGGGTCGTGGTCCAGATCGCGGTGGCCACCGGCTTGTCGAGCACCGTCACCCCGAACGCCGCCGCTACCTGGGCGTGCCCGCTATCGGCCAGCGGAAACGCCACGTCGATCGCCGGCGAGTTGCGGTCCGCGTACTCGACCTCGGCCTCGGCCAGCGCCGAGCCGCAATCGAAGCACCAGTTGACCGGCTTCAGCCCCCGGTACACGAAACCGCGCTCGATCATCCGGCCGAGCGTGCGGATCTCGTCGGCCTCGGTCTTGAAAGTCATCGTGCGGTAAGGATTGTCCCAGTCGCCTAGCACCCCCAGTCGCTTGAAACCCTTCATCTGCAGCGCGATCTGCGCGGTCGCGTGCGCTCGCGCCCGCTCCTGCACCTCGGCGCGCGGCAGGTTCTTGCCGAACTGCTTTTCGATATGGATCTCGATCGGCATGCCGTGACAGTCCCAGCCCGGCACGTACACCGCGTCGAAACCGGCGAACGACTTGGACTTGACGACGAGGTCCTTCAGGATCTTGTTGACCGCCGTGCCCAGGTGTATCTCGCTGTTGGCATACGGCGGCCCGTCGTGCAGGATGAAGCGCGGCGCACCCCGGCGCGCGGCGCGGATCGCCGCGTACACCTTGCGTTCTTCCCACTCCTTGACCCATTGCGGCTCCCGCTTGGGCAGGTCGCCGCGCATCGGAAATGGGGTCTGCGGAAGATTCAGCGGGTACTGCGAGCCAGGCTTCGCCGATTCATCGGCGGAGCCCGGCTCGCCCGCCGAAGCCGACTTGTCGGCGACGGCGGGCCGCGGGCCCCGGCGCTGATTGTCGTTCACGCGGTGGCCCCGTCCAGAACGGCCCGCGCCTGGTCGGCGTCGCGCCGGATGGCCGCGGTCAGCTCCTGGATCGAGTCGAAGCGCGCCTCATCGCGCAACTTCTGCACGAACTGCACCCGGATCAGCCGGCCGTAGACCTCGTCCGAGAAGTCGAACAGGTGCACCTCCAGCAGCCAGCGCCCGCTGTCGTCGATCGTCGGCCGCAGTCCGACGCTGGCCACGCCGGGCAGCGTAGCCGACCCGATGCCCTGCACGCGCACCGCGTAGATCCCGTGCAAGGCCGGGCGCCGATGTGCAACGCGAAGATTCAGCGTCGGAAAGCCGATCTGGCGGCCCAGCTTGGACCCGTGCAGCACCCGGCCGCTGATCGCGTACGGGTGTCCGAGCAGGTCGCCTGCCAGCGCAAGGTCGCCTTCGCTCAACGCGGCCCGGATCCGGGAACTGGACACGCGCTCCCCACCAACGAGCACCGGGGCGATCTGCTCGATCGTGAAGCCGCCGGCTTCGCCTGCGCTGCGCAACATCGCAACGTCGCCGGCACGACGGGCGCCGAATCGGAAGTCGTCGCCCACCGCCAGCCAGCGCGCACGGCAGCCCTCCACCAGGATCCGCTGGATGAACCGCTCCGGGCTCAGCGAGGCGAAGTCGCGGTTGAAGTGCTGCACGAGCACCCATTCAATACCCGCGCTGCGAAGGCCTTCGATCTTGTCGCGCAGGTTCGCGATACGCGCCGGCGCCTGTTCGGGCGCGAAATATTCGCGTGGATGCGGTTCGAACGTCATCGCCGCGGCAACCAGGTTGCGCTGGCGGGCCACCTCGACCACGCGATGCAGCAAGGCCCGGTGCCCGCGATGGACGCCATCGAAGTTTCCGACCGTCAGCGCGCACGCGCGCCGCCCGGCAACCGGGGGCAGCCCATGAAAAACGCGCATCGTCCGCATCGAGTCGGCAGCCGGGTCAAGTCAACGTCACCGCAGATTATAGGGCGGTCATTCGGAAACTCTTGATTTTCTTGAGCTTTCGATGTGGGCAGCGCACCGTCCGCGTACAATGCCGCGCGCGATTCAGCGCGCGATGCCCGCGCAAATGTAAGCCTGCGATGACCTCCGAGTGCAAGTCAATCGTCTGCCTGATCTCCGGGCGCGGCAGCAACCTGGAGGCGATCCTGCGGGCGGCCCGGGACCAGGGCTGGCACGCCGACGGGATCCAGGCGGCAGCCGTCGTGAGCAACCGGCGCGAAGCGCGGGGCCTGGAGATCGCGCGCGCCTACGGCGTGCCTGCGTCGGTGGTGCCGCACGCGCAGTTCGATACGCGCGAGTCCTTCGAAGCCGCGCTGTCGGAGGCAATCGACGCACATCAACCGGCGCTGATCGTGCTGGCCGGCTTCATGCGCGTGCTGACGGCCGGCTTCGTGGCGCGCTATCGCGGCCGCCTGCTGAACATCCACCCCTCGCTGCTGCCTGCTTTCCCGGGGCTGGATACGCATCGGCGTGCGCTGGCCGCGGGTGTGCGGCTGCACGGGGCCACCGTCCATTTCGTCTCCGATCGGCTGGACGGGGGCCCGATCGTTGCGCAGGCCGCGGTACCGGTGTGGCCGGACGATTCGGAGGACGTGCTGGCGGCGCGCGTGCTGGAGCAGGAGCACCTGCTGCTGCCCCGCTGCGTTCGCTGGATTCTGGAGGGCCGCGTGCGCCTGCAGGGCGATCGCGTAGTGGCCGAAGGCATCGCGCCGCAGGACCTGCTGGTGTTTGCGCGCTGATTGGGTGATGGATGAGCGATTTTCGAGTCAGCCCGGTGGAGGTCGACAGCCTGGCGCGGCTGCTCTCGCGCCTGCTGCGCTTCGAGGGGCCGGCCGATGCGACCATGTCGCGCCATTTCAAGGCGGACCGGCGACTGGGGCCGCGCGAGCGCAGCGTGGTGGCGGAAGCGGCGTTCGACGCCCTGCGGCGCCTGGCCACGTTGCGCTGGATGATGCAGACGGCCGATCCGCTGCGAGCGCCGCATCTGGCGGCGTTGATCGAGCTGGCCCGCCTGCACGGAATCGACAGCCTGGGGCCGCGCCTTCTGCGCGGCGACGAGCGCGCGGTGCGCGGCGCGCTGTCGATCGACTTCGCTCTGGCGCCGCCGGCGGTGCGCGCCGAGCTGCCCATGTGGCTGTTCCAGAAAATCACGGTCCAGTATCACGACGCCCAGCCGTTGCTCGAGGCGCTGGCTCAGCCTGCCCCGCTCGATCTAAGGGTGAACACGATCAAGGCCGACCGTGACACGGTGCTGGCCGAACTCAGGACCGCATTGAAATCGAACCGGCGCGCTGACGGCGGTCCGGATGTGATGGCAACGCGCTACAGCCCCGACGGCATCCGCTTGCGCGACAAGCCCGCGCTGATGCGCTGGCCCATGTACAAAGACGGCCGCATCGAAGTGCAGGACGAGGGCAGCCAGCTGGTGGCGCGGCTGGCTGCGCCGCGGCGCGGCAACATGGTGGTCGACTTCTGCGCCGGAGCCGGGGGCAAGACGCTGGCGATCGGCAGCCTGATGAAATCGACCGGGCGCATCTACGCGTTCGACGTGAACGCCAAGCGGCTGGCCGGCCTGGGTCCACGCCTGAAGCGCAGCGGGCTGTCCAATGTGCATCCGATCGCGATCCGTGCCGCGGGCGATGTGCGCGTGAAGCGGTTGGCGGGAAAAATCGATCGCGTCGTGGTCGATGCGCCGTGCAGTGGCAGCGGCACGCTGCGACGCAACCCCGACCTGAAATGGCGCTTCGACGAAAGCGAGCTGGAGCGCCTGACCGGACTGCAAGCGGAGGTTCTGCGCGCCTCGGCTCGGCTGGTGAAGCCGGGTGGGCGGCTCGTGTACGCGACCTGCTCGGTGCTATCGGTCGAGAATCAGGATGTGGTGGGCGCCTTTCTGTCGGAGCATCCGCAGTTTTCGGTGGTGCCGGCCGGCGAGGTGCTGCGCGGCCAGGGTATCCAGGTTGACGAGGCCGAACGCTTCGGCCCCTGGCTCGTGATGCTGCCGCACGTGCACGGCACCGACGGGTTCTTCGCGGCCGTGCTGGAGAGGGGAGCTTGAACAATTCGCCGCTGCGCGAGCTGCTGGAGGCGCTGGCCGAGGGGCTGGCGCGGCCGCGGCACGCGTGGGAGGCGGTCGTGATCGCGGTGGCGATCGCGGCCGCCTGGGGTCTGGGCCGAACCGTGCGCTACCGGGTCGAGGCGCGCCTGAGCGCGGCCGCGCGCGACAAGGTGCCGCTGGACGTGCTGCGCTTCTCCGTCGAAGGCGCGCGGCGGCTGGCGTTTCCGGCCACGGCGCTGCTGCTGCTGTGGGCCGGGGAGCTGGCGCTGCGGCTGGCCGGTCTGATCGGCAGCACGGCCGATGCGCGTCTGCTGCGCCTGGCGATGGCGCTGGTGGGAGCGCTGGCGCTGGTGCGCCTGCTGGTGTACGCGATGCGGCGAGCGTTGATCAGCGTGGCGGTGATCGCCCCGTTCGAACGCGCGATCGCGTTCACCGCCTGGGCCGTGGTGGCGATGTACGTCACCGGCGTGCTGGCCGACGTGACCGACTGGCTGCAGGCCACGCAAATCCCGATCGGCAAGACGAACGTGTCGTTGTGGGCGGTACTGACGTCCGTGGCTGCGACCCTGGTCAGCCTGCTGGCCGCGATGTGGCTCGGCTCGCTGGTGGAAGCCCGCCTGATGAGCGCGCCGGGTCTGGACCTCAATGTCCGCGTGGTACTGGGGCGCATCGCGCGGGCCGTGTTGATCCTGGTGGCCGTGCTGGCAGCGCTGGCCGTGTCGGGCATCGACCTGACCGTGCTGTCGGTGTTCGGTGGCGCGCTGGGAGTCGGCCTCGGGCTGGGTCTTCAACGGATCGCGAGCAACTACGTGAGCGGCTTCATCCTGCTGCTGGACCGCAGCCTGCGCATCGGCGATGTGATCTCGGTTGCCGGCGCGGTCGACCGGTACTACGGAACGGTCACCCAGATCAGCACGCGCTACACGCTGCTGCGCGCGATGGACGGCACCGAGTCCGTGATACCGAACGAGTTGCTGGTGTCCGCGCCGGTCGTCAATCATTCGCTCAGCGATCGGCGGGTGCGCGTCGCGGTCCGTATCTCGATCGCGTACGAATCCGACCTGGACTTGGCGCTGCGTCTGGGCGAACAGGCGGCCCGTTCGACCGAGCGGGTTCTCGCGGATCCGCCGCCGGGTTCCCTGCTGGTGGAATTTGCCGCCGACGGCTTGCTGCTCGAGATCGGCTTCTGGATCGAAGATCCGGAGCAGGGACGGATGAACGTTCAGTCCGCCGTTGCGATTGCCGTCTATAAGCTATACGCGGACAAGGGAATTACGATTCCGTACCCTCGCCACGATATTCGGATTCTGGACGGCGGCGGAGCGGTCCCCTCCCGCAGCTGAGGTTGACAGTCCCAGAGAAGGGCCAGGATCGCCCCCCTTTCGACGAGGTCTGCCCTGGAGCGGCAGGTACAATTGGGCTATCGGAGCAAGCGCCGCGTTGAACAGGCGCAAGGGTGCGCGGTTGCACCCGGTTGGCAGGAGAAGATTTCCAAGGTGTCACATTCCGGGCACGCGCGGAGCGCGTGCGGCCGCGAACTTTTCAGGAGATTGAATGCAGCTGGTGCTCGAATTTCTGGACGGGGGACTGCTCCGTTTGAACTGGTTTGAACTGGTCCTGGTGACGCTGGCGCTCACGCACGTCACCATCGCCGCCGTCACCATCTTCCTGCACCGCTCGCAGGCGCACCGGGCGCTGGACCTGCATCCGATCCCCAGTCACTTCTTCCGCTTTTGGCTGTGGATCACCACGGGGATGGCGACGCGCGACTGGGTGGCGATCCATCGCAAGCACCACGCCCGGTGCGAGACCGCCGAGGACCCGCACAGCCCGCAAGTGAAGGGCTTGCGCACCGTACTGTGGCGGGGCGCCGAGCTGTACATCGCGGAAAAATCCAACACCGAAACGATCGCCCGCTACGGCCATGGAACGCCCGACGACTGGCTGGAACGGCACGTGTATTCGCGCTGGAGCTGGCAGGGCTGCGGCGTGATGCTGGTGGCCGATGTTGCGTTGTTCGGCGCGGCCGGCCTCGCGGTATGGGGCGTGCAGATGATGTGGATTCCGTTTTTCGCGGCCGGCGTGATCAACGGCATCGGCCACTTCTGGGGCTATCGGAACTTCGACCATCCGGACAGCAGCGCGAATATCGTTCCGTGGGGCGTGTTGATCGGCGGTGAGGAGTTGCACAACAACCACCACACGTATCCGACCTCGGCCAAGATGTCGACCCAGTGGTACGAATTCGACCTGGGCTGGTGCTACATCCGGATGCTGCAGTGGCTCGGATTGGCCCGGGTGTTGCGGGTGGCGCCGGTGCCGCGCCTGAGCGGGGCGCGTCCTGCGATCGATTTGCAGACGCTGCAGGCGGTCGTTTCGAACCGGTATGACCTGCTGGCCCGCTATGCGCGGGCCACCCGGAAGGCTTTTCACGGCGAGCTGATGCGGCTGGGCCTGTCGGCTCCCGAGTACGCACGCTTTGCAGGGCTGAAGAAGTGGCTGACGCGCTGGTCGGCGGCGATGCCGGAAGCGCATCAGCAGACGCTGGCCGAGCTGATGGGCCGCAGCGGCGTGATGAAGACCCTGATCGAGATGCGCGACGAGCTGGCGGTGACCTGGCAGCATGCAGCGTCCTCGCGCGACGAGATGCTCAGCCACCTGCAGCACTGGATTGCGCGCGCCGAAGCCAGCGGAATCCAGGCGTTGCAGGAAGCAGCAGCGCGGATACGCAGCTACACGCCGTCAGCCGCGCACTGACGCTCCTCACTTCGGACACCCTCACCCCCAAGCCCCTGTCCCGCTGCGCGGGCGAGGGAAGTGCTTAGCCCGGCAGCCCGTTACTTCAGCTTCACTTCCTTGTACGCGACGTGTTTGCGCGCGACCGGATCGAACTTCTTCAGTTCGAGCTTTTCCGGCGTGGTGCGCTTGTTCTTGTTGGTCGTGTAAAAGTGTCCGGTTCCGGCGCTCGATTCGAGCTTGATCTTCTCGCGCGCTCCCTTGGCCATCGTGGTTCTCCGATCAGAGCGCGCCCTTGGCGGCGCCTTTGCCAACCCGCTCCGCCAGCACGGCCTCGATCCCGTCGCGATCGATGATCCGCAGCGCCGCGTTGGTCACGCGCAGGCGCACCCAGCGTTTCTCGTCTTCGAGCCAGAAGCGCCGGTACTGCAGGTTCGGCAGGAAGCGGCGCTTCGTCTTGTTGTTCGCATGCGATACGTGGTGCCCGACCATGGGCCGCTTGCCGGTTACCTGACACACCCGAGCCATGCCGTCGCTCCCCACTCGTTCCAGCAACGCGTGTAGATTGCCTCCGCGCAACCACTAATGATATCCGAAGTGCGGCTGCGCCACGGCCACCGCCGATCGGAGCAGCTCGGGGTTGTCCGCTGTCGAAGCCGGTTTACGTCTGTCGCTTCATTGTGGGGAGGGAAAGCATGAAACGTCCGCGTTACGTCGCCATCGTCGCGTTCATTTGGTTGATTGCCGGGCCGGCGGCCGGTCAGGAGTCCGCCGCCGCCCGCCTGAACGCGATCTTCTCCGATTACTGGGAGTGGTATTCGGCTCAGATTCCGGAGCTGGCGACCTTTCGCGGAGACAACCGCTTCAACGATCGGCTGACGGATGCTTCGGCCGAGGCGGTGGCGTCACGCAAGGCCTACCGTGCGGAACTTGCCGCGCGCTTGAAATCGATCGATCGGACGCAGCTGGGCGGCCAGGACCGCATCTCGTACGACGTGTTCGCACGCGAGCTGGGCAGCGCAGCGCGCTTCGACGCGATTTTCGGAAAGCTGCCTTTCGGCGCGACGTTCGATGAATGGTCGCCGGTCAACCAGTTCGACGGGCCGCAGTTCTGGCTTCCCCAACTGGCGGCGGCGACGCCGTTTCGCACGGTGGCCGATTACGAGGCGTACCTGAAGCGGCTCGCGCAGATACCGCGCCAGCTGCGCCAGCTGCAGCAGCGCATGCAGGCAGGCATCGACACCGGTTGGCTGCCGCCCGGGGTGTCGCTCCAACGCGTGCCCTCGCAGCTCGATGCGCACCTGAATGCCGACGTGACGCAGGTGCCGCTGTACCGCCCGTTCACGCAGTTTCCGGCGGATGTTTCCGCGCCCGATCAAAAGCGCCTGGGCGAAGCTGGCCGCAGGGTACTGGCCGACGACGTGGTGCCCGCGTTCAAGGCGCTGAAGGACTTCTACCAGTCCAGGTATCTGCCGGCGGCGCAGGCCCGCAAAGGCATCGGCGCCTCCGAGCTGCCCGGCGGCGCCGAGTACTACGAGGCCAAGATCTCGGAAATGACGACCACCTCGATGAAGGCGCGCGAAATCCACGAATTGGGCCTGCACGAGGTGGCCCGCATCGAGTCCGAGATGAACGACGTGATCCGTCGCAGCGGCTTTTCCGGCACCAGGGAGGAATTCGCCCGCTTCCTGCACGAATCGCCGCAGTTCTACTACTCGACGGGCGATGAGTTGCTGGCCGGGTACCGCGACATCGCCAAACGCGCGGACGCCGAGCTGCCGAAGCTGTTTGCCGAGCTTCCAAGGACGCCGTACGGCGTGCGTGCGGAAGAGGCATTCCAAGGAGACAACGCCGACCACTACGTCCCGAGCGCGGGCGACGGCTCGCGCGCGGGCTTCTTCGAGGCCAACATCAACAACGTGAAGATGCGGCCCAAGTACGACATGGAGGACCTGATCCTGCATGAGGCCGTACCGGGCCACCACCTGCAGATCTCGCGCGCCCAGGAAATCAAGGGGCTGCCCGAGTTTCGCAAATACACCTGGTTCGTCGCCTACGGGGAAGGATGGGCGCTGTATGCCGAGAGCCTGGGCGACGAGATGGGCTTTTACAAGGATCCGTATTCCAAGTTCGGGCAGCTTTCGGCCGAGATGTGGCGCGCCTGCCGGCTGGTGGTCGACACCGGAATGCATGCGTCCGGCTGGAGCCGGCAACGCGCCATCGACTACATCAAGGAACACGCGCTGATCAGCGACGACTATGCGGTCGCCGAAATCGACCGCTATATCGTGTGGCCGGCCCAGGCGCTGGGCTACAAGATCGGGGAACTGAAGATCAAGGCGCTGCGCGCGAAGGCCAGGGCGGCACTCGGGGATCGGTTCGACCTGCGCCATTTCCACAACGCGCTGATCGACGACGGGCCGTTGCCGCTCGATGTGCTCGAGGGCCGGATCGACGGGTGGATCGCGTCGCAGAAAGTGGCGCACGCCGTCAGGTAGAAAAGATAACGCCGGGCCATCAGCCCCGGCCCTTTACAACAGGCCCAGCTCCGCGAACGACACGCTGTCGGCGGCGGCCACGATGATGTGGTCCAGCACCTGCACGTCGACCAGCTTCAGCGCGTTTTGCAGCTCGCGCGTCAGGATCTGATCGGCCCGGCTCGGCTCCGCGACGCCGGAGGGGTGGTTGTGCGACAGGATCACCGAGGCGCAGTTCAGCGTCAGCGCCCGCCGGACCACTTCCCGCGGGTAGACGCTCGTTTGCGTCAGCGTGCCCCGGAACAGCTCCTCGCAGGCGATCAGCCGCTGCTGGGCGTCCAGAAACAGGACCGTGAACACTTCGTGACCGATGCGCCCGAAGCTAAGCCGCAGGAAATCCCGCACCCGCGCCGGAGCGTTCATTACCGGACCCCGCGCCAGGTCCTGGCGCAGCATCCGCTTGGCGACCTCCAGCACCGCCTGGGCCCGCGCGTAGTGCCTTGCGCCCAGGCCAGCGACCGCCTCGAACTGCCTGCGCGGCCCGTGCAGCACCCCGGCCAGCCCGCCCAGCTCGGACAGCGCGAGGCGAGCCAGTTCCAGCGTCGAGGCGCCCGCCGATCCGCTGCCCATCAGCACCGCCAGCAGCTCGGCGTCGCTCAGCGCCTGCGCGCCCTGGGCGAGCAGGCGCTGGACGGGCCGTTCCGACGCGAGCCAGTGGCGGCCGGTCACTGCGCGCGGCATCAAGCCGGTCTCCTCGATAGAATGATCGTGTCGCAAGTCGAACCCAAGTGGGCCGTGGCGACAAGGCTGTCAGCGGGAGTCGGCCGCGCCGAAATCGAGCGGCCGGGCAGGATCGGAGGCGCGCGCAATGATGGAAATTCTGTTGGCCCAGCCACGCGGCTTTTGCGCTGGCGTGGACCGGGCGATCGAAATCGTCGAACGCGCGCTCGAACGGCATGGCGCGCCGATCTACGTTCGGCACGAGATCGTCCATAACACGCACGTGGTCGCGCAGCTCAGGTCCAAGGGCGCGATCTTCGTCGAGGAGCTCGATGAAGTGCCGATCGGTGCGACGCTGGTCTTCTCGGCGCACGGCGTGTCGCGCGCGGTGCGCGAGGCGGCGCGGCGGCGGGGGCTGAACGTGTTCGACGCAACCTGCCCACTGGTCACCAAGGTGCACGTCGAGGTGGCCAAGATGCGTGCCCAGGGGCGCGAGATCGTGATGATCGGTCACGCCGGCCACCCCGAGGTCGAGGGCACGATGGGACAGGCCGACGGCGGCATTTACCTGGTCGGCACGCCCGAGGATGTGGGACAGCTGCAGGTGCGCGACCCGGAGCGGCTGGCCTACGTGACGCAGACCACGCTGTCGGTCGACGATGCTGCGCAGGTGGTTCAGGCGCTGAAACGGCGCTTCCCGGCCATCGCGGAGCCGAAAAAGGCCGACATCTGCTACGCGACCCAGAACCGGCAGGATGCCGTGAAGGCGCTGGCCGCCCAGGTCGACCTGGTGATCGTGGTAGGCAGCCGCAACAGCTCGAACTCGAACCGTTTGCGCGAAGTCGCGGAGCGGGTCGGTGTGTCGGCCTATCTGGTCGAGGATGCCCTCGGCGTAGATCCGCAGTGGCTGGTTGGGCACTCACGGATCGGGCTGACCGCGGGCGCCTCGGCCCCGGAGCTGCTCGTGCGCGAGGTGGTCGAGCGCCTGCGGCAGGTCGGCGCTCGCGAGGTGCGCTCGCTCGATGGCGTGATCGAGGAGGTCGTCTTCCCGCTGCCCAAGGGGCTGGGAGGGACCTCCGGCACAGAGAGCGAAGCGCATTATGCGGTCGCCGATGATTCGACCTGAAATTCGGCCTAAGACTGGGCCGGCAGCGCCACGTCCGCAGATCGACCCCCAGATCGACCCGCAGTTAGACCCGCAGTTAGACCCGCAGTTAGACCCGCAGTTAGACCAATTCATCGACGCGGTCTGGCTCGAAGACGGGCTGGCCGAAAATTCTCTGGCTGCTTATCGGCGCGACCTGCAGGATCTGGCCGCGTGGTTGCGACCGCGCCGGCTGGCCGAGGCCGACGAACAGGCGCTGACCGCCTACCTGGCGGCCCGCCACGGCGCCACTCGCGCCTCCACCGCGAACCGCCGGCTCGCGAGCCTGCGGCGCTTCTATCGATGGGCCATGCGGGAAGGGGCGATCGGATCCGACCCGACCTTGCGGCTGGCAGGAGTGCGCCGTGTGGCCCGCTTTCCGAAGCCGATCAGCGAGGCGCAGGTCGATACGCTGCTGGCGGCCCCGCAGGGCGAGTCGCCGCACGCGCTGCGCGATCGCGCGATGCTGGAGACGCTGTATGCGACCGGGCTGCGCGTGTCGGAGCTGACGGCGCTGCGGATGGTCGAGCTGTCGCTGGCCGACGGGCTGGTGCGCGTGGTCGGCAAGGGTTCCAAGGAACGGGTGGTGCCGATCGGAGAAGCGGCCCGCGACGCGCTGAGCCGCTACTTGAAGAACGGGCGTCCGGCTCTGCTGCGAGGGCGCAGCTGCGATGCGGTGTTTCCGACTGCGCGCGCCGCCGCAATGAGCCGGCAGATGTTCTGGAAGCTGATTCGCCGCTACGCGCACGCGGCCGGCATTGTTGCGCCGTTGTCGCCGCACGGACTTCGGCACGCCTTTGCGACCCACCTGCTGAACCATGGCGCCGATCTGCGAGTGGTGCAGTTGCTGCTCGGCCACGCAGACATCTCGACCACGCAGATTTACACCCACGTGGCCCGCCAGCGCCTGAAAGAGTTGCACGCCCGCCACCACCCCCGCGGATGATTGTCCTCGCCATTGTCGGCGGCTATCTGCTCGGCTCGCTGCCGTTCGCGGTACTGGTGAGCCGGGCGCTGCGACAGGCCGACCCGCGCACCTACGGGTCGGGCAACCCGGGCGCAACCAACGTGCTTCGCGGCGCGGGCCGTATGGCGGCAGCGCTGACTCTGATCGGCGACGCCGGCAAGGGCGCGCTGGCAGTCGAGCTCGGCCGCAGCATGGGCGACGCAGGCGAAACGCTGGCGATCGCCTGCGGTGCCGCAGCGTTCCTCGGGCACCTGTTCCCGGTGTTTCTGCACTTCAGGGGTGGCAAGGGGGTAGCCACCTTTCTCGGCGTGCTGCTTGCATTCGAGCCGTGGCTGGGACTGGCCTGCGGCTGCCTGTGGCTGATCGTGGCGGCGGCGAGCCGCTATTCCTCGCTCGCGTCCCTGACCGCGGCAGTTGGCGCTCCGGTGCTGCAGGGCCTGTTCGCTGGCCCCGACGTGCGACTGGGGGTGGTGCTGGCGATGGGTGCGCTGCTGGTATGGCGTCACGGTGCCAACATCGCAAAGCTGCGCGCAGGCACTGAGACGCGGATCGGCGCCCAGCCCTCACCCCTGGCCCCTCTCCCAGGGGGAGAAGGGAGTTCGCAGCAGGTCCCTTCTCCCGCGCGAGCGGGAGAAGGACAGGATGAGGGTGGTTAGCGGCTCGCGGTCTTCGCCCCTGCTGCGGACCCGATCGATTCCAGTGGCCAGCGCGGGCGCACCTCGATAGGCGCAAGCGGATCCGCAACTGCACCTCGCTCGAGGCCGGCCCAGCCGGCCAGCGCAATCATCGCGCCATTGTCGGTGCACAGGTCGGGCGGCGGAAAGAAGACCTCCGCGCCGATGCGGGCCACCTCGCTGGTCAGGCGCTCGCGCAACTGGTCGTTGGCGCTGACGCCGCCGCTCACGACCAGGCGCGTGTGACCGCACTGTTGCAGGGCCTTGAGCGACTTGACCGTCAGTACGTCGACCACCGCCTCCACAAAACCCAGCGCGATGTCCGCGCGCACCTGGTCGCACAGGTTGGTGGCGCGTCGCACTGCGGTCAGCACGGCCGTTTTCAGGCCGCTGAAACTGAAGTCCAGATCGCCACGGTGAATCATCGGGCGCGGAAGCGGCACCGCCCCGGGCGTGCCGAACTGAGCCAGGCGCGACAGTGCCGGGCCGCCCGGATAACCAAGGCCGAGCAACTGGGCCGCCTTGTCGAACGCCTCGCCAGCGGCGTCGTCCAGCGTCTCGCCGAGCAGCCGGTAGCTTCCGATCCGCTCGACCTGCAACAGCTGGGTGTGGCCGCCGGACACCAGCAGCGCAACGAACGGAAACTGCGGAGCCGGATGCGCCAGCAGCGGCGACAGCAGATGCCCTTCCAGATGGTGCACGCCGATGACCGGCTTGCCCAGCGCATAGCCGAGCGCCGATCCGATGCTGCACCCGACCAGCAGCGCCCCGATCAGCCCGGGCCCCGCGGTCACCGCGATCGCATCGATGTCCAAGCGGCTCAGGCCCGCGCGCGCCAGCACATCCTCGATCAGCGGCAACACGCGCCGGATATGGTCGCGCGAAGCCAGCTCGGGCACCACGCCTCCGTAGGCCCGGTGCAGGTCGACCTGGCTGTGCACCGCGTGCACGACCGAGCGGGTCGCGCTGTCGAATACGGCGACGCCCGTTTCATCGCACGAGGTTTCGATTCCCAACACCTTCACAACCGCACCGACTCCCGGGTCGCTGTCCTGGTCACCGCGCTGTCGCTGCGCGGTTCGCACACCGGCCCATTTCGTTTAGACTGCCGAGTTCGCAATTTAACGCCGACCGGGAGCGTCGGGGGACACATCGGAGAACCTTCCAGCACATGCCCACCATTCGCGTCAAGGAGAACGAGCCTTTCGAGGTCGCGTTGCGCCGCTTCAAGCGGACGATCGAAAAAAGCGGGCTGCTCACCGAGCTGCGCGCCCGCGAGTTCTACGAGAAGCCCACCGCCGAGCGCAAGCGCAAGAAGTCGGCGGCCATCAAGCGGCACTTCAAGCGGTTGCGCAGCCAGATGCTGCCCAAGAAGATGTACTGACCGTTGAGCCTGAAGGAACGGATCAGCGAGGACATGAAAGCGGCGCTGAAGGCGCGCCAGAGCGAGCGCCTGTCCGCCATCCGGCTGCTGATGGCAGCCATCCAGCAAAAAGAAATCGACGAGCGCAAGCCGCTCGATGACGCCGCGGTGATTGCGGTGACGGAACGGCTGATCAAGCAGCGGCGTGATTCGATCGAGCAGTTCCAGGCGGCCGGCCGCACCGATCTGGTCGACAAGGAAACGGCCGAGCTGGAGCTGCTCAAGCGGTACCTGCCGCAGCCGCTCTCGCAGGAGGAGGTTGCGTCCGCCATCGAAGCCGCGATCGCCGCGACCGGCGCCAGCGGCCCGCAGGCGATGGGCAAGGTGATGGCCGCCCTGAAAGCCCAGCTGGCGGGCCGCGCCGACATGACGCGCGTGTCCGCGCTGGTCAAGGCCCGACTCGGTTCCTAGCCCGCCCGCTGCGGCGGCGCCCTCGGATGAACTCTGCAATCCGATTGGCGATAATGAGCGCGTGATCGAGCAAGGCTTCATCCACGATCTGCTGGCGCGCGTCGACATCGTCGACGTGATCGGGCGCGCCGTGGCACTGAAAAAGGCCGGGCAGAACTACCTGGGCTTGTGCCCGTTCCACGGCGAAAAGACGCCGTCCTTCACGGTCAGCCCGTCCAAACAGTTCTTCCATTGTTTCGGCTGCAGCGCGCACGGCAGCGCGATCGGCTTCCTGATGGATCATCGGGGCCTGGGCTACGTCGAGGCGGTCCAGGAGCTGGCTCAGATGGTGGGCCTGCAGGTGCCGCGCGACGCCTCGCGCGATCCCGCCGCCGGACAGCGCCGTTCGCTGCTGGAGGCCAACGAGGTCGCCTGCGCGTTCTACCGGCGCGAGCTCAAGCGCAGCCCCGCCGCGATCGAATACCTTAAATCGCGCGGCTTGACCGGCGCGACCGCCGCCCGCTTCGCGCTCGGGTACGCGCCGGACGACTGGCAGGCGCTCAAGTCCGCGTTCGACTCCTACGAGGAGGCCCGACTGGTCGAGGCGGGCCTGGTGATCGAAGGCGACGGCAAACGCTACGACCGCTTCCGCGGCCGCGTGATGTTCCCGATTCGGGATCGGCGCGGCGCCGTGCTCGGATTCGGCGCGCGGGTGCTCGATGCCTCGCAGCCCAAGTACCTGAACTCGCCGGAGACGCCGCTGTTCCGCAAGGGGCAGGAACTGTACGGGCTGTTCGAGGCCGGCGAGGCGATCCGGGCCAAGGGCCGGGTGCTGGTGTGCGAGGGCTACCTGGACGTGATCCAGCTCGCTCAAGGCGGTTTCGAGGAATCGGTGGCGGCGCTGGGCACCGCGATCACCTCCAAGCACGTGGCCACGCTGCTGCGGCTGACCGACCAGGTGGTTTTCGCGTTCGACGGCGACGCCGCGGGCCGCACCGCGGCGCGCCGGGCGCTGCATGCGACGCTGGCGGTGATACCCGATACGAAACGGGTCAGCTTCGCGCTGCTGCCTCAGGGCGAGGATCCCGACAGCCTGATTCGCAGCCTGGGCGCCGAAGCGATCGAGACCGAGCTCGCGCGCGCGCTGTCGCTGTCGCAGTGGTTCCTGAAGTCGCTGTGCGAAGGCGTCGATATCGCGCAGCCGGAGGGGCGGGCGCTGGTGACGGCTGCAGCGCGCCCCTTGCTCGAGTCGATGCCGGCCGGCGGGCTGAGGATGCAACTGGTGCGGTCCCTGGCCGAAGTAGTCGGCACCGCCGCCGCCGACCTGGAAGCGCTCTATGGGCTCGCACCGGTGCGCAGACTGCCGGCGGCCCGACCCGGCCCGCGAGCCGGCTCCGGAGCAAGGCCGGTCGAGAGCCTGAAGTCGCAGCTACTGCGCCGGCTTCTGGCCTATCCGGAGCTCGCCCGCGAATTCGGGCCGGCTCTGGCCGATCTGCTGGGACAAAGCGGCGAGCCGGTGGACCGGCAGATCGCCGAGGTCCTGTCGGTGGCCGCCGCCCATACCGGTTCAAGCTGTGCCGCCCTGCTGGAAGTGCTGGGCCAGAGCGAGTTCGCCGACCAGTACCGGGCGCTTCGGGCGCGCGATTTGCAGCTGGACGACGACGTGGAGGCGGTGCGCGAGGAAATGCGGGACGGAATGCTGGCCATCGAGGAAGCCCGGGTCCGTAGCGAGCTGGACGCGCTGAAGCCGCTTCTGGAGCAGGAGCTGTCGGACCCCCTGCGGGAGCGCACCCGGGTGCTGCTGAGCCGGCTGAACGAGCTGAAACACCAGCGCGGCGCAGCCCCACTGGTAAGGCCTTGACTATCGTGGTAATATATCCGGCTATTCCGCGTACGCGCGGAACTTCGAGGGCGCCAGGCCCTCGTGCTGCGGGCTCGCCCGACGGGCGCATGCCGCGCAAGCAATTGTGGCGTTCCGTACGCCTCGGCAGTTTGAATTGTTGGGTACCGCCTGCATGTTAGGTGCGTATGGCTCGCACGGGGTGCGAGACGGAACATGGGGCGATTGAACCGGATGATTCCGGGTCCCCGGCAATTGCATTCGATTCGGGTTCAGGTGCGTTAGTGAGGCGTCGGCGCGTCCTTTGATCGGCCGGCGTGGTCCCGTCCAGACAGAAGGCAGGTGATCAATGACTCAGAAAAAGGCTCCGGTACAGCTGAAAAGGGCGTCTGAAGAGAAGTCGTCTTCGGGGGCCGGCAAGGCCGGCGCCAAGAACCGCAAGGTCGAGCTGAAGCTGCACGCGGCCAGGCCGCATGCCAGCAAGGTCGAGCCGAAGAAGGCGGCCGTCGCCGTCAGGCCGTCGCCGTCGGCCCATCCGGTTGCCGAGAGCGCCGCGGCCCGCGCGGGCCGGCGTACGAAGGCGGTCGAAAACGAACGCTCGACGCTGGCAGGCGAGGCCGGTGACGGCGTGCCGGAGGCCCGCGACGACGCGGTCGATCCGGGCGTGCAGGTCGCCGACCGGATGAACCCGAAGCAGCGCGCCAAGGACCGCCGGGCCAAGGAACGGGCCCTGAAGGAGGCGCTGGAGCGCAGCTACCAGGGCTCGCAGGAAGACCTGGAGGCGCGCCGCAACAAGCTGAAGGCGCTGATCAAGCTCGGCAAGGAGCGCGGCTTCCTGACCTACGCCGAGATCAACGACCACCTGCCCGACAACCTGGTCGATGCAGAGGCGATCGATTCGATCATCAGCACGTTCGGCGACATGGGGATCCAGGTGTTCGACCAGGCTCCGGACGCCGAAACCCTGCTGATGAACGAGAACGTTCCGGCTGCCACCACGGACGACGACGCCGAGGAGGAAGCCGAGGCAGCCCTGTCGACCGTGGACGCCGAGTTCGGGCGCACCACCGATCCGGTGCGGATGTACATGCGCGAGATGGGCTCGGTCGAGCTGCTGACGCGCGAAGGCGAAATCGAGATCGCCAAGCGGATCGAGGACGGCCTGAAGCACATGGTGATGGCCATTTCGGCCTGCCCGACCACGATCGCGGAGATCCTGGCGCACTCCGACCGCATCCGTGGCACCCAGCTGCCGATCGATGAGGTGGTCGACGGACTGGTCGACCCCAACGCCGACGAATTCCCGGCGCAGGCCCGGGCGGCCGAGGTCGATGAGGACGAGGAGGCCGAGGAGAACACCGATATCGGGGCCAGCGGGATGACGGCCGCGCAGCTCGACGACCTGAAGGCGCGGGCGCTGGAGCGCTTCGACCATGTCACGAAGCTTTTCGAAAGGATGCGCGTGGCCTTCGAGAAGGAAGGCTACAAGTCGCGCGCCTACGTGCGGGCCCAGGAGCAGATCCAGGAAGAGCTGATGTCGCTGCGCTTCACGGCCAAGATGGTCGAGCGCCTGTGCGATTCACTGCGCTCGCAGGTCGAGGAAGTGCGCAGCCTGGAAAAGCAGATCTACGAGATCATGGTGAACAAGTGCGGCATGCCGCGGCCGCACTTCCTGAAGCATTTCCCGGGCGCCGAGACCAACACGCGCTGGGCCACGCGCGAGGCCGAGGGCGAGCACCCGTACTCGGAGATGCTGTCGCGCAATCTGCCGGCGGTGCACGAGCTGCAGGGCAAGCTGTCGGACCTGCAAAAGCGGGTCGTGCTGCCGCTGAAGGATCTGCGCGAGGTCTACAAGCAGATGGCCACCGGCGAGGCCAAGGCGCGCAAGGCCAAGCGCGAGATGACCGAGGCCAATTTGCGGCTGGTGATATCGATCGCGAAGAAGTACACCAATCGTGGGCTGCAGTTCCTGGACCTGATCCAGGAGGGCAACATCGGGCTGATGAAGGCCGTGGATAAATTCGAGTACCGGCGCGGCTACAAGTTCTCCACCTACGCGACCTGGTGGATCCGGCAGGCCATCACGCGCTCGATCGCCGACCAGGCGCGCACGATCCGCATCCCGGTGCACATGATCGAGACGATCAACAAGATGAACCGGATCAGCCGCCAGATCCTGCAGGAAACCGGCCAGGAGCCGGATCCGACCACGCTGGCGGTCAAGATGGAGATGCCCGAGGACAAGATCCGCAAGATCCTGAAGATCGCCAAGGAACCGATCTCGATGGAAACGCCGATCGGCGACGACGACGATTCGCACCTGGGCGATTTCATCGAGGACACGACCACGGTGGCGCCGGTCGATGCGGCCCAGTACTCGAGCCTGGCCGACGTCACGCGCGAGGTGCTGGACTCGCTCACCCCGCGCGAGGCCAAGGTGCTGCGGATGCGCTTCGGCATCGAGATGAGCACCGACCACACGCTGGAGGAGGTCGGCAAGCAGTTCGACGTGACGCGCGAGCGGATACGCCAGATCGAAGCCAAGGCGCTGCGCAAGCTGCGTCACCCGAGCCGCTCGGACAAGCTGAAGAGCTTCCTCGAGTAATCCTCTCCCCCTCTCCCGCTTGCGGGAGAGGGGCCGGGGGTGAGGGTTGTTATCTCCCCCTCGTATGCACGGAGGGGCAGGGGTGAGGGTGCAGGGCCTCTAGCTCATGCTTGGTTAGAGCAGCGGACTCATAATCCGTTGGTGCCTGGTTCGACTCCAGGGAGGCCCACCAAACGCCTGAGCCCCGCAACATTACTAGGCGTTCTTGCGGACCCACCCAAAGCGCGTGTGGCGCGGGTTCGCCCCCTCAGCCTGATAGATCGCTCGCGCCTGGGCCATAGCGTCGCCCGTGAAGCCCGGAAACTCGAGAAGCGTCTTGAGTGCCGGCGGCACGCGCGTATCGTAATCACGGGGCACCGGGCGGTAGCGACCATCGTTTGAAACGTCCGCGTCGGGCGAGAGGCTGTACAGCCGCGCGGAGTTGAGCCCAAGGATCTTGCGCTTCGCCATTGGGGTGAGCTCCGGATAGCCGTACCGTCGCCGCATGTCATCCGGAATCTGGAAACGCCACAGCGCTTCGAGCTGCCATTGGTTCGAGCCGTAGTACGAACAATCTGACCCGAAAAGAATCTTATCGTCGCCAAAATACTTCAGCAGTTGCCCCAGGATGTGAGCGCATACCGTGGGAAACGTGATGGCGCAGCCGGCAAAGGTCGACCCGATCTCTGCGTAGACATTACGAATGCCGCCGCAGGTCTGGCCGAACTGGGTCAGCCATGGGATGTCGGGCACGCCGTTGCGCAGCTTGCCTGTCCGGATATTGGCCAGATCCGGAGAGGGCCACAGAAAGGGCGTCATCCCGCCGTAGCAGGCGTGATAAATGATGAAATTGAACTGAGGCCAGTCTGCGGCCGCCTTCGGGATGTCGGTAGGATTTCCCCACTCCGGCGTATCGAAGGGCGCCGGTGAGAACCCCTTGTGGATGCAGATGTTCCAGAAGCCGGGGTGGTCCCTCAACTGTTCGCCATGTCGGGCGATGAGCGCGTAGGTCGGGTAGGCGACGGTCTCGTCGTCCAGACGCCACATTCGCATGAGGCTCTCGGGGTCGTTGTCGACCTTTGCGGACGTCGCGACCGTATAGCCTTTCCATGAGTCTGGGCGATTGTTTTCAATCTGCTCTTCCATGAAGTACAGGCTCGGCACACCGGGATAGATCTGCCCGTGGGCGAGCAGCCGCTGGGATTTCGAGATTCTGTTGACGTAGTTCCGGACTGCGGCAGTCTGCGCCGCGGTGAGACTTGCCGCGGCCTGCGCTTCCTGGATGTTCTTCGGCGGACGTCCGTTCGCGTCGTTGGGCGGAAATACGCCCAGCGTTGCATTGCTCAGCAGCCCGACGGTGGTCTGGCTGTCGAAGAAGATGTCCTTCACGAAGCTCATGAGGTGAAAGATGCTGTCATTGATCTCCGCGCCCACTACCTGTGGGTTCAGGACGGCCCAGGCATTGCCCAGCTCATCGAGCTGTCCCGGCACCTGGAAGGGGTTGCTCTTGAACACCGAGGTCGCCGCAGCTGTCGGGCCTTCGGCGAAGGCCCGGAAAAACGCCGGGCCCGCCATGCTCGAGCGCACCATGTGCAGCTGATCGTCGAACACGAAAATGTCCGAGGGCACGCTGTGGCCGGCAAACGGCTCGTCTTCCAGCAACTCGTCCTCGTGAACGTCGAAAAATTGCCCGTAGACTTCATTCATGGCGAGGAAGCCTGCGGCGATGCCGCCCGAGGTGCAGAGGAACTTGCGCCGGCTCATGCCGAGCTTCTTGCCGGCGAAGTCGGCCAGTTCCCTGATACGGAATTCGACCCGCTTCTGCTCCCCAGTCTGGGGAACGGGCATGTGCTCGCCGTTCGATACCATTTGAGTCGGGATCGGCGAGTGGAGGTCGTCGGCCTCATCCGCCCGTGACAGTTGAGATAGCTGCTCGTCGCTCAGCCAAACGTCTGCTTCCCGGTCGCCGCGGCACGTCATGGTCTCCTCCGTTTATCGAAAACAATCTGGCAGCGCCAATTTGCGGCCACAGCTCGCATTCCGGGACCGCGGTGAACCGCCTTTACGCTCATACAGACGAATGTATGAGATTAGCTGACGGGCGTATAGGAAAAACGTCCGAGATCTGTTGAGCTATTCCGTCGCGATGCGTTGCTAAGCGGGCTCGGTGGAGGCTTCGCCGGCATTCCCGATGACCATATTGAATTGCGAGTTCCTGTACCGGCTGTCTTTCGGAATGTTCTCCGGTCGGGGTTTGGCTTATTCCTTGTTGTCCTCGGCGAAGAGCTTTTCATGCTGCACCCATCGGGCGC
>WNFQ01000054.1_pt1 | contig 94484 bp, 81 predicted proteins | sample 5400171 | NCBI WGS metagenome assembly WNFQ01 (sample SAMN13153356, study PRJNA577476) | soil metagenome | isolation source: 20 cm soil under Madrone tree | place: USA:California | collected 2016-06-14
CTCGACATGAGCAGGAACCATTCGCGGCGCTGGTGCGACATGCAGCTCTGCGGCAATCGGATGAAGGCCCGCCGCTTCCAACGGCGCCTCAAAGCGGAGCCTTCTCCAAGCGGCTGGCCCGCGCCATCCACACACTGACTGCGACGATCATCAGGGTCACGACGGTGATGGTGATCGTGGCCAGGACGTTGATCTCGGGGCTGACGCCCAATCGAACCTTCGAGAAGACCACCATCGGCAGGGTGCTGCTGCCCGGTCCGGAGGTGAAGCTCGATATCACCAGATCGTCCCACGACAACGTGAAGGCCAGCAGCCATCCGGACAGGATCGCCGGGAAAATGATCGGCAGGGTGATTACGAAGAAAACCTTCACCGGCCGCGCGCCCAAGTCCATGGCCGCCTCCTCGAGCGCGGTGTCGAAACTCGCGAGCCGCGACTGCACCACGACCGTCACATAGGCCATCGAGAAGGTCATGTGACCGATGGTCATCGTCGTCAGGCCGCGGCCCGCCGGCCACCCGATCACCTGTTCCATGGCGACGAACAGCAGGAGCAGCGATAAACCGGTGATCACTTCGGGCATGACCAGCGGTGCCGTGGTCATGGCATTGAGCGTGAAGCGTCCCCGAAATTGCGTGAATCTCGCCAGGCCGAAGCCGGCAAGAGTGCCCAGGATCACCGCCCCCGAGGCATTGATCACGGCGACCTTCAATGAAATCCAAGCGGCGTCCAGGATCTCTTCGTTGTGCAAAAGCGAGTAGTACCACTTCAAGGTGGGTGAATTCGCCGAGTCCCAGACCGTCACCAGCTTCGAGGCATTGAATGAGAACACCACCATCGACAGGATGGGGACGTACAAGAATGCAAATCCGAACGCGATGCAGGTGATGATGAAGTAGGAGCGCCGGTAGTTCATCGTGCACCCGCGGATTCGCGCGCCTGCACGCTTTGGTACCACATCATGAATGGCACCAGAATGATGAGCAGCAGGATGGCAACCGCGCTCGCCACCGGCCACGCCCGGTTGGAGAAAAACTCGTCCCACAGCACGCGGCCGATCATCAGGGCGTTGGGACCGCCCAGCAGCGCCGGGATCACGAACTCGCCCACCGCGGGAATGAATACCAGCATGGAGCCGGCAAGCATGCCGTTGCGCGACAACGGCAGCGTAATCTTGTAAAACGCCTGGTAGGGCCGGCATCCCAGGTCTTCCGCGGCCTCGAGCAGCTGCCAATCCATCTTTTCCAGGTTGGCATACAGCGGCAGGATCATGAACGGCAGATAGGAATACACGATGCCCACGTACATCGCGAAAGGCGTGTACAGCATGGTCAGTGGTTCATGAATGAGCCCGAGCGAGATCAGCACATTGTTGATCACCCCGTTGGCTTTCAGGAGTCCGATCCACGCATAGACGCGCAGCAGCAGCGACGTCCAAAACGGCAGTATCACCAGCAGCAACAGCATGTTCCGGGTCGACGGCGCGGAACGCGCGATGCCGTAGGCCATCGGGTATCCGACCGCCAAACACATCAAGGTGGAGATGAACGCGACCTTGATCGAATTGACCAACGCGTTCAAATACAACGAATCGGTGAACAGGAACGCGTAGTTGTTGAAATTGATCTTGATCGCCAGGGCATTCTTGGCGGTCCATTCGATGAGCGGCTTGTACGGCGGGATTGCAAGGTCGATGTCCGAGAAGGAGATCTTCAAGACGATGACGAACGGCACCACGAAAAACAACAGCAGCCACACGTACGGGAGCACCACCACGAGGCCCCGCCCCGTGATACCGAACCGCTGCAAGGATTGGGTTCGCTTCATCTGATCAGCGGGTCACGACCACAGGACTCGTGGAGTCCCACGTCAAATACACCTGCTGGTCCCAGGTGATGGCTTCCGCATGGCGCGACGTGTTCGGCTGCGTCACGCGGACCACCTTGCCGGTGGCCAATTTCACCAGGTAAATCGACAGATCCCCGAGGTACGCAATGTCCTGAACCGCGCCGCGCACGACATTGTCCCCGCCCTCCGGTGGGGCCGTGGACATGAATACCTTCTCCGGCCGGATGGCGGCCCACACGATCGCCTCCGGCGGAGCGCTGATTCCATGGCTCACGTAAATCGTGGCGCCGAGCTCGTCGGACGCGATGCGAACGTGTTCCGGCTCATCTTCGATGAGTTTGCCCTCGAAGATATTGACCGATCCCACGAAATCGGCCACGAATTTGGACCCGGGGAATTCGTAGATCTCGGATGGCGTGCCGGCCTGGACGATTTCACCGTGATTCATGACGCCGATGCGGCTGGCCAGGGTCATCGCCTCCTCTTGGTCGTGAGTCACCACGATGAAGGTCACGCCGAGCTTGTCCTGAAGACTGACGAGCTCAAATTGAGTGTGCTCCCGCAATTTCTTGTCCAGGGCGCCCAGCGGCTCGTCGAGCAGCAGTAGTTTGGGGCGCTTCACCAGCGAGCGCGCCAGCGCCACGCGCTGCTTCTGGCCGCCGGATAGCTGATGCGGCTTGCGCTTGCCGAGGCCGCCGAGCTTGACGAGTTCCAGCATGGTCGCCACCCGGTCGGAGATCTCCGCCTTCGGCACGCCGTCCTGCTTCAAGCCGAACGCGACGTTTTGTTCCACCGTCATGTGCGGAAACAGCGCGTATGACTGGAACATCATGTTGACCGGACGTTCATAGGGGGGGACGCCCGTCATGTCTTCGCCGTCGATGAAAATGCGCCCGGAACTGGGGGTCTCGAACCCGCCCAGCATGCGCAGCAATGTCGTCTTGCCGCACCCCGACGCGCCGAGAAGACAGAATATTTCCCCCTTGTAGATCTTCAGCGAGACGTCGTCGACGGCCTTGAAGTCGCCGAACGATTTGGTGACGCGGTCGACTTCGACGTAGGGGCGCGCGGCGGGATCGTTCCAGGGGGCGGCTTTCGCGGCCGGAGCGGATGTCGCCATGGGCTATTGACCCGTCTTGAATTTTTGCCAGACCCTCGTGATGGCGCGGGTTTGATCGGGCGAGTCCGCCAACTGCACAGCCAGCTTCTGCCGCAGCTCGACCGGCGGATAGATGCCGGGGTCGTCGCGCACCGCCGGTTGAACCAACGGCTGAGCGGCGGCATTGGCGGTGGCATACCGCCTGAAGTCGGACACGTCGGCGGCCACCTGCGGAATCATCATGTAATTCAAAAATGCGTAGGCGCTATCGAGATCGGGTGCGTCTTTCGGCACGGCCAGCATGTCGAACCACAGGATTGACCCCTCTTTGGGCACGACGTACTGTATTTCGATTCCTTTATTCGCATCCCGTGCGCGATCGCGCGCCTGCAGCACGTCGCCGTTATAGCCCACGGCCAGGCAGATGTCTCCATTGGCGAGTGCTTCGATGTATTCCGAAGAGTTGATGTTCCGGATATAGGGCCGGATCTTGGTCATCGTGGCCTCGGCGGCGGCCAAGTCCTCGGACTTTTGCGAATTGGGATCCCGCCCCAGGTAACTCAAGACCATGCGCACCATTTCCGCCGGCGAGTCCAACACGCTGATGCCGCACTTGGCGATCTTCGAGGCCACCGCGGGGTCGAAGACCATGCGCCAGCTGTCGAGAGGCGCGTCCGGCATGAGCGCCTTGATCATTTTTGCGTTGTAGCCGATGCCATTCGTACCCCAGGTGTAGATCACGCCATGAGCATTGTCGGGATCGTGCAGCGCCACCCTCGACATGAGCTGTGCATCCATATTCTTGAGATTCGGGAGCTTCGACTTGTCGAGGGTCAGGTAGACGCCGGCCTTGATCTGACGCTCAAAATAGGAGGCGGTCGGCACCACGACGTCGAATCCGCTGTGGCCCGCGAGGAGCCTCGTCTCCAGCGTTTCATTGGTGTCGAAGTACGAAACGTGCACCTTGATTCCGGTCTGTTTCTCGAAATCCGGCAACGCATTCGGCGCGAGATAATCGGACCAGATGTAGAGGTTCAGCACCTTCCTGGAGTCGGGAGCGCCGGAGGACTCCGCCGAGGATGCTGCAACTGTAGCGGCCCCCTCCGTGCCCGACTTGCCGCCACCGCAGCCGCTCATCAACAATGCGCACCCAAGCCCCAGAATCGCCGTCCGACGAAAACTGAACATCAAGCAGATCCCCTTCGTGTTGCCGCCCCTTTATATCGCAGCCGGCGCGCCGGGGACAGAGCCGGACTGTTTAAAGGTGCCGCTTTACACTTGCCGCTGCAGCGTCAAACGTTCAGCAGGAGATGCTCGCGCTCCCAGGAGCTGATGACTTGCGCGAAGGTCTCGTACTCGGCTTCCTTGACTGCCGTAAATGCCAGTACGAAGCGATCTCCGAACAGATCGACCAGGGGCTTCGACTCGCGCAGCAGCCGCAGCGCTTCGGCCAGGGTCCGCGGAAGCGCGATCGCCAGATCGTACGCGCTTCCGGATATCGGCTCGGACGGTTTCAGAGCCTCCACCATCCCTAAGTAGCCGCAGGCCAATGAAGCAGCGATGGCGAGATAGGGATTGGCATCGGCGCCCCCCACGCGATTTTCGACGCGACGCGCCTCCGGGCCCGACATGGGCACGCGCAAACCGGCGGTGCGGTTGTCGTAGCCCCAATGGACGTTGATTGGCGCGGACGAATACCGGCTGATGCGCCGGTAGCTGTTCACGTTGGGCGCGAACAACGACATGGCTCCCGGCAGATACCTCTGCAGGCCGGCGATATGTCCGAAGAACAGCGTCGACGGTGAACCGTCCGGGTTGCTGAATATGTTCTTGCGGGTTCTTGAATCGATGATGCTTTGATGCAGGTGCATGGCGCTCCCCGGCTCCTTGGCCATGGGTTTTGCCATGAACGTCGCGTACATCTTGTGGCGCAGCGCCGCCTCGCGCGCGGTGCGCTTGAACAGAAAGGCCTGATCGGCCAGGCTCATCGGATAGCCGTGCAGCAGGTTGATTTCCATCTGCGCCGCGCCCGACTCGTGGATCAGGGTGTCGATCTCGATGTCCTGTGCCTCGCAGAACGAATACATGTCGTCGAACAGGGGATCGAACTCGTTGACGGCCGCGATGCTGTAGGCCTGGCGCCCGATCTCCGGGCGGCCCGAGCGGCCGATGGGCGGCTTCAGCGGATAATCGGAATCGATGTTCGGTTCCACCAGAAAGAATTCGAGCTCCGGCGCCACCACCGGCTCCCAGCCGTGCGCTTCGTACAATTCGAGCACCCGGCGCAACACATAGCGCGGCGCCATGGTGACGGGCCGGCCGTCACCGTAGAAGCAGTCGTGAATCACCTGCGCGGTGGGCTCCGCCGCCCACGGCACGACGCGGACGGTCTTGGGATCGGCGCGCAGCACGATGTCGATATCGGACGGATTCATCGCGCTCTGATCCTCCGGATAGTCTCCGGTGACGGTTTGCAGGAAGATTGCCTCGGGCAGGCGCATGCCCTCCTCCTCCGCGAATTTCTCGGCAGGCATGAGCTTGCCGCGCGCGACTCCCGCCATGTCCGGGATGATGGCTTCGACCTCCGAGATGCCGTGTTCTTTCAGGAATTGTTGAATCGTGCTCGCCATAAATCACCTTGGAATCGATGCGCGCCGCCGGCTGGCTTCTCCGAATGCGGCAAACAGCGCGCTGGAAAAAGGGTTCTTCTCGAACTGCCATTCAGGATGCCACTGCAGACCCAGCGCAAAACCCGCAGACCCGGCCACCCTGAACGCCTCTACGACGTTGTCCGGTGCGCGTGCCTCGACGAGTAAATCCTTGCCCAGTGTCTCCACACCCTGCCAGTGCAGAGAATTGACCTGCAAGCGATCCTGTCCGGCGATTTTTTGCAAGCATCCTCCAGGCTCCAGGAGGACTTCGTGCGCGGGCCCGTACTGCACGTCAAGCGGGGTCGATTCGTCCTCGCGGTGATCGAGCAGTCCGTCCACCTCATGCAGCCGTTGGTGCAAGGTGCCACCGTAGGCAACATTCATTTCCTGAAATCCGCGGCAGATGGCCAGCACCGGCAGGCCGGCGGCGATCGCGCGCGGAATCAGCGGAAGCGTCGTAGCATCCCGATTTGGATCATGTAATGTTCCCGGCTCACTCGCCGGTCCTCCGTAGTGATGTGGTTCGACATTCGACGCGCTTCCGGTCAACAGCAATCCATCGCAGGCACCCAGTAGAGACTGCAAATCCATCTCGGACCCAAGAGCGGGTATGAGCACCGGCATCGCGTTCGCACCGACGGCGATGGCTTCGATGTACTTCTCGCCGACCATGTGGAAGTAATGCTTCCCACAGAGCCGGCGATCGGCTGGAATTCCGATAAGCGGCAAGCGCGACATGTTTAATATATTAAACGCCTAGATGAACGACTAGGCTTTATCAAGGGAGCTATTACACCACACCGGCGGGATCTCGTCCCGCCCCGCCTCGCAGATTTGGCTAAGATTTAGGCATATCCAGCACTTAGCAGCGTTTGTTGCGGTGCATCAATCTTGCGCTCGGAGCAATTTAGCCGGTAGGCTGGGATGATCGGCCGCTTGTCAATAGCAATAAGATCTTAAACACTTAACGTCAACACTTGACATAAAGAAGAGTTGTTTTGCGCCTCTCGTACCCACCGGCTTCCTCCTACTACGCCGCCACCGCCGCGGCCGGCCAACCGAAGGCGCGGCCGGAGCTTCTGGGCGAGTACCGTGCCGACGTGGCCGTGGTCGGCGGGGGCATCGCGGGGTGCTCCGCAGCCCTCCACCTGGCGCAGCGCGGATACAAAGTGGCCCTCGTGGAAGCGCGCTTCGTGGGTTACGGCGCATCCGGCCGCAGCGGCGGACAACTCATCTTCGGACTCGCACCCAGCCAAAAGGCGCTGACGGCACAGGTCGGGCGCGATGACGCTCACCGCCTGTTCGAGCTTTCCATCGAGGCGTTGGATTCGACTCGAACCCTCATCGATACCTACGCTATCGCCTGCGACTACGCCGCCAACCACGTGCACGTCGCGACCAAGCCGCGCCACGTAAGGGAATTGACCGAATGGGCCGATGAATTGCACGGAGATTACGGCTACGAATCGGCGCGCCTGTTGAATCGCGACGAGTTGCAGAGCCATGTTTGCAGCAAGCTTTATCTGGGAGGCCTCCTCGATTCGCGCAGCGGGCACCTGCATCCCCTCAAGTACACTCAAGGTCTGGCGCGGGCAGCGGAACTTGAAGGCGTTCGAATATTCGAAAACACCCAGGTGCTGCGGTACGACGGCGGCAACAATCGTGGCGCCGCAGGCGGCACCGGCGGCGTGGCGGTCCACAGCTCGCGCGGCGTCATCCACTGCGAACACTTGATCCTGTGCGGGAACGCCTATCTCGACGGCGTCGCTCCCCCGTTGGCTCGCCGCATCCTCGGCGTGGGCACATACATCGTCGCAACCGAGCCGCTCGATCCCACGCGAGCCCGCGCATTGTTGCCGAGCAATGCGGCAGTCGCGGACATCAATTGGATTTTGGATTACTTCAGACTCACCGCCGATCATCGGCTGCTGTTCGGCGGCCGTGTGAGCTACAGCGCGATGCAACCGCCGCACCTCGCGGAATCGATGCGTCAGCGCTTGGTCCGCGTCTTCCCCGCACTCGCGGACGTCTCCGTGGACTACACCTGGGGCGGGTATCTCGACATCACCATGAGCCGTGCCCCCGACTTCGGCAGGCTTGCGTCCAATGTCTATTATCTACAGGGATTTTCGGGACACGGCATGGCGCTCGCGGGCCTCGCCGGCAAGTTGGTCGCTGAAGCGGTGTCGGGCACCGCGGAGCGGTTCGACGTGTTCGCGCGGATCCCGCACCGTGACTTCCCGGGGGGCCGGCTGCTGCGCAGGCCGTCACTGGTTCTGGCCATGCTGTACTATCGTCTGCGCGATCTGCTATAGCCGGCGCGCAATTGCAATTCTCGGCACGCCATTCCAATTGCGGGCGCGCCATTTCAACAGCGGCACCGCCTCATTGCAGGCCCGGTTTTTCCGCCGCGCCGAATTTCGCCTGCAATCTTTGGCCCGTGTCGAGCAACGTGACCGCTTCGAGACCGCCGCCGTGCGAACCGTCGCGCAGCGGGTGGAACTCGACGCTGACGCGGTCGCCGGGATTGAGCGATTTGCGCGTCCATCCGGAGCGAGTCAGGACACCGGGACTGGTGGTCTCGATGGTCCATTCCTGAGGCGCGCCGCCGCCCTCCGGCTGCACCATGATCCAGATCACGGTGTGCGGGTTGGTCCACTGAAACGCCTTGACCGTGCCCTTCAGTGTCTGAGTCTTCGTCTGGTCGTAGGTGGCGAACGAATGATGCGCCTCGACGACCGTGGCGCAGAAGCCGAAGGCACAGACGATTGCGCCAAGAAAAATCTTCAAGTTCGCGCGGTTCATTGGGTTTTGGAGCCTACAGGTACATTGTCGTGAAAAGTAATGGGCGCAAAGGTGTCGTTGCCGTCGGCGTCCTTCGCATCGATGAAGCGGCCCTGCTCGCACACGCCCTCGACGATCTCGTATTTCCGGGCGCGCTGGCGATAATACGCGCGGGTGGTGAGCCACGGCTTGGACAAGAGCTTCGACGCGGTGATCTCCAGATCATCATGCAGCGTATCGGGGCCTTGCAGGTGCAAGTGCTCGACGATGTGCATGTCGCCGTTATTCGGGATGCCGACCGCCTCATTGACGGCCAGATACACCTGCGGCAGCAGGGCTATGGTGTCGATCACCAGCGTGCCGCCCTCCCAATGCCCGATCGAGTGCCCATGGAAGCTGGGGTCGGGATCGGGCGGATGCGGGCGCCCATCCGTATAGATGCGCCGCATCCGATTGCCGTCGCCCTCGCCCAGGATCGTCACCCGTCCGGGGGTGAACAACACCTCGAACGCGTTGTGCGTGATGAGCATCCAACTCGGCATGCCGGTGGGAAAACAATGATCGATGATCGGGAACGGCCGGCCCGCCTCCTCGTCGGCGTACATTTTCTTGATCTGCCTGGCGATTTCGGGCTTCCACGGCGGAGGATTGGTCTTCTCCTGCGCCACCTGGTCCCTCACGCCCGGCGTCCACGTCCCCGACCAGTCGGGAAGCAGCGCAAGCGCGTTGTAGTCCTTCAAGGTGGGGGCCGGATCGAGCGGCTCCTTGTCGGCCGCGACCGCCGCTGCCGCCCCGTGTCCCACCGTGACGACAGCCGTCGTGCAAACAGCGAATACCGCGACCCATCCCATGTTCAACAGCAATTTGTTCATTGGCACCGAGATTACCGCAAGCCGGCTCGCGGTTACCAGCCTCAAGTGGCGCGGATGACGAAACACGCGTGTATCTTGGCATGGCGCTCGAAATCCCTCGGGATGGTCTGCGCCGTGATGTCCTCGATCGCGAGATCGGCCAGGGCGTCGGTGTCGAGCTTGAAGCGCGTGAAGTTCGTGGAGAAAACCAATCGCCCCCCCGGACGCAGCAGCTTCAGCGACCTGCGAATCATGCCGACATGATCGCGCTGCACGTCGAGCACTCCTTCCATGCGTTTGGAGTTGGAGAAAGTCGGCGGGTCGACGAAGATGAGGTCAAAACGCGGCCCCCACACCGACTGGCTCTCCAGCCATTCGAGGCAATCGGCGCGGAACAACTCATGCTCGGCTCCGCCGAAGCCGTTGAGCAACAAGTTCTCGTGCGCCCAATCCAGATAGGTATTGGAAAGATCGATGCTGGCCGTGCTGCGGGCGCCGCCGGCCGCCGCATATACCGTGGCGCTGCCCGTGTAGCAGAACAAATTCAGGAAATCCGTGTCCCGCGCCCACGCGCGCAGCATCTGCCGCATGATGCGGTGATCGAGGAACAAGCCCGTATCGAGGTAGTCGCGAAAATTGACCCAGAACTTCAAGCCGTTTTCGCGCACCACGTGCCGTTCGGCGACGCTCTCGCGCTTCTCGTATTGCAGAGTCCCCTTCTGCGGCTTGCGCACCCGGGAATGAACGTGCTGCGGCGGAAGGGCCAGCACTTCCGGCAGCACGGCCAGCACCTCCCGCCGCCGTTCCCGCGCACTCTCCTGGTTCACGGTTTTGGGCGGCGCGTATTCTTGGACATAGGCGTGCCGGCCCTCGCGGCCGTACAAGTCGATGGCGAATGCATATTCCGGCATATCGGCATCGTAGACGCGGAAGCACTCGACCTGTTCGCGCAGCGCCCACGCGTCCAGCAGCTTCAGGTTCTTGCGGAGCCGATTGGCGAACATCTGGGCGCCGGGCCGTCCTGACCAATCTGCGCGCACGACGTCGGCCGGCTTTTGCTCGCTCGCCTCGTTGAGATCGAATCGCAGCAGCCGGCACTCGATGGTGCCGTTATAGACGCGGTGCGTGCGCCTGGCGTAAACGCCGAGATTCCGCGCCAGCGGGGGATTCCCGGTGAGAACGGCGGCCTGCCAACCCTTGAATTGCTCGCGCAGCGTTCGCCCCAACTCGGAATACAATTCCGCCAATCCGGATTCCGCTCCGATGCGCTCCCCATAAGGCGGATTGGTCACCACCAAGCCGACGACGCTGTTGGGCCGCGTGACCTCGCCGAGCGTCCTCTTTTCCACGTGAATCCAGTCGGCCACGCCGGCATGCGCGGCGTTCTCGATGGACATTCGCACCGCATCCGGATCGACGTCGGAGCCCAGGATGCAGCGGTGCGGGGTCCGCGCCGCGCGACGTTCGCGCGCCTCTTCGCGCATCCGGCCCCACATCGCGGCATCGTGACCCCGCCACCCGCTGAATCCGAAATACTCGCGGTTGAGCGCAGGCGCCGCATCGGCCGCGATCATTGCCGCCTCGGTGAGAAATGTTCCGGAACCGCATAGCGGATCCACGAGCAGACCGCCCGCCTCGTTCACAGCCGGCCACCCCGCGCGCAGCAGCACGGCGGCGGCGACGTTTTCCTTGAGCGGCGCGCGCCCGCCGGCGATGCGATAACCGCGGCGATGCAGGCTCTCGCCCGAAAAATCCACCGACACCAGCGCGGCAGGCCCTTCCACATGCAGATGGAGCAGCACATCGGGTCGCTCGGGCCGGATGTTCGGCCGCTCGCCGGTGGCGTCCCGCAGGCTGTCGCACACGGCATCCTTGAGCAACTGCGAGCCATAGATCGTGTGACGGATCGATTCATTGCCGCCGCTGCACTCGCAGGCCAGCGTGGCTCCGGGGGCGAGATGCTCACGCCAATCCATTCGCTTGACCGCGTCGAACAGGTTCTTCGAGCTGGTGGCGTCGACCGAACCTAAACTCAACAGCACCCGTGTCGCCGCTCGCGACCATAGACAGGCACGATAGCCGACGTCGAGCGTGCCCTGGAACTTCACGTCGTGACTGCGCTCGCGGATGTCGCTGGCGCCGAATGCAGCCAGTTCCTCGGTGAGCACCGAGGCCGCGCCCACCGGGGCGGTGGCAATCCAATAGCGGACGTTGTCGCTCACGGACGAAAGTTTGCCGGCGCCGGCCCGCGAAGATCGTGCCAATCGATTCTCGGGTTCTTCGCCAGGTACCGCACCAGGATCCGATAGATGTCCACGTCAAAGGCGGCATGCGCCAGTTTGGTCCGGAGCTCGTCCAGCTCATCCTCCGAACGAGCGGTGCCCAGGTACACCCAATGATCGAGCACGTGGAATTCGGCGCGGCCCTCCGCGATCGCCACGCGCCCTGGGAACGGCCAAGGCTTCAATTTCAGCGCGGACAGGGCCATCTTCAAGCGCATGTCGTGCAATATGAGCGGTTCCTTGCCGACGCAGGCCCCCTTGCACCGGCCGGTCTGGTAACCGACGCACGAGGCCGCGAGCCGCTCGATTTGGGCCTCGGCGTGTGAGCACACCGCTGACTCAATACCGATCGCTGCCGCACCATCCGCAGTCTCAAGACCCAAGACCTTCAGGCACAGAGAATGGGCGCGCGCGATGTCGGTGAGCGCCTTGCGGCCGTCCTTCTGCGACTGAAACACGCCGTAACAGCGGGCGAGGTCAGCGGTGACCAGATCCGCGAGTGCGGTGAGTCGGACGCCGTGTCCGCGCTCCGAGGCCTGCAATGTAAAGCCCTCCGACTTGGGTTTGAGCCGCTTGTTGAAGAGCGGCTTCTGCGTCTTGATCCACTCCGATTCCTTGAGCTGCGCGCCCAGGTCGCCGGCGGTTTCCACCCAGTCGATGCGCCGCGTCTGCTGGGCTTTTTTCTGCTGCTTGGGGTCGGAGTTCTCGGTGATAAAATGCCCCAGGATGCGCGTCCGCAAGGAATGACTCCGGCCGATGTACAGCAGCACATCGCCCTCGCCGAAAAGCCGATAGACACCCGGGCCCTCCGGCAGTTCGTCGGCCAATCCGGCGGGCAGATGCGCCGGCAAGCGGTTGGCGCCGATCACGATCTGCGCCGCCCCCGCCAGCTTCTCCTCCGATATCTCACTGCGCAACTTGGACCAGAAATCGCCGAGCACGCGCGCGTCGCCCAGCGCCCGATGCCGCGCAGAGCACGTCAACCGATGCCGCTCCATTACGGCATCCAGGCTGTGCCTGGGGTGCTCGGGAAACAGCCGGCGGGAGAGCTTGACGGTGCACAAGACCCTGGCCGAGAAATGCACATCCAGGCGGCGAAATTCCGTCCTCAGGAACGAATAGTCGAAGCGCGCGTTGTGCGCCACGAATATCGGCGATTCCGGGGTGGTCGACCGCAGCTTCGTAAGCACCAGCGCGGCTAAGTCCGAGAAGCGCGGCGCGCCGGCGACCATCTCGTTGGTGATGCCGGTGAACGCCTCGATGTAGGCGGGAATACGGCATTCGGGGTTGACGAGTGAACTCCACTCCTCAATCACCCGATCGTCCTTCATCCGCACGATGCCCACCTCGGTGATGCGGTGAAACGCCGCATTGCCGCCGGTGGTTTCCAGGTCGACGAATACCAGGTCGCGGGGCAGGATGAAAAGCGCCCCGGCGCCTTCCTCAGCCGCGGCCATCGAGCGACAGGATCGGATAATAGAGTTCGGGCCGTCGGTCGCGGAATACTCCCCAGGCCTGCCGGTAGCGCCGCACCGCGCCCAGGTCGAACGCCGCGGTGAGCACCGTCTCGCTGGTACGGTCGGCCTCGGCCACTTTCTCGCCGGTGTGGTCGGCGATGAACGAGGAGCCGTAGAACGTCATCGTGTACTTCTCGCCCTTCTCCATCCCGATGCGGTTGGACGCAACCAGCGGCACGATGTTCGCGGCCGCATGACCTTGCATGGTGCGCTGCCAATGCCCGCTCGAATCCAAACTCGCATCCTGCGGCTCGGAACCGATGGCCGTCGGATACAGCAAAACCTCCGCCCCCATCAGCGCCATACAGCGCGCGGCTTCCGGAAACCACTGGTCCCAGCAGATCGCGACGCCGAGCTTCGCGAATTGGGTGTCGAACACCTTGAAGCCGGTATCTCCGGGCGAGAAATAATACTTTTCGTGATATCCGGGTCCTTCGGGAATGTGCGACTTGCGGTAATGCCCCAGTACCCCGCCGTCCGCGTCGACCATCACCAGGGAGTTATAGAATGCGTTGTTCGCGTGCTCGAACACGCTCACCGGCAGCACCACGGAGAGTTCACGCGCCAGCCTGCGGAAATGCTCCACCGCCGGGTGTCCCTCCAGCGGCTTCGCCAGTTCGAAATGCGGCGCCGAGTGGTCCTTGCAGAAATACGGCGTCTCGAACAACTCTTGAATCAATACGACGTTCGCGCCGCGGCCCGCCGCCTCGCGGATCAATTTCTCGGCGCGCGCCATATTGGCGTCGCGATCCCAACTGCATGCCATTTGGGTGGCCGCTACCGTTACAGTGCTCATGGAATCCGGCTTCCTTTACTCGCTCAAAACGTGGGTGGAGAACTCGCGCTCACGAGCTCGCACTCTTCGCGTCCGGGATTTCGAAATCGGTGCGGAATGGTACTCTTGAAGTAGTAGGCATCGCCCGCGGCGAGCACCCGGGAATCCCCGCCCACCGACAATTCGATCCTACCCTTGACGATGACGCCGCCCTCTTCACCCGCATGCGAGAGCATTTCATCGCCGGTATCGGCATTGGCCGCAAAACGCTCGTGCAAAATCGTCATGCTGCGTTTGCCCAAACGTCCGCCGACCAGCCGCAACTGTACCGCGCCCGAGCCGATGTCCGCGAGTTCGTCCTTCGGGAAGAACACCTGGGGCTTGCCCGCAAGATCCAGGGTGAAAAAGTCCGCAAGCGACATCGGGATGCCGTCCAGGACTTTTTTGAGCGAACTGACGGACGGGCTCACCCGGTTCTGTTCGATCAACGAAATCAAGCCGTTGGTGACACCGGCGCGCTTCGCCAGCTCGCGCTGCGACAGGCCGTACATTTGCCGGACCGATTTCAAGTGGACGCCTACGTCTAAGCTCATGGTGTCGATTATATTAAACACTGAGGGCGAACAGCCAGCTAAAATTGAGCTTAGTGTCGATTTTCCTTATCATCTGGGCCTGCGGTCAGCCGGTACCGCATGTGAACCTCCAACATCAAGGATTCATTCCATGAACGCTCAGCCTAAGCCCGCTTTGTCGCCAGCCGAACTCGACGCATTCTGGATGCCGTTTACGGCCAACCGACAGTTCAAGGCGAATCCCCGCTTGCTCGCGCGGGCCGACGGCATGCGTTATTGGACGGCCGACGGGCGCGAAGTGCTCGATGCCGTTGCCGGTCTGTGGTGCGTGAATGCCGGCCATGGCCGCCGCGAAATCACCGAGGCGGTGACGCAGCAGCTCAATACCATGGAATTTGCGCCCACGTTTCAAATGGGCCATCCGATTGCCTTTGAACTGGCGAATCGGCTCGCGGCGATCGCGCCGCCGGGCATGGACCGCGTGTTCTTCACGAATTCCGGGTCGGAGTCCGTGGACACGGCACTCAAAATCGCCATCGCCTATCATCGCGCCCGCGGCGCCGGCCAGCGAACGCGCTTCATCGGCCGCGAGAAGGGCTATCACGGCGTGGGATTCGGCGGCATGTCGGTGGGCGGCATGGTCAACAATCGCAAGGTCTTCGGCTCGTCGATGGTGCCCGGCGTCGATCATTTGCCCCATACCCTGGATCTCGGCCACAACGCCTTCTCGCGCGGACTGCCGCACTGGGGCGCGCACCTTGCGAATGAACTGGAACGCCTGATCGCGCTGCACGACGCATCCACCATCGCGGCCGTGATCGTCGAGCCCATTTCGGGCTCCGCGGGCGTGATTCTCCCCCCCGTGGGCTACCTCAAGCGGTTACGGGAGATCTGCGACAAGAATGACATTCTGCTGATATTCGACGAGGTGATCACCGGCTTCGGCCGCACCGGGAAACCGTTCGCCGCGCAGTCCTTCGACGTGACGGCGGACCTCATGACCACCGCCAAAGGTCTCACCAACGGCGCCGTGCCCATGGGCGCCGTGTTCGCGCAGCGCAAGATTTACGATGCCTTCATGCAGGGCCCGGAGAATGCCATCGAGTTGTTCCACGGATATACCTACTCGGCGCACCCGGTCGCCTGCGCGGCCGCGTTGGCTGCGCTCGACATCTATGAAAAGGAAGGATTGCTGACGCGTGCCGCAACCCTCGCTCCCCAGTGGGAGGATGCGGTGCATTCCCTGCGCGGCACGAAGCATGTGACCGACGTGCGCAATTACGGCCTGATCGGAGCCGTCGAATTGGAATCACGAACCGGGAAACCCGGGGCTCGGGCATTCGACGTGTTTCTGGAGTGTTTCGAGCGCGGGGTCATGGTGCGCCAGACGGGCGATGTGATCGCGCTGTCGCCGCCTCTCATCATCGAAGAGAAGCAGATCACCCGCATCGTCGAAACCCTGACTCAGGTGATTCGCGACACGGATTGACCGCGGGGCACTTAAGTATCGTCGGAAGACGCCGCCTCGAAAACCGCATACCACTTCTTGCAGGGTTCGACGACTTCCCACGTCCCTTCGAAGCCGGCGGGCATGACGAACGCGTCGCCGGCGCGGAACTCGTGCCTGTCCCCACCGATCGATTCGATGCGCACGCGGCCCTCGAACAGCACGCACAACTCGTGCTCGGTATAGCGGATCCGCCACTTGCCGCTGGTGCTGCTCCACACACCGCAGCAGAACTGCTGGCTGCCGTCGGCGTATTGATTCGACACCCGCGTCCGCGGTATGCCGGAGAGGATTTTCTCGGGTGACGGATTTGCGGATTCGCCCGTTTGGAGGCGGTCGAGCACGACGATCTTCGGCTGTTGCGGCATGCCATATCGTAGGCACGTGCCGCTCGCGGAAACAAGAGCGGCCCTGCACGATGTCGTGCAGGGCCGCCTGCTTACTCGTTTTCGCCCACCTGCAAGCTTGTTGCCGGGGCGGAGACCATTGATGATCCCTGCTTCGGCGGCCCGCTGTCGCCGGACTGCGCGACCGCCGCCGGCCCTTGCGCCTGCAAGGTCAGCCGCACGCGACGCTCGAGTGCATAGCCGTCGCTGTCCGCCGCAACACTCTGACTCTTGCCGTAGGCGTTGATTTCGAGCGCCTCTTCGTCCACTCCCGCGGCGAGAAACAGATCCCGAACCGCATTGGCGCGCGCCTCGGACAGTTTGAGGTTGGCATCCACGGTACCGCGCGGATCGGCGTATCCGTCGACGCGTACCTTGAGAGCCGGAGATTTGGCGACGGCCTCGGCGAGCACATGAATGCCGTTCGCCATCTCCGGCGCGATCTCGGCGCTGCCGGTGCGAAACAGCACATCGCCCTGCAGACCGTCGAGCACCTTGGCCGCCTCACCATGCGCAACTTCATCCTTGGCGGACTGCGCCGCCTCGACGCTGTGCGACAACTGATCGAGCCGCGCCGTGAGCGCCCGGCTGGTTTCCGCCAGATCGCCCTTTTCCGTCAGCAACGAGGCATTCTCGGTCTTCAGCTGCAACTTTTCGGTCCGCAGCTGCTGCTCGTCCTTCTGCAGCGCTGCGACCTGTGCTTCGGCCTTGGCAGCTTCCCCCGCGCGATGCACACGGTTTCCGAGCCAGGTTCCGATGCCCGCGCCAATGACCGCGCCAACCGGCCCTGCGGCAAATCCACCGATCACGCCGCCCGTGATGAATCCGGCCGGCTCCTGCGGCGGCGCCGGCTTGGGCTCCGCCGCCAAAACCGCCGCGCTGACGCCCATCAAGCCCATCGTCCAAACGACCCTGGAATATGCAGTCTTCATAACAGCTCCTCACCGAAGTTTTCGCCACTTCAGGCGACGACGCTCGCCGCCTTGTGAGAGCTATTTCAGACCAGGATCAGGGCGCGTCACCGCAGCCGGGATGGCAAATTGTGGCAAGTCGCCGCCCAATTGAGGGGCTTGCCCATGCGCCGGCGGTTGGCCTCACGCCTCCAACGAGAAGGGGGTGAAATTGGTGCCGATATCGTAATAGTCCTCGTTCTCGGCTTTCTTCAGGAACGCCACTATGCGGTAGGTGAGGGGGGTCGCGATGATTTCCCATCCGCTTTTCAGCGCATATTGAGTAAACATAATGGCCACCAAATGAGCCCCCGGCATGCGCCCGTAGAACGCCACGAAGTAGAAGATCATCGAATCCACCAGTTCGCCGCACAGCGTCGAGCCGACGATGCGCGTCCACAACCAGCGGCCCTGAGTCCGGATTTTCATCTTCGCCAGCACGTAGCTGTTGACGAACGTGCCGCACAGAAAAGCGGTGATGGACGCCAATACGATACGAGGGGTATTGCCGAATACCGTCTCGATCGCCGCCTGGCTGGCGAGCGAGCTTTTCGACGCCGGCAAATGCACCACCACCGCCGCCATGATGGAGGCAAATGCAAGGGCCCCAAAACCGGCCCACACCACGCGGCGATCCCGGCCGTACCCGTACACCTCGGTCAGGATGTCGCCGAAGATATAGGAGATGGGAAAGAACAACACGCCGGCCAGGAAGGTCCAGGTCCCAAGCAACGGCACCTGAATGGAGGTTTCCTTTGCGGGACCGATCAGATTCGAGCAGAGCAGGATGCAGACATAGGCCGCCATCACGAAATCGTAATAGCGGTATTCACGTGTGTGCGGCGGTCGGTTCATGTTCTCAGGTCGGTTCATGGGCTCAAGGATACCCATGATATGTCATACCGGCCACGCGCAAGGCCCCCGTGTCGCGGTTTGGCGAAGACCATCACACCAGGATGAGCCTCGGTACGGTAGATATGTAGCCTCACCCCAACAGTGTTGGACCTATGGATCAGGGCAAGCAATCAAGCGCGATGAGCCCGCTCGTTGACTTCGACGCCGTTTGCCAAAAAGTGCGTGAGGCCGTCGAGCCCGCGCGCGTTCACGCGGTCTCCCTTCACGACATCAAGGGCGACGTGCTCTGGCTGACCGAGAGTTCCATGGGGCCGGATGAACACAACGCGGTACGCGAAGCCGTCGAAGCCTTCTCGAAAGTCAACGGTCCCCAGGTTTTGGATTACGACCTCGGCGATTCGCGCTCCGCCGTCCTGTTCCGCGCCGTGAACTCGCGTCGCTCCCTGGTCGGCGCAATCATGATCGTCATGGATTCGCGGGGCATCAGGCAGATCGACAAGGGCGCGGCCCGGCTGATGAACCCCAAGCTGCAAAATGCGTTGTCGGAGTTCGCCGGCATGCGGCCCGAAGCCGCTGCGCTGACCACCGCTGCGCCGACAACCGCCCCCTCTGGGCCGGCCGCCGCGCGCGTCCCCGCGCCCAAGGCGCCGCCAACCGCCCGTACCCCCCAGATGGCTCCCGCCGTCCCGCCTGCAGCAAGGGTCGCTCCGGCCTCGGCCGCCGCAGCACGGGTCGCACCGGCAGCAGCACCGCCCGCACCCGCACCGCCCGCCGCGGCACGGGCCGCCCCTCGACCCCCGGCCGCAGCCGCACTTGACAAACGCCAGCCGCAGCCGGTCACTCCGGAGATCGATCGGCTTCACGCGGCATTGCGCCGCAGCCCGATCGCGCTGCATGTACAGCGGCTCGTGCCGTTGGCGAAGGGGAGCCAGCTCCGCCGCTACGAAGTGCTGCTCCGTTCCAAATCCGAGGATGCGCCGAATAGTGCGCCTCATGCGATGCTGAAGGCCGCGGTGGAAAACGGCCTCGGCTCCATGATTGACCGGCGCGTCGTCACCGAGCTGATCGGCTGGTTGGTGCATCACCCGGACGTGTGGCAGAAACGGGCGGTCCTGTTTTCGGTGAATCTCACGAGCACTGCTCTGCACGACGAACACTTCATGAAATTCGTGGAATTGTGCCTCATGAAGTCATCGCTGCCGAAAGCGATGATCGCATTTGAAGTCGACGTACCCACCGCGATTCTACTAGGCGACAAAATCGCCGACGTGGCCGCCGCCCTGCATCGATTGGGCTGCCCCATGGTGCTCGATGATTTCGGGATGCGCACCGAATGTTTCGACCTGCTGCGGCTGCCGGCCGTGCGCTATGTCAAAATCGCCTCGGAGATCACGGCGAAAATGCGCTCGGACAAGCTCTCGCAAGCGGCCATCACCGCCGTCGTGCAAATGGCCCGTGTACTCGGCATGCATACCGTCGCGAAGCGCACCGAAACCGCTGCCGAACAGGAGTGGCTCACCGCTCTCGGCGTCGACTTCATTCAATCGAACGCCTTGTCGCCGCCGGTCCCGATCGACTCGTTATCGACGCTTCAAAAGCCGCCGCCCAACGCCTTGACCAAATAGACCGTGGTCAAAAATTGCTGGCCGTGGATCTGCACCGCTTGCCGCTGATTGCCGAGCAGCGCCTGCTGCGCAGTAAGCACGTCGAGGTATACGGCCAGGCCCCCTTTGTAGCGTTCGTTGGCAATATCGAAGGCCCGCTGCGAACTCTCCACGCTGGCGTCCGCGTCCCGGGCGGCTTGATCCAGGGATGTAAGACCGGTAATCCCGTTCTCCACCTCTTCCATCGCCGTGAGCACGGTCTGCCGGTAGCTGGCCACCGCGGCCGTGTAGTCCTGCTCCGCGATGTGCACGTTGGCGCGGGTTCTCCCGGCATCGAACAATGTCTGTGTCGCGGAAAGGCCGGCCGCCCAAAGCTCGCTCGGCGCAGTGAACAGCGAAGACACCGCGGAGCTCTGCCATCCGACGGCAGGCACCAAGGGCATCAACTGGATCGTGGGAAAGTACGCTGCGCGCGCAGCGCCGATGCGCGCATTGGCCGCGGCCATCGAGCGTTCGGCGGCGGCCACATCCGGCCGGCGTTGCAATAAATCGGAAGGCAGTCCCACCGGCAGCGCCGGCAGCCTACCCGCGGTCGCCACAGGCGGGATGCTGAATCCGGGCGCCGGCGTCCCCACGAGCGTCGCAATGGCGTGCTCGTTCTGGGCTCGCTGCACGCGCAGCAGTTCCAGCTGCGCAGAGCTGCTCTGCACCAAGGCTTGCTGCTGCGCCAGGTCCAATCCCGTGGCATATCCGAGATCATGTCGTGATGCGACGAACCCCAGGGCATCTCTCTCGAGGGTCAAGCTATGGTTGACCACGTCGATCTCTGCATCGAGTTCACGCAGCGTGAAGTAGTCGCTGACCAGCTGCGCAGTGAGCATCAAGCGGGTGTTCTCAAAATCCGCCGCGGCCTGTTCCGCTGCGGCATGAAAGCCCTCCGCTTCGCGGCGCACGCGGCCGAAGAGATCGAACTCGTAATCGACGAACGGCCCCAAGGTGAAATTGTTTTCCACGGTCGACTCATTGGGAATCGAATAGGACGCCGGCGGGCGGTTTGCGGAAGTCTTGCTGCGCGCTGCGGACGCCTGCAGCCCAACGCCGGGATACAGATAGGACCTGGCCACGGTCACCTGACTGCGTGCCTGCTCGAGCCGCGCGGCCGCCACACGCAGGTTCTGGTTGTTCAGCAGCGCCTGTTCCACCAACGGATCGAGCGCGGAGTCTTGGAATACCCCCCACCACTGACCTTTCAGTGTCGCGTCGCTCGGCGCCGCTTCATGCCACGGCGCCTCAGGCTGCCACGCCGGGGGCACATCGGCCGTCGGCCGATGATAATCCGGGCCGACGGCGCATCCCGCCGCCCACGCGGCGGCCGAGAAAAGCGCAAACCGGCGGAGGAAGCGCCATGCGGAAATCGCAACACAAGGAGCCTGCCTCCCGGGCATCGGGGTCAGCCCGCGCTCTGCGGCGCACGCACCAGTGTCACGACATCCCCATCAGCGAGCGAATCCGCGGGATTCACGATGATTCGATCGGTGGCATCGAGGCCGGCGAGCACCTCTACGGTCGTGCCGTAATCCCTGCCGAGCTTCACCGGAGCCAGGCGGACGCGGCCGCTCTGGTCCACGACGGCAACCCGGGGACCGTCGGGCCGGAACAGCAGCACATTGGTCGGTACGACAGTGGCTGCTCGATCGCCTTTGATCGGCAACTCGACCTGAACATAGGCGCCCGAAAAGAGTTCGCGGCCGGCGTTGGGGACGCGGATCTCGACCTGCAAGGTGCGAGTCGCGGGGTCGATGGCTCCGGCGGTGCGCGCGATGCTGCCTTGAAAGTGCTCGCCCGCGCGCTCCGCGAGGCTGACGGTCACGGTATCGCCGATCTTCACTTGATTCGCGAACACCTGCGGCACGTAGATGTACAACCGCAGAGGATCGACCTGTGCCAACGAAAAGAGCGCCTGACCGGCGCCGCCATTGCCGGCATTGATCAAATCTCCCACGTCGACATTGCGGCGGGTCAATACGCCGTCGAAGGGCGCAGCAACCTTGTTGAATCCTTGCAAGCTGCGCAGCCGCGAAACATTGGCCTCGGCGGCCGCAAGATCGGCCTGCGCCTGTTTGTATGCGCTCAACCGTTCGTCCAGTTCCTGCTGGGTCACGGCATCTTTCTGGCGCAAGCTTTGCCAGCGCTCCGCGCTGCTCTTCGCCAGTGCCTCGCTCGAGGCGGATTGCGCCTGTGCCGCTTCCGCTTGATGGAGCTGTTGGTCGATTTCCGGCGCGCTTATCTCGGCCAGCAGCTCGCCTTTCTTGACCGATGCCCCGATATCCTTCGTCCATCTCTTGAGGTAGCCGCTGCTTCGCGCATACACGGTCGATTCGATCACACCCTGCAAGGTTCCGGGCAGCGTGACGGCCGCGCCATCGCCGCCGCTCGTCGGTTGCGTCGTCGTCACGTACTGCATTGCGTGAATCGCCGTGGAATCCGCCAGGGCGCGCGCCTGCATCGATCGATTCACGAGCACGATCGCACCGCCCAAAAGAAGCAACGCGATGAATACTGCGACCACGAACTTGGCGCGCTTCAGCAGGGTCGACGTCGCTGCGTCGGGGATATCGGACATGTCAAGTATTCCCATGTGGAATCGGTGAGGCACCGGGCGCCGGTCCGCGGGGCGGCCGTCCGCCCGCCTTCGCTTGCCTGCGCTGCGCGAGACGGCGATGAACACCGGCAAAGATCGTAGGTACGAACAACAGCGTGGAGACGGTTGCGAACATCAATCCGCCGATCACGGCACGGCCGAGCGGCGCGTTCTGTTCCGCGCCTTCGCCCAACCCCAAGGCCATCGGAATCATGCCGATCATCATCGCGAGCGCCGTCATCAGCACCGGCCGGATGCGGGTTGCGCCGGCGTCTCGCGCCGCCTCAATCGGGTCCAATCCGTCGCCCATCCGCTGGCGCGCGAATGAAACGATCAAAATGCTGTTGGCGGTGGCGACCCCCATGGTCATGATCGCTCCCGTCATTGCCGGCACGCTCAGGGTCGTCCCCGTCAGCATCAGCATCCAACAGATGCCCGCCAGGGCCGCGGGCAGCGCGGTGATGATGATGAAGGCATCCACCCACGATTGGAAATTGACGACGATCAGCAGGTAAACCATGACTATCGCCAAGACCAATCCCACCCCCAGCTGAACGAACGACGATCTCATGGTCTGCGTCTGGCCCAGGACCGCAACCTCGGTGCCGCGCGGTAAGTCCGGGCGCAGCTGGTCCACCAGCGCTCGAATCTTCGTGGCAACGCTGCCCATATCCCGGCCCTGCACGCTTACGAAGATATCGGTCGCCGGCGCGAGATTGTAGCGCGATGCCACCGCCATCTGCGCCGACGGTTCGACATGTACCAAATTGCTGAGCAGCTGCGGCGCGACGCGCCCGGCCGTGGATGAGGCCGTCGCGGCCGGCCGTACCGGCGTACGCAGCAACGCATCGAGACTATCGATCGAATATTGCGGCGACTGGACCGTTAAATTGTAAATGACCCCGTTTGCGGGGTTCAGCCAGAAGCTTGGCGCGGTTTGCGCCGTGCCGGAGGTGGAAATCAGCAAGTCCTGAGTGACGTCGTTGGGACTCAAGCCCAGCTGTTGCAGCTGGGTACGATCCATTGCCAGAGACACGGTCGGCATATCGAGACGCTGGTGGATGTGGGTGTCCACAGCTCCCTCGACCCGTTGAATTTGCTTCATCAGCTTGGCGGCGATCTGATAGTTGCCGCGCAGGTCCGCCCCGGTGAACTGCACGTCGATCGGCGCCGGCACGCCGAAATTCAGGATTTGGGTAACCATGTCCGCGGGCTGAAAGTAAAATTCCATTCCGGGGAACAACTTCGGCAATTCGCGGCGCATGCGCTCGACGTACCGCGCCGTCGGCGCATGTCCCTCATTGAGCGAGATCTGGATTTCTCCATCCAGCGTGCCGAAAACGCCCGAATTGCTGTACGAGAGGTTGATGCCGCTGTAGGGGACTCCCAGATTGTCCAGGATCACGCCCAACTCCGGCGCCGGAATGATCCGCCGGATGGCGGCGTCCACCCGATCCGCAGTGCGTGCCGTCTCCTCGATACGCGTGCCGGTCGGCATGCGCATATGAAGGCGAATCAGACCCGCGTCGACGCTCGGAAAGAAATCGCGCCCCAGGACGAATACCAATGCGCAGGACAGCACGCAGAAAGCCAGGAACAATCCCGCAAAGAGGCGCCGCTTCGCCAGCACTGCCGTCAAGATGGCGACGTAGCCGGACCGCAGCTTTTCGAAGCGCGAGTCGAAGGCGCGATACACCCGCCGCAACAGGCCCGGGACGGCGGCCGGATCGACCGCATGGTCCATCATCAGCATGACGAGGGTGGGCACGAGGGTTCGCGACAATACATAGGACGCCAGCATGGCAAACACGACGGCTTCGGCGAGAGGCGCGAACAGGAAGCGCGCCACCCCCGACAGAAAGAACATCGGCACGAACACGATGCAGATGCACAGGGTCGATACCAGGGCAGGCACGGCGATCTCCCCCGCGCCGTCCAGGATGGCTTTATGCAGATCCGAACCCAGACCCAGGTGGCGCTCGATATTCTCGATGGTCACCGTGGCATCGTCGACCAGAATGCCCACCGCGAGCGCGAGGCCGCCCAGCGTCATGATATTCAACGTCTCACCGGTGAGATACAAGGCGATGATCGACGCCAGAATCGACAGCGGGATCGACACGGCGATGATGCAGGTGCTGCGCCAATTGCCCAGAAACAGCAGAATCAGCATGGCGGTCAGGGCCGCTGCGATCAACGCCTCGCGAACCACGCCGCTGATCGCGCCGCGCACGAAGGTGGACTGGTCGAAGAGGGGCACGATCTTGAGTTCTTGCGGCAGTATTTGCTGGACCTTCGGCAGTTCGGCCAACAGGTTCCTGACGATGTCCAAGGTGGACGCGCCGCCATTCTTGATGATCGAGATGAGCACGCCGCGCTGGCCATTCTGGCGCACGATGTTGGTCTGCGGCGCGAAGCCGTCGCGGACGTGGGCCACTTCGGCCAGATACGTGGTCGCGCCATTCCGGGTCATCACGGGAATCCGGTTGAGCCCCTCGACCGTATCGGGCGATGAATTCGTCGCCAGCACGTATTCGGTGCCGCCGATCTTGGCCGTTCCCGAGGGCAAGACCAGGTTTTCGGTGTTGACGGCGTTGACCACGTCGGTCGGCGTCAACCCCTTGGCGAGCAATGCCGCCGTGTCGAGGTCCACCGAGATGATCCTTTGCTTGCCCCCGTACGGCCACGGGACGGCCGCCCCCGGGATGGTCACCAAACGCGGGCGCAGAAAATTCACGGCCGCATCGAACAGCGCCTGCTCGCTCAGGGTGGGGCTGGAAAGACCCAGTTGAATGACCGGAATGCTCGACGCCGAGTACTTGATGACCAACGGGGGAAGGATCCCCGGGGGGAGTTGGCGCAGAGCGGATTGCTCCTGGGACACGACCTGAGCGATGGCGGTGGGGATATTGGCGTTCGGTTGGAAAAACAGCTTGATGACGGAGATGCCGTTCAACGACTGAGACTCGATGTGCTCGATGTCGTTGACCAACGTGGTAAGACTGCGCTCGTTCTGCGCGGTGATGCGATTGCCCATTTCCTGGGCGGACAGGCCTCCGTAGTTCCAGACGATGCTGATCACCGGAATATTGATCTCCGGGAAGATGTCCGTGGGCATCTTCAACAGGACCAACGGCGTCGCGAGCAGTATCAGCAGCGCCATGACCAGGAACGTGTATGGCCGCCGCAACGCAACTTCTACGATCCACATGGGCTACAAAACCTCGGCCGCGCGCGGATTCCGATCGGAGGGCTGGATGATATTATGCCGGACATGCCGCAGTTAGAAGCTCATGAGAGCCTTCTGTGAATGAAAAGTTCCGCCTCGCCAAGGGCGCAACCAGCGCTTAAGTTTGCGTTATCTGCCACACAGTACTTGCAAATGATCACGATCGCAGCAAACAATAGGTCGTCTGCAACGAGACACCGGGACCGAGCTAAGTGTTTTGTTAGTCCCATGAGGTTCGGTTCCGGCTCCCGTCTGACGCACCGCCCATGACACTCAATGCCCTGATCGTCGTCTTCGGGCTTGCCGCAGTCCTCTTCCTTGTCGCCGCGGCCCGAAGCCTTCGCAGGCGGCGCATAGTCGGAGGACTGGTGCGCGGCGGCGCCTCCCTGGTGCTGGTCCTGATCGCCGTCTGTGCCGCATTGATTGCGGTCAACCTGCGCACCTATCGGCAATTGACCGCCGAGCAAGCGGCCGGCGAGCTGCAATTCACCCGTATCGGGTACCATCAGTTCAACGGGGCGTTTACTTTCCCATCCGGTGAACGCACCGATTTTGCGTTGCGCGGCGATGAATGGCAGGTCGACGCGCACGTGCTCAAGTGGCGGGCGCTGGCCAACCTGTTCGGGTTCGATACGGCCTATCGGCTGGACCGAATCAGCGGCCGATACACCAGCATCGACGATGAGCGCAGCCTGCCGCGCACGGTGTATGCCCTCAACCAGCCCGATCGCGTCGACCTCTGGGAACTGCTCCATCGCTATCATTCCTGGGTGCCGTGGATCGATGCACTGTACGGAAGCGCGACATTCCTGCCGATGGCCGACGGCGCCCTGTACGAGATCAAGGTTTCTCAAAGCGGTCTGCTGGCGCGACCGCTCAATCAAGCCGCGCGCACCGCCGTCGGCAGCTGGCAGGCTCCATGATCCAGAAGATATCCGCCGCATTGCTCGCCGTGTTGCTGGTGGCGGCGGGCGTCGCATGGTGGCAAACGGCGCCGCCGTCCCCCAAGGTGGTCGCGCGCCGCGCGGCCACTGTCACTTCCTCCGCGCTGGTGGACGAAAGCGCCTACACCACGGCGCAGCGCGTGGCGCAGCTTGCCACCACGCCGCAGGAGCAACCCTTCGTGGCGACCGCACTGCGCGTCGCCGACCATGAGCTTGCCCTCGCCTTCACCGCCGCCTTGCGCGACGCCGAGGCCCATCCGCCGACCTTGAGCCCGGAGGCGCTGAAGATTCAGGACCGGCTGCAGAAATCGCAGGTTCTGTTGGATGCCGATCAACAGCGCGTCGCGCAACTCACCTCGGACCTGGCGCAGGCCAAGCCTTCGCAGAAGGACACCCTGCAAGATGAACTGGACCTTGCCAAATCACAACTCGACCTGGACAAGGACGAACTCGAGGAAGCCGATCAAGATCTCGTCGCGGCCGGCGGCAATCCGCAGGAACGCATCGAGGCCATGGTCCAAGAGCATGATGCGCAGGTTAAGGCACGCGCGAGCGGCGCAGCGGCCTCAGCCGGGGCCGCATCGCAGATGGCCGGCCTGCATGGCGCATGGACAGAATTTCGTGACTGGCTGAAGACACGGCAAAAATTACAGCAGCTCGCCGGTGCGGAGGAAGCCGCCCGCGTGAAAGCCGCAGCATTGAGTCAACAACGGGCGGCGCTCGCGGCCAGCCTGGAAAGCGCCAAGGGAGGAATCTCCGAACTGGCCCAGCATACAAAGAGTGCCAAGGCCGCCGCCGCGGCAGCAGCCGGCCCGCACGGGCCGCACACCCACGAAGACGCTGCGGCGCTGGTCGGCCGCACGAAGCTCATCACCGCCGACCAGAAGGTGCTGACGTTGCTCGACCGCCAGACCGCCGACCTGCGGCAACTGGCGGGTGTTTATCAGCAATGGATCGGTGTGGTTGCGCTGCAATCGAACGGCGTATTGCACAAGCTGCTGTTCGACGCGGCGGTCGTGATGGGAATTCTCCTGGTATTGCTCTTCGTCGACAAATGGGCACAGCGCCTGCTCAATAATCCCAAGCTGGACCGCCGGCAGGTCGAAACACTTCGCAGCATCACGCGGGTCAGTCTGCGGGTAATCGCAGCGGTCATCATCCTGCTCATTCTCATCGGCCTGCCCAGCCAGTTCGGGACCATGATCGGGATCGTGGGGGCCGGATTGACGGTGGCGCTGAAGGATTTCATCGTGGCCTTCTTCGGCTGGTTGGTGCTGATGGGCAGAAACGGCATTCGTCTGGGAGACTGGGTCGAGATCAACGGCGTCAGCGGCGAGGTGACCGAACTCGGAATGTTTCACACGGTACTGCTCGAGACCGGCAACTGGAGCGACGCGGGCCACCCCACCGGCCGACGCGTCACCTTCACCAACAGCTTCGCCATCGAAGGGCATTACTTCAATTTTTCGACGTCGGGCCAATGGTTGTGGGATGAGCTGACGGTGGTCGTGCCCGCGGGCCAGGATCCCTACCCGATCGTCAATGACATCACCAAGCAAGTCGCCGAGGCGACGGCCGAGAGCGCGCGTCAAGCCGAGCAAGAGTGGCAGCGCGCCGTTCCTTCCCAGCGTGGCAAGACCTTTTCTGGAACGCCGGGCGTCAGCGTCAAGCCGGTCGTCGGGGGAGTGGAGATTGCGGTTCGCTACATCACCCGCGCCAACGAGCGCTTTCAGTTGCGGGCCAATTTGTATCAGGCGGCCGTGCACCTCCTGGGACAGAAGGCGGTCAAGGCAGCCGACACGATTCAACCAGCCGGTTGAGCGGGTGGTCGGTCGAGCGGGCGGCGATTTCGGCGGTCCAGCGCCGCCGGGCAACTGTAGGGCGGACGGGTTCTTCTCAGGCGATCCCGGCAAATTGTGATCCCGGTCGTAGTGCGGGCATCCACCGCAGGCCGACAATGCCACCATGCATAGCCGTGAAGATTCCGATCGTCTCTCCTGGACCTTGTCCGCCCTGGTGGTCTTGATTATGGGCGTGGCCGTGGTCATCTCGTCGCGAGAATCATCGTCTGCGCACGACACTGATGCCGCCAGCCCAACGGCCGCCGAGCAGCCCTCGCACCCGGAACCCCAATCGAAGTCCCGGTCCGATTCTGTCGCGCTACCAGATCCGCACCCGATCGCCCGGCGCTAGGTAGAGCTTCTCCCCGGGTTGGACCTCGAATGCGGCGTACCATGCGTCAAGGTTGCGCACGGTAACTGCCCGGAACTCGTCGGGGGCATGTACGTCGGTCATCACTTGCATTCCCCGAGATCTCACACTATGGATCTCATGGGGGATCTGTGCGGTAGAATGGCGGCCGCCACGGCGCAGCGCGAAGTCTTGGTAGTGCTGACATCCGCGCTGGCTCTCGCTGGTGTAAGTCATTGATTTGCCGGCTTAGCACAGTGGTAGTGCAACGGTTTTGTAAACCGTAGGTCGGGGGTTCGAATCCCTCAGCCGGCACCATTTACCTGAGGGTCTGTTCCGGGCCCCGAATCGGTATCAGTCTCGAGCTGAGTCCTTCTGCTTTACGTAACGTCCGGGTGCCGCCTCAATGCTTGGATGTTTGCTGCTGCCGACCATCTTGGGTGCCGGCACTTCGGCGCCCGCCTGCGCCCGAAGCCAGTTGTTCCACTCCGGCCACCAACTCCCCGGCACTTCTCGCGCGGTCTGGAGCCAGCGCTCCGGATCGGGTCCAATTGCATCCGCCACCCAATGGTTACGCTTGTTCTTCGATGCGGGATTGATCACACCCGCAATGTGACCGCTGGCGCCGAGGACGAAGGTCGTATCGTGAGGGAGCACCTGCGCCGACGCGTAAGCGGTTCGCCATGGCACGATGTGGTCTTCGCGCGACGCGTAAAGGAACGTGGGTATGTTGATCCGCGAAAAATCGACCGCCTCGCCGCATTGGATAGTCTTGCCAGGGACACGCAGATTGTTCTCCAAGTACGTATTGCGAACGTACCAGCAAAACATGGGGCCGGGGAGATTTGTGCTGTCCGCGTTCCAGTACAGCAAATCGAAGGCCGGCGGCGCTTTTCCCTTCAGATAACTGTTCACCACGTACTGCCAGATGAGGTCGTTGGCGCGCAGCGATGAGAATGCGAAGGCGAGTTCTTTGCCTTGCATTATCCCGCCCCCGCCGATTGCCGCCTCGCGGGCCGCAATGCTCTGTTCGGTCACCAGGGCGCCGATCTCGCCGGTATCTGCAAAATCCAGCATCGTGGTTAGCAGCGTCATGCTCGCCACAGGGTCCTCGTTTCGGGCACGCGTCACCGCAACGGCTGACGCCAGCAGGGTTCCGCCGATGCAAAAACCCAGCGTGTTGACCTTGTCGGCACCACTCACCTCGCGTACAACGTCGATCGCCCGCATTACCCCCTGTTCAAGGTAGTCGTCCCATTTCAAGTGGCCTTGCTGCGGCCCGACGTTGCGCCATGAAACCATGAACACCGTGTGCCCTTGCGACACGACATAGCGAACCATCGAGTTGTCCGGCTGCAAATCGAGGATATAGTATTTGTTTATACAGGGCGGGATCATGAGAAGGGGGCGCTCGCGCACCGTCTCGGTGGTCGGGGCGTACTGGATGAGTTGCATCAGTTCGTTTTCGAAAATCACTGCGCCTGGCGTGGCCGCAACATCTTTTCCCACTTCGTATGCGGTCTCGTCGGTTGACGAGACGCGTCCCTTGGCGAGATCCTCGAAGAACAGGTTCATGCCCTGCTTGAGGCTTTGTCCGCCGGTCTCGATTGCAACCTGCATCGCCTCGGGGTTGGTGACGAGAAAGTTCGACGGGCTCATTGCGTCGATGAACTGGCCCATCCCGAGTCGCATCTGCTTTTTTGTCTCTTCGTCCGAGGGAACGCTCTCCACCGCACCCTGCAGATACTCCGCATACCCGATATACGTACGGCGCATCAGGTCGAAGTACGGTGTATTGCGCCAGGCCTCGGCGGCAAAGCGCTTGTCGCCAGCTGATGGCGGCGCCGCGGATTCGCCGCTGGCGGCAGACCAGAAGTCCATCATTTGACCGACAAATTGCCCCTGGGCCTGCACCATCTGTTGGGTGAACGCCATGAAAAAGTTCATCGGGTCGACAGGCGGAGTCGCGTCCGAACCTGCGGCCGCCGTGTCGTTCGTCGCGCCAGGGTTACCGAATATCGACTGACCGCCCTGGAGCAAACTTGCGAGAAGCTGCGCCGGATCGTTCGATGTCGCGCTCATGATCGCTCCCGTGTAACACCAGCGCGGCACCCGCTTGATAATCCGTTCGAGGCATAGACTACCATCGATTCAGCTGCCGATCGGATGGCGGACCCTCTACCCCCGGCGAGCCTGCGCGATTTCTCCAGATACCGCTACATGGCTTTCTTGTCCGCGGTGTACGTCAATTTCGTGCCGTGAAGTTTGTCGTCGTCGACGACGTGCATCGTCTTGCCGTCGGCTGACACCTTTGACACCACCACGTCCGTAACTTTTCCCTCTCGGGTGTCCGTCTCCTGAATGGTTCGCGCATCAATGCGCTTCAAGGACACCATGGTCTTGCCCGGGTCGCCGACCGTAGGATACTCTTTCCCATCGAATTTCGCGTCGAAACTCTGTCCAGTGAGCGTCGTCATCTTGAGCCCATCGGCCGATTCGACATACGTCACGGTCAGCAAATCGGCGGACATCGAAGTGCCGGTGGCCACGGCCTGCCACGATCCCGAGAGAACGTGCGCTCCGGCCGGACCGGACGCCACCCGGCTGTACGCAAATTTTCCTTTGGAAGGATTCGAACCCTGGTAGCCGACGAACTCTTCGGTCATCGTCTTGCCGTCCGCAGATACCGTATACGTACGTTCCGCCCACAGTTTTCCCGCCGCCCGCGTCGACATTTGCACGCGCTGGGCGTCGAGCACTTTAGCCGACGCCGCATCGTAGTACGCATGCCCGACCACCTTCTGATCGCTTCCGTCTGCCTTGATTTTAAGTTCCGGGTAACAGGCACCGCACGTAAATTCCCCATTGGCTACCAAGTAGGTATCCGGCTTTCCGGTGACCGTGGAACCTTCAATCCGCCCGACCCAGGTCCCGTCGAACGGTCCTGCCCATGCAAGACCGGGTACCAGTGCAAATAGCGCGGTGATGACTTTCATACGCACTCCCTGTCATTGACTTTTAAAGCTGATCTTCTACCGTTTCTTCTGTCAGCAAAGGAAAATAATCCGCCATTGCCGGTGATTTTTCCAGTGCCGAACCGGCCGGCCGCGCACGACGCAGCGCACCACGAGCAACTGCGGCATGATATGCCCCACCGCCCTCATCCAACGAGACGACTGTGAACAGAACGAGAATCCTCGTCGGCCTCCTCGTAATGGTCATCCTGATGCAGCTGTTCCCGGAAAAAGCAGCCGCTATCGAAAAGGTGGCTATCGTCGCCGGCGGACTGTACTTCCTGGCATGGGCGGCGGTCCGGTTCCTTGCACAGCACAATAGGCGAAGGGCCGAGGCCGCGCAGTCGGCGGCCGATGAGGCGGAGTACCAGGAGTACAAACGGGAACTCGACATCATTCGCGCAACTCACGATCCTTCTCGTGATCTGAACGATCCCACCTCGATTTCGCCGGAGTACCAGGCGGCGCTGTCCGCCCTGCATGACAAACACCAGGACATGCTCGCCCGGAAATTCGGACCAAGGTAATCCCCCTTCCCTATTCGACCGCCGTGCTCCTTCAGCCGGCAGCTGCGGTCATCCGCGGCCGACGAATGGCATTTGCGTTGCCATAACCGTCATGAAGAGTACGTTTGCGGACAACGGTAGATTGACCATGGCCATGAAAGTCTGGGTCACCGCCGACATCTCCATCCGCGGTTCGGGCCTCCGTGTACCGTCGGCCTGCGGAACACCGCCCACCATGGCGTCCGTCAAATCGCTCACGACATTGCCGATGTCGATCTGGCCCACCGCGATGTCGAATACACGGCCATCGAGCGCGGCGGCGCGGGTCAGTCCGGTGATCGCATGCTTGGTCGCCGTGTATGCAATCGATTTGGATCGCGGCGTGTGCGCGGAAATCGACCCGTTGTTGATGATTCGCCCCCCGCGTGGGGTCTGGTCCCGCATCAACTTGAATGCACCCGCCAGGCAGAAAAAGGCGCCGTTCAAATTGATGTCCACGGTTCGGCGCCATTCGGCGGCGGACAATTCGTCGGGAAGCGCCGCCTTGGCACTGACGCCGGCATTGTTGAAGAGCAGATCGAGCCGGCCGAAGCGATCGCGAATCTGATCGAATAGGGCGGCGACGGCCTCTTCCCGGGACACGTCGCAAGCAATGGCAATCCCCCGCTCGCCCGCAGTGCCCGACGCCGCTCTGGTTGATTCCAGCGCATCCGAGCGACGGCCGCTCAAGACGACTCGCCACCCCGCGTCGAGCAGCGCGAGCGCGCAGCCGCGCCCGATTCCACTGCCGGCCCCCGTGACCAACGCGACTTTCTCATCCTGGCGCATACTCGTATTACCACCATGGATTCCGTTAATCTTGTGGGTATGGTACCGCACACCCCTCGCCCGCCAGGCGATTCCTACGCATGATGCCGCGGATGCGGCAGGATTTAGGGCGTAGGCTACCGCATGAATGCGGGATGGCTGGCCCCTTGACTCCGTCGGGCGCACGGAGCGGGTTTTATCGCGCCCTCAATCTTTAGTTGCCGGAGTGCCTATGCGGTCAAGACATGCCATCAAGCAGCCGAACGAGTTGCCCCGTGCCGAGTGACCAGGACGTCTATTTATTCCGGGAGGGCACCCTTGCGAACCTCCACCGCATGCTGGGGTGCCACCTTGTCGAAGAGGGCCCCGGTGCCGCCTTTGCCGTCTGGGCGCCCAACGCATCCGCCGTATCGGTGATGGGGGATTGGAACGGCTGGAATCCCGACGCGAATCACTTATCGCCCAGGCCCGATGAATCCGGCATTTGGGAGGGAGCCCTGGGTGAGGTGCTGCATGGGCAGGCCTACAAATATCGCATCGTCTCCCGCGACGGATCCCGCCGGCTGGACAAGGCCGATCCGGTCGGCTTTTTCTGCGAACAGCCGCCCGCCACCGCGTCGCGCGCCTGGAGGCTGGACTACGATTGGCGCGACGCGACATGGATGTCGTCCCGTGGCGCGCGCAACGGACTCGATGCGCCAATGGCGATCTACGAGGCGCATCTGGGCTCGTGGCGCCGCAAGGACGGCGAATTCTTGAACTACCGCGAACTCGCGCATGCGATGGCAGACTATTTGAAGGATCTGGGTTTTACGCATGTCGAACTCATGCCCATCACCGAGCATCCGTTTTACGGCTCGTGGGGTTATCAAACGACCGGATATTTCGCGCCCACTGCGCGGTACGGCACCCCCCAGGATTTGATGTACTTCATCGACCACCTGCATAACCACGGCATCGGCGTGATCCTGGACTGGGTGCCCTCGCACTTTCCCGACGATGCGCACGGCCTGGCCCATTTCGACGGCACACATTTGTACGAGCATTCCGATCCGCGCCAGGGATTTCACCCGGAATGGAATTCGGCCATTTTCAATTACGGGCGCAACGAAGTGCGCAGTTTCCTGATTTCATCCGCACTATTCTGGTTCGAGAAATATCACATCGACGGCATCCGCGTGGATGCCGTGGCATCGATGCTGTATCTCGACTATGCGCGCAAGCACGGTGAATGGATTCCGAACCGTTTCGGCGGCAGAGAGAATCTGCAAGCCATCGAGTTTCTACGGACCTTGAACGAAGCCGTCTATCGGGACCATCCTGATGCAACGACGATTGCGGAGGAATCGACGGCATGGCCCATGGTCTCGCGGCCCACCACCATGGGCGGTCTGGGCTTCGGCCTGAAGTGGAACATGGGGTGGATGCACGACACGCTCGAGTACATCAAGCAGAACCCGCTGTTTCGCCAGTACCATCATGGGCAACTCACGTTCTCCTTGATTTATGCGTTCAATGAGAATTTCGTCTTGCCGCTCTCGCATGACGAAGTGGTCTACGGCAAAGGCTCGCTGATCGGGAAGATGCCGGGCGACGACTGGCAGATGTTTGCCAATCTGCGCGCCCTGTATGGTTACATGTGGGGACATCCGGGCAAGAAGCTCCTGTTCATGGGCGGCGAATTCGGGCAGAGGCGCGAATGGACCCACGAGGGCGAACTCGAATGGTGGGTCACCGGATTGCCGGAGCACGCCGGCATGCAGCAGTGGATGCGGGACCTGAACCGCGTTTACCGCAACGAAGCCTCGCTGCATCAGGTCGATTTCTCCCCCGACGGTTTCGAATGGATCGACGCCGGGAATGCGTCGATGAGCATCGTCGCGTTCGTGCGCAAGAGCGCGGGCGGCCCGCCGGTACTGGTGCTGACCAACTTCACTCCAGTGCCCCGCAGCAATTTCTTGGTGGGCATTCCTCGGCGCGGCATGTGGCGCGAGGTGCTCAACAGCGACGCGCGCGAGTATGGCGGATCCGGCTGGGGCAATCTCGGCGGCGTCGAGTCGGTTCCCGTGAGCGCGCATGGACGGACCGACTCGCTCAATCTCAACATACCGCCGCTTGCCACCGTCATGTTGCGATGGGAAGGACATGGTTGAGAAAAGACGCAGGGGCGCGGCCCGCATGCCTGACGCTCCGGAGGCGCGCCCGGATGCTGGACGCGGTCTTGCCCCGTCCTCAACAAATTTGGCAGCGCAGCCGGCGGCGGGGCCAATTCATGAGGGCCGCGTGCGCGCCGTGGTGGATGCTCTCCTGCCGTCGGTCGACGGCGGCCGCTTTGCGCCCAAGCGCATTGCCGGCGAACCCGTGCTTGTCGAGGCACACTGTTTCGCGGACGGTCACGACAGGCTGCGCGCCGTCTTGAGTTGGCGGCTGGTCGGCGATCCTGAATCATTCGACGTCGAGATGACGGCGCTGGTGAATGACGTGTGGGCGGTCGAGTTCACTCCGCCGGTCCCGGGACGATACCAGTACACCGTTACGGCGTGGGTGGATCACTTCGAGTCCTGGCGCCATGACCTCACGCGGCGCGATGACCTCAACGATATCCGAATCGCATTGCAGGTCGGCGCCGGACTGGTCGAGGCGGCGTCGCGCCGGGCCCGGGCCGACGATGCGGCCGCCCTTTCCAACTGGGCCGCGCTCCTGCGCGACACGGCGGACGACACGAAGGGGCATCGGGACGCCGCCGCGATGAAGGCGATCGCGCTCGACCCGGCGCGGGCGTCGATGGCTGCGCGCTCCGCCGACCGCCGCTTCGCCGCGACCGCCACAGGGGAACTGATCGCGGACCGTAAACGGGCGCAGTTCAGCACTTGGTACGAATTGTTCCCCCGCTCCGCTGCCGGTGAACCCAAGCGGCATGGGACCTTCCGCGACGTCGAGGCGCGTCTACAATACGTGGCCCAGCTGGGCTTCGACGTGCTGTACCTGCCGCCCATCCATCCGATCGGCCGGATCAACCGCAAGGGCGCCAACAATGCCCTCACGGCGGCGAGCGAAGACGTCGGCAGCCCGTGGGCGATCGGCTCCATCGAGGGAGGGCACAAGGACATCCTGCCGCAATTGGGCACTCTGCGGGACTTCAAGAGCCTCGTCGGCAAGGCGCGCGAGTGCGGCATCGACATTGCCCTCGATATGGCGTTCCAATGCGCTCCCGATCATCCGTACGTGCGTTCCCATCCCGAGTGGTTCCGGCACCGCCCCGACGGCAGCGTGCAATACGCCGAAAACCCGCCCAAGAAATACCAGGACATTTATCCGTTCGATTTCGAGAGCGAAGACTGGCGGGGCTTGTGGGAGGAACTGAAGAGCGTCATGGTCTTCTGGATTTCGCAGGGCGTGCGCATTTTTCGCGTCGACAATCCGCATACCAAAGCCTTCGCGTTCTGGGAGTGGGTGATCGGTGAAATCAAGCGCGCCTATCCCGACGTGATTTTTCTCGCGGAAGCATTCACCCGGCCCAAGGTGATGCACCGGCTCGCCAAGCTGGGCTTCACCCAGTCATACACCTATTTTACGTGGCGCACGTCCAAGCAACAGCTCACGGAATATTTTACCGAACTCTCCCAAGCGCCGGGACGCGAGTATTTTCGCCCGAACGTATGGCCGAATACACCCGACATCCTCCAGGAGGCGCTGCACACGGGCGTGCGCGCCGTGTACGCGGCGCGGCTGGTGCTCGCGGCGACTTTGTCGGCCAACTACGGCATTTACGGGCCGGCATTCGAGTTGATGGAGAGCACGCCGCGTGAGCCTGGAAGCGAGGAATACCGGGACTCCGAGAAATATCAGCTGCGCGCTTGGGCTATCGACCGGCCCGACAGCCTGTGGCCCCTGCTCGCGCGGATCAACCGTATTCGCCGCGATAATCCGGCACTCCAATCCGACCACAATCTCAACTTCTGCGCGGTAGACAACGACCAGCTGATCGCCTACGTCAAGCACGATGCAGCGTCGCAGAACATCGTCCTGACGGTCGTCAATCTGGATCCCTACAATCCGCAGTCGGGATGGTTGGTGCTCGATCTCAAGGCCCTGGGAATCGACCCGGAACAGCCCTATCAGGTGCACGATCTGGTGAGCGATCAACGTTATCAGTGGCGCGGCACGCGAAATTTCGTCATGCTCGACCCGCAGCGCATGCCGGCTCATGTTTTCAGGGTGCGGCGTCACCTTCGCAGTGAACGGGACTTCGACTACTTTCTCTAGCGCGATCCAAATGAACGACGTGCAATCTTCCCACCAAGAATCCGCAGCAGCATCGGGACTGATCGCCGATGATCCCCTCTGGTACAAGGACGCCGTCATCTACCAGCTCAACGTCAAGTCGTTTTTCGACTCGAACGATGACGGGATTGGCGACTTTCCGGGGTTGACATCCAAGCTCGAATACATCCGCGATCTGGGCGTGAACACGATCTGGCTGATGCCGTTCTATCCCTCGCCGCTGAAAGACGACGGCTACGACATCGCGGATTACAAGGGCATCCACCCGCAGTTCGGCACCTTGGACGATTTTCGTGCAATGCTGCTCCAAGCCCATCGGCTCGGCCTGAAGGTGGTCACCGAGCTCATCATCAATCATACGTCGGATCAGCACCCTTGGTTTCAGGCCGCGCGCAGATCGCCGCCCGGTTCGCCGGAACGGGATTTCTACGTCTGGAACGATACCGATCAGAAATATCCTGAAACGCGCATCATCTTTCTCGATACCGAGACTTCGAACTGGACCTGGGATCCGGTCGCGAAGGCGTATTTCTGGCACCGGTTTTTCAGTCACCAGCCGGACTTGAATTTCGACAATCCGCAGGTGTTGGATGCGGTCCTGCAGATCATGCGTTTCTGGCTCGACATGGGGGTCGACGGTTTTCGGCTCGATGCGATCCCCTACCTGGTCGAGCGCGAAGGCACCAATAACGAGAATCTTCGCGAGACGCACCAGGTCATCAAGCAGCTGCGCGCCGCGATCGACGCCAACTATCAGAGCAGGTTCCTTCTTGCCGAAGCGAATCAGTGGCCGGAAGACGTCCGTGAATACTTCGGCGAGGGCGATGAATGCCACATGGCCTACCACTTCCCCCTGATGCCGCGCATCTACATGTCGATCGCGCAGGAAGACCGCTATCCGATCACCGAGATCATGCAGCAGACTCCGGACATACCGGATAGCTGCCAGTGGGCGATATTCCTGCGCAATCACGACGAGTTGACGCTGGAGATGGTGACCAGCAAAGAGCGCGACTACATGTACACCACGTACGCCTCAGACGTCCGCGCACGCATCAACTTGGGGATACGCCGGCGCCTGTCGCCCCTGATGGAAAACGACCACGACCGCATCAAGCTGATGAACAGCCTGCTGTTGTCGATGCCGGGTTCGCCCATCCTTTATTACGGCGACGAGATCGGCATGGGCGACAACGTGTTCATCGGCGATCGCAACGGCGTGCGCACGCCGATGCAATGGAGCCCGGATCGCAACGCGGGATTTTCGCGGGCGGACCCCCAGCGACTGTATCTCCCACCTATCATGGACCCCATCTACGGCTATCAGGCGACCAATGTCGAGGCGCAGTTACGCGATCCCAGTTCGCTCTTGAGCTGGACCAAACGCCTGCTGGCCGTGCGCAAGACCAGCCAGGCCTTCGGTCGCGGAGCGCGCCGCTTCCTCCGGCCCGGGAATCGCAAGATCCTGGCCTACCTGCGCGAATACGGCGATGACACGGTCCTGTGCGTCGCCAATCTGTCGCGCACCGCGCAGCCGGTGGAACTCAATCTGGCTTCGTTCAAGGGCCGGGTTCCCGTCGAAATGCTGGGGCGGACCACGTTCCCGCCGATCGGCGACCTGCCGTATCTGCTGACCCTCTCGGCCCACGGTTTCTACTGGTTCAAGCTGACCACGGACGCCGAGGCCCCCTCCTGGCACGAGCCGGTCTTTTCCATCGACGAGCGCCCCGTGCTGGTGTTGTTCGACGGCTGGAGCAGCCTGTTCCGCGACCGTGTGGTGCCATGGCGCATCGGCTTGGCGGAAAAAACGCGCCTGCAATTCGAGACGGATACGCTGCCCCGCTTCATCGAGACGCAGCGCTGGTACGCTGCCAAGGGCGTGCCGATCGAACGCGCCCGCATCTCCGATCATGTCGTGTGGCAGGAAGGCAAATTGAGCTGGGTGCTTGCGCTGCTCGACGTCGGCACCACGGAGGACCCTGCCTCTTATTTCATGCCTCTGGCGCTGGCATGGGAAGAGCGCGACGAGGACCGGGTGCGCAACTTGTCGACTTCCGCGATAGCCAAGATCCGCCAGCAGGCGAATGTCGGTGTCATGGGCGATGCTTTTGCGGATGAAGTGTTTTGTCGGGCGATCGTGGTTGCGGTGTCGAGGCACCGGGACATCGCGACCGCGCACGGCAAGCTGCAGTTCCGTCCGACCGCCGCCTTTGCACAGTTGGCGGGTGCCGACTTCGCGTCGCTGCCGGCGGCGCGGCCGCAGGGTTCCAGCTCCAACACCGTGGTCGTCATGGGGGAACGGCTCATTTTGAAGGGGTACCGCAGACTGCGGGACGGGGCCAGCCCCGAACTCGAAATGGGGCTGCACCTTACGGAAGTCGTGCGGTTCGCGAATTGCGCACCGCTCGCCGGCGTCCTCGAATACACGGGCAATGACGGCCGGACGAAACTACTCGGGATGCTGCAGGCCTACGTGGCGAATCAAGGCGACGGATGGACCTACGCGCTGGAGTACCTGCGGCGCCATCTGGAAGTGCATCGCACCGCGCCCGCCACCGACGCTCTGCCCGTCAACGCCCACGAAGCCTTCCTTGTCATGATCCGCACGCTGGCCCAGCGCACCGCCGAACTGCACGCCGCGCTTGCCACCCGTACCGGCAAGGCCGACTTCGATCCCGAGCCGCTGTCACGCGCCGACTTTGACGGTTACCGGCAGCGCGCGCTGGCCGAGGCGCGCAATGCCCTGGCATTGCTGAAATCCACCATCGAGCAGATTCCCGCCCCGGAACGCGAAAAGGCAAACGAGGTGCTGGCGCATCAGGACCGGCTGCTCGCACGTCTCGAAGCGGCCGCCTCGGAAGACGCCAAGGGGCAGAAAATACGCATCCACGGCGACTATCACCTCGGACAGGTTCTCGTGACGCGCAACGACTTCGTCATCGTCGACTTCGAAGGCGAGCCCGGCAACAGCATCGAGCAACGGCGTGCCAAACAATCCCCGTTGCGGGACGTCGCCGGCATGCTGCGCTCGTTCAGTTACGCCGAGCACAGCGCATTGCGCAGCGTGGCCCACGACGAGGTCGAAATCGCCAAGCTCGCCCCATTGGCCCGCGCGTGGACCGCGCAAGTGCGCACGGCCTTCCTCTCGGCTTACGAGGCCGAAGCGCGCCGCACTTCCGCGCCCACGTCATTGACGCCGGGACGCGGGCTTCTCGGATTGTTCGAGCTCGAAAAAGCGCTGTATGAACTTCGCTACGAGCTCAGTAATCGACCTACCTGGGTCGGCATTCCCCTGCAAGGCATTCTTGAATGGGGTGCTGCGGAATGATTATGGATACCGCGCAGGGCTGCGAATTCGCCGGAGGCTTTCATGCAAAGCATTGACATGTTTCTCGAGACCACACGTGAGTTCCTGCATCAGATCGCCGCTTTCCTGCCGCGTTTGGCGTTGGCGCTGACCGTCGTCGCGGTCGGCTGGATACTGGCAAAGGTCGTGCGCTTTGCCATCGAAAAGGCCCTGCGCGCGATCAATTTCAACGTGCTGACCGAGCGTGCCGGAACCGACCATTTCCTGCAGCAGGGCGGCTTGCAAGGCGATACCACGACGCTCTTCGGCCTATTCGCCTATTGGGTGGTGATACTGGCGACCCTGATCATCGCCTTCAACGGCCTTGGGCTCACGTACATCACCGATCTGCTGCAGCGCGTGGAACTGTTCGCGCCGAAGGTTCTGGTGGCCATGCTCATCCTCGTATTTGGCTCTTACTTCGCCCGGTTCGTGGGCGAAGCCGTCAATACCTACTGCCTCGATGCACAAATTTCCGACGCCGACATCCTCGGAAAAATCGCCCGATATCTCATCATGACCTTCGTCGTGATGATCGCCCTCAGTCAGGTCGAGGTGGGAGGCGATATCGTGCAAAGAACCTTCCTCATCATTTTGGGAGGCTTGGTTCTCGCACTGGCGCTCGCGTTCGGACTCGGCGGCAAGGAGTGGGCTGCGGCCATGCTGGAACGCTGGTGGCCGCAACGGCGCAAGGACGATCAGCGCACGCTATGACGTCAATCCGACCGGCTAAACTTCAACACCAGCGTTGCACAGCCGAGCAGGCCCACGCCCTCGACCCAGGCAAGCCACTGGTTCATCGATCGGGTGACGCCGAATCTGGCCGACGCATGCGCCGCACCATGCGCGAGCCAGCCGTAGGCCAGCAGGATGCAGCACTCGGGCAACATGGAGGTGGCGGCCAAAATCAGCATTTGCGGTGCCACCGCATGCTGCGTGTCGATGAACTGCGGCAACAGCGCGAGAAAAAACAGCAGCGCCTTCGGATTGGAAAGCTGCAGGGTGAGCGCGCCGAGATAGATCTGCCTCCGATCGCTGCCGCGCGTACCCACGCCCCGCGGTCGGCCGCCCCGCGTATCCCCGTCGCCCGGTGTGGCCGTGCCGGTCAACGCGATCGAACGGCTGGCCGCGGCCGACCGCAGCGATTTGATGCCGAGATAGATCAGATACGCGGCACCCGCCCACTTGGCGATCGTGAAGAAGCGCGCGCTGGCGGCGATGAGCGCGCCGAGACTCGTGGCGGAGAGCGCGAAGTAGATAGCATTTGCGCTCAGTATCCCCAACGTTGCCGGAACCGCCCGCGGAAACGCCCGTATGCCCTGCGAAACGACATAGAACACGGCGGGACCCGGAGACAGCGACAAGGCCGTCTCCATGATCAAGAACAGCAGCCATGTCTGAAAGGTCATCTCGCCGTCCAACGATTGGGTACGCTAGCATAGCCCAAGTTTTGTGCGAAAATCCCTGCAGATGAGTATCCGACACAAGGACGCATGCCATTCCTTGGTCCCGTTGCTGGGCATTTACGCATTGCTGACCGTACCGAACCTTGAACCTGCAATGGCCGCGCCCGTAGCGCCCTTCACCTATCCCCTCGCACCGCGTGGAACTCAGGTCGACGAGTATCACGGCGTCAAGGTTCCCGACCCGTATCGTTGGATGGAAGACATCGACTCTCCCGATACGCGGACCTGGGTTGCCGCCCAGGGCCAACTCAGCCGGGAATTCCTCGACACGATCGGGGGACGCGACTCGATGACTCAGCGGCTTCGCGACATTTGGAACTTTGAACGGTGGACCCCTCCGGTACATCATGGCGGGAACTGGTTCTTCACCCACAACGACGGATTGCAGAATCAGTCCGTGGTGTTCGTCATGAAGGATCTCGGGGCCGGCGAAGTCGGCGCTGCCCGCTTGCTGCTCGACCCCAATACCTTATCCGCGGACGGTACGGTGGCCCTTCGCGAAAGAGCCATCAGCGCCGACGGACGACTGTTCGCGTATTCTCTTTCGGAAGCGGGCTCGGACTGGCAGGTCTGGCGGGTACGCGATGTCGCAACCGGCCAGGATTTGCCGGATACGCTCAAGTGGTCGAAGGTGGACGGCGCAAGCTGGCGCAAAGACGGCTCGGGGTTCTACTACACCGCCTACGACCCGCCCAAGGAGGGCGCCGCCCTCAAGGCCGCCAACGAATATGAAAAACTGTATTTTCATCGCCTCGGCACCCCGCAATCCGACGATGAGCTGATCTACACACGCACCGACAACCCGGGCTGGCTTGTGAACGGCGCGGTCACGGACGACGGTCATTTTCTCATCATTCAAGCATCTCTCGGCACCGACATCCGCAATACCGTTCTCGTACAAGATTTGTCCAAACCCCACGCACCGATCGTGCCGGTGATACCGGCCCCCACGGCGACTTATGATGTGATCGATGCGGTCGGCGACCTGTTGCTCGTGCGCACCGATGACACCGCGCCGAAACATCGCATCATCGGCATCGACCTCGCAAATCCGGCTCCCGCGCATTGGCGTACGGTCGTCGCGGAGGGCCGTGACACCATAGACGCGGCCACTTTCGCCGGCGGACAGCTCTTGGTGCATCGATTGAAGGATGCACACAGCACCGTCCAGCGATACGCGACCAGCGGCAAACTTCTCGGAGATCTCGATCTGCCCGGGATCGGCACCGTAACCGGTCTCGAGGGGCACGCCGAGGATGCCGAGATCTGCTACGGGTTCAGCGGCTTTGCCACCCCGCCCTCCGTGTTTCGCGTGAATCTCGATGACGGCAGCGTGAGCCTGTGGCGAACTCCGCGGCTCAAGGGATTCGTGCCGGCGGAATACGAAACCCACCAGGTATTCACCAAGAGTAAGGACGGCACTCGAGTACCGATCTTCATCACCGCGCGCAAGGGCACGAAACTCGACGGCGCAAATCCGACCATCCTGTACGGCTACGGCGGCTTCAACGCATCGGTGACGCCCAGCTTTTCGCCCCTCATTGCCGCATGGGTGCAGATGGGTGGAGTCTATGCCGTCGTCAATTTGCGCGGCGGCGGCGAGTACGGCCGCGCCTGGCACGAGGGCGGCATGAAACTGCGAAAGCAAAACGTGTTCGACGACTTCATCGCCGCTGCGGATTACCTGAGGGCGGCGCGTTGGACCAATCCGAATCGGCTCGCGATCCGCGGTGGTTCCAATGGCGGGCTTCTCGTCGGCGCCGTGGAAGAACAGCGCCCGGATGTCGCTGCGGCGGCGATCGTCCAAGTGGGCGTCTTGGATATGCTGCGCTTTCGGCAATTCACCGTGGGTAAGGCGTGGGAATCGGACTATGGCTCGGTCGACAACCCTGAGGAATTTCGGGCGCTGTACAAATATTCGCCCTATCATAATGTGCGCCCCGGAGTGAACTATCCTGCCACACTGATTATGACCGGCGACCACGACGATCGAGTGTTTCCCGCTCATAGTTTCAAACTCGCCGCGGCCATGCAGCACGCCGACCCGCATGGGCGGCCCATCTTGTTGCGAGTCGAAACACGGGCGGGCCACGGTCAGGGCATGCCGACGGCGAAACTCATCGACGAAGTCGTGGATATATATGCGTTCGTGTTCAAAGCCTTCGGGTTGTCCGAATGAGGAGAGCAGATGATCAAAAGCAAATTCGCGTTCGCATTGACCGGCGTTCTCATCGTCATGGCCGGATGCCCCCCAGCAGGCTGACCACGTGATAGGCGGGTGAACTGCGCGAAGTTTTGGGATACTTGCTGCACACAACGGTTCGAGGGGAAACTTCCATGAAAAATCGAATTGCTCACTTGGCATTGAAGGTGTCCACGATGCTCGTCCTGGGAATCGGCGGCATCGCGGCCGCGCCCGCCCCGGCGCCCGATCCCGGTCTGGTCGCGGCCGTTGCGGACCCCGCCCGTACAGCCGCTTTTGTGGCCAGGGACAAGGCTCGGCACCCTGCGGAGGAGTTGGCGTTTTTCGGGATCAGCCCCAAGATGACAGTGGTCGAATTGTGGCCCGGCGGCGGGTACTGGACCGAGATTCTGGGACCGTACCTGGCGAAAGGCGGCACGTACTATGTCTCGTTGAACGCGCCGGGCGACAAGGAAGAAGACGCGGGCGTGCAGCGCTGGCGCGCGCGAGTGGCCGCTCAAAAGGATCGCCTCGGAACCCTGCATGAAACCGTTCTGGGCGGCGGCCACTTCGACATCGCACCGCCGGGATCGGCGGACCTGGTAGTGACATTTCGCAACTTCCACAATTGGATGGACGACGGAACCGTCGACCAGGCCGTGGCGGCGGCCTTCAAGGCGCTGAAACCGGGCGGGATTCTCGGCATCGAAGAACACCGTGGCCGCAACGACAAACCGCAGGATCCGAAGGCGAAGGACGGCTATGTGCGCGAGGACTATGCAGTCGCGCTGGTGAAGAAGGCCGGATTCGTTCTCGTCGGTTCGTCCGAGATCAATGCCAACCCGAAGGACACGAAGGATTGGGTCGACGGAGTATGGACTCTACCGCCGACCCTGTCGCAAAAAGACAAGGATCGCGAGAAATACCTGGCGGTGGGTGAAGCGGACAACTTCGTGCTGAAATTTCAGAAGCCCAAGAGCGCTAATTCGACCGCGAGATCGAATTGAACGCCGCGCACGCGGGTGCGACGCATGCGCCGAGTAACCTCAACCGCTAAATCTCCGGGCCGATGACGATGGGCGAGCCGTCGCTAAAGCGCGATGCGCGAAACGACCCGGGGGCCACCAACGGCTGGTGATTGGTCGCGAGGTCGGCAGCCAGCTGCCCGGCGCCGGGACCGATGCCGAATCCATGACCGGAAAAGCCGGTGGCGACGGTCAGGCCGGGAAGATCGCCGATGCCGCTGATGTAGGGCACCACGTCCGGCGTGACGTCGATGTAGCCGCCCCACTCCTGCACCACGGGAACGTCGTGAAACCGGGGGTAGAGGCGAATCATGGCATCGAGCGCCTCGCGGTTCATCGCCTTGTTCGGCGCGGGGTCCAAGACTCGAATTTTCTCGAATGGGCTGGGGCGGTCCAACGGCCACTGGCGCGGCGCCCGCCATTCGAAAAGGGATTGAGCGTTCAGGCGCGGCTTCAAGTGAGTAGCCTCCTTACGGACCGTGGGCAGAAATTCCCGAAGGTAGCGCAATGAATCCGGCACGATCGGCACCACGAACCCGGATCCACGGGCAATCGTGTAGCCGCCGTCGCGGCGCTTCCGGTAGCCGAGATCCGTCATGTATGCACAGGTGTCCGGGCCGTGGGCTATCGGTGCGGTGCGCAGCACCGATGACAACACCTTCAACTGCGGCAAGCGAATACCTAAACCGGCGCAGAAGAGGCTGGTCCACGCGCCCCCCGCCAGGATCACCGTATCGCAGACGATGCGCCCTCGTTCGGTGACGACGGCGCTGACCCGGCCCGCGCCTCTTTCGATGCCGCGCACTGCGCAATGCGCCAGAATGACGGCGCCCTTGCGCCGTGCGGCGCGCGCGATGGCGGGCGCCGCCAGCTGCGGCTCGGCGCATCCGTCGGTGGGCACATACAATCCGCAACGATACGCCCGGCTTGCTCCCGGCATGAGAGACTTGAGCTCGTCGCCGCGCACGATGCGCGTACCGATGTCGTACGGCCGCGCCATCTCCAGCCAGGCGGCAAAGCGATTCTCATCCTCCTCGGTTTCCCCGACGTACATGACGCCGCAGGTTCGAAAGCCGGTCTCGCTTTCAGTCAACCGATCCATGTCGCGCCAAAGCCGCAGGCTTTCGATGATCAGCGGCATCTCGCGTTCGTCGCGCCCCGCCTGCCGACACCAGCCCCAATTGCGGCTCGACTGTTCGCAGGCGATGTAGCCCTTCTCGCACAGCACGACGGGAATGCCGCGCGACGCAAGCGTCAAAGCGGCGGACGTGCCGATAATCCCGCCGCCGATGATGCACACGCCGGTGGAAGGCGGAAGGATCTCATCCGAGGTGACTGAATCGACGTAGGGGCCCATTGTCTCGCCTTGATCCGCGCATTGAAAATCCAGCCGCGGAGAATACCAGGGCCGGGCGGCGCAGCGGGCAATCGCCCGCTACTCGTGGGCCACCACGACCAAATTCGTGGAATCCAAGGGCCTGGAGGTGTTGCGCAAGCCCCTGCGCTTGCAAAAACCTTGAATTCGTCTCGAGCGCCCCCAAATTGGATAGCTCGGACAGCCGGTCCGGTTTGAACTTCATTCCCTCCATGCCTGTTCGACGCCGGTTCCTGCACCCAATCTGGTTACTCGTTTCCTTGCCCGGCTACATCGGTTGGCGGCTGCTTCCCGCATTGGGCTCAGGGCCGGTGGGCATCTTCATCGGAATCGCGGCGTTGCTGGCCGCATGCGTGGTAATCCCACTCTCGGTGGGCGCGCGCTCGATGAAGAATCGCAAGCTCGCCGATCGGATTGCCTGGGTCGGGCTCATCGCCATGGGCTTTCTATCATCGCTATTCATCGTCACGCTGCTGCGCGATGCATTTCTTCTCGGCGCGCATCTGACGCTAACGGCGGAGCACGCCGCATCGCTCTCCAGACTGTCGGCCCGATGGGCGGTCGCATTGACGGTTCTTTCCACGGTCGCCGGATTTGTGATCGCGCGCCGGCCCCGCCTGGTCGAGGTCGATATCCCGGTTGCCCGTCTGCCGTCAGCGCTGCATGGATTTTCGATCGCCCAAATCAGCGACCTGCACGTGGGGCCGACCATCAAGCGAGGTTTCGTGGAGCGCATCGTGGCTCGAGTCAACGATCTGAAAACAGACCTCATCGCCGTCACCGGCGATCTGGTCGACGGCTCGGTATTGGACTTGTCGCGGCATACCGCGCCGTTGGCGGGTCTGGCGGCCCGGCACGGCGTGTATTTCGTGACCGGTAACCATGAATACTATTCGGGCGAACGGGCGTGGACCGCGGAGCTGCGGCGGCTCGGCCTCATTGTGCTCAAAAATCAGCACGTAATATTGCAGCACGATGGAGCGTCGCTGCTGCTCGCCGGAGTAACCGATTTCTCGGCTCATCATTTTGATTCAGCACAGCGCAGCGACCCTGCCGCGGCGCTCGTCGGAGCGGCGGCGGGGGAACGCCCGAAGATTCTGTTGGCACACCAACCAAGTTCCGCGGAGGCGGCAGCAGCGGCAGGCTACGATGTGCAGATTTCCGGGCACACCCACGGTGGGCAATTCTGGCCGTGGAATTTGCTGGTGGGCTATTTCCAACCGTTCACGTCGGGCCTGAATCGTCTACATAATCTAATGGTGTACGTCAGCCGCGGCACCGGATATTGGGGTCCTCCCAATCGGTTTGTCGTGCCCGGAGAGATCACGCGCATTAGATTGGTTCCGGTGTGACTGATTAGCAACTGGTTTCTTTGCCTATTGCCTATGTTTGTTGTGAATACACAACGGAGGTGCCCGAGTCTTACCCCCGTTCGCCCCATCTGCTGACAGCCACGATCGGGGACTCCCCCGATACTGCATTCCTTCGCGAATGAAACGCGGTTTGGAATTTTTCTATGATGCAGAACAGCAACCGATCGATGTCCCAACTACGTTCGAGGTCCCGGGTACGCGCCGCCGCCACGATCGCGATCGCTTGGGCGCTAGGTGCGACCGCGAGTGTAGTGAGCACCATGGCGACGGCCGACAGTGCGAGCGCTAGCCCGGCGTCGCACGCCGCTACCGTATTTACGCCCACTGCGAAAATACAAATCGACTCATGCCCAACGCCGTTGCAATGAATTCGAACTGATCGGGCGATCAGACGCGCCCCGCCACCGGAATCAATGCGCCGGTCACTGCACCGGCCGCGTCCGACAGCAGAAACGCGATCACCTCGGCAATGGCGGAGGGCGCGACCCAGCGGCTGAAATCGGCATCCGGCATATCGAGACGGTTTCGCGGCGTGTCGATCATGCTGGGCAATATGGCATTCACGGTCACACCCCGATCCTTGAGTTCTTCCGCCAGCGCCTCGGTAAGCTTGGCGACGCCTGCTTTGGATGCGGCATACGCTCCCATGCCGGCACCCGCTTTGATGGCGCCCATGGCGCCGATGTTGACAATGCGTCCGTTGCCGGATTTCACCAGGAACGGCAATGCGGTTTTGCAGGCAACCACCGCCGTGCGCAGGTTGATTCGGTACATCGAATCCCAGGTCTCGAGTGCGCCCCCTTCGAGTTTTTCCCAATGAAATCCACCGGCGATGTTAATAAGCCCATCGAGGCGCCCGGAGTCGTGCACGATGCGCGTCATCAGAGAGCTGGCGGCCGGCTCATCGGCCAGATCGACACCCCCATAAAGGTGAACGCCTGCCGTCTGCCCGGTCGCCGGCGCCGCGGCGAAATCGATGGACGCGACGGTAGCGCCGCAACCTGCCAAAGTCGCAGCAACCGCCCGACCCAGAGCGCCAAAGCCGCCGCTCACCGCAATCACTCTTCCAGATAGATTCACGACGAATTCACCCTCGCTAAGTTGACTTTAAAATTGCTGCCGCCCGGACATACAGTCTTGGCGGCATGTCGTTGACGGCAGAGGCAGCGTATACATTGGACTGTACCGACCCACTCGGTGCGCCGCGCGGGGACATTCCAGCGGATGCATGGCATGGTCCAAGCCGTCCTCTGAGGGTGTTCACGTGCGGCGCACCCAGTGGTTCGCTGGTTGAATAATACAAACGGAGTGCAGCCGGGCCAACCTACTTCCAGCCTCTCAACCGCGAAAATCTGCCGCAGATCGTCGATCAGCAGGCCTGGCTCCGCCACCGCGGCAAAATGACCGCAGGCCGCCATTATGGTCCATCGCTGGACATTGTAAAACCGTTCGATGGTGCTGCGGAGGATATATATGCTGCGCGTCGCGCATTCCGCGCGAATTGGATGTAAGGGAGAAAGGTTCATGAGAGTGCCTGCCGGTCTCTGTCACGCCGTGGCTGGAAGTTTGCTGGCGATTTTTATGTGTGCCGGGTTGCCTGCAAATCCGGTCCAGCCCGCGGCTCCCGCCGAGCAGGGGGATATCCCGGCGAAGTTCGAGGGGGCTGGTCAAGAATGTGCCGGAATGCAACGGCAACGTAGGCACCATGGGAACCAGCTACGACGGCTTCACGGTGCTGATGAGCCTCGTGAACCCACATCCCGCGCTGAAGGCTGCCGTCCCGTTCAATCCGATGGTGGACACGTGGATCGGTGACGACTGGTTTCACAACGGCGCGTTTCGGCAGACCTATGCCGACTATATTTACGGACAGACGGCGGACAAGAAGTCGGACGAGGAATGGACTCCGCCGCGCTACGATGCGTATGAGACCTGGCTGACAGCCGGGTCGGCCGGCGCCCTGGGCACCTCGCTCGGGATGGATCAGCTGCCGTTCTGGAAGAGACTGACGAGTCACCCGGCTTACGATTCTTTCTGGCAAAGCCAGGCCGTCGACAAAATACTCGCGGGCCAGCCCCTCTCGGTCCCGACCCTTTACGTTCATAGCCAGTGGGACCAGGAGGATATCTATGGAGCCACGGCAGCCTATGCGGCGATGGAAATCAAAGACAGCCGGAATGACATGAATTTCTTGGTCATCGGTCCGTGGCGTCATGGCGGCGGAAATGGAGACGGATCCAGTCTCGGTGCAATCAAATTCGACGGCGACACCGGTCGCTGGTTTCGTCGCACCGTCCTTCTACCCTTCCTCGATTCGCATTTGAAGGATGACGGCAAGAAAGCCTCGATCGCTCCGGTCACCGTCTTTGAGACGGGCGCCAATCAGTGGCGGCGCTACGACCGTTGGCCGCAATCCTGTGCGGAGGGCTGCCCCAACCGCGATTCCTGTCAACAAAGTACTCGAATATTCGCTTAAACTGCCGCATGCCGATCATGTTTTCTTGCCCGGCCATCGGATCATGGTACAAATCCAGTCGAGCTGGTTTCCGCTCTATGATCGCAATCCGCAAAAGTTTGTGGAGAATATCTTTTATGCGAAGCCCGAGGACTATTCCAAGGCCCGCCAGCGCGTCTATCACACGCCGCAGCAAGCCAGCTTTATCGATTTTCCCATCGCCCCATGAGTGACCGGCCGTCAGACCGAACTGTGGGATCGCTACGTCGAAAAGCTAAAAGCCCATCAGGCTCTGTAACTCCATGCATCCTCCGCTGACACGCGCCGAAAGCAGCGGATACCGAGAGACATCGACGCACTCGGATGTGCTCGAGTTCATCGAGGCCGTTCGCGAGGTGGGCGGCGACCGCCTGTACATTGCCGATTTCGGCGAAACACCGGAAGGACGGACACTGCCGCTGCTCGTACTCTCGAGCGGACGGCACTTCACGCCGCGGGAGGCACTGGGCTCCGGGCTTCCCATCGTGTTGGTTCAATGCGGAATTCATGCCGGCGAGGTAGAGGGCAAGGAGGCCGCGCTGATGCTGGTGCGCGACATTCTCAGTGATCGTCACGGCGATCTTCTGAGCCGTCTCACCTTGCTCGTGGTGCCGCTGTTCAATGCCGATGGCAACGATCGCATCGATGCTGAACATCGCAAGCTCGAGATAGCACACCTGCGCGGCCAGATTGGCCCGCCGGGCGGCGTGGGTACGCGGGAGAATGCTGCCGGCATCAACCTGAACCGTGACTATATGCGTCAGGAAGGTGCCGAGATGCGGCTCATGCAGACCCGTGTCTGTCAGCCGTGGAATCCACACCTGGTCATCGACTGCCATACGACCAACGGCTCCATTCATCGCTTCGCGATGACCTACGATATTCCTCATGTGGTCGACAGCGGACGCCGCGAGCCGATTGAATTCATGCGAACGCGTCTGTTGCCGGCGGTGCAAGCGGCGGTCAAAGCCAACGACGGGCTGGATTCATTCTGGTACGGAAATTTTCTGCGCGATGAAGGCGGACAAGGTCTTGGCTGGATAACGTATCCGCACCATCCGCGCTTTGGCAGCAATTACCGCGGCCTCACCAATCGGCTTGATCTGTTGCTCGAGACCTACTCGTATCTGCCGTTTTCCGAACGCGTGCGCGCGACCTACGGTTTCTTGCGCGAGACCCTTAACTATGTAGCCGCGCAGGGTGAGATGATCCTGGACCTGTTGGGCGCGTGCAGCGAACCGCCACCGCAGATTGCCGTACGCTACCGGCTTGAAGCGTTCGAAAACAGCGACGCGCGTGTTCTCACGCGTGAGCCCTACACCTTGAGCGGCGCCCCCGTCGAAGTGACGGTGCCGCATGTCGCCAGGTTTTTCGGCGAGCACGTGGTCAGACGGCCGCTCGCTTATGCGGTGCCCCGACACATTGGGGATCATATCGCCAGACATGGCTTGAAAATCGCCGATACACGCGGTCCGCCGTATGTCAATGCGGACATAGCAACGGTGCGCGGGCATGTCACCGTTGCGGGGCGCGACATTCTCGAAGCGCAAACCGCGACTCATCTCGATGTTCAAGTCTCCACGCACAGGCGATTGCTGCCACAAGACTGGCGCTTGGTCTATACCGGCCAGCAACGGGGTGCGGTTGCCGTATACCTGTGCGAAGCCGGTAGTGACGACGGCCTGCTGGAATGTGGATTGCTCGATGAGCTTGCGCCGGGATCGGAGTTTCCGGCATGGCGGGTGCACGAAGTGCTCTGAACCGACCCTCGGCATCAGAGCGGCGAGGCATGCTGGAGATACCGAACGACATTCGCCGCCAGCTTGCGCGATGCCCGATTGGCTTCGAACATGTGACCTCGCAGACTGTGGGTGAAAGCCGATGAAATACAGTCCCGGACATGACGTAGGCTCGCCTGCGGGAGTTGCTGGGTGTGTGGGCCGTGTGCTCCGCAACCGCAGCCGGCACTGCCTCGTCCAGCCCTGCTCCGTCCAACCCCGTCCAGCGGCTACTCCATCACCGGTATGTATTATCACGGGCTCTGGAACGCAACCACGGATCAGCCGGTGCGCGCAATGACGGAAGGTCTCATCTCTCGCTTCGGTTCACTCGATCCCTCCGACGGCGGACCGCCCATTGGAGCCCTTGGCTGCGCTCCGTGTTGGGTGTTCGCGAAGACTATGCCTCCGGAAGCGATACGGGCACCAATGCGGGTTCGGCCGGACGGGCGCTCTTGCAACCCAAGGGGAGTCTGATTTTCACTCCGGCGGCTGATTTTCACTCCGGCGGCAACCACCGAACTCTACCTCAGTGCGGGACGCGGCTACCACAGCATTGATTTGCGGGGCGTCACGCAGGCGCAGTCCTCGGGGCAAGCGAATCTGCCGCTGCTGTCCAGCGCGAGCGGCGAAGAAGTCGGCGTCCGCGAGCAATTCAGGCGCAATCTCGTCGCTACCTTGAGTGTGTTCCGCATGACTTTTCAATCGGAGACGACTTATAACCCCGATGCCGGCATGGACTTCGCCGGTCCCGGCAGTCGGCGTGATGGCGCCGAACTCAATGTGACTTACCAGGCGCTGCGCTGGCTGGAATTTTATGTGAGTGTCGCCGGAAGCCACGCCCGCTACGCCACGGTCTACGACGATGGCACCGGCCATGCCGGAAAATACATTCCCGGCGCCCCGAATGTCATCGGCTCATTTACAACCTATGTCAAGGATTTAGGACCCTGGAGCGGTGGCCTGGAAGGTGCCGCAGCGAAAGCGCGTTTCAGCGCCTCGTATTGCAGCCTGAAATAGGCAACAGAAACCAGCGCGTCGGGCACGAGCGAAGCCGAACCGTGGAAAGCGCCGGGCAGCACGTGCAGCTCCGTCGGCACGCCGGCGCGCATCAGGCGGCGGGCGTATTCGATGGCCTCCTCGACGAACAGGTCGAGCGCACCAACAACGATGAACGCCGGCGCGAGACCGGAAAGATCCTCGACGCGGGCCGCGACCGCCCCTGCCGGTACCGCCGCCGAGCCTGCCTCGACCCCGAGCAGCGACGTCCAACCGATGCGATTGAGATGTGGTGTCCAGACGAACTCGCCCGTATAGGGATGCGGCTCGGACGTGCTGCCGGTACGATCATCCAGCATCGGCTGGCCCAGCAATTGAAGCAGAATCTTCGGTCCGCCCCGATCGCGGATCATGATCGCCATCGCGGCGCCATGGCCACCGCCCGCGCTCTCGCCGCCGATCGTGATGCGCGTCGTATCAAACACCAGCGCGGCGCCCTGTCGATGGAGCCATTGCAGCGCTGCATAGCAGTCTTCGAGTGCGCCGGGATATTGCACTTCCGGTGCAAGGCGATAATCGACCGACACGACGGCGCAGCCGACCGCGGTACACAGCTGGCGGCAGAGCACGTTATCTATGTCGGCGCTCCCGGCGATATAACCTCCACCATGAATATCGAGGTGAACCGGCAGCGGACCGGCAATGCCGGGCGGTGTGTATATGAGGACGCGGACGTCCGGTGCTCCCGCAGGTCCGGGAATGCGCCGCTCCTCCACCTTGACGCCGTCATCGGGGGGCGTCGGCATCGATTCGATCAAGGCCTTCATCATGGCGCGGAGCCCCGCCACGTTTTCCGCGTTCAACGCGGAACCATACATGTCGAGCAGCGCGCGCGCTTCGGGCATGACCAGGTGACGGCTTCGCGGCATTATTATTCTCTCCTCAGATGCAAGACGTACGATTCGGTGGGCACTCTGCCGCGATCATCGTATCGCGGGAAAAAGCCAATAAGCAATCGCGTATTCGAATCAAGATCATGATTCGCTGAAGTCGCGTAAGGTCAAAACTAGGTGCCGGATAGGCTGTACGATCAATGCTATCTTCAATCAACGGACGCCCCCGATGACTGCCGCAGCGCATGCGCGATCAACACGGCAAGTATCGATCCGCAACTGCGCACGCAGCACGCAATGAGCACATCGCCGGCGCGCACTTGCGCCGTTCCCAATCCTCGCTCGAGGCGATTTGAATTTGGCCGCGCGGCCGAACGCCCAAAGCTCGCCGAGATCACCATCGGCTTCTGTGCGCTGGCGGCGTCCTTGGCGTGGGGCGCCGAGGCCAATCCGAACGGTGCTGCGCTGGTGCGGGATCATTGCGCCTCCTGCCACGGCGAAACTCTCGCCGGGGGCGCCGGGCCCGCTCTGACCGGGCCGGCCTTCACTATCCGCTGGAGCGGCAATCCGGCAGCACTTGTCGATCTCATTTCGACGACCATGCCCCCAAACGAGCCCGCGAGTCTTTCGAAGGCCGAGTACCGAGCAATCAGCCTTTATCTTTTGTCGCAATCTGCCAAGGTTGGCGCCGTGATGACCACCGCCGCCACTCCGGACGTTCCACTGCCGGCTGCGCCGCGCACCGTCGGGACCGCCAGCACTCGAGGTCCAGACGATGGCGAACTTCTACGTTCCGACGACGCTGACTGGCTGATGTACAATCGCGACTATCGGAGCCAGCGATATTCTCCACTCAGCCAGATCACGCCGCAGAATGTCGCGTCCCTGGCGGCCAAATGCATCCTTCAACTCGGTGAGGTGGGACCATTCCAGCCCTCGCCGATCATTCGCGGCGGACGAATGTACGTGACCACCGCACACCGGACTATCGCCCTGGACGCAGCGACTTGCCGAGAGCTTTGGGTTCATGAATATGTCCCAACCGGGCCGGAGCTGCGACCACTCAATCGCGGCGTGGCGCTCTACCAAGGCATGGTGATCCGGGGCGCGTGCGATGGTCACCTCTTTGCCCTGGACGCGGCCAACGGAAAACTGCTGTGGGATGTGTGGGTCGCCGACAGCCGCAAAGGATATTGGCTGGCCGCTGCACCGGTCGTATTCGACGGCAAAGTATTCATAGGCGAAGCCGGAGCGGACATTGGTGTCAACGGCCATGTCTACGCGTTCGATGCAGCCACGGGACGGCGACTCTGGACTTTTGATCTGATACCCACCGGCCGCCAGCCAGGCGTCGAGACGTGGGGAAAGAGTGGCGTTGCGGGGGGCGGATCCACGTGGACCACCGCCACGGTTGACCCGGCGACACACAGCGTATTCTTCCCGGTGGGAAACCCGGAACCGGATTTCGACGATCGTCTTCGACCGGGTGACAATCTCTACACGGACTCCGTCATCGTCCTGGATGCCGATACCGGGAAGCTGCGCTGGTACGTTCAACAGAACCCGCACGACACGCACGACTGGGACACGGCCGCTGCACCGACGATCTTCGAACAGGATGGTCGCAGGTTCATGGCCGTTGGCAGCAAGGACGCCAGGCTCTACATTTACGACCGCGAAAGCCACGCGTTGATAGCGAGGAAGGATCTGGCGCAGCATCTCAATGTTGATGTTCCGGTCTCGACGAAGCCGCTGCACGTTTGCCCGGGCGCCTTGGGTGGGGTGCAATGGAATGGCACTGCCTATGACCCGGTCAATCGCATGCTCTTTGTCAATTCGGTCGACTGGTGCGCCACCTTTACCAGACAGGACGCGGACCATCCGGGTGCGTACGGCCTGGGCGGTGTTTACATTCAAGATTCTCCAAAACAGGCAACGGGGTCACTGCGTGCTTTCGACGCCGCCACCGGCGCCGAGCGCTGGGTCTATTCGGACGGCGGTCCCATGGTGGCGGGGATTACAACCACCGCCACTGGTCTAGTTTTCACGGGATCTCCAGTGGGAGATCTGCTGGCCTTCGATGCCAAAACGGGACAACAGTTGTACAAGTTCTACACCGGCGGAGCCGTGGCTGGCGGTGTTTCCACGTATATCGTGGCAGGAAGACAGTATGTCGCCGTCGCTTCCGGCAACACATCCAAAAGCGTCTGGTTCGAGCTGAACGCCGGCGCCGCGACGATTGTCGTCTTTGGCCTTCCCTGAAGGATCAATCTGGCCACCAGCGCCGAGCGGAGGATTCAATGGCGGTATTCATTCTGGTCCATGGCGGCGCGCACGGTGGGTGGTGCTGGAATAAACTCGTGCCGGAATTGGAATCGAGAGGGCATCGCGCCATCGCTCCCGACTTGCCGGGTATGGGTAATGATCGCACGCCGCTCGGCAAAGTAACTCTTATCGGGTGGGGCAAATTCATTGCTCGGATTGCACGTGGGGCCGGGGAGCCGGTAGTGCTCGTCGGCCACAGCCGCGGCGGTCCGGTCATCGGGGAGGCAGCGGAATGGGCACCCGAGGCGATGCTGGGACTCATCTACGTAACCGCCGTACTGATCCCCGAAGGCATGACGACGATGCGCGCGTTCGCCGGAGAGACCTCGCATTTGATGGAAAAGGTGACGACCACCGCAGACGGCCTCGCCCTCATCTTTGATCGCGGCGTCGCAAAGAAATGCTTCTATAACCGTGCCGCGCTCGAGGATGCCGAAGCCGCACTGGATAGGCTCTGCCCGGAGCCGATCGCGCCCAACCAGGAGCCGATGTCCGTCACTCAAGAGCGCTGGGGTCGCGTGCCGCGCGCTTTCATCGAGTGCGCCGATGACAAGGCGTTGCCGTTGGCGTTTCAACGCCAACTCCACGAGGCGCTGCCCTGCGACCCGGTTGTCACGCTCGACAGCGACCATTCTCCGTTCTTGTGCATGCCCGGCGAGTTGGCCGATCATCTGGCCGCGATCGCGGCCGACTTCGCCCGCAGACGAAGGTTCTAAGCTGCGGGCGGTGTCGGATCGCCGAGGCACACGGTCAAGCCTCCATCGACGGAAATCACCTGGCCGTTGATGAAGGTCGACTCGTCGGATAACAGGAAGGTAACGGCATTCGCAATGTCGTCAGGTTCACCCAACCGAGGCGACGCGGTGCGCCTCAGGATGTCGGCAAGCGGCAGCATATGCGCAACGCTCCGGGCGGTTTCCGTCATCATCATGCCGGGGGCCACGCTGTTGCAGCGTATACGGGACTTTCCCCAACGTGCCGCCACGTGTCGCGTCAATGCATCGAGCCCCGCTTTGGCGCAGCCGTAGGCGACACGCGTCGGCTCTCCGGCAAACGATGCCGCGGAAGATGATTGCACGATGCTTCCGCCCCCGCTTGCAAGCATTTTTGGGATGGCGAAACGACAGGCGAGGAAGAGGCCGCGAAGGTCGGATGCCATCGTACGGTCGAAGGTGTCGATGTCGATTTCGACCGCATCGCCGTCGGCAGTAATCAAGCGCATGTCGGCTGCGTTGTTGAACAGGCCATCCAGGCGGCCATGCTTTGCGACGGCATGGTCCATGAGTCGAGCGAGCGAGTCGGCATCCGTGAGATCTGCCCGGCAGTAGTAAGCACACCCGCCCGATTCGACGATCGAGGCCGCGAGTTGCTCGCCGCGATCCACCGTGATCCCGGCCAGCACGAGTTTGGCACCTTCGGCGGCGAGGCGGCGTGAAGTGGCTGCGCCAAGACCCTGTGAGGCGCCGAGCACCACGATGACCTTGGAAGCTAATCTTTGCATTTTAGGTTACCTCAAACATAGCTGAGACCGTCGTATCCGGTTTGATCGGCCAACGCTTCGTGGAAAAGATGCACTCCTTTCTCGTTCTTGCCGATCATCACATGGCCATGACCCCCAAACTCCAATCCGCGACCGCACGACGCCCACACGGGTGCGTCCTCATGCACCGCGACAGCCGCTCGGTCCGCCATGTCAGTTGGACTGGGGAGATTCGCCGGCACCTCTTCCACAGGGCTCATCCAGCCATAACGAAACAACGTGCTGCCAATCGTGGGCCCGGGCTCAAGATCCGCATAAATCAGGCCGTAAAGCTCCTGCGCGAGAAGAACGCCGGGCGACAAGAGCCACACTTGTGCGATCTGGCCCGCCGGTATTTCCCGGCCGCTCGCTTGCAACTGCCGAATTCCTGGAATCTCCTGTTGCCCAAACATCGGCAGAGAATAACGAACATGGGGGCCGAATCGATCGTACACCGCGAGATCAACCGACGAGATCGACTGAAACCGCTCTCCAGTGCCGGCAGGATCGACATTGAAGGTTGCACGATGAACAAACGGAACGTGAAGCGCTTCGACCAGACCCTCGGCGACGGTTTTCCAATTGGCCGCGAGCGGCTCGTGCTCAAGTGAGCTGTAGTATTTCATCTTCTGACAGCCGAGCGCTGCGATTTGAGCGTCGACTCCCCCGAGATGAGCTGAGACGTCGATCGAGTTCCCCGGCGTCAAAACCACCCAGATAAAGCCGTGACGTTCCTCGCTGGCGAGTTCGACGAGGCCGAGTTCGCGATAGTCGAGTGATGCGTTCCGGTCAGGGAGCGGCGTCCCTATCAGCTCGCCCTTCGTGTTGTATGTCCAGGAATGATAGGGGCATGAGAACCCTCGCGCCTTACCGCAGCCTTGCGCCGGCTCTGCGCCCCGGTGACGGCAGTAATTGAGAAAGGCGTGGGCGACGCCGTCGTCGTCGCGAGTCAACAAGATCGACCGACCCATGGCCATGCGCACGAAGTAGGAATTCGGCTCTGCGATTTCGCTCGCCGCCAGCAACGGAATCGGCTGCGTCACGAAAAGATGCCGCTCGCGGGCCGCGAACTTCTCATTCGTATAATACGTCAGCGGCACCCGCATGTAGCGCTCGGCAAGATCCGGCATCTTTTTTTGTACGACTTCAAGAGTCCGCTCCAAGACATGGGTCTCGTCCACACTCATGATGCATCCTCCGAAAGAATTGAGATCGGCACTTTCGATTAGCGCCGGACACTTAGGAGCCCGGCCACCAAGTCCCTGTCTCAGATGCTAGATGCGCCGCGAGACAATGTCTTGACCTCATAGACATCGATCCATCATTCTGCGGAGACTGCCCTCTCAGAGCGGCGTGAAGACCCGCTTGCCGTCCGAAGAATGAGCCGGCAGAAAGCGATATTCCGGACGCGTAGTCTCGCGCGTCATGCGCCAGCATCGACGAACACGCACCGGCGGCATAGAGGCCCGGTACCGTCATGCCTTTCTCATTTAGAACCTCGCCGCTGGCCGAAATTCGTAGTCCTCCCAAAGTAAAGCCGTTGAAGACGGCCCGACCGAACGAGAAATCGAAGGCGGCCCAGGGCCCCGCATCGAGCGGCCTGAGCCAATCCGGGTGTTTGGCAAAATCGGGATCACTGCCGGCCGCGGCGTATCTGTTGTAGTCGGCCAGCGCCTGGGCATCGTCGTGAAATCCACAGGCAATCTGCACGGCCGTACCACCGCCCAGATAGAAGTGGCCCGCAGCAACAGCCGTCGAGCCGCTGCACCCGCTGCTGCGCTCCAATACCAAAGCGGCGGCACCCGCTTCCCGCGCAGCAATCGCGGCGCAGACGCCGGCGATGCCGCATCCAACCACGATTACGTCGGCCGATTTCAACCAACGATCAACTTCTCCGCAGGGAATGATCATTCGATCATGCCCGGCGTTCATCTCAAGCCGTCGCTGCCAGCCTTTGCTCACCCGTATTGGGTCGACGAGCAGCCAGCTCATCCTTGTGCAGTTGGCCGTCTTTCATGATTACCTTGATGTTCTTCACGTCGCAAAGCACGGTGATATCCGTTGCGGGATCACCGTCGACGACGAGAAGATCCGCATACTTTCCTGCAGCGATCGATCCCAGCTTATCGTCCATCCCTACGCATTGAGCTGGATGTTTGGTTGCCCATCGAATGATATCCAGATTGGGGATACCTATCTCGGCATACAATTCCAGCTCCTTCCCGTAGTTGCCGTGCGGCGTGAGCCACGTCCCCCAGTCATCCCCAAGAATCACCCGCAGACCCGCCTTGGCCGCCAACGGCAACATTCTTACCATTGAATCAAACGACCTCTGCACATCATCGTTGAAGGAGCGTTGGTTGGTCGCATCCTTGAAGTGTTCCAGGATTGCCTTTGGCAAGCACAAGCTTGGACACATGTAGGACTTCGCCGCGACCATTTTTTCGATACATTCCTGATCGAGCTCATCGGCGTGGTCGAATATATCGAGTCCGAGCCGCACCCCGTCGAGAATGCCCTGCTTGCTGTCGATGTGAGAACGGACCTTCGCGCCGCGAGCATGAGCGGTAGAAATCACCGCCGTGACCTCGGCCTCCGTCATGGTGGTGAACCGGGCGCCCGATTCGCGCAACAGATGCCCTTGATCCGAAATTATCTTGATTATTCTTGCGCCTTCCTTGATCTCTTGGCGCACGCCTTTGGCGAACTCATCCGCACCGTCGCATATCCTTTGTACTCCGAGCGCAGATATCCCCCACCACCAGTGCTCGTCGTAGTCGTTGACGTCGCCCGTGGTGATGAGCCAATGCCCACACGGCGTGATCCTCGGACCTGCCACCACTCCGTTGACGATCGCCGCATTGAGCTGCGCATCCAGACATTCGCCGGTCGCCGCCCCGATCAAGCTCGTATAGCCGTGGGAGAGTGCGAGTTGCGCGTTTTTCAGCGCGAGAAAGGCCATGTAGCTGGGGTGCTTCTCCAATCCGCCCGGCTTTGGCGTGAAGGTGATGTTCTCATAGGACCCATGCCAGTGCCCCTGCGCCATGCCGGGCATCAGCGATTTGCCGGCAAGCTCATAGACGGCATCCGTCGGTCGCAAATGCAGTGCTGAATCCTGCACTACTTCGGTGATCGAATTGCCTTCGACGACGACCGAGTGCCGCGGACGGGCAGCACTGTCGCCGTCAATGAGATTCGCATTGCGAAATACTGTCCTCATTTCGTCACCTCGTTAGGGTTCGGGGCTGACATCTGCATCGAGCAAATCGCGCTTGGAGCCAGCCCTCCCCCCGTCGCTCTGCTCAGGTGCCTCGAGCGAAAGGAGAACGCACCTCCATCATTTGAAATGCCAACTCAGCTTGCCGTGTCGTTCAATCGCGTCGCGTTATATCTTATTACGGAGCGTGATAGACTCTATTGTCGACGGAACTGTAAGTCAAGCAGACCTGATTGAGGGGGAACCGATGGCTAAAATTGTGCGCTATCTCTACGAGGGTCGTTCATCCTACGGGGAGCTCACAGGCACGGAGATCAAGCCGCTGGAGGGTTCGATCGGCCGCTTCAGTCATACCGACCGTCCCGCGGTGAGCTTGCGCCAAGTTCGCCTTCTCGCACCCACGGTGCCAACCAAGATTATTGCCATTGGACCTGGCTATCGAGCACAACTCAAAGGAGGACCTGCACCGCCGCGTCCGTACTATTGGGTGAAGCCCGCTTCCGCCGTCATTGGTCCGGACGATGTGATCGAGCGGCCCTCGGAGGTCGCGGTCGTATGCCACGAGAGTGAGCTCGCAATCGTCATAGGCAAAGTGAGTAAGGACGTTCCTATCGCGCAGGCGCCCGAACACATCTTCGGCTATACGTGCGCGAACGACGTATCGGCGGGCAACCTGTTGAATATCGAAGAGTACGTGAAATCTCAATATCTGGTGGATGGCAAGATCTTCGACACATTTGCGCCTGTCGGTCCCTGTATCGAAACTAATTTCTCGGTAGACAACGCGCAGGTGGTCTGCCGAGTGAACGGCGTCGTGCGGCAAAATCATAATACTTCGGATTTGCTATTTTCCCCCGCCCAACTGGTACATCTCATTTCATCGGTGCTCACGCTGTATCCCGGAGACCTGATCTCAACCGGCTCCCCGCCCGGGATGGGCCCGCTCGTCGATGGCGACGTGGTCGAAGTGGAAATCGACGGGATCGGGACGTTACGGAACGCCGTTAGAGCCAAGCGCGCTGTAAATCCCTCATAAGCCGCGAAGGTCGCATGAACCACATCCTGGGGATTGACCATATCGCGATTACGGTGAGCGATTTGGAAGCGACCTGCCGCTTCTACGACAGATTGTTTTCCGCGGAGACGCGAGTGACTCACGCTCCGGGCGGCAGGCCGCTCGTGCGGCAGATCGCGCTCGGTGGCGCACTGCTGAGCGTCCATCAAGCGGGCAATGGCATCGAGTTGGTGGCCAAAAAGCCCACGATCGGATCTGCGGATATCTGCTTCCGATGGGACGGCGGCATCGCGAGCGCCGTCGCCATGCTGCACGAGCAGGGTGTCGAGATCATCGAAGGTCCTGTGCCACGCCGCACTGCCGACGGCTTGCCGAGCCAGTCCGTCTATTTTCGTGATCCCGATGCCAATCTGATCGAGTTGATGGCGAGCGGATGAGGCTGCACTTGTCCAAGCTCGGACATCAGTGCAAATCCGCGATTTCGATGACCAGCTTGCCGTGCGTTCCGCCGGCCTGCATCGCCCGGAGCGCCTCGCCGGCGCGCTCGAGCGGATAGCGGGTGATCTGCGGCATGCGCATCGTGCCGCCGTCGATCAGCCGGGCAATCGCCTGCAAATCCTGCGCCACCCGCAAATGATCGAGGATCAGAAAACGCACGGAGCGGCCGCGCCGCCCGGCCTCGGCACTGAGCGCCGGGATGTCCGCGTCATTGGTGATGGTGGCGACGATCACCAAGCGCCCGCCCGGCGCAAGCGCGTCGAGCAGCTCCACCTGCCTGCCCCCGCTCACCGCATCGACCACCACATCCGCTCCCCGCGGCGCCCAACGCTTGAGCGCCTCGGCGATATGTCCTTGGGTGTAGTCAATCGTCTGCTCGGCGCCGATCTGCCGCAGATAGCCATCGTTCGCCGGACGGCAGGTGGCCGCAATGCGCATGCCGATCGCGCGCGCGAAACAGGTGGCGAAGCTGCCGAGTCCGCCGGAGGCGCCGTGAATCATGAGCGACTGGCCGGGCTTCGCCCGACCCATGTCGTCGCGAACGACGCGAACGTATTCGGCGAAGGTGCCGCTCTGGCCGCCGCGCCGATCCGACATCAGCACCACCCGATCACCGGGCTTGAAGCCCGCCACCCCCTCGCCGACCTCCTCGACGATGCCCGCCCCATCGAAGCCGGGCGCCCAGCGCGACTCGTAAGGCGGGTAGAAGTTGACCAGGTTTCCCTCCATCTCCTTCCAATCGGTGGGATTGACGCCGGCCGCGGCGACCCGCACCAGCAAGTCGCCGGGACGGCATTGCGGCTTCGCCAAGGTACCCGCTGAGGCCTGGTCCGATGCGCCAAAACCCTGCATCACGAATGCACGCATCTTTCATCTTCCCTCGTAGCCGGCATCGATCTCGTACCAAAGCTCGATGAACTTCTCGACCGCTGCGCCTGCCGACGCTCGCCAGTCATTGCCGGCGGCCGCGGCGTTCTCGAGCGAGTCATAGCCCTGCTCCCAAATATGGCTGTAGGTCGTGTGCTCGAGTATCTGCGTCACGCCGTCGAGCCAACGAGTTCCGAATGTGTTCTCGGCGAACACGGACAGGATCATCCGCGGATTGCGTGATCGGGCCTCCTCGGTGATCGCGCGAACGAACTTCCCCCCCCCTTCCGCCACGCGCAGCAGCACCAGGCGGCGTGCGGCGCCGTTGGTCAAAAAATAGATGGGTCTATCGCAGCTGTAGCCGAGCAATCCGACGTCATAGGGATTGTTCGTGACGATCCGCTCCGGGCTGTCGTTTAGCAGATAGCGATCGTAGATGTTCGCGTGGAACGGATGGATCATGTAGCGTTTGTAGCTTTCGGACGATTCATAGGCGTGTTCCCAGACGAAGTTCAACGCGACGTCGGATTTGTTGTAGCCGACGGCCGAATGCAAAACCTCGGGAATGTAGCGCTGCGCATTTCGCATTGACGCGCGCATCGCCTCGACCTTTTCTTGCGGCGCGTTCGGATCCATCGAATAGATTTCGAAACGCCGCAGCATGCTCATGGCGGCGTCGGCACCGGCGCGGGATAGAAAAAGCGGCGCGTACCGCCCGTCCACAGCTGACTTGCTCGCGCGGAATAGCTCCACCAGCGCGGGTCGGTGACGAATGCCTTGCGGATCAGATTGAAAGCGGAATGATCCGGCGCCTTCCAGGTAACCTGGATCAGCACGTCCTCGTCAAGATCCGGCGATGTGGAATAGCAGCCGACCAGTTCGAGGCCTGCGTCCTGCATGACGGGAATGCCCTCCTCCTTGAGCAAGCTCAGCATCGCCATCTGGTGCGCCGGCTTCACCGCCAGCGTGTCGACTATATAGATGGGCTTGAATTCCATCGAGCATAGCTCCGGCACGATCCTTCAGTTCGCGCCCAAGGCGTGCCTCGCGGCCACATAGCCGAAGGCGATACCGGCGCCGATACTTGCACCTGCACCCGGATAACACGCACCGACCACCGGAGCCGTGGCGTTACCGACGGCGTACAGGCCCGGGATCACCGATCCGTCAACGCGCAACACCCGCGCATATTCGTCCGTGACGAGCCCCCCCGACGTTCCGACGTCCATCGGCCAGACGGTTACCGCGTAGAAAGGCCCTTTCTCGATCTTGCCGAGCGACGGGTTGGGCTTGACCGTCGGGTCGCCCATCAACCGGTTATGCGCGCTGCCGCCGCGACCGAAATCACTGTCGACGCCCACTTCGGCGAAACGATTGAACTTCGCGACCTCGGTCTCGAGTCCTGCCGGGTCGATGCCGCATAGCTGGGCCAGCTCGCGCAGAGTGCCTGCCCTCTTGAGATAGCCGTTCTCGATGAAGGGTTGAATTGATTTCGCGGACAACAGCGGTCCCCACGTGTACCGTTCGAGGGCGCGGCTTTCGAGGATGGCAAACGCAGGAACGGCGCCGGCGGCAAACATCTTCTGGCCGAATTCCATGTACGCACCCGACTCATTGCCGATACGGCGCCCATTCTTGTCGACGATGATGATGTGCGGCTTGCCCGATTCGCCCGGCACGTGAAATCCGGCATAGCGGCCGTTGGGCAACAGGGAGCCCGGCGTCCACCACGCCTCCCGCATCAGATCGACATCGGCGCCGAGCTTCTGGGCCATCTGTATCGCCTCGCCGGTATCGCCGGGATTCGCCATCGTCCAATCGACCGATACCGGAGCGGGCTGATGCGCCTGGCGCATCGCAAGGTTATGAGAAAAGCCGCCAGTGTCGAGCAGCACCCCGTGGCGTGCCTCGATCTTCCGCTCGCCGTCGGGGCCCGATACGGTGACGCCGGTGACGCGCCCCTCCTCCTCGATCAGGCCGGTCATGGCGGTCGCGAGGCGGATCGGAATTTGCTCGCGTAGCGCGGCCTGCAGCATTCGTCCCTGCAGGGCGTTGCCCGATCCGACCCGGCGCTTGCCGGTAAGCTTGTCCATCGCCATGCGGGCAGCGAGCCGCAGCGCCGCCGCCTTGCCCTTCCAGGTGCGTTTCGCGAGCGTCAAGTTGACGAATTCCCACGAGTTCACCGGCATGGGCGGAAAGCCGTAGAAACTTCCGACCTTATCCTTCCACTCGCCCAACTCGTTGATATCGAAAAGCTCGCACATCAGCGAGCGGCCGTATTCATGCCCGCCCGGAGCGCTGGAGTAGTAGTCGGGCCAGTGAACCCAGATGAACTTGATTCCTTTATCCAGGAGGAACTTGATCGATTTCGGCGCTTCCTTCAGGAACTTCTCGCGCTTGGCAGGAGGCGATGCTTTGCCGCCATCGGCTCCGATCAATGCGTTGAGATACTTACGACCTGCCTCCTCGCTGTCGTGCGTGCCATGGAGAGGGCTGTTCGGTATCCAGGCGACACCGCCCGAAAAAGCGGTGGAACCGCCGAATACCTTCTGTTTTTCGATGATCAGCGCAGAACGACCCAGCGACTTGGCTGCAAGTGCGGCCGGAACAGACGCGGCGCCGCTGCCAACGATCACCAGATCGAAGCTCTCGTCGTATTGCATGGACCCCACCTTGCAACGGGCTATTAGTAACTAACACGCGCCGATCGTCGGCGAGCGCACCATGCCCTTCGGTACCTCACCATACTGCTCTCCGCGGCCCTCTTCTTGATGTCACACGACAGTCCTGGAACGCGGCGGACCTGCTTTTCGGAGTGGCGGGACAGCGGCCGGGCGGCGCGGGGACCAGCCGCCCGCCGCGAGAACCTTCCCTCAAGCCGGGCCACCGGAATGTCACGCCGGATCAAGACAGCGCGGAGCGCTCCGGTACACTGACAGGGTCCGGCACCCCCATGGTGAACCCTACGAGAGCGACAGGGGGCATGCGTTTGCTCTACAACGACCTCCTGGAGAACGAAATGGCAAAATTCAAGCTGGTAGTCATGACTGAGCCGAAGGCGGGCCGCGAGGACGAATACAATGACTGGTACACCAATCAACATCTCGCCGACGTGGTCGCCGTTCCGGGATTTCGTTCCGCTCAACGATTCAAGCTCAAGGACGCGATGGGATTCGAGCACCGCAACCGCTATATGGCGATCTACGAGATCGAAAGCGACGACCCGCAGGCCGTGCTGGCTGAAATGTTTGAGCGTCGGGGAACCCCGGCCATGGTGGTGAGCGAGTCGCTTGACTTGGACAAAGCGTCTGTCGGCTTGTTCGAGCCCTGCTCATCCGTGGTCGAAGCTGGCGCAAAGCCCCGCCAGGCTGCCGCTCGGTGACCCGATGGGGCGGCACCCGGCGCTGGCCGACCTACGCGCCGGCGTCGACCGATTGGGGCTGACGGCGCGCAAGCGGCTGAGGCCGACGCCATCCGGTACAGATGCATAACTCGTTGCCGACCACCGTAGGCGCGGTACTCCGCAGGAGCGTCGCCGCGCGCGCTGGCGACGACGCGATCGTCACGTCGAAGGAGTCGCTGAGCTACGCGACGCTCGATGAGCGAAGCGCTACGATGGCGCGGGCACTGGTAGCAATCGGCGCCGGAAAGGGAACCCGCATTGCCTTGCTCGCGCCCGACGGCATCCTCTGGCTTACTACCTTCCTCGCGGCAATGCGGATCGGCGCACTGGTGGCACCGATCAGCACGCTCTGTACCGCGCCTGAGTTGGCGTACATCCTGCGGCATTGCGACGCGCAAATTCTTATCGGCGTGCGTCGCTTCCTGCACCACGATTATGCGGAACGAACTACCACGGCTTTGCCCGGATTGGCCGAGTCTCGGGGCCAACTCCATTTGCCGCAGGCCCCCTTCCTGCGCTCCATCTGGCTCGATGATGCGGTAGGTGCGGACTGGGCCGGGTCGCATGACGCGCTGCTTGCCAGAGCGGCCACGCGGAATGCTCCGGATGCCGAGCTTCTCGCGGCAATGGAGAGCGAGGTCATGCCGAGCGACGACGCGGTCATTATTTATACGTCGGGCAGCACATCGCTCCCCAAGGCGGTGCTGCACACGCAGCTTTCCGTGGCGCATCACCCGCAGGTGCTGGCCCAACACTTCCTGATCAAAGCCAGCGATCGGATGATGCCCTTACTCCCTCTGTTCTGGATCGGGGGTTTGGCGATGGCGCTCGAGGTACTGCAAGCGGGCGCGACCCTGGTCTACCCTGAGTCTCCGGCGCTCAATGTCGTCTGCGACTCGATCGTCAATTTGCGTGCCAACCGAATCAACACCTGGGGCCCACAGCTCGCCCGGCTGCGCGCTGCCGTCGCTGCCCGAGGGATCGATCTCGAGAGCATCGGCGGGCTGGCAGAGTTGCGCGAGCCCGACGGTACCCCGATCCCGCCGGATCGCGCCGCCAACATGCTGGGCATGACCGAGAGCTTCGGGCCGCACAGCAGCGAGCCTCTTGATACCGTGCTGCCGGAGCATCGCCGCGGATCCTCCGGCCGTGCGACGAGCGACTACGAGCGACGCGTGGTCGATCCGGCCACCGGGGAAGTGCTCGGCCCGGGCGGCTCGGGCGAGTTGCAGCTGCGGCGCGGCGGGCTGATGAGAGGCTTCTACAAAATCGACCCTCGCCAGGTGTTTACTCCGGACGGCTTCTATCCGACCGGCGACATCGTGCGGATCGAGGAGGATGGCCACCTCTTCTTCGAAGCACGGCGCGCCGACATGCTAAAGAGTTCGGGCGCGAACGTTTCACGGCTTGAGGTGGAGGCGGCGCTGCGCACGCTGCCCGACGTCGCACTGCCGATCGTCGTCGGGCTTCCCGATGCGGACGTGGGCCAGCTCGTGGTCGCGGCGGTCGTGCCGACCGAGGGCAGCGCGCCTACCGAGGCGTCGCTGCAGGCGGCCCTGCGCGAGCGGCTGTCGAGCTACAAAGTGCCCCGGCGGATTTTGGTGATCTCGCCCGAGGAGGTGCTATGGACCCCGTCGAACAAGGTGAAGCTTGCCGAGATGGCCCAGATGATCGCCACCCGCTTGGGACGCTAATTGCCTACCGAGATGGTAAAGATAACCTTCATTGAGGCTAACGGATCGGAACATGCCGTTGACGGCAGGATCGGCAATTCATTGATGGAAACGGCGATCCACAACAGGATACGCGGCTTGCTGGCCGAGTGCGGTGGTGCTTGCAGCTGCGCCACGTGCCACGTCTACATCGACGCGCAGTGGGTATCGGTGGTTGGCGAGCCGGGCGGTGTCGAGCGAAATATGCTGGAAATGGCGATCGATCCCACGGCATGCTCGCGGCTCGCTTGCCAAGTGATAGTCAGCGCCGATCATGACGGCCTTGTCGCGCGGATTCCCGCGATCCAAGCCTGAAGCCCGTGAGATCAAGTGCGGTATCCGTCGGTGCTATAAAATTCGGATGGGCTGGTTCGGTACTCAGCACGGCAGACGTCTATGATATGTCCCGACAGGGCGACGCGCCTCTCGGCGAGACGAGCTTGCAGCGGCCGCGGATGAGGAGCACACAGGAGGAACAGTGGAAGCATCCAGTATTTCACGCGAGGGCCAGCGACTGCGTGACCGTCACGTCGTGGTTACCGGCGCGGCGTCGGGTATCGGCCGCGCGATTGCGGAGCTGTTCCATCGGGAGGGAGCGAAGCTCGCGCTGATCGACCGCGATGCGGGCGGTGTCGCCGCCGTCGCAGGCCCACTCAACGCGGTCTCGCTGCCGTTCGACCTAAGCAATTCCGAGTCTATTGCCTCGACGATCGATCGCGCGGCGCGTGAGATGGGAGGGCTCGACGGCGTGGTGAACTGCGCGGCGATGGGCGTCGCCACACCGATCGGGGAGACCGACTTCACGCTGCTTTCCAAGTTCATCGCGATCAATCTCACCGCGCCCTATCTCCTGTGTCGGGCCGCGTTGCCCTATCTTCAAACGGCGCAAATTGCCACGATCGTCAACATCGCTTCGGGCCAGGCACTCCTGCCCAACGCCCCCAATAACACGGCGTATGCAGCCACCAAGGGCGGACTGGTGGCGTTCACCAAGTCATTGGCCGCGGAGGCCGCGCCGCGGGTTCGCGCCAATGCCCTGTGTCCCGGTGTGACCAACACGCCGATGGCCGCGCCGCTCTTCGCTGGGTACGCCAAGCCGTCCGACGCGCCGTGGGTAAAGCAATATGCACTGCAACGCATCGCCGAGCCGATCGAGATTGCCCGCGCAGCCCTGTTCCTGACCAGCGATGAGTCTTCGTTCATCACCGGTGTGGCGCTCGCGGTCGATGGTGGAAGGACATTCCATTGAGCGCGGCGACGACCGGCAAGCGCCGCTGGACGCACCGCCCCGACATCTGCTGCGATGACGGGGTGATTATGTCACTGCAATATTCGACTCAATGGGACTCGCTCGCGCACTGGGGCCGGATGTTCGATTGTCGACGGCAGCGGCATCGAAACTCCGGTCTACCGTCTGAGGGCGGTGTCGTCCCGGGTCAAGACGGTCGGAATCGAGAATTGTAGGTTTTGAAGGATAGCGCTGGCGATTGGGCCGGGCTTTGCACGTGAGGAACTGAATGATGTCTGAACCGCTGCTGCTCAGAACAGAAACCGGGGGTGTCCTTGAGATCGTGCTCAACCGTCCTGCTAAGCTCAACGCGATCAACCACGAGATGTGGGAAGGTATCCGCGACGCCATCGAGGACTTTCGGGCCCGCCATGAGCTGCGTGTCATGCTGTTTCGTGCAAATGGGAGATATTTCTCCGCAGGCACGGATCTGACCGATTACGACGGCGACTTCGACGACAGCCCGATGCGCGCGCGCAACTGGATGCGGCGGGATCTTTCGGCGGGCATGCACCGGATGCTGGTCGAGATGGAGCGGATTGAAAAGCCGATCGTCGTTGCTCACCACGCGATGTGCATCGGCGGCAGCATCGAGCTGTCGTTGTCCTGCGATTTTCGACTGGCGTCCAGGAGCGCGCAATATTGGTTTCCCGAGATGCAGTTCGGGATGGTACCGCTGTCCGGAGGGATCAGCCGATTGACGCGCATCGTCGGCCCGCACTGGGCGAACTGGATGGCGGTCGCCAACATGAAGGTCAGCGCTGAGCGCGCGCTCGCCATCGGTCTCATCCACGAGATTTACCCCGATGAGACATTCGAGAGCGAGGTTCGCGGCTTCTGCGAGATGCTCGCGCGCCACCCGGTCGAGGCGACCGCGGTCGGCAAAATGGCGATTCAGCTCGCCGCCGATCTGGGATCGGACGACGCGCGCCAGGTCGAGCGGCTCGCGTTCAGCTCGCTTACTTTCGCGCGCGAGTACACCGAGCTGCACGAGAAGATCCGCACGCGGCTGTCCAAAGAGGACGGTGGGAAGAGTTGACCTTGCCGAGGTTCATGACTAGCCCGTAACGATCTGCCCGCACACGATTGGGAGAATTTGCGGATGAATGCTCCTGCCCAAAGCCACCGGTTAACCACTTCCGTCCCGCGTCCGCGTTTCAATCCGGTATTCGATGTGCCGACGCTCAAGCTTCCGCCCGGCAAGGCACTGGGCTCCGTCCTCGCCGTGGTTCCAGCGTCCGACGGAGGTTTGTGGATCCTCAATCAAGCGACGGTTCAGGCGTCCGTCAGCGGTAGTACCTGGCTTGCGTCGGTCGTCAGATTCGACAAGCTGGGAAATCTCGTCACAGCCTGGGGAGGACCCGACCACATTCCAGCCATCAACGGTGTGTGCCAATGGCCGGACGGCCTCGAGGGGTTGGAGGTCGACGGCGACGGCAATCTCTGGGTCTTCGGCTACAAACCCGGCGACGATGCCGTGCTCAAGTTCAAACCAACCGGTGAGTTGATACTGCGCATCGGGCAGCGCGGCGTGCCGGGTAACGACGACAGCCGCACTCATCTGGGCAGACCCACCTCCGCTTACCACAACATCGCCACGCGCGAAGTGTTCATCTCGGACGGCTATGCCAATCACCGCGTGATTGCATTCAATTCCGACACCGGCGAGTTCACGCGCATGTGGGGCGCTTTTGGCAAGCAACCGTCTTCGCTCAGTGCCGCAGAGGGTTTTGGCAACCCGGTCCATAAGGTCACCGCCGGCCCCGATGGCCGAATCTACGTCGCCGATCGAATCAAGAACCGCGTCCAGGAATTCGAGCTGGTGCCGGGCGGTGCACGATTTCTGCGCGAGGTGGTCATCGCGCCGGGAACACTGCTTTTCGGTTCGGCCTTCGATATTGCGTTCGCGCCGGGCGGCGGCTTCATGTACGTCGCGGATGGCTCGAACCGCCGCATTTGGATCGTCGAGCTCGCAAATTTCGCGGTTCTCGGATGGGTTGGCGGAATGGAGGATGTTGAGGGTGATATCAATCTCCCGACGCACTATGGGTTGATCCACCGGTTCAATGCCGATGCCAATGGCAACCTCCTGTTAGCCTGCGTCGCGCGCGGGGTGAAGAGGCTGAATTACAAAGGCATCCGTTAGCGGCGCGTGATTGGTGAGGTGGTGGTGGGTCGAGATCTGGCCCTTCTCATGAAGTGCGAATGCCCAATCGACGAACTCTTCGCGCGTCCCGACGAACGCCCCGTGGTCATCGATGGCGTCCGGATGGTAGGCGGAGAGCACCAACTCGCGGTCCAGCCGGTCCACACCGCGGCAATAGCGGACCAGGCAATCGAGAATTGCCTGGCGGTCGATGAGATTCTGAATCGCCTCGCCGTCGTTCATGCTCGATCCTCCTGCGCCGTCCGGATCAACGAATGACGCGCGGATCTCCGATCAGACGATTTCGGCCAACACGTGCCCAACCGAATAGGTACCGCCGGCTGGGGCCAAGATTCTGAGGACGCCCGCAGCAGGCGACTCGATCTCTTGAACGGACTTGTCGCTTTCCAAGGAATACAGCGACTGACCCAATGCAACCTGCGATCCGTCGCTGGCCAACCACTCGCTCACGACCCCCGCGTCCATGGAGAACCCGAGTTTCGGCATCAGCACGGGGGTCGTCATGTCGCAATCCCCATCGAGGATCGCACCGTCTGCGCAATGGCGTTCTTGTCAGGCAGGAATGCATTCTCGAGCACCTTGGAGAACGGAACTGGACATTGCGGCGCCCCCATGCGCAGGACCCTGTGCTTGAGCTGCCCATGTAGATGCTCACTGATGCACGCCGCGATCTCGGCGCCTACGCCAAAATTTCTCAGCGCCTCGTGCACTATGACCGCCCGCCCGGTCTTCGCGACCGACTCGATGATCGTTGACTGATCGAACGGCGCGACGGTTCGCAAATCGATCAATTCGACGTCGATACCCTCCATCGCGAGTTGGGCCGCCGCGTCGGCACAATCGTTGACCGCGCGGCTGTAACTGATCAGCGTTACATCCGTTCCGTGACGCATGACATGGGCCTTGCCCAACGGGATACGCTGGCCTCTTTCCGGTGCAGGACCGGTGGCCCAATAAGTGGGCAAGTTTTCGATGAACAGGCACGGATCATCATCATCGATGCACGACAGCAACAACCCGTACGCATCCGCGGGCGAGGACGGCGCAACCACCTTGATACCCGCCGTGTGCGCGAACCACGCCTCTAGATAATCGGAATGTTGGCCGCCGTTGCCGAATCCCGCGCCGGTCATGGTGCGGATCGTAAGCGGCACATGCGTTTGGCCGCCCGACATGAATCGAAGCTTCGCCGCATGGTTGACGATCATATCCATGGCGACCGCCGTGAAATTCATAAGCATGATCTCCGCCACCGGCCGCATGCCCACCATGGCGGCCCCGATCGCCGCGCCGATGATGGCTTGTTCGGAAATGGGCGTTGAACGCACGCGCGATTGTCCGTATTTGGTCGAGAGCCCCTGCGTGACGCCGAGGACGCCGCCCGCTTGCGGATCGGCAATGTCCTCACCCAGCAGGATCACGTCTCGATTGCCCGCCATCGCGTCATCGAGCGCCATGTTGACCGCTTGGATCGTGTTGATCGTCTTTTCACTGTCGGCCGCTGTCACGAGAGCTGCTCCGTGGCAAAGACGTCGCGGCGGAGCTCGCCTATATCCGGCTCAGGGCTGCTGATCGCAAACTCGACGGCGGCATCGATCTCCTTCTCGATGGCCGACTCCATGCGCTTCAAGTCCTCATCGGTGGCGTGGCCCTCCTGGATCAGCCAATTCCTGAAGCGCACCACGGGATCGCGGGCCATTGCCGCTTCTTTCTCGCCCTTTTCCATATATTTGTCCGCATCTCCATATACGTGTCCATAGAAACGAAATGTCATGGCCTCGATCAGGGTCGGTCCATCGCCTCCGCGCGCCCGATCGATCGCCGTTTTCGCCGCTGCATGCATGGCGAGCGCATCGTTGCCATCGACCGTTACCCCCGGTATCTGGTAGCCAAAGGCTCGATCCGAGATTCTTTTCGCGGACGTCGCGATCTCGTATTTCGTGTGCTCTCCGTATTGATTGTTCTGGCATACAAAAACCACCGGCAGCTTCCAGATCGCGGCCATGTTGAGCGCCTCGTGGAAGGCCCCGATGTTGCTGGCGCCGTCGCCGAAATAGGCCACCGTCACACGCTTCTCGTTCCTGATCTGGGACGCCAATGCAAGCCCGTTGGCGATCGGCATGCTGCTGCCGACGACCCCCGTCGTGACCATGATTCCGGAGGGGGGATGGGTGATGTGCATCGCGCCGCCCTTGCCCTTGCAGGTTCCGGTCGCCTTCCCGGCGATTTCCGCCCACAGCAATTTCAGGGGTACGCCGCGGGCGATCATGTCGTGAATGCCGCGGTAGATCGTGCAGATGTAATCGCGATCGGTGAGACAAACCGATACCGCGGATGGGATGAGATCCTGACCTCGCGGTGAATAGTAGGTCGCGGTCACCCTGCCGGACTTGATGACCGCTCTAAATCGCTCGTCGTTCTGCTTAACCGCCGTCGCGCGGCGGTATATATCCAGCAGGACGCTGCGATCCGGTGTCTGTGCAGCAGTCATAGTGCTCCTCCCTTCGCTGTTATCAAATTTCATTGACTGTGGACGCGCTTAAGCGAGTTGAATCCGCGATCAATCACCCGCGAGTCGCCTTGCATGTCGTAGCTTGATATGTTAACGGGTCTATCGTCTAGATAGTTATTATGCCTAAAGTACACTAGCCCATCCGATTTGCAATACTCTTACTTGCCGTCTCTATCCACCGGTCGCTCGCAATCCGGCGCGGTGAGCGGCTCATCATCCGGAATAGTGAAGCTTCAAACCGGGTTCCGGCCATCGCGTGCGGATCAGCTTGCCGGTGCCCGATAACGTGATATAGGCGGTACACATGTCGTCTCCCCCGAACGCGATATTGGTGACTAACTCGTCGGGGAACGGAATGTGCTGCGTTCGGCCATCGACGGGATCCACGATCGATATACCGCCGGTCCAAAGGGTGCCGATGCAGAGCTTTCCCGACGCCGTCACGGCCAAACTGTCCAAGCCCAGATCGCCGGGCACGGTGGCGAGCGTCTTGTCCGGCGCACCCCGCACTCCCGTTCCAGGCGCTAATTTTCCGTGGTCGGCAAGCGTGAACCCGATCACGCGGGTGGATCTCGTATCGGCCACATAGACGGCCTTCCCGTCGGGGGAGAGCCCCACACCGTTGTACGAGATGGCGCCGAAACCTCGACCATTCACGGCGGCCGAGAATCCCACATTGATCGACGAGCCGTCCGGTTGACAATAAAACAGACCGCTCTTTCCCCAATATCGGGGTCGGATCTTCCCAAAATCCGTGAACCAAATTCCGCCTGCCTCGTCGAACACGAGATCGTTCGGCGCACCGAGTGCGATATCTCCGCAACGCTCGTATAGACGATCGACTCTGCCGGTCGAGAGATAGATTCGCTCGATACGACCGACCGCTTCCGGCCCTTCGTCCTTGTGGCACCCGAGTTCCAGATCGAGCGCGCCGCTGTTGCATACGTATATCGCCCCGTCAGGCCCAAGTGCTGCGCCATTGGGACCACCACCGGTGACAGCAACAACCTCCCTGCGATTGTCGCCCCACAACCGGGTGACACGGCCGGCTGCGATTTCCGCAACGATAATCGAGCCGTCGGGCAGGACGACCGGTCCTTCCGGAAATGCGAGATGCTCTGCGATGATTTCGAACTGCATCTAATTGTTGCTGTTCAGCTGCCCGCGGGTTTCGGCATCAGTGCCGCGAGTTCGGGCAACGTGCCCGCGGGATTGCCGCAAGCGAGCCCCGCATCGATCGTCAACGTCTGCCCCGACACGCCGGAAGCGAGGTTGGACGAGAGGAACACGATTCCGCTGGCGATCTCCGATGGATCCAGGGAACGTCTTCCGTCCACGGCACTTTGGAAGTGCGCCGGGCCTTTGCCGAAAGCCGCCACTCGGGGCGATAGCACGCTGCCCGGTGCGACTGCGTTCACGCGTATGCCATACGGCGCCCATTCGACCGCCATGGTCTGAGTCAGCGCCATCACTCCGGCTTTTGCGGCACCGTAAGCCCCGTGGAAGGGTGCGCTGCGCAGACCGGAAACAGAGGCGAGGTTGACGATCGATCCGCCCGTGCGCCGCTCGATCATTCGTCGAGCCACGTCGGCGCAAAGCCGATAGACGTAGCCGATGTTCAGCGCAAATACGTCGCGAAAGTCCTCGTCTCGGCCGTTTTCGAGCCGGCCCCATTGATGAGCCTTGGTGCCTCCGGCGACGTTCACGAGCATGTCGATGCCGCCCATCCGAGACCACACTGTCTCGATGATTTTCGCGGCTTGCGTCGGATCCGTCAGGTCGGCGACGAACGTTTCGCACCGGACCCCATAGCCCCTGACCATTTCTCGCGTTGCATCGTTGAACTCCGCGTTTTGGTCGATGACCGCCATCGTCGCGCCAGCCTGCGCGAAACCGCGGGTTGCAGCGCTTCCGATGCCTCCGCCGCCGGCTCCGCAGACCAGGGCGACCTTGTCGCGAAAGTCGATTTGAATCACTGCCATCCTCCACATCTAGCCGATAGTCTCGTATCCCATCAGGCCCGCGCGGCGGAGATTCGCGTCGATGATCTGGGACCAGTGCCCCGGATCGAGGGTGGCGGCGTCGCCGAGACTGCCCTTCGCCATGGATTTATTGCACCGATTGCCCCCCGTCGATCACGAGGCCATGACCGATGACGTAGCGCGACCTCGCAGAGCACAGCCACAAGGCGCCCTCGGCGATTTCCGCCGGTTCGGCCATCCGGCGAGCTGGATTGGCCGCATTCAGCGTGGACTCCCCGCCGGGGATGATGGCGAAGTTCGCGTGTATCATCGCGGTGTTGACCGATCCCGGGCAGAGCGCGTTGATCCTGATCTTGTGCTGTGCGTAGAAGAGAGCTGCCGAGCGCGTCAACCCGAGCACCGCGTGTTTGCTCGCCGTATAGGCGGCCTTGTTGGGCACGCCGGCGATCGACGCGAACGAGGCCAGATTGACGATTGCGCCTCCCCCCGAAGAGCTCATGTGCTCTATCTCGCGCCGCATGCACAGATATACCCCGCGCACGTTGACCGCGAAGATGCGGTCGAACAGCCCGAGATCCCATTGCGGCTCAGGCCGCATTTCAATGTCCACACCCGCATTGTTGATCGCGCAGTCAATGCGTCCGCAGTCGCGAAGCGCTTGGTCGAACAGCGCATCGACGGCCTGCTCGTTGCTCACGTCGCATTCGACGAAGCTGGCTGTTCCACCCAGTTCCTCGATTTCGGACACAGTCTGGTGGCCGCCTCGGGCGTCCACATCGCTGACGACGACGCGAGCGCCCTGTGCAGCAAAGGCCTTCGCGGTCGCGCGCCCGATGCCTGCCCCCGCTCCGGTCACCAGGGTCACTTTACCTGAGAACTCCGCCATATTTTGCCAGCCTTGCCCCGCATGACTTGATCGTAGAGTTGCAGGTCCCGACCTGTCTTGATGCCACGCGACTCAGCACAGGGGCTTGCCGGCGCTGACCGTCGCCGGCGGGTCGCCACGCGCTTACGACGAACTAATCCGGAAGGCCGAATATGATCACTTCGGCAGAGCCGGTGTTCTGCCAAACGGTCTTCGATGCGTTCCCCGATTCGACCGCGATGAGTTGCTTATTTCCGACCAAATAGGTCGAGATGCCGCCGGCAAGTGCTCCGCCGGTATAGAAGCTGTAGAGCCGGCGGCCGGTCTTGGAGTCGAATACGAGCATGTCTCCGCCTCCCGAGCCCGTGAGCAGCAAACCCGATGCGGTGGGTGTCAACCCCGCCAGCATCGGCGAGTCCGACGAATAGGACCATCTGGGCCGGCCGCTTGCGGCGTCGAATGCGCGCAACGCACCGCGAGCTTGATCGGCGGGATCCATCAGCGCGCTGCCACCCCACGGCACGGCGGCAGATGGTTTCTCGATCATGGTGACCGTGGTGCACCAGTCCACGGAGTTGACGAACAGCAATTGGTTGTTCGGATCATAGGCCGGTCCGTTCCATTCCACTCCGCCCATGGTACCGGGGCAAAACCGCGTGCCGCTGGTCGTCGAAAACGGCTGGTCCACGTTCAACTGGCGCGAAACTTCCTCGCGGGCGATCAATTCATGCTGGGCTCTATCGTATAAATAGAGATGCCCGTCCTTGCTGCCGACGGCCATGAGCGTCCGTCCCTCCTGATCGAAAATGACCGGTGCGGCGGCGGTGTCCCAGTCATGAACGTCATGGGCATTTTGTTGCGCATACCAAATCAGACGGCCGGAATCCGCGTCGAGCACGACGACCGAATCGGTGTAGAGGTTGTCTCCCGCCCGCGCCCGGCCATCGAGATCCGGACCCGGATTTCCGAGTGACACGAACAGGCGGCGGGCGCCACGCTCGACGGTGATCGAGGTCCATATCGAGCCGCCGCGGCGATCCCCATCCGGGGGCCAGGTGCCGCCTCCCGGCGCGCCCGGAGCGGGGACTGTGTCGAATGACCAGAGGTGCTCGAGCGTCGCCGCATCGAATGCGTGGACCCGCTCGACCGCACCAAAGTCGGCGCCGGCTTCCCCGATATAGAGCTTTCCGTCGAAGATGACCGGTGCCGCGCTTATGAAGCAGCCTTGGGAGCTGTCGCACACCCAGAGATCCCAGAGCAGCTTGCCATTGAGCGCGTCCAGTGCGATCAGGTGCCCGTCCAGAGTGCCGCGTATCACCATGCCTTTATAAAGCGCGACCCCTCGATTGGTCGGAAGAAACTCCGTTCCCGTGGGCGTATATTCATACGACCAGAGCTTTCGACAGTTCGACGCATCGACAGCGTAGGTGCGATGCGCGGTGGTGACGTATAAACGCCCCTGCCTCACGACGGGAGAGGACTGGAAGCTTCCGATCTCGCCGGTTTGAAATATGCACTGCGGAGCGAGATGTCCGACGTTTTGCGGGGTGATCCGTCGTAGCGGCGAATAGCGTTGCCCGGTGAGGCTCAGGTTGGCGTAAAGCCAGTCGCCGCTCGAGGGATTTTTCAACTCCTCGTCATTGGGCTCCGTGGATGTGGGCGTTGCAAAGCGCTTTGGAGCCGCGGGCAGCGCGATGATCGGCGCCAATTTCGAGCTGTTGACCGGCGCGTCCTCCAACTTGTCATAACGAACGATGTAGTCCGTTATCGATCTGTTGTCTGCGGCAGACAGAGTTCCAGGAGCATCCAGCGGCATGGTTTTTGAAATCAATTCGTACAGGTCGGCTTTTTTCCCCACCCACCGGTCGGCGAAAACGAAGCCCGACAACGCCGGACCGGCGGCGCCCGTCAAATCGCTCGCATGGCACGTCGCGCAATGCTCTCGATAGGCCGTTGCCCCGTCCATGTCGGCTGCACCTGACAGGTGCGCGCCACCGGTTGAAAGAGCAACCACGGTCCCGTAGCGAAGCGCCATTTTTGCGAACTGCACGAGCGTGCCGACGCGCACGATGTCATCAATGAGCAAAGTCTTCTTCCTTATTGGCGATATGGTTCGCGGCAACGTAAGCAAAGGTCAACGCGGGACCCAGGGTTCCCCCCGCGCCGGGATAGCAATTGCCGAACGCCGAACCGGATGAGTTGCCCGCTGCATAGAGTCCCGGGATCGGATCGCCCTCGCGGTCGAGAACGCGGGCGAATTCGTCGGCCTTCAGTCCGCCCTTGGTGCCGAGATCTCCCAGGTCGATCTGAATCGCATAGTAGGGCGGCTTGTCGATCGGACCCATGCAGGGATTGGGACCGACACGAGCATCGCCGAAGTAGCGGTCATAGACCTCACGGCCGCGCCCGAACTGAGGGTCGACGCCGGTTGCGGCGTAATCATTCATCTCCTCGATCACCGTGGCGAGCCGGGCGCCGTCGATGCCTATTTTCTCGGCCAAGCGGCCGATGTCATCGGCGCGATAGAGATAGTTGTCCCACCAATCCGGCGGGATGCTGCTGTCCGGCATGACCGAGGCCGGCATGATGCCCCCGCAAGTGTATTTGGCCCGGTAGGTTGCATCGAATATCATCCAACAAGGTACGTTCGCGCCGGTTTTCAGATGATCGTCGATCATGGCAAGGCCGAAGCGATCGTACGAGCCACTCTCGTTCACGAACCGAAAGCCCAAGCGGTTGACGCACACGCTGTTCGGGTGACGGTGATCGAAGAACATTTGGTGCGTGACGTCGACGTTCGGGACGTCTCTGGCGGGTAATTGCATGCTTGGCGCCCACCACGCGCAGCCCATGAATTCCGTGGCGGCGCCTATCGCCTCGCCCGCCCGGATCGCATCCCCCGCGTTCGCACCCGGCGGTGTCAGGCTCCATTTGGCGCTGGTGGGTACGGCCATCCAGCGATCGCGCATGGACTGGTTGTGTTCGAACCCGCCCGCCGCGAGAACCACCGCACGATTGGCGCGCAGCTGCGACACTTGACGGCTGGAGTTCACGCGAATCCCGACCACCCTGCCGTCCGCCACGTCGAGTTGCTCGAGACCTGTGTTCAGCAACACCTCCACGCCGCGCCGGTTCAATTCCCGGCGCAAACCTGCGATGAGCGCAACGCCCATGGTCGCTCGTCGATCACGGCGGGTTTTCAACCGCCACGGAAGGTCGAGCCAGTATTTGAGCAAGATCTTAGCCGCAACCCACTGCCAGCCGAACGGGCGCGCCGACAGCGCAGATGATTCAGCAAGGTCGAGCGAATAGCGATTGAACAATTTGAATGCGAAAGGGAGATCGCGCATCGTCAGATAATCTTCGCCGAGCGAGCTGCCGTCGATTTCCGCCGGAAAGAGCGCGCGTCCCGCGGCGGCACCTGACGCATTCGAGAAGTAGTCTGGAAGACCGGGAACAACCTGGAACCGAATGCCCACTTCCGAGAGATACGCCACCAACCGGGGCCCGTTCTCGATATAGGCGCGCAGCCGTCGCGTATCCGCCCCTTGTGTCACCGCGGTAAGATAGGCCATCGCCTTCTCATCGCTGTCCAGGTGTCCCTCGATGCCATGATTGGGAATCCACAGGGCACCGCCCGAAGTCGCCGTCGTGCCGCCGTAGCGATGGCATTTCTCGACGACCACGACGCTAAGACCGTGATCCGCCGCTCGCAGCGCGGCCAGCAGCCCCGCCCCGCCGGACCCCACCACGACTACATCATAAGACGTGCTCATCGCCAACTTCCCCAACCTGGAGCTTCATGCGTGAGCTTCGCTCCGCTCAGTCCGACTGAGCGGCCTCGGTAACGTCTATTTGTCTGCCGCCAGATAATCGCGAATCGCCCGATGAAAATTGACCAGCACGGTTTCCTGCAACGGGTTGGTGCGTGAAACGCTGAAGCCTCGAGACTTCATGCCATGTTGGACGTGTTCCATGTTGGTGAAATCTTGCGTGAGAATCAAACCGAGCGAGTCGCAGTCTTGCCAGCGTTCGTACACCTCGTGTTCGACCGGCGGCTCACCGCCCGGTACATAACGCACCATGGACCAGATATCGAAAACGCACGATCCGTGGTCGTCGCCGTTCGGCCGTATACGATAGAAAATGGCGGCGTCCGGTCCCATCAAGAAGAGGAAATTGGGAAAGACGTGCCAGTCATATCCTGCATCGGCTGCCTGTTCAGGTGTGATGTTCGGCCATCCGGCACCCTCGGCAATGGCCGCTTCTCTCCAATACTCGACCATCTTGCCCAGCGCCACTTCCGGCGGTGTATCGGCGGGCAACTCCGTCATCAAGCGGTGGGTGGCCGCCACGGCGCGCGGTGACCAGATCGCTTTGAGCGTTCTTTCGAACTCATCGACTCCTGCAACGATCGCCTCGCGATAGTCCTTGGGGACGGGCATGCCGGTCCTTGCCGCCGGCGATCCCCACATCCGATTCAATTCGGGCGGATAACTCATCATTCCGTGGTCGCCGAAGGTGTAGCAGCGTGAAACATCATCCTGATAGCGCTGCAGCTGCGCATGAGTCGCCGTCACATGATAGAACTCATTGAACGCTTCCACTGCGACCTTCCAGTTGCATTTCACGGTCACGGTCTTGAACCATCGCGTGCGCAATTTCTCGAATTCATACGGGGCACAGCGCTCGGCGACGGGATCCAAGTATTTGGCGAGCGATTCGGCCTCTTCGTCCAGATTGATGAATATCCAGCCGGCCCATGTATCCACCAATACCGGCTTCAATGCGATGTCGGCGTCGCCCATATGGCTGCAATTGGCCCAATCGCCTCGTTCGGTCACGCTTTTGATCGTGCCATTCAATTGATAGCGCCAGCCATGGAAGCGGCAGGCGATTTCCTGAACCTGGCCTTCGGCATCGAGCAAGCGCCGGCCGCGATGCTGGCAGACGTTGTGAAACGCTTTGAAGCCATTTTCCGACACGCGGATGACGATGACCGCGTCATCGCCGATGTCATAAGTGAGATAGCTGCCGACATTGGGCAGCTGCTCAACACGGCCCGCCATCTGCCACACCTTTGGCCAGAGGCGTTCCTTCTCGAGTTTGGCGATCTGAGGGGATAGATAGATGTCCTTCGGCAGCATGAAATCCTCACGCTGAGCGCCTACCGCCGTGGAAACCGATGCTTCGAGTGTCGCCATACTTTCGCCCTCACTAATCTTTCGTCCAGCCGGATGCGCCGGCCATGTCCATTCGGCAGCCCGCTCAACCGTACCTCTCTGCGCAAGATACTTCTTGATTCCACGTGCCAGTAGAAGGATTGCAAGCGACAGGGGCATCAGGCGGACGCCCTCAGCCCGGCGTCCTGCAGCCTGGCGGGCGCTCGTCAGCGGCCTGCGGCCCTTCAGCCTGGCGGGCCCCCTCCGTCTTCCTCCACGGAAATGATGCGCTCCGGGCAAGCTCGGGCGGCGCGCTTGGCCAGCGCTTCCTCCCCCTGCGGGACCTTGAACCCTTCGGTGGCGATGTAGCCCTCGCTGTCGAGGGTGAATACCGCGGGGGCCACGGCGGCGCACCGGGCGTGCCCGGCGCAACGGCTGCGGTCGATTTTAATCCTGCTCATAGTGAACCCGTGGCTAGCTTCTGGATTTCGGCATGTTCAGCGCATTTTCCGCGATGAGCGACCGGTGAATTTCGCTGGTGCCGCCGTAGAGCGTCATGCCGATCGCGCGCCGCATCATAGACTCCACGACGTCGAGATCCTCGTCGATCCCACGGATCACGGATGCGGGGGCAGCAAGGTCCACGATCGCGGTGGCATCCGCCAGCAGCGACTCGGTGGTGAACAGCTTGGCCATCGGACCCCAGCTGAGTTCGTAGCGCCCTTCCGCCGTGCCCCACACCGCTCGGCGGCACAAAACCTCGGAAACCATGCTGTGGGTTGCGGCGCGGGCCAGCACCCGGCGTGCATCAGGCTGGGTCATGGGGGCGGGACTTTCCGGCCCGGCGCGGTTGGCCCATGCGAGCGCTCGGCGCAGCATCGCGAGTTGGGCAAAGTGATAGTCTGAGCCTCCCTGCTCGATTTGGAGCGCCGAGGCCATCACCCGTGCGCCTTGGCCGACTTCACCTAGACGATAGACATCCGATACTCGGACGTCGCTGAAAAAAACGATGTTGGTGCGCTCGTCCTGCAGGGTATAGACCGGCTTGATCTCGACCCCCGGCAGGCGCAGCGGCATGATGAACATCGTGAGCCCTTCGTGCTTTTTGGCCTCGTTGCTCGTCCGGGTGAGCATGATGATGTAATCCGCATTGTGGGCGTTGGTGGTGAACATTTTTTGCCCATTCAGCCGCCATCCGTCGCCCTCGCGCACTGCACTGAAGCGGGCGGAAAACACGTCGGAGCCGGCTCCCGGCTCGCTGAAGCCAAGCGCGCCGAGCGCGTCGCCGGCCATGATGCGCGGCAGAATCTCCGCCTTGGCTTCGGGCTGCGACCAGATCAGAGCCAGCTTGCCGACCATCTCGGTCACGGCCGCCGGCACACGAGTCCAGCCGATATCCTCCCAAAGCGCAGCGGCGGCCAGGACGGCATAGCGCGACCGTGCCGCGACGCCTCCCTCGACCGCGAGGTCAGGGAACGCATAGCCCGCTGCCGCGAGCTTCTTGTGAAAGCCAGGATGGTGTCCGGAAGTCGAAAAATGCTTCGTCTTCTGGATTTCAGGGGTCATGTTCGCCTCGACGAAGCGGCGCAGCGCCGCGGCATGGGCCTCAGCCGCCGCGCCGTAGTCAAAATCCAACCCTCCGATATCGCCGGCCGGCGGCAGCGATGCGGTGCGGCCATCGAAACTTCGTTCGGCAATCTCATCAAGATGGTCTTGGGGGCTGCCGAGGAGCAGGGACACGAGCTTGATGCGTCGGAAGTAGAGCTGCACATCGTAGTCGAGCGACACGCCGTAGCCGCCGAACGCGCGCACCGAGCGCAGCACTGCCCGCTCTGCTGCGCGTCCCGCCCACCACCACGCCATGGCGATGGATTCGGAGGCGTCCCGGCGGCCCTGCGCGATCGCCCAGACCGCGCGGCGCACCAGGAGGTGCGCGCCGTCGATCTCGGTCGCCGAATCGGCAAGTGGATGCGCGACGCCCTGAAAAGAGCCGATCGGCCGGCCGAACTGAATGCGTTCGCACGAATAGGCTCCGGCCAGCTCCAGAGCCCGACGCGCCATCCCGCCAAGTGACGCCGCGGTGAGCAACTTCCATTCCTCGAGCGCGCCGCCGTACAGGGCCCGTGCCGCCGCACCCGACGCCAATACGATGCGCTTCCCGGGTTCAGTGGTCAGGTCCATCAACTGGATCGGGCACGGCGCGGCAGCGTTCGCCGCCGCCACATTGCTGCGCTCGATCACGACCAATCGATCGCCGTCGAGCGCTACCACGAGGCGCGCCACGGCGCCGGCGGACACCACCTGGGGCCGCCCCGCAACGAGAGGTTTCAGCGCGAGTGTCGCGACTTCGCCCGTCGTGGCCTGCCCGACCAATGCACGATCCGCGCCTGCCCGCTGCATCAGCGCCGCCGCCACGATCGCCTCCACCAATGGAATCGATGCGGCGTGCCGCCCGGCTTCCTCCGCCACGATTGTCGCATCAACGAGACTTGATTCGGAGTCCATCGCGGCGCGCATTCCAACCAGTCCCAAGGAGACCGCTGCATCCCACAAAATCTGATCGAAGCCGCCGGCGCTTTCGGCCGCACGAACCCGAACCGCGGTGGATTGCTCGGAGAACAACCGTGCGACCGCGTCACGAAGAAGAGTTTGGCTTTCAGACAGGCTGAGGTTCATGGTTGCGCCTCGAACACGAGCATCACGTTACCAGGTATCCGGCCCGCGAATCCGTACCCGGATTCGACGACGAGCGTCCCGCCCTCAACCACGGGACCCGCCCCTCCTCCCATGGAGCCGCCATGGGCGGTTCCCCCACCCACCGTGACCACATCCGGAGTTGTGTCGTATTGCCACAACTTCCGACCGGAATGCGTACTGTAAACTCGTATCACACCGTCGCCCGCGCCGGTGAACACCAGGTCGTCGGTTGCGGTCACCGGAGCCGCTATCCCGGGCGTGCATCGCGCATCGCGATCTTTGCACGCCTCGGCCGGGATCGGAGCCGCCCAGAGAATTTTGCCGGTCGCTACGTCGAGCGCATACAGCCCGGGTTTTGCCGCTTCGTCGTGCTCGCTGCCATCGGTTGCGTCGTTGACGGGCACGAACAACAGGTCATTCCGAGTTGCCAGTCCGAAATAGACGCCGCCCAACAGACCCCCGCGGCCCACCCGGGTTTTCCATAGCAGAAGGCCATTCGCCGGATCCACGGCGTACACCCAGCCGGATTTCTGGCCGGCAAAAACCCGCGCTGTTCCATGCGTATCCGTCGCCAAGATCGCGGCCGTTCCGAAATCATGGTCCGGTCCGTTTTCGCGGGGACAGTTCGGCTTATCCTTCAGCATGCAGCCAACGTTCCACGCATCATGCCTAGTGGCTTGATACGACCATACGATCTTTCCGGTATCCAGCCTCATGGCAATGATGGCATCGCTGAGCTTCGGCGCCGGCGAGGCATAACTGTCGCCGGTCCCGAAATACAGGACTCCACGGTGCTCATCGATGGCCGGCGCACCCCAAACCGCGCTGCCCGAGGGACCATACATTTTCTCGCCGCTCGCGGTCGTCCCTCGAAATTTGGCCTTCGGCAACAGATAGCTCTGCCACACGCGCGTACCGGATCCCGCCTCGTAAGCGACGATCGAGCCTCGAAAGGTGCAGCAGTCGTATTTGCCCGACACTCCTTCCTCGATCGAGGAGACCGCCACGTACAGGCGGTCGCCATGCAACACTGGCGCCGCCGTCAACGTGGCACTCGGATGCGCATCGACATGGTCCTTCCAGACGAGGTTTCCCGAGATCGCATCCACCGCGTACAGGGTCCCGATGAGATCACCGAAATAGATGCGGGGACGGGCCGTCGAATCGCCGCGGGTCCAAGGCGACACGACGATTCCCGTGCGCACTTCCGCTGACGCGGGGAACCGCCAACGCAGACAGCCGCTCCCGCGATCCAAGGCATAAACGTTCCCGTCCTGGGCACCCACGTAAATCGCACCGCCGGCGAGGGCCGGCTGGGAGGCCATGCGAATCGCGCCATCGACGCCGAACGCCCATTTCAACCGCAGGCCGGCGATATTGCCGGTGCTCAATCCCGAGGCTCGAGAATCGACGTAGCGGGTATTGGCGGGATCGAACCCCCAACCCGAAAACCGCGGCGGCAGACCAAAATCAAAATCGGCCGCAGGTACCCGGCATCGGGGCGGCAGCAGTTTCGCATCGGAAAGCCCGCGGGGACCCGCCAAGAATTCCACGACGGCCGTCTTGTCTGCGTCGTCGAGTCTCTGCGCTTGGATGCGCATGGCGCCCGTGGTCAGCGCGCTATAGATGGATGCCGGTGTCATCAGCTTCAACAAGTAAGCGTCCGGCGCGCGAGCACGGGCGTGCTCATGGCATGGTGCGCAAACTTCACCGAAGATTTTCTCGCCGCGCGGATTCGGCGCGTGTGGAACCACCGGCGATGGGGACTCCTGGGCAGGATTGGTTGCCGACGACAACGCTGCGACAAACGGCATCGAGGCGATCACCATTGCCGTGCCGAGTCTCAGCATCCGCATAACAGCTTATCTCCGGTCACGCCGCCATACCGGCCGCGCATAGCCCCATGACTCTCACCTTACCGCGCATCTCGCGCGGCGCCATGACCGGACAGGACACTTCCTTGATCCCGCCATCAGCGGCCGGCCCAAGGGCTGAAGATTCACGCTCGGCGTAGCGCACAACGCCGGATTCATCGCAGTAGATAAAGGAGAGGGAAAAGCACCACCCACAAGAGGTCCACCAAATGCCAGAAGACACCCCCGCCCTCCATGAGCGCAACGTAGCTCGCGCCGGGATCCGCACGTCTCGAGCGGACCAGCAGATACATGAGCACCCCCATCCCGAGCAGCACGTGCACGAGGTGAATGCCGGTGAACATGTAGTAGAAGCTATAGAACTCGTTGCTATTGAGCGTTACGCCATCGGCGATCTTGCCGCCCCATTCGAACACTTTCGAGACGATGAAGCCGCAGCCGCATCCCAGCGCGAGCATGAGCAGGCGCTCGGCCCGGCCGCGTGCGCCGACTCGCGCTGCGATCACTGCCCCCGCAACGAATAACGAGCTGATGAGGAGCAATACGGTGTTGGCAAGGCCGAGACGCCGGTCCATGGCGGCCTGCGACGCGGAGAAAAGCGCGACGTCCCGGGCCCGATGCACCAAGAAAATCGCGAAAAACACCGAGAACGCGGTCAAGTCGCCGAGGATCAGAACCCAGACTCCCGCCTCGCCCGGCACGTGGCGTGCGCGCATTCTCGCGGCGGCCGCGCCTGCATCGCGCGGCCTCAGGCGAGGGGTCCGTGCATTTCGCGCAGCACAGCGCGGCGCATCGCCCAGAAGTTGACCATCATCCAGATACCGAAGGCGATCGCCGCCACCCAAAACGCGATCGCGCCGTTCCAGGCGAACGGTCCGCTCTTGAACAGAGTAATGAGGCAGCCCGGCGTGGCCAGTATCGCGGTCCAGATATTGGCGTAGCCCACCCAGCGGGGGAAAATCGGGTCGGAATTGTGATCGGCGAGCACGGGTATCGCGATCGCGAGCATCTGCACCGTACCCGGGAGCGAAGGTCCCACGAACATGATGAAACCGAAATCGTTCAGCACCTGGATGATCTCGTCTGACCGCCCAGGCCGGTATGCGGCGGTGCTGAAGAGCATCTCGGCGATGAGCAGCGGCACGAAGCCGAGCACCGAGCTCGTGATCAGGGTGTAGGTCCACAACTTCGACGGCCGTTCCATGCGTGTCACCTGCATGGCGAGCGCGCAGTAGAACGGCATGAGCGCGGAGGCCGCGGCCAACAGGCACAAACCGCCGACGATGATGCCGGTACCGTTGGTGCGATAGATGGCAGCGACGGCGGCCGTTGGCAGTGCAGGATCGAGCGGCGGCAGGAAGTGCATCAGCGGCCATATGCCGACGAAAAGAAGTGCGGTCGACGCGAGGCCGATCCACGCGCATGCAAGCTGGGCTTTGTGGTTCATTGACGCGAGACCCTGAGCGGCATCTTCCGCACTCCGTGGATCAGATTGTCGCGAACGAATTCGACGTTGCCGTCGAGATCGATGGATGGGCACAGGCGCAGCAGCTGCTCGAACATGACCTTGAGCTCCAGCCGTGCGGCGTGAAGCCCGAGACAGGTATGCGCCGCCGTTCCGAACGCGATATGTTCATTGGGCGAGCGCATCACGTCGAACGCCTCGGGCCGCTCGAACTTGGCCGGATCGAAATTTCCCGAGCCGAGCACCAGTGCGACCCGCTCGCCCGCACGAATCGTCTCGCCGTGAATCTCAACGTCTTCCAATGCCAGACGAACGGTATGAATCGTCGGCGCCGACCAGCGCAGGATCTCCTCGATGGCGCTTTCCGGCATCGTGCCCTCGTGCCCGCGAAGGAGGGCCATCTGCTCCGGCCGAAGCAGCAGCGCATGCAGGCCGAAGGCAATCGCGTTGCGCGTGGTCTCATTGCCGGCAGCCGCGAGCTGAAGCATGTAGCCGCAGACCTCGTCGTCGGTAATCCGGCCGGCGGCACGGCCCTTCGAAATAGCGGTCATGACGCTGTCGTCCGGCTCCTCGAGGCGTCGTTCCGACAGATCCAGGCCGTAGCGCCAAAGTCCGTCGAGCGCCTCCTGGAAATCGCGCCGCGTGGGCGTGAAATGCGGATCGAGAGGAACGGTGATCATGTTGGTCCACGCCAGCACCTGCTCGCGATCTTCCGGTGGAATACCAAGGAGGTCGGACACCGCCTCGAGCGGCATGTAGCGCGCCACGTCCGTGACGAAGTCGATCCGGCCCTTGTCGAGAGCGTGCTCGATGAGGCGTGTGGCGATCGCCCGAAACTGATCCTCGAACGCATTGATCGCCCGAAGAGAGAACAACCGGTTCGTCACGGTCCGATTGTTTCGATGCCGGTCCCCATCCATGGACATCATGGAGGGCTTGCCGCCGCATTCGGCGACCGTGGGATCGAAGCGGCGGACCGAGGTGCCCGCCTTGGTGGAGAAGCGCGCCGTGTCGCGGATAATGGTCACGATGTCGGCGTACCGGGTGACCACCCAAACCCCGTCGATGAACATGGGCTCGTCTTCGAGCGGCTGCCAATAGCAGGGCCTCTCGTCGCGCAATTCGGCAAAGAGATCGAGCGGCAAGCCCGACTTCCAGGGGTCACCCTTCGCATACAGATCGGGATCGAACAAACCGAGATCCGTCATCTTTTGCTCCTCGTCGGTTGTACCGGTTTAGCTCAATTCCTGCGGCGCGCCATGATCGGACGGGACACGGCCTGCAAAAAAACCCATCTTGTAGAGGCGGCGCTGACTGCGATCCGGACTACCGGAGACGGGCGCTGGCTGTTAGTCTCGGCCGTGTAACCGTGACCAACCGGAGGACCTACATATGGCCCGTATTCCCGTTTTGCAGCCACCCGGACGGCAGAATGCGGTGATCCCCCACGTGTACCGGCCCAGGATGGCGGCCGCAATGGAGCAGTTGTCGGCAGCTGTCTATCAGGAGACGACCCTCACTTATCGCGAAGCGGAAGGCGCACGCATCTTGATCGCGCACCTCAACGGCTGCCTCATGTGCCAGGGCTATCGCATCGCCGATCATCTGCCGACCGCGCTTCAGAAAATGGGCACCGCCGAGGAGCCGAACACCGGCGAAAGCCGGGGCGAGGCACCCAGCGAGGCGTTTTACAAGGCTGTTGCCGCCGATTGGCGGGCCTCCAAGGTGTTCTCGGCCCGGGAGCGACTCGCGATTGAGTACGCCGAGCGGATTTCTCTCGAGCCGGTGCCCCTGCCGTACGACGAGGCCTTCTGGGATCGTATGCACGCGCATTTCGACGAAGGCGAGATCGCCGATCTGACCTATAGCATCACGACCTGGATCGCGACGGGTCGTGTGGTGCATGCGCTGGGCTTGGACGGTGCCTGTGCGATCCAGTCCTCTACGGCGGCGGTTTAGAGAGTGCGATGAAGAGCAGCAGTTCTACTGCGACGCAAAGTGAAAGGGAAAGCAGACATGATCGAATTCTGGCGGTCGGGTGGCGCCGAAAGCACGACCTCCGTGCAGGATGCGAGGCGGGTTGAAGCGGAGGGTTGGGACGGCCAGATGTTCATGGACTCCCAGTCGCTTTCCGCCGACCCCTATGTGAGGATGGGCGTATGGGCTGCGGCGACGCAACGGCTCAAACTTTCAACGGGGGTGACCAATCCGGCGACCCGACATCCTGCCGTGACCGCGGCGGCGGCGGCGACACTGCAGTCGGTCTCGAACGGACGTGCGGTTCTCGGCATCGGCCGTGGAGATTCCGCGCTTGCCTATCTCGGCCACGCCCCGACGAGTCTCGCCGCATTTCGTCAGGCGCTGCACAACCTTCAAACGCTTCTTAGTGGCCGCGACGTGGGCTTCCAGCGCGACGGCTTGATCACCGACGCGCCGTTGATGGAAACGATGTCATTAGGTGGACGGCCGACAGCCACGCGGCTCCAGTGGCTGCTCCAAGGCCTGCCGAAGGTCCCTCTCGACGTGGCCGCCACCGGTCCAAAAGTGATCGAGATGTCCGCGACGATTGCGGAACGCGTAACGTTCAGCGTTGGCGCCGTCCATGAACGCATCAGCTGGGCGCTGGAGCTCGCCCGCGCGGCGCGTAAAAAGCAGAACTTGAGCGACGACACCATCAGCTTTGGGGCGCAGGTCATCGTAGTCTGCCACCCCGATGTCGAGAAAGTGCGGCAGGCAGCGACCGGCCTCGTAGCGCCGCTGGCGCGCTTTCAGTGCATTCAGGGTACGGCAGCTGGCCCCAAAACCGCCGACGATGAGGAGAATTTCGACGCCATCCGGCGCGGTTACGACATGACCAAGCACGCCATCGCCTTGGCAAGCGATAAGGTCAAGGGAGGAACGTTGAGCTGGGACTTTGTTCGACGCTTCGCGATCGTAGGGCCGCCTGATCACTGCATCGAGCGATTGCTGACGCTCCATGCCCTCGGGATTGGGCGGTTCGTGGTGGTCGGTCCGGACTACCACGCGGAGGCGGGAAACGACGGCCGGAGTTTATTTGCGAGCGAGGTGATGCCGGCAGTGCGAGCGGCGATCAACTAAAATTAGGCAATTGGCATCGCCGGCGGGCGCCTTCTGGGAGTGCGTGACGCCACGGTCAGTTTTTCAATTCGAGGCCCCGGAACTCCCCTCCGGATCGCCAGTCCTCGAGCATCTTGATGTACACCATCGGGCCGCGGGCATAGAGATCGTTCAGCTCGAGCGAACGCTCGCGCCTGCCCTCTTGATTGAACACGCTCGGCGTGCAAGCTTCGAGGAACTGGCGGCGCGCCTCCCCGCTGGACAGAACTTCCTGCACCCATTCGTCTTCGGCCTCCTGAGTCGGCTGAACGGCGGCGATGCCGCGCTTCAGGCATTCGCCGATGATGTAGGCGATATGCTTGGTCTGCTCGTCGGCGATGTGCACATAGTTCACCGAGACGCCTGATTGAATCAGGCTCATCAGGAAGAAGTTGGGAAAGCCGTGGGTCTGCAGACCATAGAGGGTGCGCGCTCCGGTCGCCCAATGCCGGTCAAGCGGCTGACCTCCCGGGCCGATGACTTCGACTCCAGATTCACGCGAGTATTCGGTCATGAAGTCGAAACCGGTTGCATAGATCAGGAGGTCGAGCGGGTATTCCTTGCCGGCGACGATGACTCCGCGCGGCGTGATCCGCTCGACGCCCTTGCCCAGGGTATCGACCAACGTCACGTTGGGCCGATTGAACGCCTGCAGGAATTCATCGTGGAAGCACGGGCGCTTGCAGAAGTAATGATAATACGGCTTGAGCGCCTCGGCCGTCGCCGGGTCCTTCACGATCGAGGCAATCCGCCGCCGCGTCAGTTCCATCTTCCTCATCTGTGCGCGCTGCAGCTCGAGCGGATCGGGCTTCTCTGCATCGCCGCCCGCGACTGCGCCGACATTGCGGATGATGTCGGTCCAAGAGTCGCCGACGAGATCCTCGGGCTCATGCTCGCCCGATGTCAAGGCAGTGAAATTGTCCCGCCGACGGCGCTGCCAGCCAGGCACCAGTCCCTTGATGAATTCCGGGTCGGTTGGCCGGTTGTTTCGCGCGTCAACCGATGCGGGCGTGCGCTGGAAAACGTAGAGACGATTCGCCGTCTTGGCGACTTCCGGAATGACCTGGACGCCGGTCGACCCGGTACCAATGACCCCGACGCGCTTGTCCGCAAGGCGAGTCATCGGATGGCTCTCATCGCCCCCGGTATAGCCATAGTCCCAGCGACTGGTGTGGAACGAATGGCCCGCAAAGCGCTCGATGCCCGGGATGCCGGGCAGCTTGGGATTGCTCAAGAGACCGGTGCAGGAAATGACGAAGCGTGCGGCAATGCGGTCCCCGCGGCTGGTCGAGACGTTCCAGCGAGCGATCGCCTCGTCCCATACCAGCTTCTCGACCGTCGATTCGAACAGCGCGGTTCGATATAGATCGTAGCGCTCCGCCAACCGCCGGCAATGCGCGTAGATCTCAGGCGCTTTGGCATATTTCTCGGACGGCAAATAGCCCAGCTCTTCCAACATCGGCATGTACACATAGGCCTCTACGTCACAAGCAGCGCCGGGATAGCGGTTCCAATACCAGGTACCGCCGAAGTCGGCGCCCTTCTCGACGATGCGCATGTTCTCGACCCCGGCCTCGCGTAGCCGCGCGCCGGCGAGCAGGCCGGCAAAGCCGCCGCCGATGATCAGCACGTCGGTATTCTCGACGATTGCATCGCGCTTGAAGTCGGGGTCCGCGTGGGGGTCCCTGTCGAACTCGGTTCCCTTGAGCTCTCGGTATTGATGGATTGCGTCGGGCCGTAACCGCTTGGCTCGTTCCTCGGCGTATTTCTTGTTCAGCGCCTCGACATCGATGTCGAAGTTGCCGTCGATGGGTTGATTCATCTCAGGCCGACAGTCCCAGCCAATATTTGGACACGAAGCTCAACTGCGGGCGCCTCCTTCCGTCGAGATGGACTCATGCGGCTCATTCCGTTCAGCCTCGCAATTTCGACGCCCAGAGGCTTGACCTCACGGGACCTTTCGGATTCCATTCTGATGGCGCCCGTAAAATGTCGAACCCTGCCGCATCTAGATCAGGCGCGTTTCTATTGCGCCTAACGTTTTCTTTGATATTCTCAAGTCCAATTGGGCACCGGGGCAGTTTTTTCCTGGGTTGGGCAGCGGCAAAGGGTGAACGCAGATGGAATATATCAAGGTCAGCGATCTGAGCAACGATCTATCCTTTGGATCGCGCATCAAAGGCGTTAATTGGAAGACGATCGCGGACGAATCCGTACGTGCCGAGATCAACCGAGTATTCGAGGAGCGGGGGGTCATCGTTTTCGAAGACGTTGAGCCCAACTCAAAGATGCAGGTGGAACTGAGCAAGGTGTTCGGACAGCTCAAGGATCACCCCACCAAATCAACGGCACGCGATGCCGGGAGCGAGACCTTGGCGGTGGGCGTAATCGACATGCATTACGTACCAAACGAAGATCCCAATGTCACCGACGGCTTGGTCGAAATAAACGGGCAGCGATTGGCGCGTTATTCGCCATGGCATTTCGACCATTGCTACAACGACGAGCTGAACCGCGGCGGCGTGCTGCGCGCGCCAATAAACCCACCGGTGGGCGGACGGACGGGTTTCAT
>WNFQ01000004.1_pt1 | contig 92070 bp, 87 predicted proteins | sample 5400171 | NCBI WGS metagenome assembly WNFQ01 (sample SAMN13153356, study PRJNA577476) | soil metagenome | isolation source: 20 cm soil under Madrone tree | place: USA:California | collected 2016-06-14
TCCTGCTGGCTCCTGGCTTCTAAATTCTGGATTCTGATTTACCTTCCCGCATGACGCTCCAAGAAAAGATCGATTCGGATCTAAAAGAGGCGATGAAGGCTAAAGAGGCAGAACGGTTATCCGTACTCCGTATGGTTAAATCGGCGATGATGAACGTTGCTATCGAAAAACATGGCGCCGGAGGTAAGTTAGCGGATTCTGACGCGATCGCCGTCCTCCGGAAACAAGTGAAACAGAGGCAGGATTCGGTGGCTGGATTTGAAAAAGGAGGTCGTCCGGAACTAGCGGAAAAGGAGCGGAGAGAGATTGGAATTCTTTCGAGTTATTTACCGCAGCCGTTGACGGCTGAAGAGGTAGCCAGCATTGTGCAGATAGCGATTGCGGAGTCCGGTGCATCGTCCAAGGCGCAAATGGGCCAGGTTATGAAGATCGTGAACGAGAAAGCGGCTGGACGAGCGGATGGCAGAACTTTAAGTGAGGCGGTCCAAAAGGCGTTAGGTTAACTGTTGTTATTTCTCTCGAATGATTCACGAATATCCGGTTCGATCCAACGCTCTCTGAACCAAGGAAGGGTTGGCACGTCATGACATCTGCGATCGTCGTTGCCGCTGGGACTAGCCAGCGGATGGGATTTGATAAGCTGACAGCCAAATTGGCCGGATGCCCGGTTTTTATTCGTACCCTCCAACGATTCGAAATTTGTTCGGATGTGAAAGAAATTATCCTGGTAGTTCACCCCGACCGCTTGAAGCAATTCGGCTCATTGGTTGCCGATTTTGGTTTAAGCAAAGTCAATCGAGTGGTCGCGGGCGGGGAGCAGCGCTATCTTTCGGTGGCTGCTGGTCTGCAGGCAACAAGCCCGGCCGTCGACCTAATTGCGGTTCACGACGGTGCGCGACCGCTCATTTCGCCAGATGTGATCGCGCTGGCCATTCGGGAAGCTAGTGCGTGTGGCGCGGTCTCGGTGGCGGCGCCAATCGTCGAAACGCTCAAGCGGGCTGACGAAGAACAGCGAGTCGTCGGAAGCGTGGAGAGGGTCGGTTTGTGGACGATGCAAACCCCACAAGTCTTTCGGCGCGAATGGCTGATTCGAGCGTATGAGGCGGTGCTGGCCGGCGGCATCCCAGTGACCGATGAGGTTTCCGCTATCCAAACAGCAGGTTTTCCAGTGAAGCTATTGACGAATCCAGGTTGGAATCTAAAGATAACCTACCCAAGAGACCTAGATTTGGCGCAAATCTTGTTCAATTTGGAATCTAGTAATGTGTGATAAAAGGGTGGGACTGTTTTTACGTTCCCCCCACTCGGTGACCGTCTGATGCTTTATCGAACCAGTAGACTGAAAAACGGGGTGCGGATCGCTACCTGCGAAATGCCGCAAATGAAAAGTGTCAGCGTTGGCGTTTGGGTCGGAGTCGGCGGTCGACACGAACCTGAGCAGCTCTGCGGCATCTCTCATTTTCTGGAGCACCTTTTGTTCAAAGGAACTGAGACGAGGTCTGCTCGCAATCTCACGGAGGCGATCGAAGGATTGGGTGGATTTATCAATGCTTTCACCACCGAAGATCACACCTGTTTCTATGCGAAAGCGGCCGCACCGCACCTTCCGGTTCTAGCGGAAGTTCTGATCGACATGTTCCGGAATTCTCTATTTGCGGAGACTGAGATCGAGCGTGAACGAGACGTTATTCGCGAAGAAATTCTGATGTACCGGGATCAACCGGCCCAATTTTCGCAGGAGTTATTGAGCGAGGCGATTTGGCCTGCTCACGCCTTGGGTCGACCTTTGACTGGTTCGCTGGAGTCGATAGGGAGAATTCGACGACCGGAGTTGCTCGAATACGTACAGCGCAATTACAACGGCCGCAGCACGGTCGTTACGGTCGCCGGAAAGTGCCGGCATGACGATGTAGTCGAAATGTTCGGGAGCGGCTTGGAAGACCTGCCGATCGGCGCAGCCCCGGAGTTTGATCCCTGGAATGGTTCGAAAAGGAACAAACGCCTGATTGTAGCCACGGACGATACAGAACAGACCCATCTGGCGCTCGGCTATCATGCGATCAGTCGAACTGATGATCGACGGCATGCCTTGAAACTGCTCAGTGTCATTCTTGGCGAAAACATGAGTTCGCGATTGTTTCAACAACTGCGTGAGCGGTACGCTTTCTGTTATTCGATCAACAGCGGCACCTTGGTGTTGGAGGACTCCGGTCTGGTGAGCATCTGCGTCGGGCTTGAATCAGTCAAACTGCGGCGGGCGTTGCGGGCGATTAATCGGGAGCTGGAAAAGTTCCGGGAACGGCCGCCGACCAAAAAAGAGCTGCGGCAAGCGCAGGAGTACACATTGGGGCAGAATGAGCTCAGCCTTGAGAGTACGACCAATCAGATAATGTGGATGGGTGAATCGCTGATAGCCTACGATTACGTAATCGACCCGGAAGAGGTACAAACCAAGGTAAAGGGTGTTACTCCTGAGACAGTTCAATCCGTGGCTCGGCTGTGCTTTTGTCCTGAGCGTATGGGAATCGCGGTGGTAGGCGCGGTGAAAGAAGATAACGTCCAACGCTGGTTGTCGGAAAACGAGATGTGAGGACCCTAGGGACGCCGACTTGATGGCTAGGCCGAACCGGATTAGCGTCGGGTTTCTTCTGATCTCATGAACGTCGAAGTAGAACAGTTACCCAATTGCCTGGCGTCTATCCACGTGGAACTCCCACCGGAGCGGGTCAAGCAGGAGTGGAGCGAAATAGTGAAAGGATTCCGCCAGGCGGCGCGCATCCCCGGGTTTCGACCCGGTAAGGCGCCTCAAAGTGTAGTGGAGGCCAAATACCGGAAAGAAATTCAGGAAGAGCTCACCCGTAAGCTCGTCCAGGAGACGACCAGAGAAGCGATCAAGGAAAAAGGACTGAAGGTCTTGTCGGTGTCTAATGTTGACGATGTTGAGTTTACGCCGGAACGCAGCATGCGTTTTACCGCCACCCTGATAACCACTCCTGAGTTCGAGTTGCCGGAATACAAGCGTATCCAGGTCAAAGCGCAGAGCACCGAGGTTACCGAGGAAGAAGTGGACTCTGCATTGGATCGGCTCCGGGAACGTCACGCGACATTTAGCGAACTGGAGGGTCAGTCGCTGGAAATCGGCAGCTTTGCCGTGATTGACTTTACGACCGCGGTAGACGGACAGCCTTTATTGGAAGCGTTTCCCGATGCGCCGAAAATGTTGAGTGGTAATAGCGACTTCTGGATCCGGGCCGAGGACGACATTTTATTGCCAGGATTTGGACCATCTTTGGTTGGGATGCAGATTGGCGAGATTCGCGAATTTGATCTGCCGGTTCCAGATAAGTTTCCGACGGCCAGTTTAGCAGGGAAATTGATTCATTTCCGAGTCACTTTGAAAGCGCTGAAAAGGATGGATCTGCCGGAGTTAAATGATGAGTTTGCTACTCAGGTGGGCGAAGGTTTAACGGTCGGGAAATTGCGCGATTTGGTACGAGCAAGGTTGCAGGAGGAGCGCGCGAAGGCGGTAAATGCGGAAAAACGAACTCAAATCGTCGACTATCTGGTGAAGAACGTTGAGTGCGAATTGCCGCAAACTTATGTCAGAGACGAAACGCGGCGGATCATGTCCGAGATCGTCGAACACAATCAACAACGGGGGATAAGTGAGGAATTGTTGCGGGAGAGCGGAAAGGAGATCGTCGATACGGCGTCGCGCAGCGCCAAGGACCGGCTCAAGGCAAGCTTTATTTTGACCCGAATCGGCGAAAAGGAGAAGATTGAGGTTAGTCCGAATGATCTAAAACAGCGAGTGGCAGAACTTGCGACCCAGTACCGTATGACTTTTGAAAAGGCGATGTCTGAACTCGACCGGAAGGGCGCGATTCCGCAGATCTATGAAGAGATCCAGATCGGCAAGGTCCTTGATTTCCTGACCTCGAATGCTACCGTCGACCACAGCTCGGAAACCTCCTAGGAAGCTGCTTTAGAAGACCAAGCGAATGTCCAACATCGTTTACACTCCGCACAGCAACTATTACCCTCCAACAGTTATCGAACGGGACGGAAATCAGGAAAGAGGGTACGATATTTATAGCCGATTGCTCAAAGATCGCATCGTTTTCATCGGCACTCCGATCGATGATTTCGTAGCAAACAGCGTCGTTGCGCAACTGCTGTTTCTGCAGATGCAGGATCCCAAGCGTGATATCAACCTTTACATCAATTCCCCCGGTGGCTCGGTTACCGCCGGTCTCGCGATTTACGATACGATGCAGTTTGTGACCTGCGATGTTGCCACCTACTGTATGGGTATCGCGGCGAGCATGGGAGCCGTTTTGCTTGCAGCCGGCACCCAAGGAAAGCGCTACGCTTTGCCGAACTCGGATATCATGATTCACCAGGTTTCCGGCGGAGCTCAAGGTACGGCCAGCGATGTGGAGCGAACGGTTGAGTGGATGTTCAAGATTAAGCGCCGGCTGATCCACATCCTCTCGGCTCACACCGGCAAATCAGACGAACAGGTGCAGATTGATTCCGATCGAGATTACTGGATGTCCGCGGATGAGGCGAAGGCTTACGGGTTAGTCGACGAGGTTGTGAAATCTCGCAAAGATGTTCGCGCGGATCTGCTTCCACAGAACACCGGGAGTGTGGTACCTTCCTGAGGTCGTGAAATTCAGTTGCTGACGTAAGATGGCTCGGGCTTCCAATCTCACCATGTGCTCTTTCTGTGGCAAAAGCCACGCGGAGGTGCGCAAGCTTATTGCCGGCCCTGGCGTCTATATTTGCGACAATTGTATCAATGTCTGTAAGGGTATCCTCGACAAAGAGCTCAATGAAGACGCCCGTCGCCAAACGACGACGCTCCGCGTGCCGAAGCCGGCGGAAATCCGGCGGCAACTCGATCAGTACGTTATTGGTCAGGACGGAGCCAAAAAGGTGCTTTCGGTAGCGGTACATAACCACTACAAACGCATTTTAAATTCTGGTGGGGGGAAGGATTTGGCGCTTGATCCTTATGCCGACGTGGAAATTGAGAAGAGCAATATTCTCCTTATCGGACCGACCGGTTGCGGGAAAACGCTATTGGCGCGCACGCTGGCTCGCATCCTCGATGTACCATTTTGCATCGCTGATGCTACGACGCTGACAGAGGCTGGTTACGTCGGAGAGGATGTCGAAAACATCATTTTGCGGCTGCTGCAGAACGCTGACTACGATGTGAAGCGGGCCGAGATCGGAATCGTTTATATTGACGAGATCGACAAGATCGGCCGCAAAACGGATAATGTCAGTATCACGCGCGACGTCTCGGGCGAAGGCGTACAGCAGGCTTTGCTTAAGATTCTTGAAGGCAGTAGTTGCAATGTACCTCCTCAGGGCGGCCGCAAACACCCGCATCAAGAATATATCCAGGTAAATACCGAGAAGATTCTGTTTATCTGCGGAGGCGCTTTCGTTGGTCTTGATCGCATTATCAATCGGCGGTTAGGTAATCGAGTTCTCGGATTTCAGGCCGCCATGTCCAGTACGTCCACCGTGCAAATGCACGAGGTGCTGCGATATACTGAACCGGAAGATCTCCTCTCGTTCGGCATGATCCCCGAGTTTATCGGGCGACTACCGGTGGTCTCTGCATTGGACGCTTTGACCGAGGACGAGCTGATGCTGATTTTGACCGACACGCGGAACGCGATGGTCAAGCAATATACCAAGTTATTGGCAATGGAGGGAGCCAATCTGGTCGTAACGAAAGATGCGCTACGAGCCATGGCGCAACAGGCGGCCACCAAAGGGACCGGGGCTCGGGCTCTTCGCTCAATGTTTGAGAAGATAATGCTTGATGTGATGTACGACGTTCCCAGTCGCGAAGATGTTGCAGACGTCGTCATCAATCGTGCGGTGGTAGAAGGCAAGCGCGCACCTTTGATTCGTCGCAAACAAGATAAAGATGCGGCGTGAGTTTCGGGCCTGCTGAACCTAGTGCACCAAGTCTGAGGCTCGTGCAGCAGCCCTTCGGGTTGGGTTGGCGCACTAAGGCTTGGGCAGCATTCGAATTTCTTTTCCCCACCTTGTCCGCTCGCAACTGATAGATTAGTCTCGAGTGAACCGCCTTCCCGGCAGTTCAAACGTCAGTAGTTCGTTGGTTTGAACGCAAATGGCCCAGTTCGAGTATACCCGACGGTGGATCGCGATCGCTTGCTGCGTTGCCCTCTTTTGCAGCTGTCAAAAGGCTCCGAAGGATAGCGACGAAGAACTCATTCACGGGTTAGTCGGAACTTGGGTTACCGATGAATCAGGAGGTAATTACCGCTTTTACGGAGAGAACAGTTTCCATCGCGACGGCATGCATTCAGCCGACGAAGTGATGCACGCCGATGGCGGTACGACAAAGTGGAGCTTCTCCGGTATGTGGGACGTGCGCGGCGGAAAGTTGCTCGCATCCGGTGAAGTTTCCCGAAGCGATTCGGCCGCAGTTGAAACTTACCAGGTCGAGGAAAAAATTGAGAGTCTGACCAGCGACGAACTAGTGCTCGTGAGCGCGAATGGGACCCGGTTGGTCCGACATCGCAAGAGATGACCGGGCTAACGTTATCCCGAATGGCGAGGATCATTCCGATGGTACTGCTGCTTTCTTGGCCCCTCTTGTGAACCGCGCAAACCAGACAGTTTGGGCGACAAAAGCAGTGGGGAACTCGCTAGCTTCGGTCGGGACGTGTGGTAGGATGCTGGCGGAATTATGCGCAAGTTTTCGTTGGTGGCTTTGGCGCTACTAGTCTGTTTTAATTTAGCGGTCGGTTACAAAGTCCTGACGAGCAGCGCATCCGCTGAATCGAGCGAGACCGAGTACAGCAATCTATCCATCTTTACGCGTGCTCTTCAGCTGGTCCGCCAAGACTACGTCGACGAGAACAAGGTCGCGCTCAAAGACCTCACTTACTCGGCCCTTCGCGGAATGCTTAACAGCTTGGATCCGCACAGTCAATTCATGGAGCCGACGGACTTCCGGGACATGCAGGATGACACCCGCAGCGAATTTGGCGGTCTAGGGATCATTGTTTCGACCAAAGATGGAATTATTACCGTCGTTACTCCAATGGAAGATACTCCTGGGTTCCGGGCGGGAATCATGCCGGGAGATGAAATCTTGCGGATCAACGGAAAGGTGACCGATCGGATGAGCCTGCAAGACGCTCTCAACCAGCTCCGAGGCGAGCCGGGCCAGCGCGTGACGCTCACAATTTATCGCCCGCCGTCCAAAGAGACGAAGGAATTCAACCTTCAACGTGAAATCATCAAGGTCGCGAGCGTAAAGGATTCGAAAATACTGGATGCAACGGCCACCGGGAAGTTCAGGATCGGATATCTCCGAATCACTCAATTTAATGAGCCGACTGCGCAAGAGCTGCGGCAACGATTGGACGAACTCCAGGCGAAGGGCATGCAAGCTCTGATTGTCGATCTCCGAAATAACCCGGGAGGATTGCTCAACAGTGCGGTCGACGTCTGCGCCAATTTTGTTCCTCCCAAGACAATGGTGGTTTACACGGAAGGTCGCGGAGGGTCGCAACACCGCGAGTATCTCACCGATCGCAATGCTAAGCCGGTCGCAAATTTTCCACTGGTGTTGTTGGTTAATTCGGGCAGCGCGAGCGGTGCGGAAATCGTTGCCGGGGCGCTGAAGGATCTCAACCGAGCTATCGTCGTGGGAGACACTACGTTCGGCAAAGGCTCTGTTCAGACGGTGATCCAGCTGCCGGACGGTTCCGGTTTGCGCCTGACTACTGCTAAATATTACACGCCGAGTCGACAAGTAATCCATCAAAACGGTGTCACTCCAAATATCAAGGCTTCGCTCACACCGGATCAGGAGAAAGCGCTGGTTTTGCGGCGTCGTGATGGTCCGTTGACCGGGGACGAACAGAAACTGGCGAACGAGCAGCGAGATGCGCAACTCGACCGCGCAATCGACGCCTTGAAGAGCGTAATGATCTACACTCAGAACGCCGGCAATACAGAGCAGGGACATTGATTAAGAAACGCGAAATGCGGAACGCGGAAACAAGGTATGCAATCTGGAATTCGAGGGACGTAATCGGGTGGACGGGCCGCTGGTTCTGGCGATAGAGACTTCATGTGACGAAACCGCAGTAGCGCTACTACGGAATCGGAATCGACTCCTGGTTTCGAAGATAGCGAGCCAAAGCGCGATCCACGATCGTTACGGCGGTGTCGTCCCGGAGGTCGCGTCGCGCAATCATCTGGTTAAGCTACCGTCGCTAGTGGAGACCGCTTTGGCCGAAGGGCAAGTTCGATTAACCGATGTCGATTGTGTCGCAGCTACCCGCGGACCGGGGTTGCTCACTTCTTTACTGGTTGGGTATGCGGCAGCCAAAGGAATCGCGATCGGGCTGCGAAAGCCATTTATCGGGGTCAATCATCTAGAAGCGCATCTGCTTTCGCCGTTTTTCAACGATCCAGGCGGGCCGCAGCCATCCGTGGGCCTGATCGTCAGCGGTGGTCACACTCAGCTGGTTGCCATGGAGGCGGTGGGCCAATACCGGATATTAGGTTCCACCCTTGATGACGCAGCCGGTGAGGCGTTCGACAAGGTGGCGAAGCTGTTGGGTCTCCCATACCCAGGCGGACCAAGTATCGAGCGCTGCGCCCAACACGGCAATTCCGCCCGTTTTGATCTTCCTCGCAGCATGCTGGGAAGCGGCGATTTCAATTTCAGTTTCAGCGGCCTGAAGACCGCGGTTCGCTATCTGTTGCCCAAGTTATCTGGGGATTACCAAGCCGACTTGTGTGCTTCCTTCCAGGAAGCGGTGGTCCAAGTCTTGGTCCGGAAAACGATTGCAGCCGCTAAATCGGTTGCCGTCCAAACCGTGACCGTGAGCGGTGGAGTGAGCGGTAATTTGCGGCTACGTCAGGAGATGGAGCGTGCGGCGATAGCTGCCGGGATTAATCTACGTTTGGCCGCTCCGGCATTAACGACCGACAATGCCGCGATGATCGCGTTTGTAGCAGGAGAACGTTTCCGATCTGGATCATTCACCGCTTGGACCCAAGACGCAGACCCGAATTTGAAGTTGGTCTAAGGCAGCGCGGGCGTGTCCGCCTTCACAAACTTTCGCACCATGATCTTGCCAATTCGAGCAAAGACTGTCAGGCCGCCAGGCCATCTTGAACCGCACCTTCGGCGCTGCTAAAGGAGAGACGTGACACTTTTGTTGATCGACGGACACTATTATGTCTATCGCTCGTTTCATGCGATCCAGACCTTGAACAACTCCCGAGGCGAACCGACGAACGCCATTTACGGATTTGTAAAAACGGTCCGCAAGATGATCAAAGATTTGCGGCCGGATCTCGCTGCGGTTTTCTGGGACGAAGGAATGCCGGAAAGAAGAGTTCAATTGCAGCCGGCTTACAAGCAGCAGCGCGAAGCCATGCCGGAAAAAATGATCCCGCAATTAGACTTCATTCGTTCCTTTGTAGGACCGATGGGAATTAAGTCCGTAGCGCTGCCCAATACGGAAGCAGATGATCTAATGGGGTGTTATGTCCTGGCGGCGGCGCAGGATCAGCACGACGTCATTTTGTCGACGAACGATAAAGACCTTTTCCAACTGGTCAGCGACAAAGTCAAAGTCTACTCAACCAATAAGACGGACCTGAAGCACCCGAAGGACTCGCATGCGCTTCTCGGCGTTGAAGAGGTGACCGAAAAATGGGGAGTGCCCCCAGCCGGGATCGGCGAGATATTAGCCCTGACCGGAGACTCGGTCGACAATATTCCAGGAGTTGACGGTATTGGCTCGAAGACGGCTTCGGCTCTTATTCGGCAATTCGGCACTATCCAGAACTTGCTGGACAATCTGAAAGACGTATCCAGCGAAAAGCTGAGGAAACGGTTGGAGGAAAGCCGGACACAGATTTTGCAAAATCGCGAGATGGTCAAGCTTGATCTGGACCACGCATTGCCGGTGCCAATCGCGGATCTCAAGATCCAACCGATATACGATGAATATCTCAAAGGACTCGAGCAGTGCGAATTCAAATCGTTGCTTGATGAAATTCGCGCAGAAGCGGCCAACGCTGCGCGCAGCCAGGGAGAATTGTTCTTTTCCTGATTTAGCTCGCGCATGATTTAGGCTAAGGCTCTAGCGAAATGCCAAATCATCAAATGGATGAAAACTCCTTGAATGATTCGTAGGCCTGCTGGTAGTGAAGCCAAAAGATAACAAATCGCGGGCGAGCGTAGGCGTCCTGCTCGGTGCAATTGCTTTCGTGATAGGAGCAATTTTGACCTGGGTCATTCTCACACAATTGTCCGGGCGCTTTCCAGCCTCTCCGTCGAGAGAAAAAGACGTTCTTCCGGATGTCTCCATGCTCGCTCCGAGCCAAAGCGCGGTGATTCTGGGCAACTGGTATTTCGATCATCATGAGTGGGCCAAGGCGACCGAACAGTATCGAAAAGCGATCAGTCTTGGGTTGGACAATGCCGACATTCGTTCCGATCTCGGTAGTGCGCTCCGCTTCAACAACCAACTGGAAGCGGCGGCGGCTGAGTACGAAACCGCGCAACGCGAGAACCCAGAGCACGAAAATAGTTTGTTCAACCTGGCAACCCTTTATCTCCAATCCTTAAATCAGCCCGATCGTGCCGTCGCGGTTCTGGAACAATTCAAAGCCAGGTTTCCCCGCAGCGGAGCGATTCCGCGTGTAGACGAGCTTCTCGAAGAGGCAAGGAAGAAGGGAGCGGCGGTGTCGCCCACGTCGGGTAACGGCTGAGTACCGGATCAGAATGCAGAATCTCGAATCCAGAAGGTAAGATCTAGGATTTAGAAGCCAGCGTGGATACTCCTCTGGCAGTTAGGACAAAGCAGTCCGGTAAGCGTTGTGCGCCAACATAGCTAAACGGCGTACTGTGAGCCGCCGCCTTCATCTGGCTTACACGCTTGGCTCACACATCCTCTCGCTGTCGCTCGACGATGTGCCGCCGTCGCTGCGCTATGGCGCGCCCTAGCCATGCAGTCAAAGAAAATCACCAGACCAGCCGCGACGCAGGCTTGGCGGAGTCGGATTTCGCCCTACCTTTCCGCCTGTATCGCCCTACCTTTTCTGCGTGTTTCGCCCTGTCGGGGCGTGCTACAATCGTCCTTCCCGTTTCTAAAGCCACCGTCTCCAGAATGGGTACCAGGAGGGCGTGTTTCCATCCGCATCGACCGGATGGATTCGTCTCTTGCGATAGCCTTTTTCGCAATGTTTGACGATCGCCGTGAATTTGGGCAGCGACATCAATTCGAACGGTTTAATCAGATATTCCTCTTCGCGGGTACGAGTTGTACTGTGGCTACCACGGCCGCGAGTGTAGGATCGTTTCCAGATCATTCGTTTTCCGATGAAATCAGCGGAGCTTTCCGCACACGCCCGGTCGGCCGCCTTGAAAATGATACGGTTTCGTAAATTAAGAATAGTGACTTCCGCTTTTTCCTTCGATCCGAGGGCCGGCAGAAATGAAAGTTTCGATTGCGCCGCAAGCACTGTGGTCGTCTGCGCCTGGCGAATAACATCGACATTGCCGTCTGATTCAGTAATGAAACGTTGAGCTTCGTCTTGCCAGCAAACCAAGAGGTTATCGTCTTCGAATTTCCGGCTTCCAGGTGGCCGTGGATCGAACCGGCGCAAAGCGTGAGTATAAAAAAGGAGTTTGAGAATCGTGGTGATATAGCGGCGTTCGGTCTGATATTTCTGGGGCAAGGAGACGCAGATGATGGCGCCTTCATCCAAAGCCGCAAATTCAAAACTATTCTCCTCCGCACCGAATACTTCGCTAATCTCAGGATTGGTGAAGTAATTAAGATAATTGTAGATCGTCGAAATCACGCCCCCGAGCTGTTCCGCCGGTTGATGCAAAAACCCGTTCAGGAAATGATCGTAACATTCGCGAGCGTCCGGATTACCTGCATTCTTTAGCGGTTCCAGTTGTTGAAGCATCGCCCTGAGCACCGGTTGATACTGCAGCATTTCCAGGAGGTGGTGCATTGTTGGCACCAGCCCGAGCAGCCGAAAAAATTGGATTCCTCGTCCGATATTCGCGTGGGCCTGGGTTTTGAAAAAACCCTTATCTTCGGTGCCAGAGGTCAGAGATGAGGCGGTATCAACAATGACGGTTGCATAAGTCGACCATGGTATCGTTTCATCGGAGAGGAGATTAAAGCGGGTCGGCGGGGTCCAATCTTCAGATACGCGATCCGGTCTGGTTTGCAGAAGTAACAGATCCTGTTCGCGTCCGTATCTCTTAGCCATCTTCACCAGCGTTTCGTGATAAATTCCCTTCTCATCACAACAGAGACCTCCCCAGTCTGGCTCATTCCGAAAGACGCTGTGGAGCAGAGCATTGATGGCAAACGTTTTTCCAGCGCCGGTATCGCCGGTCACAAGCCAGCCACGGCAGAAATCGTTTCGATCCCAATGAAAACCGGCCAATGAAGCGGAGATTGAAGTGCGAGAGCGTCCGGCCGCGGAGTAGAAGGCGAGGGGTAGACTAACCAGGATCGGAGCGATGCTGGCCCAGCCAATGATCGGGTAAAAAAACCAGCTGAAACTAAGTAGTATGCCCGCGAGCAGCAAGACCGTGGGCGAGAACAAAAAGTCGAATCGTTCCCTTTGGCGTTCCGCGTCGATCCAGCGCCGTGCTCGATCGACTGCCCGAAAGAGCGACGTCTCGCTCGCGACGTAACGACGCACATAGCAAAGCGTGCCGCCAAAGCGAATCTGCAGAAGAAAACGAGGAAGCGCGATTGTCCCCGTATCGCCGGACCGGACGAGCGGAAACAAAGGCTTTGCGCGAATCTGAAAGCCTGACCGTTGATCGACCTCGACAAAGGCGGTTCCGGGCGAGTAGTTAGGCAGCCGCAGGATGGTCCCGTCGGGTCGACGATAAGAAAGCGGATCGGGAAGCTCGGAATTGACGAAGCGTTCAGAGCGCTGGAAAGGATTCCCAGTAGTTTTCGCGCTTTCCCACATGGAGGAAACAGTAGTCGATTGACATATAATAACAAGCCAAAAGATAGTTGCGTAATATTTACCCTGGTTGCGACCGATGGAGTCCACGTGTCGCTCAAAATCCGGGGAGGTGCCGGCTCACACAGCTTTCCCGCTTTCGCTCGAGCTGTGTGTCGCCCTACCTATCGTGCTTCCACCGCGCGCTGCTGACTGGTCGCCCTCAGCTAGTTCTGGTTACTGGACCTTTAGTTCTGTTACAAAAGACTCTTCACCTTTGGCAAATGCGATCCAAACCGAGTGCGTCTTCGGGTCGACGGCGAGCGTGTGGGTGCCGGCCGGAGTCGCAACGTCGCCGAGCGATTTTGCGGCTTCCTCGGTTTCTTCCAAGACGGTGAGCTTTCCTTGTCCGGAGGCACAGTAGATACGCTGGTTTCCGGGATCGAACGCGATCTGATCCACTCCTTCGGCGATATCGACTGAACCCAGCGATTTTCCAGAAACAGAGTCCAATACAACCAGTTTACCGTTTTTTCCGGCGGAAAACAGCCGATGGGTTTTCGGATTGAAGGCTAAGCCGTGAGGGCCCTGGGCTGGGATTGTTGACCAGGTAGCCGCGACCGAATTTGGTCCGGGGTCAATGACCAGCGTGACCGGTTGAGACTTGATGTTCTGAAACACCTTGTCACTGATCGGATCGTAGACAACGAACTCCGGATCGGCTGGAATTTTGATGGCGGTGACGATTTTTTTGGTGCTTGGATCAACGACCCAAAGGTCTTGTCCATCGTCATGGCAAACGTAAACCAATCCATTCTTTGGGTTATAGGCGAGCGCATCGGCTGGTCCAGGTAACGAGACCGTGCCGGTTATCTCGAGAGTCTGACGATCAATAATCGCGAGCTTATGCTCGGCGCTGATACTGGCGTAGTACTGGTTGTGATCGTTATCGACCACGGCTCCCTGGATCGTACCGGTACTCACGCTCTTGATCAGCTTTCCATCCGGAAGACTGATGATATCCAAGGTTTTGTTGCCAGTGTGAGCGGCCAAAAGGCGATTCAATTTTTCATCGACTTGCAGGTAATCAAATCTTCCCTTGGTTCCGGGCAAAGCAATTGGCTGACCGAGAGTTAATGGTGCGGGCTCAGCCAAAAGTGCTGTTGGCAAAGAGAGCACGAAAACCGCGATGGAAAAGCAAGCGCTTGTAAGGTTCGTTTTCATGATGATGTAGTTCGACCGAGTATTAAAACGTAAACTTCATTCCTGCCTCGTAAGTGAAATCGTAGTACTCCTGCTGGATCACGCGATCGCGTCTACCTTCATAGATTCGCCAAGGCGCATCGGTCAGATTCTTGACGTTGAAATAAACACCGACGCCGTTAGCAAAGGTGTAGCTCGCCGCGAGATCCAGGGTCGTTCGAGCATCAAAGTACAGGTCCGTTCGGGAGCTGGCACCCACCGAGCTCAGATTTTTGTCGGTATGTTGCGCCGCTAAGGTGACGTCGATACCGTACTTTCGATAGAAAATGCTCCAGTTATACAAATTTCTTGAGGTGAAAGGGAGTTGGGTCGTTTCGCCCGGACGCGCTTCACCTTGGCTATCAACGTAGGTGTAGTTGAACCCGGCTCCGAACCCATTCAGCGGTCCAGGTAGAAAAGCAAACTGCTGTTGGTAATTAAACTCCACTCCTCGAGCGTGCGCATTTGGGCTGTTGAGAAAGGTTGATTCGTTAAAGGTTACCCCGTTGATCGGGACGCGAATGGTACGGGTAAAGATGTAGTCCGAGAACTCCTTATCAAAAAAAGCGACGGTGACCAAGGCGCTAGGTGCTGGGTAATACTCTAGCGTGAGATCGAAGTTGTTGGCGGTGGTCGGCTTGAGGCCGGGATTGCCGGTGACAATCGTCTGGTTGCCTACATTGGTAGTGGACGATGCAGTGACTTGATTGAAAGCTGGGCGACCAATTGCGGTTGAGTAGGCAAAGCGCGCTTGCAGATTGTCGAGGATTTCGTATCGGGCTTGGAAGGTGGGAAAGTAATTGATGTAATTGCTGTTCCGGTTCACGAAATGATAGGACGCGGGATTATTAGGATCCGAGCCGGGGGAATTCTCGTTTGCTCCGTAGGTGGCATCCGTTGCTTCGATCCTTAGTCCGCTGAGCAAGTTCAATTTGCCGAAAGAGATGTCGTACTGGAAGTAACCGGCATAAACGTTCTCGAAGTCATCGAAAAACGCTTTTCTGCTGGCTACCTGATCGGCCACAAAGCTGCGAACAAAATTGCCGCGATTGGCATCAAAGAATTTACTAACGAGGCCGAAGTCGGGCGAAAAGCCGAGCTTGTAGTTACCGCTGTAAATGCTGTTGAACTGGTTGCGCGTTACGTCGGCTAACGTGAACGCTCCATTGAAGGCAGTGTAAGTCTCTGGATCGTTGTAGGCACGCTTAGTCCGGAAACGCAGATTGGTCCCAAATTTGAAGATGCTCGGAAAATTGAAAATCGTGAATGGAACCGTTACATTCGCGCTTCCGGCGATTTCCGTATCGGTTGATCCGTTATTATCAAACGATAACTGGTTAAAAGAGTATTTTTTGGGATCGAAAACATCGGAGCCAGCCAGCAGGAACTGCGGTTGTCTCATGAGTCCTTGGTCGTTGTAAGATATCGTCACATCAGGCTTGGTCACAAAACTGATGTTGGTGTCGCGCGGATTGTAGTCAGTGGCTTGGGCAAACGAGCCCTTATAATCGATAATGAAGGGACCCAGATTATTTTTACCGCCTCCCTGCACGATCCAGTTATCAAAATGTTCTTCGTTGTGGCGAATGTTGGAATTGAGCTGCGCATCCTTTACCAGAAAGTTGCCCGGGTGTGTCGGATCGTTTTGCGGTTGGAAAAAAGTGCTCCCGTCCGGATTCGTGAGTTGGGTTCCGCTGCCGTTTGAGCCGTCGAGACCCGAATAATTTTTTATCTGCCGGTCCACGCTTTCCACATAACCAGCATTCACGAAGCTGATGTAGTAGCTGTTTTTGCTGTCCGGTCGATAGTCGAAAGTTGCTCCGTAACCGTGTAATCGTCGGTTGTATTGGTAACGCCGTAAATCAATGCTGCTCAGGATTTTGTCGGCACCAATTGGCTGTTTCGAGTCGGCAAACGCTGGTTCAAAATCATCAACCCCGCGCCAATCTTCGTAATAGCTGAATTGACCGAGTACGCCAAAGGGCCGGGGATTGGCGAGACCTTCGCCGCTGCCTGCGTTTTTTGTATCGATCCCTTTCCCGTCCTTAGAGGTTTCATCAGGGGCGCCTGTCGAATTCGTGGGCGACGAATAGGATGAAGCCAAAGGATTCCCTCCAGGTCCTAAGCCGAAGCGAAAACCGCCGATGATTTCGCCATTAATGATTTGATAACGGGGCCGGAGCGGTTCGTATCCGGTGCCAACGCGTCCTTGGAGGATCGGTTTATCAGAATCGAAGGCACTCCGCGGGGTGAGTTCGATTTGTCCGCCCAAGGCTTCGGCGTCCATCTCCGGCAGGTTGGTGTCGAACACGGTAATTTGGCTCACCAATCCGGATGGGATCTGGTCAAACGCGACATGCCTTCCGGTCGAATCGGTTGATGGAACTCGCACGCCACCAAAAGTGACACCGACCAAGTTGGAATCTAAGCCGCGCACGGTTACAAAACGTCCTTCACCGGTGTCGTTCTGTACGCCGACGCCAGGCAACCGTTTCAACGAATCGGCGAGATTCACATCGGGATAGTGGGCAATCTCTTCGGCGGATTGGACTCGCTTGATATTGGGGGCATAGCGCTCCTGCTCGATTGCGGACTCCTGCCGCGTGGGATCTTCTGCGGTGACGACGACCTGCTCGAGATGGCTCGACGGCGTTGGCGATGCATCTTGTGCGACCGCGGAATGCGGGATCGAAACGAAGAGCGCCCCCGCCAGAGAAACAAAAATAGGCAGCGATGGCTGCGCAAAAAGTACTTTACGTAGTTTCACGAACCCGGTCCTTCCCCAGATTGGTTTGAGAGGGTTTAAAACCGACAAGCAGACCCTAGAGTCACCGGATGCGATTTTGTGGTCACATTGATGAAGGGGAGTGACCGGCGTTGCAAAATGAGGGACTTCAGAAGACTATTTTTTGTCATAGCTGCTTTATCTTGAACGGTGTTGGAGGTTGGACCTGTTCAGAGTGAAGGACGCGGCATCGCCACGTCGTCCACCCATTTTCGCGGTACTAGAAACCAAGATTGGAATGGCCGGCTCTTTTTGATCCAGTTGCCGGAATTGTTGTCCCAACTGCAGTTCGGACGTTAAAAAAGATTTATGACATCCGAAGGGGCGTGCCGGACTGAGCCGAACTTACGGCGCCGGCAGCCTGGTAGTGTCCCTCGAGCTCTCGGCCGGGGCGCTAAAGCCCAGCGACGGCGGCCTGTCGATTGGTTCGCCAGCCGCAGGGTGGCTCCGTCCGGTCGACGATAAGAAAGCCGGTCGGTCAGCTCTGAACTAGCGAAGCGTTCAGAATGGTTGAAAGGAGTTCCAACGTTTCCCCGTTTTTCCAAACGGAGGAAAGGTTAGATGATTGGGTATGAAAACAAGTCGCGCTACCAATCATCGCAAGATCGTGCGGTGTTGGCTCACACATCCTCTCGCTGTCGCTCGACGATGTGCCGCCGTCGCTGCGCTATGGCGCGCCCTAGCCATGTAGTCAAAGAAAGTCACAAGACCGGCCGCAAGGTAGGCCCGGCGGAGTCGGGTATCGCCCTGTCTCTCTTTGGGCGCGTTCGCCTCCGGTTCGGCGATAAATTACTTACCCCAGCGGTTTACGACGGCGTTGGTAACGGCTTCGCGAACAGCTTCGTGTCGCATGGCCCACTGGAAATGATAAATCGGATTTTCGTACTGTTCGGCGAATTCACGCTTCATTGCTTCTGCGATGCGGGTCGAATCGACTGGCCCTCGCATTCGAGAGACCACGTCCTCGACGATTTCCAAGCAATACAAGATCAGCATCTTTGCTGCGCGCTGAGAAATATCATCGAGCTCTTCCGTACACACCAAAAAGAAGTTTTCCCAAGAAACCTTTGTGACGCCTTTGAGCCACTGCTCCTTCCCCTCATAAAACACTCCTTGTTTTCTGTAATTTTCCAGAAAATCTTCCAAACTGAGTGGTTGACCATTGCTCGAGAATGACCATTTCTGAGTTTCTGTCGAGATTTGGCGAGATTCCTTAGTGGCAGCCATTTTATTGCTTCTCTTATTGACTAATTCGGTTAAAAGATTCTTGTAACACCCTACCCCAGAGAAAGTAAAGTGCGTAAGTATAACAAAGTTTTCGGAACGTTACCACTATCGAATCGGGAGGATCAGCTTGGTTTTGGTGACGATCTAATCGAGGCCTACTATAAGCTGACCAAAAACGAACGCAGCATCGTGATGTCGATCGTCGACCGATTGAAACCCGGAGTGACAGCATTTGAGTTTGACGATTTTGGCCTGCAGTCGGCGGCGCTTAAGCTGCTGACCTATCATCGACTGGTTCTACATAATGGAGATAAGCAGAATTCGGTGCTCTATGCGCGCTGGCTCAGTGCCATCACCATGGTAGAGAAGAAGATGATTCTGCACATCGATCCAGGATTACACCGCCATCTTGAGCGCCTTAAAGACCACCAGAGAGAAGATGCGGAGCGATCGTCGGTGAAGTTGGCCAGCCAGTACTCGATTCGTCTGTACGAATGGGCTTGGAAATGGCGCAACGTGGGACTAAAGCGAATCTCGATACCAAAAATTCGCACAGTTCTCGGCGTGGACGAGGTGCGTGATGCTCAGGGCAATATCGTGAGCGAGAAATGTTTGGTTCATTGGCCTAATCTCAAGCAACGCGCCATCGATCGGGCCTTGCACGAGATCAATGAAAAGACCGACCTCGGGATCCGTCTGGTTGCGGTTGGACAGGCTAAGTATCGGCGGGTGCTCTCGCTCGCCTTTGAGATCAAGGAGAAAAAGAAGCGCACCCGAGGGAACGGGGCGGCATTGACTAAGTAGAGTCAGAAGGTCGTTCCACGGTGCGAACGGCCAGCCGAAGACGTGTTCGAAGGGAAACAAATGGGCGACTCACATAAGAACTCGCCGGAAACCAACGGAAAAGGATTGAACGCCGATGAGATTCTTGCGCTGCGAGAGTTGCGGCTCAATTATCCGTATAACTTTGCTGAGCCGCCCTACCCTCAGATCCATTGGCAGCTATTCGAATTGATCGATCATGCATCCTTCCCATTCGCTAAAACGGATGCCTGTGACAAGTGGAACTGCAGAGAAATCTCGCCAGAAAACTTTTTTCAGGTTCTCGATCGGGATCGATTGGATGAGCCGCGGTTTTTGAGTGCTTTGACGGTTGGCAAGCTGGTTTGCTACTGCCTTTTGGTGGCTGAATCGACCAGTGAATCGTTCCATATAGTGGCGGAGGAAGTTGAGCTTCGAGCCGATACTCTGTTGGAGCGAATTCGGTTGAATGCGGAGTATCTTAGCCTTGGGATCGAAGAACACTCGCCCTGGCACCAGTTCTTTGTTGCTGTCCGACACCCCGTGGTGCGTTGGGCCGTGAACAATGCTTTGATGAACCGTTGGGGCGCGGAACGCTACCCGGTCAGCAGCCCGTCCGCTCTAGCAATTGAGCCGGACGGTAGATAGCGAATTCAGGTGAGAAACAGGCGGTCGTGCCGCCTCCGCTCTTCGAGCTGCGGCGAGCCCGCAGAGACAAGGCCGCGCCAAAGCGAAGCGACGGCGGGGTTGACAGGCTGTTAGAAAATCTCCGATTTTTCCGATAACGGCTCCATTAAAATACGGATGCCGATCTGATCTCCAGCGGGGATCGAGGCGACACGAAAATTGGCGAGCTCCTCAAGCAACTGCCGGCGCGCGGTGAAGGCGCGGCCCAGGGTCAATTCCACATCGGCAAATGTATAGCGAAGAATGATTGACTTCTCGCCGTCGGTATCGATGCATTGGAGGTATGCATACGGGATGCACTTCGTTCGCGGAGGTGACGCTAACTCAAATGTGCAGGCAATGCCGGCATGATTTCCGGCGTGCGTTACATACGGTTGGTTTTCAGGCCGAAGAATAGGTATGGCTCTCGACACGGACATGTAACCGGTTGGCAGTTTCCGAGTACCGCAAGCGGTACCCGACTTACCACGATTGCATTTGTTTCATCAATTATTGCGTACTTTTTTCAAAAATACCAAAATCAGGTTCGAGCCAGGCGAGCGCTTCGCCGACAAGATAGAGCGATCCCGTCACCAGGATCGGGTCGGGGAGAGTTCGTGCCTGATCGATGGCGGTTTTTACATTGGGGTAAACTGTGCTCGGCAAATAACTTGGAGCTTTGAGGTCCGAAGGAGAGGCAGATCGATCGTTTTGTACCGGCACCAGGAAAAAGCCGCTGGCGATTTGGGACAATGCTTCGAGCATCTGTGAGAGGTTCTTGTCCTTCAAACCGCCGAAAATGACGGTCGGTGTCGTGCCGCGGTGACATTCCTTCCACGTTTGTACCAATTGCCAACTTGCCGCCGGGTTATGTGCGCCGTCGAGGATCAGATTGGGCGCCACCTGCTGGAACCTTCCTGGCCAGAAAACGGAGGCCAGGCCGGTCGTAATCGCCTGAGGAGAGATAGCAAGATTAGCCTGGGCGAGCGCGTCGACCGCCACAGCTGCGTTTAACTGCTGACGAGATCCGGCCAACGCGAGGCGAAATGGAGGAGAGGGAAATTCTGCGTATTGGATCTGAGTGTCGTGGCTCTGTGCGACTGATTCAAACACTCGACAAACTTCCGCATATTGGGGAGCCGAGACGACCGGCACCCCTTGCTTGATGATGCCCGCCTTTTCCCGAGCAATCTCGGCGAGAGAATTTCCCAAGATCCTTTGATGGTCCAGATCTATTGACGTCAGGACGGAAACGATTGGCATGACGATGTTAGTAGCGTCGAGCCGTCCACCCAAGCCGGTTTCTAGAACGACGATATCAACCGCGGATTTGAGGAAATAAAGGAAAGCCAAGGCCATCGTGATCTCGAAAAACGATGGATTTAAATCATGTTCTGAGATCAAGGCCTGAATTTGGTTGATGCCACGAATGACCTCCTCGTTTGGGATAGAGCGTCGGTTCACTTGAATTCGCTCGTTGTAGCGGACCAAATGCGGCGAGGTGAAGAGTCCGGTCTTTAGTCCGGCCGCACGACAAATCGATTCGAGCATCGCGCACACCGAACCTTTGCCGTTGGTCCCGGCGACATGAACGAACCTCAACGATTGCTGCGGATTTCCGAGGACATCAGCTAAAGCTTGGATTCCCGCCAGACCGAGTTTGATACCACGGGTCTGGGTGCCGTAGAGCCAGCTCAGCGTGTCGTCCAACGCTTTCTTAGATGGTGACACAAGCTACTTTGTTCTGCCCAGGTAATCGAGCAACTGAGATAATGTGGGACGCAGCTCGGAACGACGGACAATCAGATCGATGAAGCCATGTCCAAGCAGAAACTCGGCCGTTTGAAACCCAGCCGGAAGATCTTGGTGGGTAGTCTCACGGATCACCCGTGGGCCGGCAAATCCCACCATGCATTTCGGTTCGGCAACAATGAGATCTCCGAGGGAGGCAAAGCTGGCCATCACCCCGGCGGTCGTGGGGTGAGTTAACACGGATATATAAGGGAGCTCAGCCTCAGCGTGTCGTGCCAAAGCGCCGCTCGTTTTTGCCATTTGCATGAGGCTCAGCATCCCCTCGTACATGCGCGCACCGCCAGACGCCGCCACAATAATCAAAGGGCGCTTTGTTGCAGTCGCTTTCTCAATAACCCTGGTGATCTTCTCGCCCACGACTGAGCCCATGGTCGCCGCCAGAAAATTAAAATCCATTACCGCAATTGCGATCGGCTTCTTTTCAATCTTGCCGAACCCGGTGACGACGGCATCCTTCATGCCGGTCTTTTCTTGATAACTGCTCAGCCGATCCGAATAGGCCGCGACTCCGGTAAACTTTAGAACATCCTTTGACGTCAGATTAGCATCGAATTCCTCGAGGGAATCGGGATCCAGAAGATTATGAATACGCTCCGCTGCCGATAAGGTGAAATGGTGATCACATTTCGGACAAACCTTCAAATTCTTGGAAAGCTCCAGATTGTGAATCACCTCTCCGCACTCAGGACATTTCTGCCAAAGACCTTCTGGCATTTCACGTTTTTGGGTTCCAGACTTGAGGGAAGGCTTTTGAAAGATTGGCATAACTGGACTGTGCTATCCACGGGCAACCGTGACCGCTCGGACCGATACCGCACCACCCGAACGCAGAACCTTAGCACATTCGTGCAACGTAGTACCGGTGGTCAGGACGTCATCCACTAACAAAATGCGTTTTCCCAGCACAGCGGTACTCTGGCGCAGGTCAAAGGCATTGTGCAAGTTTCGCACCCGGTGGTCTCGATCCAGAATCGTTTGGGTCTGAGTATATCGGTGTCGCCGCAAACATTTTAGCAGCGGCTTAGCCGCCCTCCGCGCCACAATTTCAGCCAAGGCGGAGACCTGATCGTACCCCCTTTCTCGTGTCCGAACGGGATGAAGTGGAACTGGAACAATTGCGTCGAACGGTTCCTCCGTAATCCGGCGATCGGAGAAGGCGGACCAAAGCCAGTCGGCGATGGTGTTTCGCAAATGAAATTGTCCGTTGTATTTGAACCGATGAATTAACTCCCGTACGGCGCCTCGAGCCAGACAAGCAGATACCGCACAGTCGAATGCGAAGGCGTTGTCTTCGCAGTGAGGGCACTGGAACGGCTCGGCAATCAAACCGGAGAACGGACGGGAGCACGTTCGACAAAACGGTGACTGGATCCGCTGGGCGGTCGCCTGACATTTCGCGCATAGCCAGTCTCGGTCCAATCCAATTTGGCAGATTACACAAAAATGAGGATAGACCAGATCAGTGATCGTTCGAGAAAGTGCGTGGAGAAAAAGCACGACGCAAGAATAGTAGCCAAATCAAGAACCAAAGGAAAAGCAACGTTAGGACTGAGCCCAAACCGATGGTCAATTCCGGCCCAAACCAGGGAGGCGCCTGGGTCAGTTGTTTGGTAAGTTTGTTAAAGCTCATTTTTCCAAACGCGGTCCCGGCATGCAGTCCGATGGACAACCAAAGGGAGCGCGTTCGTACGACGGAATCAGCCAGCAGGAGCCCCAGAACAAAAATGGTCATAAAACCGCCGCCGACCAGGAGTGGATCGGCAAAACGCCCAAACAGTTTCCCGATAAGCTCGAATCCTGAATACCATTGAACGACCGAGATCTGGCCGTCTACGGGTCGCAAGAAATGAATGATGGAGAACAGAGCTGAGACTAGCACCACAGCGGGCACCGTGGAGATCGTCTGACGCACCAGTCCGAGGATGGCACCCCGAAACAGAAACTCCTCAATCACAGAGACGATTAACGCAGGGAGGAATACCGCCGCCACCAGGTTCCAAGGCAAATGACCTTTCCAGGTATATATTCCCAAGTGGATCGCAACAAAACCGAGCACGGCCGTAACTGCCACGGACAGGAGAAAACCCGCAATGATGTCTCGCCACCAAAGAGGATTGCGACTGAGTCCCAAGTCGCGGAAACGGCCCAGACCGATCGAGCGAATCACCAGAGGCAGCAGTAGAAATGCAGAAATCAGAATGGAGCGGGCGAAGTAACGCTGAAAATCCGTGTCTTTGAGGAACTGCAGAGCGCTGATTTGAGAGCAGACTTGTCCCAACCAATAAAGTGGAGGCGCGAGCAAGGCGCCGAGCAGCACCACACCCAAAAGATAAGCAATGATCTTTCCTGCGGCGGTCAAGAAGCGAGGAATTAGCGTGGACTGCAAGCCGGCGCAAACTAAAGTTGGTTTTTATGCATAATCGCCACGCTTGGGTGCACAAAACGGAGGAAGGTGTGAAGCGAGAGGTCCGGGTGATCAAACATGGTGGCGAATGGCGGTTTCAGTCGAAACGCGCGGATGAACCGGAGTGGGTTTACTACTGCGAACCACCGGCGGCTGATTTGGAGGAATTCCGTGATGTCTTATTTCGAAAATATCAGCGGAGAAGGGCTGCCTATGAAGATGTCGTTTGGGCTGATCGGCAACTAGCCAAGCTCCGCTCAGGAAACTCAAATGCAGTCTGACTACGAGAACCTCGGACTCCTTGATAAACGGTATCTTTGGCACCCATTTACGCCGATGCAGGAGTGGTTAGCCGAAGAGCATCACCCGTTGATGCTGGTCGCAGGCGATGGCGTCTGGTTAAATGACGCTGAAGGTAACAAGTACCTGGATGGCAACTCCTCAATTTGGACGAACATTCATGGCCATAATCACCCGGCGATAAACTTGGCAATTGTGCAGCAACTCCAGTCGGTAGCGCATACTTCCTTTCTCGGTGCTTCGAATCCGGCTGCGGTCCGATTGGCAGAAAAACTCGTTCGACTGATTGGTGATTCCAGGCTCACCCGGGTTTTCTATTCCGATGACGGCTCAACCGGGATCGAGGTCGCCATCAAGATGACTGGTCAATATTTCAACCAGAATGGAAAGCCGCAGAAAACCGATTTCGCGGCCTTCGAGAACGCCTACCACGGAGACACCCTCGGAGCGTCAAGCCTCGGCGGGATCGCCCAGTTCCATGATCGTTTTGCTCGATATCAGTTTCCAGTCGAACGCCTCACTACGGTCGAAGATCTGGATCGGCTCGAAGGAGAGAAGACCGCCGCCGTCATTATAGAACCACTCGTGCAAGGGGCCGCAGGTATGCGGATCTGGCCCTCGGGCATGCTCAGGCGTCTACGAGATTGGTGCGACCGGCAAGACGTTTTCCTGATTTTTGACGAAGTGATGACCGGTTTTGGGCGAACCGGCAAAATGTTCGCGTTTCAACATGAACAAGTCGTTCCTGATTTCTTGGTTCTGGCAAAGGGTCTTACCGGAGGTTACCTGCCGCTCGCCGCGACCATTACTTCGGAGCGCATTTTTGGCGGATTCTTAGGCGCTGCCGAGCAGATGCGAACGTTCTTTTATGGCCACAGTTACGCTGGAAATGCGCTCGGTTGCGCGGCGGGGCTGGCCAGTTTGGAGTTGTTTGAGTCGGAAGATATCTTAGCCAAGCTTCCGCAGACGATCGAGCACTTGTCTCGTAGGCTTGCGCATCTGGGCCGTAACCGTCGGATCCGTGATATCCGGCAGTGCGGAATGATCGCTGGCATCGAAGTGGGGCAGGCAGACGGGGCTGCGTTCGATCCGCGGGAACGGATCGGAATGCGCGTTTGTGTGGCTGCCCGCAAATATCAGCTTCTGACGCGTCCGATCCTGGATACGATAGTCTTTATGCCGCCGCTCTGCGTGAGCAACGCGGAGATTGACCTGGCACTCGAGGCGATCGAGCAAGCGATAGACGAAGTCTGCGGGGGATAGGCGTGGACGAATGGGCGAAGGGGCGTGTCGGCCAAGGGGTGAAGGGGGACTTCGTCCTGACCTGTCCGCCGCTGATACGCCATTACGCCCCTCTGCCTTCAGCCCTCACCTGTTCGAGTATCGCTTGATTCCGAGGATCGTTTGGTTCGAGTTCGAGCGCTCTCTTTATCGCCGACTCGGCTTCGGTGGTGCGGCCCAGGCGATTGAGAGCAAGGGCCAAGTTGCTCCATGGAGCCCCAGAATTCGGCATGAACTCCACGCTTTTGCGGGCGGCCATTTCGGATTCTTGCCATTTGCCCATTTCCGCCAGACACCACGTCAGTTCCAGCCAGGCTTCACCATTGGTTGGCGCAATCTCCAGGACATCAAAAAATCGATCTGCGGCGTTCTCCCATTGGCGCACCATTCGGTTAGCCAGCCCCGCAACATAAAAACCCAACATCTGATGTGGTCCGGGTGTTTGAGAGAAAGCATATGCTTTTTCTCCGATCCGTTGGATTTGCGCTTCCCGCTCTGCAACAGCCGGTTCATCTCCTCTCTGGCTGGCAAGGTCTGCTTCTTGCTCAAGCTCCCAAAGGTAATTTCCCATCTCTCGCAGCTTTGTGTCGTAGTCCTCTTCGGTGAGCCTGGTGTAGCGGGAAATCGCCATTAGAGAATGTGATAGGTGAATGATGCGCCGCAACCTAGAGCCACTGAATTCGCTGAAAATTGGCCAAATTACCCAAAAAAAAGCCGTTTTTTAACCCTGAGAAGCTTCCTATTCCAAGAAAGAACTTGAACAAAATTGGGTTTTCGGAGCGTTATACGGGTTAGCGGATGAGCGCCAAGATTCTTGCTTTTATTAATTTCAAGGGCGGAGTCGGTAAAACTGCGAGTGTTGTCAATCTCGGGGCCACCTTGGCTAAACTTCACGAAAAGAAGGTTCTGATCGTTGATCTTGATCCCCAGTCGAACTCCAGCCTTTGGCTCATGCGGCCAGACCATTGGCGAGATCACGTGGCGAAAGGGCGGCGTTCGACCTACCAGATTTTCGACGATGCCATCCAGGGAAAATCCCGATTTAATTTTGAAGAATCGCTGGTCAAGGGAGTGGTTACCTGGACCGGCTTCGTCGAGCTACCGCGCTTGCATCTTCTGCCCGCATCGGTCGAACTGCTTCGGATAGAAGACCGGATTCATGAGCTGCGAGCACCCGGCGTTTATCGGCTGGTTGAGCATGCCATAGCGGAACATGTGAAGGCTTACGATTTCATATTTTTTGATTGTCCGCCCAACCTGTACAGCACTACCAAGAACGCGATTTTTTTCGCCGATCACTGCGTAGTCCCGTATGTGCCGGATTACTTGTCGCTCTCTGGTTTCCAAGTACTGGCCGAGTATATCACGGAGATGAGAGAGAGGTACGGTGATTCGATCGGTGGCGGCAAACGTCCGAATATTGGTGCTCTCTTGGTCAGCCATTATCGCCAAACCGGGAACGTCTTCCGCCTCGCCATCAATGAACTAGAGATAGAGTTGGCTTCGTTCCGTGACCAAGGATTTGTGGATGGAGATGCCGCGCTACTGGAGCCGTATGTGCGTCATTGCGTGCGAGTAGCAGAGTCCACGAGTGAGCATCTCCCCGTCGTTTTGTATGCGCCTGGCAGCATTGGAGCTCAGGACTATAGCGATCTAGCTCAGCACTTTCTTAATCACTTCCAAAACCGACGATGAACTATCTCGATCTTTCGACCAGGCTAACGAATTTGGCAGAGAAGCTCAGCAAGCAAGCAACGAAAATCGAAGGCAATGACGCGGCGAAATCTGCCATGAAACTGGTGACCGAACTCGATCGTTTCGAAGCTGTCCTGGATAGCTTTTTGGCCAGCCGGAAATCCGGAGAGTTTTTTCTCGAGACACTGCTTCGTTCGCCTTCGGCGAAGAGACATTTATCGCTCGATCTCCTCAAGAAAGGGCTCCGGGAGATCTGCGGGAAGCGCCTGAAGGCGGAAGAATTTGGGCCGGCAAAATTAGAGTTCGTAGAGACGATTCATGCCCAGGACAAATCCGCCGCCGCCGCTAAATTTTTGAAACATGCGTTTGCCGAAGCCGCTTCCGTTGAATCTGGCGGAAAGGATAAGGCGGCCTTGCAACAGGAGTTTATTCAGCTCGGCCGGTTGAACGAAGAAGAATTTGCCAAAACAATAGCCAAACGGACATTCGGAGAACTGAGACGATTGGCCGGTAGCAATGCAGTGCGTTTTACGGATAAGACGACTAAACCGCGTTTGATCCAAGTGATCCGTCGTTTCTCCGTCCGCGCGGCAATCAATGCTACCCCGATCCACCTCAGTCGATAACGCCAAAGCAGCCTGTCGGATTGGCAGGCTGGGTTAAAAGGCGGCCTGATTATCTCATATGAAAAATCCTTGGCCCTCTCGACAGGCCGCCTTCGCAAGCCGCGGCGCGCCTGAGCTTTTAGAACGCGTGTGTCTTGGAGCGCGGTCGCGACGAAGCCTTGTGCGTAGTCGGGCTGCTCAAGCTCCGCTTCGCGGAGAAGGATTGGTTCTTTTGTTCCGTTCGCGAAGCGAAATTTGAGGAGGCCGTCTCCATGGCCAGCTTGCCTCTCATGCAAACTCACTATTTACAGTCACGCCCAACTTCAAATCCGACGGACTCCTGGTGATGTACGGCGACCTCGACAAAGTCCTCTTTGAGGAGGAAGAGATTGCGGCCCGGCTCGATGGTTTAGCCTCTGAGATCACGGCTGATTATCAGGGATTGGATCTCACGGTAATCGCAATCCTCAATGGGAGCCTTATTTTCATGGCCGATTTGCTGCGCCGTATCCCGCTTCCGCTCCAGCTCGATTGTCTGCGAGTCCGTAGTTACTACAGCGGCATGGTCTCGACCGGCCAAGTAACATTTGATCCGCAGACATTGCCGGATCTAAGGGATCGCCACGTTTTGCTTTTGGACGATATCTTGGACAGTGGCCACACGCTTGCAGCAATCATTGACACCATGCGGACTCAGGTAAAACCGCTCAGTGTCCACAGTTGTGTGCTTCTTCGAAAAATGAAACAGCGCGCCCGACCGGTCGAAGCCGATTATGTCGGGTTCGATATCCAAGACGAATTTGTTGTCGGCTACGGATTGGACTATAACGAAAAGTATCGGAATTTGGCGGTAATCGGCGTACTGCGACAGGAGTGATGTTAGTTCAAATTCAATATTTTTCCCGGTTGCGCGATTTACATGGACCCGAGAAAGCGGAAATCGGCGACGAGGCGTCGATCGGAGACCTGCTCAATCGACTGTACGCCTCCGTTCCCGGCTTGAAAGCGTGGGACAAATATCTCTTGGTCGCGGTCGGTACGGAATATGTCTCGCGGGAGCATCTTCTGACGGCGGACGACGTGGTATCCCTTATGCCACCGGTTCAGGGCGGCTGAAGTCGAATGACCGATAGCCCATAGCCGATAGCAAAGAAGCGGTAGCGGCGACTGTCTGATCAGGGCCGGAGGATTCACCTGACCTAAGGAGCCCGCGGAAGCTGCTCGGGGGCCAACGACCAAAAACCGCAGTCGCCATCGTGGACGTTCGCGACCAAACGGTGAACTGGACAGGAGATCGGAGCCAGGAGATAGATTTGGCTATAGGCTACCAGCCATCGCTATTTCTTTACGGCCATGAGGATTGTCGTTCTGGGAGCAGGAATCGTTGGCGCGAGCGCGGCTTATCATTTAACCCGACTCGGCGCTGAGGTCTACCTGATCGACCGAGACGCCCCCGGGCGAGCAACTTTCGCTGGAGCCGGAATCATCTGCCCTTGGCTGCACGATTGATCTAGTTTGCTGAGAAGTCTTCAGCGCATCTGGCTCCCACTCCATTGTTGGAGCTTTTCGGCGACGGCGTTCGCTACTAGCAATCGGGCTTCACCACGGTCCATGCCTCGGAGAAGTAGAACGTCGTAATTCGTGCAGCGATGGCGAATCGCCGCCGTGACCGCTAACCGAATGGCCCCCTGATCAAACTCCTTGGCTGCGGCCGAGCGGCCAACGCGTCCGCTGTACTTGCGACAAGCGTGTTCTGCAATCTGAGAGGCTTCCTGGGACGGACATTGCGGGAAATGCTGTCGAATCGCTTTTGCGAAATCACTCACGAACCTCTGATCGACTTCGGCTTCTCGCAATGCTCGCCGCTCCGCCTTCCGCTGACGCTGGTCCGCGTCGGCCAAACATTCTTTCTCAGCCCGCTCGATAGCTTCCGTCTCCACCAGGATGCCCTGGCGTTCGTATCGCTGTCGAGTGCGACTCCATTGGAGAACGACCGCCTTGAGTTTGGAATACTTTGACGCGCGCCTTGTCACCGCTGCGTCTCCACTTGGCAAGAACTCGAGATGATCCAGATCAGCGCACACCAGACAAAGGGCGCCGCGCTGCCGATCGAGGGTGGTCATGCTGCCGGAGTACAATTCCTGAGCGCATTCCGTACATTTGGTGTCTCTGCGAACAAAGAAGGCGAGAAGCTCGCCCTTATTCGGTGCCGGCGTATCGCGTTCCACAGGCGACAATTTGATCTCAATCCTATGAGGATACAGCCCTTTTGGCTCTGTCGGGTAGCTCGAAACGCACGCTGATTTTCGCTCGCTTGTCCAGAATGTCCAAACTAGCCTAGCGAACCGAATTTGCTGGTTTGATCCGGTCCGCCGACGACAAAAATCAGATGGTTGCCGAGACCATGCAGAAGCTCGAAACTGATCGACTGGATTGAATCAATCCGGAGTCGTCTCCGCTGGTGGAAGCCACTCAGGAGCCTAATCCCGAAAATTCTTAAACGACAGAGCGACCCCAAAATCCTTCTCGCGGAGTAACTGGATCACCGCTTGCAAGTCGTCCCGTTTTTTTCCCGTAACTCTGATTTGCTGGTCCTGCAACTGGCTCTGAACCTTTAAGTCGAGCCCTTTGATTGCCTTGATGATCTCCTTAGCCTTATCGCCTTCGAGTCCTTGCTTGATCAAAATTTCTTGCCGAGCATGACCAAGCGGCGAAATTGCGGGATCCTTACGTTCAACGTTTCGTAAATCGACGTTCCGCTTAGCAAGTTTGCCGATCAGGATTTCGTGCAACGATTTTAGGCGACTCGCATCTTCGGCTTTGAGTTCAATCACATCCGGCGCCGAAAGTTCAATGGTGGCTTGACTCTGCTTGAAATCGAAGCGCGTGCTGAGCTCTTTTCTTGCCTGATTCAGAGCGTTATCGATCTCTTGCTGATCCACCTCCGAGACGATATCGAATGAAGGCATATTCTTCTCCTTAGGTGCAAATTAGCAGGCTATCCCGTGCAAAGGTAGCGTGAATGGTAGGACTAACACGAAAAAACATCTAGCTCTCGCGACCGGCCGCTCGAACTCCGCCCCACGGAGAAGGAATGACTTTATTTTCCCTCGCGCAACGAACTTAGAGCAGCCCGTCTGCACGGTCCGCTGGTGTATCACTCAGACTCACTATCAACCATGCCGCTCAATTTCAAGTCCCGCGGGCTGCTACGGCGTTTGCAATAGTTGTTCTTGCACGAACGCACCAATCTGAATTGGGTGTGGCCGCACCGAAGAAGCCGGCTGGACCACCAGGTCCTGCAAGTCCAGCACCCGATGGATTTGGCCATTTTGCCAAATCCAAGCGTTTTTGCGGTACGGACCGACCTGTTTCGGATCGCTCCAAAAGTGGATAGACAAAAGCTGCTGAGAGATGGCAGCCGCCAGGTGCATTGGTCCGCTGTCGACGCTGATTACGAAGCTAGCCCGTCGCAAAAGCCAGATCAGTTGAAGTAGATCAGTCTGGTTCACCAGGGAAGCCGCATTCAACGCAAATCGAAAGTCCATTTCGGTCTTTCCCACCACGATCACCGCCAGGGGAGCAAGCGCACGAGTCAGTTCATAGATCTCCGATGCTGAAAGCGATTTATTAGAGCCGCGTGCAAACGGGTGCAACACCACGAACCGATCCGGTAGTTCAAAGTCGGGGATCGGCCGACCCGGGGGTAATCCGAAATGCGGTTTGTCCGGAAGGGAAGCGCCAGCCAGAGCGGCCAGCGCCAGATACCGTTCTACGGAATGTTGTTCCGGATTGACCTGAGCGGTCTGCTGGTAAAAAAAACGAGCACCTTCTCTGGCATCAGATAGTCCCAATAGCATTTTGCCCCGGGTGCTTCGAGCAATCCAGGCGCTGCGCAGGAGCCCCTGGAAGTCCAGGACGAGGTCCGGCTCGAACCTTCCCAATTGCCGGCACCAGCTCAAGAATTTGGGCGCTCCCCCAAGTCCGCGAAAACTTTGGCGCGGAAACGGAATCACCTCCGTAAGGTCAGGATTGCCCAACAAGAGGGGGCTCCATTCGCTATTTACTATCCAATAGAATTGGCGGTCGGGAAGGCTTTGTCGCAGCGCGTGGAGCGACGGAAGGGTATGGACGATATCGCCAAGCGAGCTTGGTTTGACCAAAAAAACTGCCCTCATCGGCCATGGAACAGGCGCTCAGCTAATTTCGAGGGGAGGCCGGCATTCACGATCTTCGCTTTGGTTGAGGCAATATCGTAACGTACCCGCCGTAATCGCACTCTATTTTTGTCGTAGTCAAAGATGGCGTAAGCCGCTCGCCAATCTCCGTCTCGCGGCTGTCCGACGCTGCCGACATTAATAAAATATTTTCTTTGTGGCTCGATGACCACCTGTTCCAAAGGAAGGCCAACGACGGACCCGTCGCGAATGTAGAGGCGCGGTGCATGGGTATGGCCAAAGAAGCACACCTGCGCCTTCTGCTTTGAAAAACTCGCGGCGGCATCGAGTTGATTGAGCACGTAGCCCCATTCGCCTGGTCCATCGAGAGTGGCGTGCACAATGGTGAAAGACTCCACCTCATTGACCAACGGCAAATCGCGCAAAAACGTTTTGTCCTCTTCGCTAAGTCGGTCTCGCGTCCAGCGGATTGCCGACTCGGCTAAGGGATTGAAGTTGTCCAACGAATTCAGCGTGGATGCGTAGTCGTCATGATTGCCCTTCACGATTGGGCACTTCAGTTCTCGCACTTTGTCCAGGCAGGCTTTTGGGTCGGCGTTGTAACCTACAATATCACCGAGACAAATGTTTCGATCGCAACCCTCCTTTTCTGCATCCGCGAGCACGGCCTCAAATGCCTCGAGGTTAGCGTGAATATCACCGAAGATCGCAAACCGCATTTCCCACTGAATATGAGACCGAATTTTCAGGCCGTCTAGAAATTTGCGAATTTATGGATACGTCGCCACCCTCCGAGACGTCATGCTCAACGGCCACGAACGGTGGCCACACGGCCGTAAATTCGCAAATTTCTATCTCCGGATGGCGAATCCGCGAAGCGATTCAGTCGGATCGATGTTTTGGACTGAGTGACGGTGAATATGGGACCGAAGGTAGCTTTGAAAGATTGCTTCGAGAAACTGTTCGACTTCTTCCGGGGTTCCTTGGACCTCGAGCTGGACCTTGCCGTCCGGTAAGTTTGCTACCCACCCGGCGACATCAAATCCCTGAGCGATCTCCTTAACCGAGAAGCGAAAACCAACTCCTTGGACGCGACCCTCGAAGAACACGCGTTTCGCGCTAAGTGGTTTCATCCCTGACGGAATAGCCAAATGCCGATCGCCGATAGCCAAAGTTTGCTATCGGCTATTTGCTATTGGCCATGACGCTCAGCGCCCCCACTCCAGCGCTCCCTTCTTGATGGCATAGACAAATCCGACCATCAAGATGGCGACGAAGCCAACCATGCTCCCCAAGATTGGAAGAGCTCCATACTTCACAATGAAATCCCGGTAGACGACCGCCCACGGATACATGAAAACGATCTCGATATCGAAGAGGATAAAGAGCATCGCCACGAGATAGAATTTGACGCTAAATCGCGGTTGCGCTTCTCCCTTCGCGACCATTCCACATTCGTAGGCGGTATCTTTGACCGGATTTCGCTTACCGACCCGGCCAACGATCACACTCATCAACAGGGCCACTCCAGCGAAGCCGATCGCAACGATGACCTGGAGCAGCACCGGTAGATAGTCTTGCGTCATAGAAACGCATTAAGGTTTCGATGCAATAGCCGCGGCTTGTGCCGCGTTCGCGGCCGCCATAGCCGCCAGCGCTCCTGAATCTCCCTTATAGATCTTGCCGTTCTTTTTGACGACACCACGGGCCACCAGATTCTGCAGTTTCTCATACGCTCGCAGCCGAAGCATTTCCTCGCCCCCGCTTGCAGCGTTTCTCTGACGCAAGTTTTCGTGAACAATTGCAAAGAGCTGCTTGAACTCGAAAGACTTCTTCTGAGAAAGTACTGTAACTAGTTCTTCGGTGACGAGGTCTGGCAGACGACGCGAAAAGGCGTTTTTCTTCTGAATAGCCATAGGGACGGCTAGTATAGCATAAAACAGTCCGAAAACGAGGGGGTTTCGGCCGATTTTTAGCAAATTACCCCTAAAAAAACGGTTATTTTCGGCTGGATCCTGCGATTTGGACGCTTTTTCTGCGGCGCCGCTATCCCCCGCAGATGTTTCTCCTACCAGCAGAATTTTCGTCGGGCGAGGGTCCCTGATCAAGCGCATACCCTATTCGCAGCCATTAAATGTGTGTTCGTGGTTCGCTAGGGACCATCGATCCACTACTCGGCCGAAGTTTCGTCCCACCAAATTCCGGGGCTGATACGCTCTCCCAGCGTTGGAATGCGCGAGAATCGGTTGCTCCAAAAGCGGTTGGTTAGCGCAAGCGGAGACGGGTTTTACCGGCTGCGGAACGAATGCGGCGAAAAGAGGCAAGCAAAAACGCGCGAAATTACTCGAATTTAATTGACCTGCATGGCGCCGAGTGGGTAGAAGTGGGGCATTGTGGTTTGAAATGGTTTTCTTGACCATGATTTTCCCATGGAAACACCTCAACAAGGTTTGCCAATTTTTGCCGGCGAGTTCCGGCACGCGATGGACGCGAAAAATCGCGTTACCATCCCGGCACGCTGGCGCCGCGGTGAGGTGGACGAGTTCTTTGCCATACCTGACCTGGAAAACGGATTTTTGATGATGATGCCTCCTGAGGTCATGCAGGAGGTGGCGGTGCGCGTTGAAGGCGACTCCAGGCTGAATGCGCAGGAAAAGCGGGGTTTTATTCGCCAATTTTATTCCCGCGCTCAGCATCTGACGACAGATAAGCAAGGTCGTCTTGTCCTACCAGACGAGCATTGTCGCCAACTCAAACTCAGGCAGGAGGTGGTCCTCGTCGGAGGACATTCACGTTTTGAGGTGTGGAATCCAGATACTTGGAAAAAGACGTTGGACGAAGAGACGCCGACGTTCCAACACGTGCTTGGGATGCTGGGGGTGTAGCAGATCCAAACTAAACAACTAACAAATTCTTTAACCAGGAGAGCAAGAGAGGAAGTGATGATCGCCTTGCCGAACGACGCGGAAACAGACAACGAAACCAGAGGGTATCACCTACCGGTGCTATTAAGGGAGGTCTCGGACTATTTACGCCCGGGGCCCGGGGAGATTTTCTTGGATTGTACGATCGGCGGTGGTGGTCACGCGCGAGCCTTTCTGGAAGCGGGAGCAGAAGTCATTGGAGTAGATCAGGATCCGGATGCGATTGCGGAGAGTATGGCGTCGCTGGCGGACTTCGCATCCCGGCTGACGCTGATTCGATGCAATTTCGTGGATATTACTCGCTCTCTCCAAGAGATGGGCGTGTCCGGTTTCGATGGAGTTCTGATCGATCTTGGGATTTCGTCTCACCAACTCGACACGCCGCAACGCGGGTTCAGTTTTCAACATTCTGGCCCACTGGATATGAGAATGGGCCCGAACATACCGCGGAGAGCGTCCGATCTGGTAAATTACGCACCGGAAGCCGAGTTGGTCCGAATTTTTCGAGACTACGGGGAAGAACCTGCGGCTCGGAGAGTTGCAGCGGAGATCGTGCGAACCCGAGTTTCTCGTCCTTTCTCCACTACGGTGGAACTCGCGCGCGCCATCGAATCGGTTTTACCAAGGAGAGGGCCGCGACATCCGGCAACCCGCGTTTTTCAAGCCCTCCGGATCGCAGTGAACGATGAGCTTGGAACGATCGAGCGTGCGCTGCCTTTACTAGCCGACTACGTCAAGCCGGGTGGCCGGTTTGCGGTGATCACTTTTCAATCTTTGGAAGATCGATTGGTGAAACAGTTTTTTCGAAAAGTAACCCAGGAGTGGGTAGACCGCCCGGAGTGGCCCGAACCGCGACGCAATCCGAGTTTTGGATTTAGACCACTCACCTCACGCCCGGTTGAACCGAGCGAAGTTGAACTTGCCGCCAATCCGCGATCCAGAAGCGCCAAACTAAGAGTAATCGAACGGAACCTGCTATGAACCGCGTCCAGAAAAAGACTACTTATTCGATCCGGGCCTCATCTATCTGTAAGGTGATTGTCGCGATGACATTTGCTGCGGTTGCTGGTCTCTCTTATGTCTATCTGAAGAATCAGTTAACCGAATTTGGTCACGAGCAGATCGTGTTGGAAAAAGAGCTCGCCGATCTTCAGCGTGACAATCAAATCATCGAATCGACTTTGGGCTCTCTGAGTTCTCGGCGTGAACTCATGAAGAGCTTGGCGAAAGATTCTCGGGGATTGATCCCGATTACTACCGATCAGGTTGTTCGCCTTAACCAAGGACACGGCCCGGTTGGAAATGAATTGAGAATTGTTTCCAACCGTGCCGGCAACCAATGAGATGGGATGCACAAACACGAGCCGTCACTGTGTGCTTTGGGTTGGTTGCGATTTTCAGCGCCTACTCTTATCGACTGATTTATCTCCAGGTCATCAAGCATGACGATTACACGGCACTGGCGACCGAAAAACATGTCCACAAACAAATTATCCATGCCCGCAGAGGCATCATCCGGGATTGTCATCGGGAGCCGCTCGCTGACAACCTACCGGTCCGACTCGCGATTGCCGATGGCTCGCATATCCGGGACCCGGTTGCTTTGGCACAGGCAATCGCAGCTGAGTTGGAAATGGATCCGGGTGACCTTGCGGATAAGCTGACCGCGGCGAAGCAGAACAAAAAAGAGTACGTCGTCCTCAAGAAGAAGGAGGTTTCGGAAGAGACCGCCGATCGCGTCCGGAAGATCATTGGCGACAGCAAAGGCAAGCTGCGCGGTATCTACTTCGACCCCGATTTCGTGAGAGTATATCCAAACGGACCACTCTTGGCTCAGGTGATCGGGTTCCTCGATCACGAGCATAAAGGGAAGCTCGGGATCGAAATGGCGATGCAAGAGTTTCTCCAGGGAACCGACGGGTACCGCTACAGCGAGCAAGACCGCACCGGGCGCGAGCTTGTCCAGTACCGCGGTCACGAAAAAGCGGCCAAGAATGGGTGTGATGTTGTTCTGACCGTTGACTTGGGTTTGCAAACAATCGTTGAGCAAGAACTAGATGCGGCCTGGGCGGAGTATCAGCCAAAAATGGCGACCGCCATCATGGTTCGGCCCCAGACCGGCGAAATTCTGGCGATTGCGAGCCGGCCGACATTCGATTGTAACAACATCGGGGAGGCGACCGACGATGCGCAGAAGAATCGCCCGATCGTTGACATGATCGAGCCCGGCTCAACTTTCAAAATCGTCGCGACATCCGCTGCATTGGAGGAAAAGTTGGTAACCCCTGACACAACGATTTTCTGCGAGAACGGACACTTTCAATATGCGGGACGAGTGCTCCGAGACGCCCATCCGATGGGAGTTCTGACCGTTCACCAGATTCTCTCTAAGTCGAGTAACATCGGCGCGGCCAAACTGGCGCTGCAACTTGGTGAGAGCCGGTTTTATCAATACATCCGGCTCTATGGTTTTGGAGAGCGCACCGGGATTTGTCTGCCGGGGGAGATCCCGGGTCTAGTGAACCCTCCTTATCGCTGGAGCAAGCTTGACATCACCCGCATTCCGATGGGCCAGTCCGTCGCAGTTACTCCGCTGCAAATGGTGATTGCGATGTCGGTGGTCGCGAATGGTGGTAACCTGCTGAAGCCGATGATCGTTTCGCAGATTGTCGATTCTGATGGCCGCACTGTCGCCAATTATTCACCGGAGATCGCTCGCCGGGTGATTTCAACGAACACTGCGCAGAAAGTCGTGGCAGCATTAAAAGACGTTGTCAGCAAGGAAGGTACCGCTCAGGGTGCCGCGGTTCCGGGGTTTGCGGTGGCGGGAAAGACTGGCACTGCGCAGAAGATCGATCCAAAAGGGGGGTACATGGAAGGCAGATATGTGGTTTCATTCGTCGGTTTCATGCCGGCGGATGATCCTAAGTTCACACTTCTGGTTCTGCTGGATGATCCCGTTATGAAACAAGGCAAAGCGTTTGGGGGAACCGTAGCCGGTCCGATCTTTGCCAAGATCGCCAAAAAGGTGGCAGACTATCTCGATCTGCAGCCAACCGAGCCGACCCCTCCGCCAGATTCCGGCGCCGAAAGCAAGAAAGTTGTTTCCACGCTCCAAAGTCATGATTAATCGAAAGAGTATGGAATTGGAACAACTCGTTCGTGAGCTCACAGACCCGATTGTGACTGGCTCACTGGATCGGCGAATCACCTCGTTGGGTTACGACTCCCGAGACGCGGGTCCGGACAGTCTATTCGTGGCCATCCGCGGCCACGTCGTGGACGGCCACAGCTTCATTGAGCAAGCGATCGACCGCGGAGCCGTCGCGATCGTGTCCGAAGAACCTGGTTTGACCCAGCGCGTCACGCATATCCAGGTACCGGATTCACGAGACGCATTAGCTCGGTTGGCCGCTGCGTTTTATTCCAACCCCTCTAGGCAACTACGCATGATCGGGATTACCGGCACCAACGGAAAAACGACGACCACTTATCTAATCAAGCATCTGCTGGAACGGCCAGGACAACGCACCGGCTTGATCGGGACGGTTTCCTATGAGATCGGAGAGCGAGTCTTACCAGCTTCTCGGACCACCCCGGAGTCACTTGATCTGCAATCCATTCTTGCTCAGTGCGTCGATGCTCGTTGTGCCAACGTCGTCATGGAAGTCTCTTCGCATGCGTTGCAACTCGACCGGGTTGACGGAATCAGCTTCCGAGTAGCGGTTTTTACCAATCTTACGCAAGATCACCTCGATTTTCATCGTGGGATGAAGGAGTACTTTGAAGCTAAAGCGAAGTTATTTGCCGGTCTGCGCGACAGTGACGCAAAGAGCCGAACCGCGATCATCAATGTTGATGACGCGTATGGGCAACAATTGATCGCTCGATTTGGTCGGGATGTGCCGATTATTACCTTTGGAATGGGCGCTCGAGCCGATTTTCGAGCAAGCAATTTCAAGATCGAGCCGACCGGTACTTCCTATCAGCTCGACATAAAAGGAAAGAGTTTTCTAGTAAGGCTGCCGTTAATCGGGAGGTTTAACATTTATAATTCACTGGCCGCGTTGGCCGTGATCCAAGCACTTGGGCTGGACGTTCGTGCTGCCGTCCTTGCGCTGGCCCGAGCTCCTCAAGTTCCGGGTCGCTTGGAGGCAGTACCGGCTAGACGACAATTTCAGGTCTTTGTGGATTACGCTCACACCGATGACGCGCTGCTCAATGTGATAAAGACCTGCCGTGATCTGAGCCCGAATCGATTGATTCTGGTGTTCGGCTGCGGAGGGAATCGAGACAAAAGTAAACGCCCGCTGATGGGTGCCGCTGCTGATCAAAACGCGGATTATTCGATCATCACTTCTGACAATCCCCGAAAAGAGGATCCGGCTCAGATCATACGAGATATCGAGGCCGGCTTCAGAAGTAAGCGATTCGAGACGGTACTTGACCGGCGCGAGGCAATTACCCGCGCAATTCAGCTCGCGCAGCCGAGGGACATCGTTCTGATCGCTGGCAAAGGACACGAAAAATATCAGGAGTTCGCCGACCGCACTATTCCTTTCGATGATATTGAGATAGCGACACGGGCGCTGGAAGAAAACCCGGTGGAGATGAAGAGTCATGGAACCTAAATCGCTTCGCCAGATTGCGGTTGCGACCGGAGGCGTGGTCTGGGGTCCCGAGGAGACGATCGTCACCTGCGTCGGAACCGATACTCGAAACTCGACGCCGCAAGAGCTCTTCGTTGCTTTGCGCGGTGAGCGATTCGACGGGCACCAGTTCATCGCAGCGGCCCGGGAGCGGGGGGCCGCTGCCGCCTTGGTAGAAACTGTCACTTCCGAGTGGCGCAGCTTCCCTCAGATTCAAGTAACCGACAGCTTACAAGCGCTGCAACGGTTGGCCCGGGCTTATCGCGCTGAGTTATCGCTTCGAGTAGTCGGCATCACCGGCAGCAATGGAAAGACCAGCACCAAGGAAATGGTCGCTGCGGTGCTGAGCGAAAAGTATGCGGTGACAAAAACGGAGGGCAATCTCAACAATCATATTGGAGTGCCGTTGTCCATTTTAAAGGCCGACCGGAATCATCAGGTGGCGATCTGGGAATTTGGGATGAATCACATTGGCGAGTTGGCGCCCCTGGTTGAAATGGCGAAGCCCAGCTACGGGATAATTACGAACATCGGTGTTGCCCATATTCAGTTCCTCGGATCTCGCGAAGTGATCGCTCGAGAGAAAGCAGTACTGGCCGAAAATATTCCGTCGACCGGTGTGGTGGTGCTCAACGCGGATGATGAATTTTCCGATTGGATATCGGCGCGTTGCAGTGCTCCAACTATTAAGACTGGTATCGATCAAGGTACGATCCAAGCCCGCCAAATTGCTCATCACGTTGATGGTGAGGAATTCGTACTCGCGGATGAGAGCGATGAAGTTGCCGTTTTTCTTCCGGTACCTGGCGAACACATGATAAAGAACGCGGTGCAGGCAGTCGCAATCGGGCGCGCTCTCGGTTTGTCACTGGCCCAATGCGCGACTGGGCTGGCGAAGACATCGTTGCCTGGAGGTAGATTTCGGATTGAGAAATTGGGCCAAGTTTTGGTCATCAATGACGCCTATAACGCTAACCCTGACTCTGTCATCGCTGCCCTCCGGACCGTCGCCAAGTTGCCGGTCAAAGGGAGAAGAATTGCCGCGTTGGGGTACATGGGGGAGCTGGGTGAGCAGAGTCTCTCCAGCCACGAACGCGTTGGATCGGCGGCCGCGGAAAACGGATTCGATTTTCTCATTGCCGTTGGCGAGCGAGCCAAGCCGATCGCGTCCGCTTCATTCAAAGCCGGTCTTGATCAGACTAGAACGGTAGCGACCCAGACAGAGGCGGCGGACGCACTCGCGGAATTTCTCGAGCCAGGGGACCTGCTTTTGGTGAAAGGGAGCCGAAGCGCCGCAATGGATCGAATCATCGAGCAACTTGAAGCTACCCCGAAGCAGGTTAAGTGGAGGTCGCAATGATGTACTACCTGTACTACCTGAGTCTGCCCCCGCACGTTATCAATACGGGATTCAACGTATTCCAATATATCTCGTTTCGGGCGGTGTGCGCGGCGATGACGGCATTCCTGCTGTGCCTGGTCTTCGGAAGCCAAGTGATTCGAAAATTGAGTTCTTTGAAGTTCGGACAGCCGATACGGACAGCGGAAGAAGTTCATCGTCTCAATGAATTGCATGGAGCGAAAAAGGGAACACCGACGATGGGCGGAGTGCTTCTCATGGGCTCGGTCGCGGTCTCGACAATGATTTGGGCCCGCTTGGACAACAGTTTCATTTGGCTCTGCCTGTTTACAATCGTGTCGACCGCCGCGCTCGGATTTGTCGATGACTATCTCAAGGTCACGAAGAAGAAATCGGACGGCGTGCCCGGCCGGGTAAAACTGTCGTGCCAGTTCTTGCTCGCACTGATCGTCACCGTCTTTTTTCTGTCGAATCCATCACTCGAGATCCAAGCCAAAGAGCTTTTTATCCCGTTCTTCAAGGAACCGATCATAAATAACCTGGGATGGTTTACTCTCATCTTCTTCGCGTTCGTTATTGTCGGTTGTTCTAATGCAGTCAACCTGACCGATGGTCTCGACGGCCTAGCCGCCGGCTGCACGGTTACTGCGGCTTCCACCTATGCGATTTTAGCCTATGCCGCGGGCAACGTTGCCGTTGCTACCTATCTTGATCTTCCTTACTATCGCCAGAGCTCTGAGTTGACCGTCATGTGTACGGCACTGGCCGGAGCCGGGCTTGGATTTCTTTGGTTCAATTGTCACCCAGCGCGAGTCTTCATGGGGGACACCGGATCGCTTTCCATTGGCAGTACGCTGGGAGTGGTTTCTATCTGTTGCAAGCAAGAGCTTCTCCTGGCCGTGGTCGGCGGCGTGTTCGTTATCGAGGCCGTTTCCGTGATCTTGCAGGTCCTTAGCTTTAAAACCCGAGGGAAGAGAGTGCTGCTGATGGCGCCACTCCATCACCATTTCGAGTTGAAAGGTTGGAAGGAGAACACCGTCATTGTCCGGTTTTGGATCATGTCGCTGATGTTCGCGCTGCTTGGGTTAGCCACGTTGAAGTTGCGATGAATTTCGAGCACAACACCGCGATCGTTTTGGGATTGGGATCGAGTGGAGAAGCAGCGGCCAATCTGCTCCGGCAGGAAGGTTTGGACGTGACGGTGTTGGATAGTGTGGAGTCAGATGCATTGATCGAAAAGGCGCGACGACTAAACCAAACCGGTGTCCAAACGATTCTGGGAGAAGCAGCGGAGCGAGCGGATCTTCGCTCCGAGCTGGTCGTTCTCAGCCCGGGGATTGATCCGCAGGTGGAGTTGGTTCAGAATTTCAGGCGGCGAGGAGCGACATTTACCGGAGAACTGGAGCTAGCCTATCGCTTTTGCCACAAGCCTATCGTGGCGATTACCGGAACGAATGGCAAAACCACGACCACTCAGCTCATCGAAATGATGTTAAATGATGGTGGGGTCCGAACGATGGCCTGCGGTAACATTGGAATGCCATTTTCAGAAGCAATTTCGCTTCAGGCCAACATCGATGTTTTCACGGTCGAAGTGAGTTCATTCCAGCTGGAAACCATTTCGCGATTTCATCCGAAAGTAGCGGTATGGCTAAACTTCACGCCGGATCATCTGGACCGTTACCCGAGCCTGCAGGAATACCATCGGGCGAAGCTCCGAATTTTCGAACAGCAGGGAAAAGGCGATTTCGCAGTCGTCAATGCCCAAGATTCGTTGCCATCGTTAAAGGCTCAGCGGATATCGTTCAGCGCCTACAATGAGGCCGCCGACTTGGTCTGCCGCGAGAACGTGATTCATTTCCGAGGTGACCCGATTCTTCATTTAGGAGAGACTCGGCTCGCTGGGCTCCATAACACCGAGAATCTAATGGCAGCACTAGGGGTAGCGCATGCACTCGGTATTGAGTGGGATGCTGCGATCCCTGGGCTGCGTCGATATCGATTACTACCTCACCGGTGCGAAAACGTTGGGGAAGTCGATGGTGTTACCTTTATTAACGATTCCAAGGCTACTAACCTGGACGCGTTAGTTAAAGCGCTGGAATCAGCGCCGCGACCAGTTGTTCTCATTGCTGGTGGCAAAGATAAAGGATTCGAATTCGATTCAATCGTGGCACTGGTCGAGCGCCAGGTGAAACATGCAGTGTTGCTAGGGGAGATGGCAGAGCGAATCGCCAAGACTTGGTCAACCCATCTGCCCTGTCACGTCGTACCCACACTTTCTGAGGCCGTGTCGACGGCAAGGCGACACGCTCAGCCGGGAGATACCATCCTTTTTTCCCCGGGTACCTCTTCTTTCGACATGTTCAAGAATTACGCTGATCGCGGAAACCAATTCCGACAACTGGTGGAGGAACTAACAAGGTGAAAATGGTAAAACGAACACTTCGGAAAACGCCAAGGAAGCAATTGCGAGCGGCTGCGCCCCGCGCCGCGGGCAGGTACAGCGAGGACGAGTACCTGATCGAAGAACCAAATGTAAAATTGTCCCGGGCGTTTGTAGTCGTGCTTCTCTTACACGTGGTGGCGGTTGGCGGCATTTTTGCTTTCAGTGCGCTCAAAGATCGTCAACAGGCGAATGGTTTACCGAAAGCCGATGGAACTAAACAGAATCCTAATCCGAGCGGGTCAACGATCGCAAGTAAGCCGACCAGCAAAGAGCCGGCCGCTCCCCCGGGTGGAACGTATAAGGTTCGCACGGGCGATACTCTCGCAGGAATCGCGGCGCAGTTTGGATTGACTGGCCACGATTTGGAACAAGCGAATGGCCTGCGAGCCGGCGCGCCGCTCGCCTTAGGTCGAGAATTGATCATTCCGGAGAAATCAACGACCAGATCGGTTTCGTCTGAAGTGCAAAAGCTATTGGAATCAAAAGAGAGCAAAAACGTATCGAGCCAGACTTCCAGCGCTGGAACTTCGGAATTGGAGAAGTATTACGTCATCCAGCGCGGCGACACCCCTGCTTCCATTGCGAAGAAGCTCAAGGTGAACTCGGTCGACCTACTCAAGGTGAACAACATCGAAGACCCAAAAAAACTACAAATCGGACAACGACTGCAGATCCCATCTAAGCTCGAATAAAATAATATCATACTTCCCAGGGTTGGGGCAGACCACATCCCGACTGTGTCCGGCGGCTGCCGGAAGGCGGCCAAGCTTAATTAGGGGGGCGCCAAACCAGAGCGACGGCGCACGAGGATCCGCCGCCGTTCAGACCGAAAATTTCATCCTTAGGCCCAACTACCATGCATAAACAGAGCGCTTATATTTTGTTTCTGGCGGTCGCGGTTCTGGTTTCGATCGGCATTGTGATGTTATTCAGTACCGGTGCATTTGCTCCGGACAGTCACGGGGATCAATTTCGATTTTTGAAGAAACAAACCTTTTGGCTCGGAGTCGGTTTTATCGGCGCCGTTGCTTGTACGCTGATTGACTATCATTGGTGGCAGAAAACCTGGATGGTTTGGCTGACTGGGTCGGTCATTCTGTTGGTTCTCTGCTTTATTCACCCCATCGGTTTGCGCATCAACGGATCTTCCCGATGGATTCAGGTCGGCGCCTTTACTTTTCAAGCGTCTGAATTGGCAAAGTTTGGTGCGATTGTGTTTATCGGCTGGTGGTTCGCTAAGTTTGAACAAGTTCAACATCGGTTGCTTCCCGGAATCGTGGTGCCGTTAGCGGTGGTTGCCGTCCTGCTCGGTTTGATTGCCGCCGAGACGGATCTCGGTTCGACCGCGCTGATCGGAATCACCGTCCTTTTGATGATGTTTGTAGCCGGCGCCAATTATCGATACTTGGGTCTCATGGTAGCGATTGGCATCGGTGGCGTTCTCAGCTTGGCTTGGCGTATTTCGGAACGACAAGGGCGGCTGCTGGCGTTCATCCATCCCGATCAGTACGAGAAGACCGAGGGTCATCAACAATTCATGAGCCTCATTGCTTTTGGTTCGGGCGGTATCGAAGGTCTGGGGCTGGGAAACGGCCGGCAAAAAATGTCATATTTACCATATGCCCATACCGACTTCATTTTTCCGGTCATCGGCGAGGAGTTAGGGCTGCGCGTGACACTCGTCATCGTATTTTGTTATCTCTTGATCCTCACCGCCGGCACCCTCATCGCTCTGAATGCTAAAGACCGATTCGGAATGCTGTTGGGTTTTGGGTGCACTTTCATCGTCGGACTGCAGGCGCTGGTCAATATCGGCGTCACCACTTCACTTCTCCCCAACAAAGGATTACCGCTGCCTTTCATCAGTTACGGAGGATCGAATCTGTTTTTTTGTCTTATCTTCATCGGTATTTTGATCAATATCTACCGGCAGGGAAAGGAAGAGGGAGGAACTTCGCAGACCGCGATGATGGTCCGCGTCCGGCACCTTTCTGAATTTTAGATTCTATTTCATGAAATTTGCGATTGCATGTGGTGGAACCGGTGGTCACCTGTTCCCAGGGTTAGCTATTGCCGAGCTTCTTCGAGGTCGCGGCCATGAGGTGTTGCTACTTATTTCCGAAAAGCAAATTGACGCAATTGCGGTAAGGGACCGCACTGATTTTGAGATCAAAAAGATTGCGTCGGTCGGTATGCCTTCGATTTGGTCGCCACAAATTTTTCCTTTTGCCGTAAAGTTCATCAGCGGCTTTCTCACCTGCTGGAATCTATTCCGGTCCTGGCGTCCATCGGCCATCTTAGGTATGGGCGGATTCACCTCGACGGCACCAATCCTGGCCGGACGTTTGCTCAAGACGCCTACGTTCATTCATGAATCGAACGCGATTCCTGGAAAGGCGAATCGGATCAATGCGAAATTGGCAGATACTGTTCTCTTGGGCTTCGCTGAGTGCCGACAGTACTTTCCCGCGAAGCCTGTCCAGGTGACCGGTACGCCAATTCGTACCAGCCTGCGAGGTGCAGTCGATCGCGAGACCGCAACGCGAAATCTTCGACTGAAATCTGGACTGCAGACGGTTGCAGTCTTTGGCGGCAGCCAGGGGGCCCATGGTATTAACGAAGCCGTAGTGGCTGCCTTGCATCATTTTGCAATGAAGCCGGTGCAATTCGTCCACTTGACCGGGCGGGAGGATCACCAGTTCGTTTACGATCGATATCAGAAGGAGGGGATTCCTGCGTTTGTCGCTGCGTTCCACTATCAGATGGAGGATGTGTATGGAGTGGCGGATCTGATCGTTGCTCGCTCGGGAGCCGCTAGTTTGAGTGAGATCTCGTACTTCGGGTTGCCGGCGATTTTGATGCCATACCCGTTTGCGGCCGATAACCACCAGTCTTTGAATGCAGCGATCTTCAGTCGGAATAGCGCCGCTGAAGTTCTTGAAGGAGCCGAGGCGAACGGCGAAAAGCTTGGCCATCTGATCGACGAACTGCTTTCGGATCTTAAACGGCGGCGTTTGATGGCGGAGAGCATGCGATCAATGGCGATTACCGACGCCGCGGAAAAAATTGCTGAGCTTCTGGAGGCACAAGCTGGATGAGGACCCGAGAAGAGCTCCAGCAGCTACTGCTTTCGCCGCCCAGAAAGATCCATCTCATTGGGGTGGCGGGGAGCGGGATGAGTGGAATCGCCGGACTGGTTTTGGCGTTAGGTCATGAAGTAAGCGGAAGCGATCGTGTAAGCTCGTTGGAAACGCGTCGCCTGGAAGCGGCCGGTCTCAAATTTCACCTTCCGCAAACCGCTGAGACAGTTCACGAAGCAGAACTCGTGATTCACTCTTCTGCGATCCGAGCCGGAAATCCCGCCTATGACGAGGCGACTCGGCTGGATCTGTGGATGGTTAGACGGGCCGAGGCGTTGGCTGCGATCATGGCAATCCGCGATGGGATAGTGATCGCCGGGATGCACGGAAAAACCACCACTTCAGCAATGGCGGCGCATGTGCTGCGGGTGGGTGGCCTGCATCCGTCGCATTATGTTGGGGCAGAGATTCCAATCCTCGGTACCAATGCGCATTGGGACCCGAACGGACAATACTTCGTAGCGGAAGGGGACGAGAGTGACGGGACGCTTCGGTTTTACCAGCCCAGACACGCGATCATTCTCAACGTCGAACTTGAGCACTTGGATTACTACGCGGATCTCGCCGCGATTGATAGCGTGTTTCGCGATTTCATTGCCCAGACTCGTGGGAATATCCTTTACTGTGCGGATGATCCGCACGCTGCACGATTGTGCCGGGATCTTCCCAATTCGATCAGTTACGGCGAAGATCGGAATTCTGTCTATCGTTTCGATCGGGTAACCGCAACTGATTTCGGTTCACGCTTCGAGATATGGTACCGTGACACTAAACTTGGTGAGCTCGATCTGGGGGTACCGGGAAAGCATAATGTTAGTAATGCGCTGGCGGTCGCCTCACTTGCTACCGAGGTTGGCGTCACGTTCCCCAAAATAGCGGAAGCGCTAGCTTCATTTCGTGGGGCACGACGACGTTTTGAGGTGAAGCTACAAAATGAAGATTTCTGGGTAGTAGACGATTACGGCCATCATCCGACAGAAATCCGGGAGACTCTGCGCACCGCTCAAGCAATCGGACGAAAACGAATTGTTGTGATGTTTCAGCCGCATCGCTACTCCCGGACTCGAGCTCTCCGGAACGAGTTTGGTGCGGCGTTCGATTCCGCAGATCTAGTGTTTGTTACTGATGTTTATGCCGCTAGCGAAGAGCCAATCCCGGGTATTTCCGGAGAGACCATCGTGAGTGCGATTCGCGAGCGCGGGAGGCTTCCGGTCCAGTACATTAGTAGGAGGGAGCGATTACATCGGGCGTTGGCCCGTGCGGCTTGCCCCGGTGATCTCCTATTGAGTCTCGGGGCAGGGGACATTCATGAGGAAGCTTCCAAGCTGGTCCAAGATTTGGAGATCGCGCGCCAACTGCGCGAGGCGATGGGAGCAGGAGCGGTCACACTGTACGAGCCGATGGCGAACCATACGACTTTGCGGGTGGGCGGACCGGCTCAGTTCTGGGTTGAACCTCAGACGCATGGCGGATTGGCAAACGCGCTCGGATTTTGCTCGGCCAATCGCTTGCCCGTGATGATCGTTGGCCGAGGATCCAATCTGCTGGTGCGTGAGGGCGGAATTCCGGGTGTCGTAATCCATCTCTCGAAAGGGGACTTTTCGGCGGTGAAAATCAACGATTGGGAAATTGAGGCTGGTGCCGGAGTTCGCCTGAAACAACTAGTGGGTGCTGCCCGGCAAGCCAGGATTGGAGGATTTGAGTGGATGGAAGGGATTCCGGGCAGTGTGGGCGGCAGTCTGCGGATGAATGCTGGAGCGATGGGTGCGGAAACGTTTCAGCAGGTCGTGAACGTGCGCGTGGTCAATATGCGAGGGGAGTTCGAAATTCTGACCCCGGAAATGATGCAAGTGCATTACCGAAATGTTCCGACTCTGCGAGATCGGTTTGTAGTATCGGCCGTCTTTCGGGGTACGCCGGCCAAGCTTGAAGAAATTGAACAGCGCCTCGATGTCGCCAGCAAAAAAAGACGGAGTACACAACCAATTGCGGCTAGCGCCGGTTGCATTTTCAAGAACCCAGTTGAATGCCCCGCCGGCAAACTCGTCGAACAGCTCGGACTCAAGAACAAGATGATTGGCGCCGCGCGAGTCTCAGAGATCCATGGAAATTTCATCGTGAACACAGGCGAAGCGACGGCTGGAGATGTCATCCGCTTGATCTCGGAAATTCAGGCAACAGCCAAAGCCGAGCGCGGAATCGAATTACAGACCGAGGTCCAAATTGTGGGAGTGGACGATGATTAAACACTGCCGGTTGGCATCGATTTCAGGTTCCAATGATGGGTTGCTAGCGCGTTCCGGGAAGCGCAAAGCACTGGGAAGGGCGTTGCCAGCCAGTTCGAATGTTAGTTGGACTAATAAATTACTAATATTTTGTATTTACGCAGTGCAAAGCTTGGACCTTTTGTTGGAATTTGTTAGGATAAGCAAAACCAGCCTTTCTCAGGCCGGACGTTTTCGCTTCGCACCTATCGAGTTGTTCGTTGCGAGTAAGCGACGGTTTCGGGGAAGGAGCGTGGCAAACTGGCAGTGACAACCCCAAAAAAACCGCGCAAACAAAACCGAAGAACATCGACGTCGTGGCAGCGACGACAACAGCATCTTCTGGATGTAAGGGTTCGCACGCGAAAAGCGGCCGCTCGCCGAACGCAACAGATCTTTTTTCTTTTCTCGGTGCTGCTGATCGTTGGTTCCTCGATTGCCGGAGTCGTTTTTGGCGCAAAACGAGCTTTGAATGCCTGGTTTTTCGAGAATGTGGACTACGCCGTACGCAATATTGATGTAACGACTGATGGTAAGCTAACCCGGGATGCGATCCTGAGAACCGCTGATATCGCCGAGGGGGCCAACATTTTCCAGATCAATCTGCTTCAGCTGCAAGAGCGGCTCCGGAGTTTGCCGCAGGTCGAAGAATCGAGAGTGCAAAGAGTTCTCCCCAATCGGCTGGTGATCACCATTCAGGAGCGACGACCGGTCGCCTGGGTAGTAGCATCCGATAGCGTCCCGCCGACCTTTGAAAATGCCTTTCTCGTTGATCGGCGAGGTATCCTGCTTAAGCCGAAAGGTTCTGCTCCGGAATACGCCGGTTTACCAGTGATCTTAGGCGTCGAGACGTCGTCTTTAGTCGCTGGCCAGGCGCTCGATCGAGAAGAAGTAAAAGCTGCTTTGGAACTGCTTCGGGATGCTGCCGAAATCTTGCAAACTCGATTGCAGATCCAGAGCATCGACGTTTCCAAGGAATATTGTCTGGTCGTTACTGATAAACAGCGCTCAGTCGTCACGTTCGGTACGGACGATCTGGTTCTGCAACTGAGGCGTCTCGAGCGGTTAATGAACTATTGCGAAAAAAATAGCAAAGAGCTGCAAACGGTGAACTTGTTGGTGCAGCGCAATATTCCAGTCACATTCGTACAGTCGACGGCTCTGGAGCCCGAAGTGGGACCGACTCCTTCGCCGGAACCGGTTAAGCCAAGCGATGCTGCGTCACATCCGCCGGTGAAGACGTCAAAGAACAGTCATGGACGAAAGGTCTCCCAACCGAAGAAGACGCCGATGGCTGGGAAATTCTAATATGGGTAGAGAAAATATATTTGTGGGTTTGGAAGTAGGAACATCGAAGATCTGTGTTGCAGTGGCAGAAGCGCATCACGACGGAACGCTCAAGGTCTTGGGGGTCGGTAATGCGCCATCTCGGGGAGTACGAAAAGGAGAGATCGTTGATTTCGAGACCGCGAAACGCTGCGTTCACGACGCCATCGTCGACGCTGAAGAGAAAAGCGATGTCGAAATCAGCGAAGTTTATCTCGGAATCACCGGTGGTCACATTAGGAGTTTCAACAATCGCGGAGTGGTGCTGCTGGAAGAGGGTCGCGAAGAAATTGACGAGCATGATCTCGAGGATGTGCGGACCAACGCACGCGAGGTGAGCCTCCCGGTTGAGGATTGTATCCTTCATACTATCATTCAGCACTACTATGTGGATGGCCAGGATGGAGTCCTGAACCCAGTTGGGCTTTTTGGGAAGAAACTGGAAGCGGACTTTCACGTTGTCTATGGTATTCGGACCCGAATTCAAAACGCGATTCGTTGTGTGAAAGAGCTTGAGCTGGATACCGCGGATGTGGTTATTAACTCCTTCGCCACGGCGCAAGCGGTTCTAGACAAACAGCAAAAGCAGCTCGGCGCCTTGGTCATCGATATCGGTGGAGGTACCACCGATTTCTTAGTGTACGTGGACGGCGCAGTGAAACAGAGCGGCATCTTGGCGGTGGGCGGTGACCATATCACTAACGATATGTGTATTGGGTTAAAGATACCGACCACCCGAGCGGAAAAGCTAAAGAGCGAAGAAGGGAGCGTAACGCTGGGGACCGCGTTTCCGGGCGAAACCATCGTTTTGCGAGATGAAACCGGTTTTGCCGGCCGGGAAATAGAACGTGAGTTGGTGAATCAGATCGTGCACCTGCGCGTGCGCGAGGTTCTGGAAATCGTTCGTCGCTTGATCGACGGGGAACAAAATCTTCATTACATCGGTGCGGGTGTTCTATTGACCGGAGGATCGAGTCAAATTCGCGGGCTGGAAGATCTCGCTTCCGAGATTTTTGGTATGCCGGCGCGAGTAGCGCATGCGTTGCCGCTGGCGGGTGTGACTTCCGCATTCGAGAATCCTCAATTTGCGACTGCATTGGGTTTGGTTAAATACGCGCACCTAGCTCACCTCGACCGCCCGCTCGAAGGTGGCTTATTCAGTCGGGCAATCAGGAAACTCAGCGGAATGTTTCGAGCGTAAAGAGTATGGTCCAGCTCAATCGACAATATGATCGGGATGAAGAATCGGCGTCACCGATTAGTATCAAAGTAGTAGGGATCGGAGGCGCCGGATCGAACATCCTGGACCGAATGGTTCTGGATGGATCTGAGGAAATCCAACTGATCGCAATCAATACCGATGTGCAATCGCTGGCCGGATCGGTAGCGACTCACAAGGTGCAACTGGGTCGAACTCTCACGCGCGGGCTCGGTTCGGGTGGTGATCCGGAGCTCGGTTTGGCGGCCGCGGAAGAAGCCACCGAAGAAATTCGGAAAGCGCTTGAAGGCGGAGATGTGATTATCGTTTGCGCCGGCCTGGGCGGGGGAACCGGTTCGGGCGCGACTCCGTGGGTTGTTCAGTTGGCCAAAGAAGAAAAAGCATTGATCTTGGTAATAGCGGCTTTGCCATTCACTTTTGAGGGGCGACGCCGGTGCGCGCAGGCGACGGCCAGTTTAGAGCAACTAGGCGCTAGCGCCGATGCGGTCATCTGCTTTGAGAATGACCGCATGGCGGAAATCGCTTTGCCGCGAATGGGCATCCACGAAGCATTTGCCGCCGCCGACCTGACGATCAGCCGATGCATCCGCGCAATCGTCGCTATTCTCCGCCGACCTGGGCTGCTAAAGATCGGTTTTGATGATGTCCGGGCGGTACTGCGGGGCAGGGATTCCCGGGGGCTCTTTGGATTCGGTGAAGCAGTTGGTGAGAATCGAGCGCACGAGGCATTGGCTCTGGCGTTAAAAAATCCATTGATGAACCGCGGAGAAATGCTTCACGATTCGTATCATGCGATCATTTACATTCGTGGCGGCAGCAACGTGACACTCGGCGAAGTGCAGACCATCATGGAAGAATTGAACCGCCACATCAACGATCGCACTAAACTATTTATGGGTATCTCAGTTGATCCTGAGATGGGGCAACGCCTTTCGGTGAGTATCATCAGTTCGTTGGGAAGCCCGGTTGGGCCCGAGGTGTCGCGCTTGCCTCAAGCCGTCCCGGATGAACGAATTTCGAAAGCAAAATCAGAGCATGTGATCGACGCTGGCCGGTCGGTTCCAGACAAACCGGCCGAGTTTCCAGAGCCAGACCCAAGCTGCTCGGATGCTCTACTGCCGGAGATGGATATCAAAAGGTTCAGTGTGCCTGAACGAGAACCGGTTCAAGACAAGGAGAGCGCACCACCACCACCGCCGAAAGAACCTGCCCCTAAGCCCGCTTCGCGCGCGCCGGATGTCAAGAAGGCCGAGGCGAAACAGGAGGTTCTTCCTTTTGAACCAGTTTCCCGCGGCCGCTTCGAGAAAAGCGAGCCAACTATCGTAGATGGGCAAGATCTTGACGTGCCGGCATTTTTGCGGAAGCACATCAAATTTCGGTAATATTAGGGTCGATTGGTTTCAAAGGCTTCTTGCGCATTGGTTTGCGTTTGGCACGCTTCGAGTGCATAGATGAGTAATGTGGTCGGGATCGCAGGTGAGGAGGAGTGAATGACTTTTGAGCGTACAGAATGTGCGATGCACCGGCTGTCTCCCGGAGTTTTCCCCGTGAGCCGCCCCGGTCCGCCCGTGATGCTTAGCGGCTCGGCCCGGACACCAAAGAATCCAGACGCACTTTTCCAGGAAGCTTTGGTCTATCTCCGAGAGAGCGGATTCCGAGTCACGAAGCCCCGGGAAGTGATCGTTCGCGCGGCTATTTCGTTTTCTGAGCCGTTCAATGCAGAGGATCTCCTTTCCGCCGCGCGAAGGATGGATCGGCTGATTTCGCTAGCCACGGTATACCGTACGTTACCTATGCTCTTGGATAGCCGGCTAATCCGGGAAGTCGAACTGAACCGTGAGCATCGGTACTACGAAGTCAATCGCGAACAATCGCCGGCGGCATTTCATATAGTCTGCAGTGATTGCCGTCAGGTGCTCCAAGTCCAGGACGAATGCATCACGTTACGTGAACGCTTCCTGGCCAACAGCCTTGGTTTCAAGCCGCTGAAGCTAGCCGTTCGCATAGAAGCTGCCTGTCTCGAACTCCTGGAGAGGGGCCAATGCGCACGGAAAGAGGCGCTCGCGAGCTCTGTCGCGGCGTCGGCGGGATCGAATTAGCGCGCCTGAAATCAGGATTAGCCCGCTGCTCGCCCTTATCTGTTTCGCGCCACCTTCGAGAGAAGACGCAGGATCTCCAGATAGAGCCAAATCAGCGTCACCATCAATGAAAAAGCGGCGTACCACTCCATCCATTTCGGAGCGCGATTGGCGACTCCGGTCGCTACGAACTCGAAATCCAACACAAGATTCATCGCGGCCAGTCCGACGACGAACAGACTGAAGAGAATCCCGATTGGTCCGGAGCTGTAGATCAACGGAATCGAAAAGTGAAACAGCATCCGGCAAAGCAGGCTGATGATGTAGAACAGGCAAACGCCTCCGGTCGCACAAATCACAATTGAGCGGAAAGTCTGTGAGACTTTGATCCAACCGCATTGATAGGCTGCGAGTAATGCGAACGCGATGCCGAAGGTGAGACAGACAGCTTGCAGCGCGATCCCGGGGAATGATCGCTCGAAATAGAGCGTGATTGAGCCGAGCACCAACCCCTCAAAGAGAACGTAGATCGTACCCGTGATGGGAACGGACCGCTTGAGAAAGGCCGCGGCAACCGCTGCAGCCAGTCCGCCTATGGTACCGATCATCAGGCAGGGCACAATCGCGGTTTCGTTTGTTTTTAGAAAAGTCCACGTGACTGCCGCCGAACCAACGGCCAGCAGTAAAAAGAAAAGCGTTCGCCGCACCACGCCTTCTAGCGTCATCGGCCGGATGTCAGCGCCGGTCACTGGGGTAGCGAACGTGGACTGGTTCAAGACAGGATTACTGGACGGCATACTTGTAATCTATTGGATAATCAATTGGACGCAATACTCGACGAAATCCGCTCGATCTCGTAGGGCTTCATTGCTCCGGCTGAAGAGTTTGATCCGGGGGCGAAAGAAAAGCATAAACCTCGGTTTGGACATCATCCAGTTGATCGAGCCGCAATTTGGGATCCAAGATTAAAAAAACCTCCCCGGTCTTGACATGTTGGTAGATCAAAATCCGTTCATCATCTGTCTGTCGCACATCGACTTGCTTTAGAGTCTTCTTCCGCTCCAACATGAGAGCCAGTACATAGCGGGCATTGGCTTTCTCCGGCTGGTCCTCCTGAATAAGTTGTCGCAGGTGCGTTTCTACCGACTCCTTCGGGAGTGGTTCGGGCGGCGGTGGGGAGGGATTTTCGTAGATAGACTTCCAAAAGGAGAACGGCCGTACACTCTCGTGGCATGAGCGCCACGCCTGCTCAGAAATATCTTCGCGACGAAAACCGGATTCGTCCCGAAAAAGCAGCGTGTAAATGACGTCGCCCTCAGAAAATGGAGCTTGGCTCCGGGCGCAAGCATGAGCGCGTGATTTGATCTGCCACTCGGACAACATGGTGCCTCCTTTAAGCATGAACTGGGCAGAGAAGCAATATCAGGGCGATGTTCAGCGTTTGGCGTGGCATGAGTCCCATGGGACCCTTGAGTCTCATGGGTCCGATGCGTCCCCGGAGAAAACCGACCACGCGACGCAGCAACCCTTGCGGCGAACGCCAAACGCAAACTTTTCGTTGTGTTCGGGCGGCTCTTCCCTCATGAGTCGAGAGATGATTGAGCGAATTGCGCCTGGTGCGACCATTGGAGTACTCGGCGGCGGTCAGCTTGGCAGAATGTTTGGAATTGCCGCCCGCCGCCTAGGTTACCGGGTTCATACCTACGAAGCCTCGCCGGATAGCCCAGCTGGACAAATTTCCGATCGCGAATTCACTGGGTCGTACACCGATGAAGCGGCAATTGCAGAGTTTGTCGATTCCGTGGATGTGATCACTTTTGAGTTCGAAAATATTCCGGCCGCAGTCCTTGATTGGATCGCCACTAAGAAGCCGATTCATCCTCGATCGGAAGTCCTTCATATTTGTCAGAACCGGGAGCGCGAAAAAGCCTTTCTGCGCGCCAATGGCTATCCGACTGCGTCGTTTCGGGTCGTTGGAAATGAAGACGAACTAAAGGTTGCGTTGGAAGAAGTGGGTTATCCGGCCATTTTGAAGACCGCTGATTTTGGCTACGATGGCAAGGGGCAACAGAAAATCAGGACGGCGGCCGATGCCGATTACACGCCATATCTTGGAAGCAAGGCGGTTCTCGAAGGATGGGTTGATTTTCGATGTGAGATTTCCGTAGTAGCTGCTCGCGGTGCCGACGGTACGGTTTCTACTTTCCCGGCGGCGGAGAACGTTCATTCACGCCATATCCTGGACTACTCGGTGATTCCGGCCCGCGTTCCGGACCGAATTCAACGAGAAGCGTCCGAGGTGGCGCGTTCGATAGCTACCGATCTGGATGTGGTGGGGCTGATTGCGGTGGAATTCTTTGTCACGACTGGTGGCGAATTACTCGTTAACGAACTGGCCCCGCGGCCGCACAATTCCGGCCATTACACGTTTGATGCCTGCATCACCAGTCAGTTTGAACAGCAGCTGCGTGCAGTATGCGGACATCCATTTGGGTCACCCGAATTGCTGGTGCCGACCGTTATGGTGAACCTACTGGGCGATCTCTGGAACGATGGTAGACCTCCTGATTGGTTGCCGATTTTGGCCCAACCCCGAACCAAACTGCATTTGTACGGTAAGCTGGAAGGAAGAGTCGGCCGCAAGATGGGTCACTACTGCGTGCTTGGTCCGACGTTGGCGGAGGCTTTTGAAGTCGCTATGAACATTAAATCGAAAATTCACCGTGCCTCGCTGGTTTAAGCCCTTGCTCTGTATCCTCCTCGGAATGTTCTTCGCGGGATGCAATTCCACGAAAACGGTTGATCCGTTCGGATTACGCACAGTGGAGTTGGTGGTCGGGGGAGTACCGTTGAAGACCGAGTTGGCCGAGGACGAACAATCGCGGGCGATGGGTTTGATGTTCCGGGATTCTCTCTCCGAAGATCGTGGCATGCTCTTCATATTCGACACGCCGCGACAAGCGTCCTTTTGGATGAAAAACACAAAGATTCCACTTTCGATTGCATTTTTAGAGGGCGATCGGGTGATTAGCGAAGAGAAGTCAATGCGGCCTTATGATGAAACGTTGATCCAAAGCCGCTCGGATAAAATTCGCTATGCCATTGAAGTAAATGCAGGATGGTTTGATCGGCACCAGGTGAAGCCGGGCGCAAAAGTCGAGGGTATTCCGTAATGGTAACGAAGGAACAGACAATCGATCTTTTGGAGACGATCGCGCAGTTGCTTGAATTGAAGGGAGAGAATCCGTTCAAAATTCGGGCGTACACCAATGCCGCTCGCGCGTTGGAGACCTATTCCGGAAATTTTCCGAAGCTGGTGGAAGAGAACGGATTGCGAGAATTAGCTGGAATTGGTGAGGCGATCGCCAAAAAAATCTCGGAGTATGCTTTAACCGGAAAACTGGAGTATTTCGAAAAGCTGCGGTCGGATTTTCCGGAATCCTTGTTTGAACTGTTCGAGGTGCAGGGGCTCGCCGGCAAAAAAATCAAAGTGCTTTGGGAGAAGCTGCAGGTACGAAGCATTGCCGAGCTGGAGGGAGCTTGCCGTGACGGTCGGGTTGCCGAATTACCAGGTTTCGGGGCCAAGACCGCGGAAAACTTGTTGCGGTCAATTGAGCGGCGAACAAAACGGGCGGGGAGGTACTTGCTATCTGAAGCCGCCTTAATGGCAAATCAATTGATCGCCCATTTTAAGGATCATCCCGACGTTTCCCAAATTAGTGCCGCTGGCAGCTTACGCCGAGCCAAGGAAACGATCGGTGATCTTGATCTGCTGGTTGCGACCAAAGAGCCAGCTCGAATCACTGAGCATTTTGTTACCTCCAATTTGATCGAACGGATCTTGGCGAAGGGAGAAACCAAAACCAGCGTGATCCTGAAGAACGGTATGCAGGCCGATTTACGCGTCGTAGCAAATCACGAGTTTCCATTTGCTTTAGCTTACTTTACCGGCAGCAAGGAACATAATGTGGCCCTCCGCGGCAGAGCGCTGCAACACGGCTGGACTCTCAACGAGTATCGGCTCGGCGACGATCCGGGAGCGAAAGAGCCGTCCGAGGCGATTCCACCAATCCGGACCGAGGAAGAGCTTTACCGGGCGCTGGGGTTAGCCTTTGTTCCGCCTGAGCAGCGGGAGGCTAACGGCGAGATCGAGGCGGCGGAACGAAATGAACTCCCGCGTTTGATTGAGTGGAGTAATCTTCGCGGCACATTTCACAGTCATACGCATGCCAGCGATGGTCGAAACTCGTTGGAAGAAATGGCTGACGCGGCACGCGAACTCGGTTTGCAATACTTAGGAATCGCGGACCATAGCAAGAGCTCGTTTCAGGCTCACGGCCTGGAGGAGAAACAACTGATGGAGCAGGTCGCCAGGATCAAAGAATTGAACAAAAGCTTTGGCGATGACTTCAAGATTTTTGCTGGAGTCGAATGTGATATTCTGAGAGACGGTACCCTCGATTTTGCGGACGAAGTTCTGAGTCAGCTCGATTTCGTCGTGGCGAGCGTGCACTCGGTCATGACCTTGTCCGAAAAGGAAATGACTGACCGGATGATCCGAGCGATGGAGAACCGGTTTGTTACGATGCTAGGTCATCCGACCGGGCGTTTGCTTCTATCGCGAGACGCGTCGGAAGTCGATCTTCCCGCAATCATCGAAGCTGCCGCTCGAACGAAAACTATTATTGAGTTAAACGCCAACCCACGGCGGCTGGATTTGGATTGGCGCTTCTGGCGCTTAGCAAAATCCAAAGGGGTTCTCTGTTCGATCAATCCGGATGCTCATTCGATGGCGGGACTCGAAGATCTCTGGTTTGGGGTGCAGATTGCCAGGAAAGGATGGCTGCAGCGGGAGGACGTGATCAATTGCCTGCCACTCAATCGTGTTAGTAAGGCGATCTGGAGTAAGCGAGAAAGTGGTGTCTGATGACACCTTGATTTCGCGGATGAGGCTCTGTATGGCGCGTTGAACTTGCGGGCTAGCCGGCGTGTTTAGGCGCCCTGACCAAACCGACTTCACTGGCGGCTTTTTGTTGAGCTAGCATGTGATCGGCGATCTCGCGTACCATCTCTTCCAGTAAAAGGCGGAGATGGCTATTGGTCCGGTAGTCAGCGGGGGCAATATGACGTACGCGTTCCGCTCGACTCGCCAGATCGAAGCACTTGCGGAAACTGGATCGCTCACCGTCGTCGGGATTATAAACCGCGATCGCCTGGCCTCCATTTTTCTTAATAATGGTGAAACAAGGTACATCGGTCGGCCCATCTCCCACGTAGATCATATTTGGGAACGGGATTGGGCGAATATCATCTGGCATGTGGTCGTTCACGTCCTGAGACAAGTCGAGTAGACCTTTGTTGATTCGAAAAAGATATTGCGTCTTCTGAGTGTGGCTGATGACTCTTTTCGGAAAAATGATTCGGCCATCGAGATCTTCCGCGTACTCGCAGCCAAACACTGCACGTAGATAGGGACGAATCTTGCTGCCCTCGATCAAGATCTTCAAGCCGGATGAAACGACGTAATGTTCGACCTGAATTCCAAATGCGAGATGATCCGTTGACAATAACCCGGACGCGAATTCTTCGAACATTTCAGGCAAGCCATTGTAAAGATGCATCTTGGCACCGAGTTGGCGGAGCTGTTGATTGGTTGGTCGGTCCATCGCCAGATAGTCGAGAAGACATTTCATGTACGCGAGTTCCTGGTCAAAGCCTTCGGTCTGCACCAGTTCGGCGCAGCGATGCCAGAACTTCTCGGCATTAATACCAAACGCAGGAAAAATCACGTCGTCTTGCATGTAGGCAGGACTCAGCGTCTGATCGTAGTCGTAGACGATGGCAATTCTATTCTGAAGCGTAGCCATACGGGATCCATCGATTATGCACTATCCCGCCTCTGGTCGGTAGACGAAAACCCGACTCCGCGTTTTTCTTGTGGTGGCCGGCGCCCGGGATGAACATGGTGCAAACCAACGCCTCTAAACTCCTTGAATTCCTCCAAGCCAGTTGTTGCCAGTTATTGCACTTATTTCCTCAAAGCCGAGATGCAGCACATTTATCGGCAGATTACCGCACTGGTAGATTTTGAGACTTTTGTCATCACGAAATTTCGCCAAAATGCGGATGTTTTCCCATTTCGTGACGTTGAAAAATTATCGCCTGCTCGCCAGGGATTAGTCCGTCGCGGCTATCTCAAATATCTGCAGAGAAAGCCGGCCTTGATCTACCGTGGTGAATACGAGGCAGCTCGAAAAATCTTGATCCGTCGCGACCCGGCGATGATGCACGTCTATTTTGGGAATACCGGAGTGCATCTTTTGCCATTGATTCAGAGGTGGGATCGGCCATGCCTAGTCTCGTTTCATGGAATGGATGTACAGAATCGGCCCGAGGAAAAGGGTTATGAGCAACGGTTGCGAGAGCTGCTGCAGCTCGTTCCGCTGGTGTTGGTCCGTAGCCAGTCGATCGGGAATCGGCTACAGGAATTGGGCTGTAATCCGGACAAGATTCGAATGAACCGGACCGGCATTCCGCTGGGTGGTTTTCCTTTCGTGGAACGCTCTTTTCCAGGAGATGGACGGTGGTTGTTGATGCAGGCTTGCCGGCTAGTTCCAAAGAAAGGCTTATTCACTACGTTGGAAGCATTTTCTCTCTTTCGGCGAACATATCCGGCTGCACATTTGACCATTGCCGGGGATGGACCACTCCATGAATCAATCAAAAACCGGATTCGAGAGTTACAGATCGATCGCTGGGTGACATTGACCGGATTCGTGGATCAGCCGCGACTCCGATCGCTTTTCGAACAGGCGCATCTTTTTGTGCATCCGAGCTATACCACAGAAGATGGGAATCAGGAGGGAGTACCGAACTCGATGCTGGAAGCAATGGCCACGGGATTGCCGGTCGTTGCCAGCCGGCACGGGGGTATTCCAGAGGCGGTTGAGGATGGAAAGCAGGGCTACTTGGTTGCGGAGCAGGACGCTGCTGGTCTGGCGGCAGCGCTGGTTAATTTGGCTTCGAACCGCGAATTGTGGCGCCAATTCCAGAGGGCTGCTTCTGCTAAAGTATCTGAAACATTTGAACAGTCGCGGCAAGTGAGCGGGCTGGAAGCAGCATATCGCGAGACTTTGGAGCTCTGGCGCCGGCGACCAACCTGACCGCGATGGAGCAACGGAGTAAGGGGAGTGATGGATCTTTGATGGAACGATGCCGATGCCGGTAGATCCATTTCGGCCCGAATCGTGCCTCAACGGGTGGCAACAGGCTACATCGAACTTCTTCAGGAGAAGAAAGACTACGGCTTATCACCCTCCGATAAAGAATCCATCCGGAAGATGGTTTCTCCCGGCTTCATGAGATCGAGCTTATCTCGGGCAAGTAGCTCCAGATAATTCGGATCACTTTGCAGAAGGGCTAGTTTTTTACTCTGTTTATTGTACAGGGCACGCTCTCGAGCGACCGACTCTTTCAACGCTTGAACGGTGCTTTGTTGCTTCTGCCTTTCTTTGATCAGGGGCAAAAACCAACAGATCAAAAGGATCAGAAAGGCGACAATGATGAGAATATGCAACACCCGATTGAGCAGCTGCCTGAGCCACTCTTGATGGGATTCATCAAATTGTTCGTAACCCGCTCTCACTCGCGCATCTTACCTTCCGTAACACGCGTTGTCACCTAGTTCCTCCTCGATCCTGAGGAGTTGGTTGTATTTTGCGATTCGATCGGTACGTGAGAGCGAACCGGTCTTGATTTGGCCGGCATTGGTTGCCACGGCGATGTCGGCGATTGTGGTATCCTCGGTTTCACCGGAACGATGGCTGATCACGGAGGTGTAATGGTTTTCCTTCGCCAATTCGATCGAATCAAGCGTTTCAGTCAGCGACCCGATCTGGTTTACCTTCACCAAGATCGAGTTGGCAACTCCCGATTCGATACCCTTTTTAAGGAATTCGACATTGGTGACGAACAGATCGTCTCCGACCAATTGAACTTTCTGGCCAAGCGCATCAGTGAGTTTTTTCCAACCCGCCCAGTCGTTTTCCGCGCAACCGTCTTCAATGGAGATAATTGGATACTTGGCGCAGAGCTGCTGATAAAGGGCAATCAGTTCATCCACTGATTTTTTTGATTGATCGGATTTCTTGAAAATGTAGACGTCGTTAGTCTTGTCGTAGAACTCGCTGGAGGCCACGTCCAAGGCGAATGATATATCCGACCCTAGTTGGTATCCCGCCTTTTCGATCGCTTGAGCGATCGTATCCAGCGTGTCTTCAACACTGTTTAAATTAGGTGCGAATCCTCCCTCGTCACCAACCGCGGTCGAAAGACCGCGTTCTTTCAGCACGCTCTTTAGGGCGTGAAAAACCTCTGCGCCGTAGCGCAAACCTTCGGCGAACGTTGGCGCTCCCTTCGGCATAATCATGAATTCCTGAAAGTCGATTGGAGCATCGGAATGGGCACCTCCGTTGATAATGTTCATCATCGGGACGGGCAAAACCTTTGCGTTTGGTCCGCCGAGATAGCGAAACAGAGGCAAGTCCAGTTGGGCAGCGGCTGCGTGGGCAACCGCTAATGATACACCGAGAATGGCGTTGGCACCGAGTTGCTTTTTGTTCGCGGTGCCGTCAAGCGCAATCATAGCTTGATCAATGGAAATCTGTTCGAGCGCATCCATGCCAACGATCGCATCAGCAATTTCGGTTTCTACGTTTTCCACAGCTCGCCGCACTTCCTTGCCGCCGAAACGTTCTTTATCGCCGTCTCGCAGCTCCCAGGCTTCATGCTCACCGGTACTCGCGCCGCTCGGAACGATGGCGCGGCCGACCGCGCCGCCAGTCAACTCCGCATCTACTTCGATCGTCGGGTTGCCGCGAGAATCGAGGACCTGTCTGGCCCGGAGCTCAGAGATGATTGTAAGAGACATATTTAAACCTTAGCGGCGAAATCTTCCTCTACCGCCAGGTCCCGGTAAGCCGAGATTTCGATGATCTCTACCCGCCGGGAACCGGATTCGGTGGGAAGCTCAGCGACTTCGCCCGGATGTTTCCCGAGAAGTGCCTGACCTAAGGCAGTCTGGTAGGAGAGAATGCCTCTTTCCGGTTCGCTATCCCAAGCGCCTAAAATCGAATAAGTGACTGTGGAGTCGGTCTCCAGATCTCGAACGGTGACAACGGTGCCGACCGAGACTTTCTGGGTGTCTACATTTTCGAAACTCGAACCTCTGGCGCGCTCAAGCATTTGTTCCAATTCTGCTTTTCGGCGCATCAGCACGGTCTGCATCTCCTTGGCGGCTTTGAATTCGAAATTCTCCCGTAAGTCACCGTACGAGCGGGCAATACCGATCTCCTTCGTATTTTCAGGGATCTTTTTCGTGATTAGCTCGTCGTATTCTTCTTTCCTTTTTTGCAAGCTTGCCCAGGAAACAATCAGCGCCTGATCTTTGCCCTCCGTTTCGCCAGTCAGCATGGTCTGAAGGTCCGGATGAATCTTGATCATACGGGCCATGAGTGAACGCCGGTTAAGTTCTTCGAACGCCGGGCTCGACATTAAACGACGCATCAGGTCACGCGCTTGTGGAATTTCGGCCTGAGCAATTACCTCGGGGATGAGTTCCTTGTCGTCGATCAAAAGGTCGTGCAGTTTTGAATTGCGGCGGGTTTCGCCGAATTGTTCGCGTTCCAACGCGCTCAGAATCGCCGGGATCAAATCCGGACCGACCAGGTCAGAAAAGTGAATTGCACCGCGTTCCTTAGCCAGCCAGGTCAGTACCTCGGATGAAATGGAATGCTCATTGATCCCTCGTACCAGCCACTGGTAAAATTGATCCTTGCGATCCTGCTCGACAAAGATTTTAGCGATCTCGCCGACCACGCGCGAGCTAGCATGCGGTAATGCTTGTAACAATCGAGTGTCCCAATCGTTGGGAAACGCTTCAAGGTAATCGTTGAGAGCCCTTCGCTGTTTGGCGGCGGCAATTTGGGAAATGATTTCCGGCAACCGGGCTTGATGTTCCTGTAACAGTTGAACCACACTCAACGAGCCCGCCGCCAGATCCGGGAAATGTTGCAACAATTCGTCACGGACAATCAGCAGCTCGATGGCTAGAGCAGGATTGAGTCGAATATTACGGCCCGCGATCTCATCGACCTGAGTAACAACCGGCTGCAGACTGGCTATTTCTCCAGCAAAAACTTCGCTATTTTTCGCGATTTTTTCCAGCACGCCGACTTGGGTTTTGAGTTGACGGGCTTGCTGGAATTGTTGGACGAGCTCGTCGGCATAGGAAAGCGACCGGTCTCGAATCGTGATCGGTTCGGTCTTTTTTGTGGGGATGGAAAAGCGCCCATCTTTTCGAAGCACTTTCTTGGCGTTGTCCCACCATTTCTTAAATTCGGCTTCCGGAAGAAGGTCAGGCGTCAGCACCCTCTGAATTTGATCTGGTGTGATTTTCCCGCCAAAACTTGAGAGAAGCGTTTCAAAAAACGCTGGAATATCGCTACTGGCCTGCGCTTTCAAGGCTCCGGGATCGAGCGCCTTACGCACCAGGATATGATCTGCCCGCAACGGCTGCAGCGAGTCGGTTGCATATTTTGGCTGCATCACGTGCTGCTTCTTGGTCTGAAAATCGATCACGATCTGGTTCAGCAACAAATTCCAACTATGGACCTGACCAAAGCCCCAACTTTTGTGCAGACAAAATGTGCCGGGTTTCAGTTGATCGAGTATCGCAGCGTCTTTGGGTGTCAAATTACCAGAATCGATCAACGTTTGAAGGTCGGCATCCATAGAGAAGAGGGTTGAACATAGGTAACACTGCTAGAGGCACAATAAAAAAATCACCGAGCGTTTGCGAGGCAACCAAAAGCCGAGTTGCCGTTTCTGGAATTCACGTTGACCCTAAAAACGGTGAAGGCTACCGTGCGCCGTTTTGAGACTTGTATGTAATTATTTCACGGGGGCCGGCCACGGCGGCTCGATCTCGACCTTTTTATTTGCGTTCGTCCTCTCAGCCACCGGAAGCGCCTACGGTGATGCACTGAGCGATTTACGAGGAGCTTCGGTATTCAAGGATGCAGATCTGAATCGTCTTGCTAACGGAGAAATTCTCGCTCAGCGCGGCCCGCAACTGGGCTTATCCCGTGGTATCGTTATTGAATCCGCGTTCGTGGTGCACGCTTCTGTGCCGCAAGCTGCTGCTGGGTTGGAGCAATTTAACCCGGCTCGGCATTCCGAACTTCGCACCTACCTCCAGGTGGATATCGGTTCGTCGCCGTCTCCGAATGACTTTCAAAAGCTCAGTTCGGCTCCGAATAACTCTTCCGTAAAGGCCTTCGTTGGCGCCACAGAGTCCCTCCCGGGCGATTCTTCTAAGTTACAACTCAGCAAACAGGAAGTTCGTTTATATCAGCCGAGCGGTGACAAGGGAAACGTGCCTCCGTCCGTGGTTGCGTTCTGGAGCCAGGTGCTCACCCAACGAACGAAAGAGTTTTTGTCCGGCGGGCTCAGTGGCTTAGCTCCTTACGATGCCGGCGGAAACAGTTTGAAACCAGGCGAAGAATTAAATCGATTGGTTCGAGAGGACGCGAAAGTCCGGTCTCAATTTTCTAGTCTGATTGAGTCGACGCCGCTTGGCGGCGGCCGAGGCTCACTTTCACCCGGCTTATATTGGACCTTGTTTGAAGGAGACAACCAGGCAGCGGTGGCTCTGGGGGCTTCGTACGGAAAAAACGTCGGCGATGGTTGGCAAGGTGCGGATATTCAATACTATGCGAGCGGTGATCTTAATGTGGGTGTGGTTTTTTACCAGATGTGGCCGATCACGATTAATGGAAGTCAGGCTACGCTGGTTTGGAGGAGCGATCTTATCTCTTCTTCCTCAATCGGCGAACTAAGAGGAGTTGAGCGGATGGGATCAGGATCGGCGTTGTTGCGCGAAATCCAAAAAAACGTACGGGCTCTTCTCAAAGATATGCCAGCCCGACGATAATCGTGGTCAGCCGTTCAGCTTCATTAGAGGAGAAGAAATTTCTGTGCGTCTTCAGTTTCTAGGAATCGCAGCCCTTGTTTTCGGCTCTTGGACGAACGGGCTGGCTGCCGGCGATCTCTCGTCTTGGTCGCTTGAAGCAACCACTGATGCTTCCTACGTTGGTCCGAGCGAAATAAAGAAAGGACATGAATCGTTCGGGTCATTCAATGAATTGGACACTACCTTGAATGTCGTCGCCTCGAACCAAATCTCGCAGAATACATTGCTTCGCCTCGGCGCGAATTGGCAACGGTTCTCGTTTACTCCGGACCCGAAAGCTCCAGTTCCTGGTTCGCTCCAGTCCCTGAATTTAGAGCTCGGCACCGATTACCAATTAACGCCGACGCTTTTGCTCCGAGTAGAAGCGCAACCCGGATTTTACAGTGATTTTAGGGAGCTGAGACAGAAAGACTTCAACACTCCATTCGTGGTTGGTGCGACCTATTTTGTCAGTAAGGATTTTCTTTGTGTACTCGGATTCAGCGTAGATTTGAATCGCAGGCCCCGTTTTTTTCCGGCCGCTGGCGCTCGCTGGAGGATCTCGCAGAAGGTGGTCATCAATGCAATTCTGCCGGATCCGCAGATCGAATATGAGTTGAATCGAGACGTGATGTTGCATGTGGGGGCCTCGCTTAAGAATGGATCCTATCGTGTCAACGACGATTTCGGGACCAACCGTGGCATTCCGAAATTAAATAACGCTATTCTCGATTACACCGAGATTCGTGCCGCCGCGGGCGTCTCCTGGAAGGTGAGTCGTGCGGTTTCGGTCGATTTGGAAAGTGGTTGTGTACCGTATAGGAAATTTGATTTTTCGCGGGCCAATTACAAGGTAACCGCGTTCGATGTGGCCCCCTTTGCCGAGTTGAGTTTTTCTGCGAAATTTTGAGATCGCAGCCGACCATTTAAATGCCTGAACCGGTCATTGAGTTACACGGAATCGTTAAACGATACCGCCATACGCTCGCGGTCGACCAAGTCACAATGTCGGTGCAGAGCGGAGAAATCTTTGGTTTTTTGGGAGCAAATGGTGCTGGGAAGACTACCACTATCAGAATGCTTTGCGGTCTAACCCGACCGACCGCCGGAAAAGGCAGTGTTTTTGGTCTGGATGTCTGGCGTGAGCGACACCGGATCAGGCAAAGGTTTGGCTACGTGCCCCAGCGGTTTAGTTTGTACACCGATCTCACCGTTATCGAGAATTTGCGTTTTTTTGGGGGCGCTTACCAGGTCCAGCGGCCGGAATTGGATCAGCGGATCAAAACTGTGTTAGACAATTTCGAGTTGGCCTCTCGGAGAAATACGCGTGCCGGGAGCTTATCTGGCGGATTCAAACAATTACTTTCTATCGCCTGCGCTCTAGTTCACGATCCGAACCTTCTCTTTCTGGATGAGCCGACGGCCGGTCTAGATCCTGTGCATCGGCAGTCGATTTGGGATTTGCTCTATGAACTGAGCCAGCGGGGCAGGACGATTTTCGTGACCACTCATTACATGGATGAAGCCGAACGCTGTACTGACGTTGGTTTTATTCAGGAGGGCCGACTTATGGCAAAAGACGCACCCTCACGATTGAAACAGCGGTTGGAGGGCAAGCTTCTGGAGCTGCATGTTGAACCGGTAATGGAAGCGCTGCCAGCTTTCAGGAAACGATCTGACGTACTCACGGTGGAACTGCGTAGTGGCCGACTACGGATCTTGAGCGACGATCCGGAAGGGCTTCTGGCCGAACTGCACAGAAGTTGGCCTTATCCCGAGCTGAAATGGGTTGGGCACGAGGATGTACCACCAGACATGGAAGACGTTTTCATGGCCTACTCGCTCGGCCATCTCGACGAAATGACCGGGTCGCAAAGGCTTACCGTGAATGCATCATGATAGGATTGCGCTTTTGGCGGTCGATCGGAACGATCTCCTATAAAGAATTTATTCACGTCTGGCGAGATCGGCGAATCCTTCTTTCCATCATCGTCCTGCCGCCATTCTTCACGCTCGTATTTGGCCATGCGTTTGAGGAGCAACAAACGCTGCAGGATATTCCCGCGCTCCTCTATGATGCCGACCGGACCACCGAAAGTGCGAAGCTGATTGAGCACCTGAAATCAAGCAAAAGCTTTATCTGGAAAGAGTGGAAGGAACCGGAGACAGGAACGCCGAATCTCCTGAAGGATCACGTATCCGCCGCGGTAATTATTCCTTCGGGCTGGGGTCAAAGCTTGCATAACGGAGATCCCAAACCGGTCCATGTTGTTTTGGACGGGACTGATACGAACACTGCGCCGGCGATCGAGGGAGTTCTCCAGGGTCTGTTAGGAGAATTTCAGATGAAGATGCGGGATGAAATGATTGATAACTTACCGGATCAGGTTTTTGAAATGGGCCGCACTCTTCCACCCGGAGTCCGGAACGAGTTTGGCTCGGCTATGACGCCGTGGATCGTCGAAAGACAGGTTCTTTATAATCCTGGTTTGAAATTCATCGACTTCATCGTTCCCGGTATCGTGGGACTGATCCTGCAGCTACTGACTGTCACACTCATCGCCAGTACCATCACCCGAGAGCGAGAGGTAGGAACCTTATCCCAGCTTCTGGTGACGCCGCTTCGTCAGAGCGAGGTCGTAATTGGAAAGGTCATACCCTATCTGCTGATTTCTCTGGTCCTGATCGCTTCGACGATTTTTCTGAGCTATCTCCATTTCGGAGTACATTTTCAGCGAATTCATCTGTTGGGTTTGGTTTGTTTTTTATTTCTGCTCTGCTCGCTCGGTTTAGGTTTGTTGATCTCAGCGTTTTCCAAAACGCAAACCCAAGCCATTCAGTTTTCGGTCTTTGTTCTCTTGCCGGTGTTTATCCTCTCGGGAGCATTTGCGCCGCTGGATCAATTGCCTGAACCGGTGCAATGGTTTAGTCAGCTCTTTCCGCTGACGCATTTTTGCCATGCGTTTCGGCAGGTGAACATGTACAGCGCGCCTTTCCGGTACATCGTCCCTGATCTCTTAATGCTTGCAGGGGGCGCTTTGTTGACCTGCGGCGTAGCCGCGTATCTGTTGCGGACCGGGGATGACTGAGGAGGGTACGAGTTGCGGGTTACAAGTTGCGAGTTCCAGGATGAGATACTCGCAACCCGCAACCTGTAACCCGCAACTTCTCGCTCACACCTTCAACTCGTGATTCGTTTGTCCGTCGAGAATGAGAAATTTTTCGTGGTGGTAAGTCGGATCGGTCCGGAAGGTTAACCGTCCGGCGTATTTTCGCTCAATTTCTACGAGCAACTCTTCGTCTTCGGTCTTCAAACGATTGAGGATCTCGGGGTTCACGATGACGCGAACGTCGTGAGTTTCTGGATGCTTTCGTAGCACGGTATGAAGGGTTCGTTGGATTTCGACGCTCATTGTCATCGGACTCTTAACCACGGCTCTTCCGTTGCAATAGGGGCAAACAACAAAAAGCGATCCGGTCAGACTTTCCTGAGCGCGTTGCCGGGTCATTTCCATTAGACCCAGGGGCGAAATCGGCAGGACATGAGTCTTTGCTTTGTCTCGTTTCAGCCGGTCTTTCATCCGATTGTAGACCAATTGCTGATCTTTGCGATTCTTCATATCAATGAAGTCGCTGATGATTAGACCGCCGATGTTGCGGAGCCGGAGCTGTCTAGCAATCTCGTCGGCGGCCTCCAGGTTCGTTTGTAAGATTGTTTTTTCGACATCCCTTCCTCCCTTGTTGCGGCCGGTATTTACGTCGATCGCAATCAACGCTTCAGTTTCATCGATGACGATATAGCCCCCGCATTTGAGCCAGACCTGACGATGGAACGCGTCGTCGATTTGCTTTTGGATACCAAAGCGCTCGAAAATCGGAGTCGATTCACTGTAGGGAACAATTCGGCGTTTTGAGCGCTTGGATATTTGGCCAACCTGTTCTTGCATCCTGGTGGCAGCCGACTCGTCGTCGCAATACACGATATCGATATCCTCAGTCAGGAAATCACGTACCGTCCGATCGATCAGATCCGGCTCTTGGAACAGAACTGCTGGCGCCGGACGAGATTTAAATGCGGTCTCGATTTGACGCCACTGTTCAAGTAGCAGTCCCAAATCGCGGACGAAATAACGCGAACGCTGATCTTCGCCGATCGTCCGAATGATCACTCCCATTCCTTCCGGAATCTCCAGCTTTTGCAGAATCAGCCGAAGGCGTTCACGCTCTTTCGGGTCCTCGATCTTACGCGAAATGCCGCTTTGATCGTTATGCGGCATAAGGACTAAGTACCGACCAGCGAGGCTGATGTTGGTGGTAATTCGCGGACCCTTATTGCTGATCGGTCCTTTGGTGACCTGTACCATTACTTCGGAACCGACGGGATAGATTTCGGGGACATCCTTGGCAGTAATCTTCTTCCGATGTTTGCGCCCGGCTCGGCTGACCTCCTCAACGCTGCTATCCAAGCCGGGCAAGGCGTCCCAGAAATGGAGAAAAGCATTCTTTTCGAAACCGATGTCGACGAACATCGCTTTGAGACCTTGTTCGATGTTCTTTACTTTGCCCTTAAAGATGCTGCCGACGATGTTACGGTCGGTATCTCGCTCAATGTTGTATTCCTCTAGAACGCCGTTTTCCAAGAGTGCGACTCGACGTTCCAGCTTTTCGCAACTGATAACAATTTGATTGCCAACTTTCTTCGGATTGAATCCGAGAAATTGCTTCACTTTTTCTAACATTTTTCCGAGTCAAAAGAGGTTTGGCGGCTACCCGCTAAATTAGAAAAATAGGAAATGCTTTTTCTTTTCGGTTTGCTGCTGTTGCTGTTGTTGTTGGCCCGAGTTGTCCTCTTTCGGTTTTCGGCGGAAAAAATCGAAGAAGCTCTTGTGTTTTTCCTGTTGTTGAGCCGTTTTATTAACAGTTGAAGAATGGTTGTCTGCCTCTGGTCGAATGTCCGGTTCCGAGGCTTTGTTTTTGGAAGAACTCTTCGTGTCTTCTTCTGCCACCGGGTGCGTGTCCGCCGTTTCTTCATCATTGGCGGCAAATTGGGTCGGTACGCTGTTATCCTTGAAATTGATGGTCTGGACGAATTTAAAATTTCCAATCGCGGCGTCGAGCGGCTTTACCCCCGGATCAAAGCCTTTGTCCAGCGCGAGTATCTGTTCAATCAACTTGGCGGCGATCGGAGCGGGCACTTGACCGCCCGCTTGCGCTCCCTGTACCAACACCGCCAACGCGATCTTTGGGTTGTCATACGGCGCAAAAGCGAGAAACCAGGTGTGATTGTCTTTTTGGCCGTCTCGCCAGAACTGCGCGGTTCCAGTTTTTCCGGCGACCACAACACCCGGAATCTTGGCGCGCGACCCAGTTCCGCCCGAGTCATTGACCACTCGCCACATCCCACGACGAACCAGTTCAATTTCGTCTTTGCTCAGGTTATTATCGTTGCGGAGATCACCGCGTATTTTCTCGGGGCGGCGTATCATCGTGCCGTCCGGTTCCTGGATCTCGTAGACAATACTGGGTTTATAGACGGTACCGCCGTTGGCCACGGTTGCGGCGACCATCGCCATCTGGAGGGGGCTAGCGAGGACGTATCCTTGTCCGATCGAGGTGTTGGCGGTTTGCCCTTGGCTCCATTTTTCGTTGTGATTGATTCGGAGCCACTCCGGTGATGGCAACAAGCCTGGATCTTCGCCGCTCAGCTCGATGCCCGACGGCTGACCAAGTCCGAGCGTGTTTCCAACCTTATCGATCGCGTCGATTCCGGCCGCGTTTCCGTACTGATAAAAATAAGCGTTACAGGAATTCTTAATCGCCTCGGTCAGGGTTTGAGTTCCGTGAGCGCCCCCTTTGGCGGCGATCCAGCATTTCATGTAGGTGTTTCCGTAGGTCACACCGCCGCTGCAAGTAAACTGGGCTTTCGCTAGACCGCGGGTCAAACCTGCTAATGATGTCGCGAGTTTGTAGGTCGATCCCGGGGCGAAAGCACTGATCGCACGGTTGGTGAGCGGATCGGCGTCGGCGTCTTTGATGGCGGCCCAATCCCGGGCCGAGATAGAAGGGATAAATTTGTTGGGATCGTAAGACGGTACCGAGGCCATCGCGAGGATTTGTCCGTTATTGGGATCCACCACGACACAAGCGGCGCGACCGACAACACGAAGCGTTGTCTCGACGATGTACTGAATGCGCGAATCGATCGTAAGATACACATTCGCTCCTGGGGTCGGCTGCAAGACCTCTTTCTCACCCTCTATCTTATTCTTTGCGTTCTTCTTAAGAATTCGCTTACCAGGCTTACCTCGCAACTCATCGTCCAAATAGTACTCGATGTTGGTGCGCCCCTGAACGTCGGGTTCATAAAAATTAAAATCCCTGATGTCGGGGAGCTTATTGATATCCTTGGGCGCGCCGACGTAGCCCAGGAGCTGGCCCGCCATAGCGTTGTAAACGTATTTGCGCACCGGCCGGACATTTACTTGCACTCCGGGTAACCCAAGATCTTTCTCCGCAAATTTCGAGAAAGTCGCAAAGTCCAAATCCTCGCGATAGGTGAAGGGGACCAGAGTATTATTTCGATAATGAGTGCGTAGGCGTTCCGAGTTGTAGGGCTCCGCGACCTTCAGTTCTTCCAGACGCGGGATGATGGTTTTATCGACAATTTGCACGATGTCATCCACCTTGCGGTCGTGCAACATCCCCTCTGAATCGCGAGCGCGATAATCCAGTGTCGGCGGTTGACCATACTGTTTTTTGTAGCCGGTTACGAGATCCGGCAGATAAAAATCGACCTCGTAGCTTGGTCGGTTGGTGACTAGCGCGACCCCATTTCGATCTCGAATCTCGCCCCGGACCGAGGGGATACGGACGGTCACTTCGGACGAACCCTGGATTCGGGATTTGTAGGTGGAATATAGTCGAATCTGCACCCACCAGAGCCGGATACCAACGGCGGTAAGCGCAACCAGAAAAAGTCCGGCGAGAAAGAGAACTCGAAAATCGAGTATAGCAGAGGATTTCGAACGTGCCATAACGTCAAGTTAGTTTCATAACCTCCGCTCGCGGCCGGAATCCTATCAGGTGAGACAAGGAGGACAGGAAAAGAAAAACAAAGGGCGTAGTGAGCATAGCAATCAGACCGGGGCCTAAAATGCGCCATACTATGACATCACTAAAGAAAAAATCACTCCGTTCGAAGCTGAGGATCGCATATTGTGCCAGCAGGCAAAAAGGAGTCAGAATCGCGGCAAGCTCTGCCAGGGCCAGGTGAACGGCCCAACCCCTCCTGAGAAACAAGGGACGAAAACCGTGGATGATTAGCGCCGGAATTAGATAAATGATGATCGACGTACCGATAACGTAGTCAGAATGGCCAGAGCTTCGGGGAATAGTTAATAGGTCGTTCCAGAGCCCGGTCACAAACACCAAAACCAGCACCAGCGGAAAAGGGAAGCTCAGGCTGCCGTAGAAAAGCAACGCGGGTACAAAAAGAATAGCCGCTCCCTCAAGGAAAATCATCGGGGGAATATAAAGCTGGAAGATAAATGAGACGAAAACCAACAGAATCAGAACGAGGAAAAACCTTATCATTTGATTCCACTAATTACGAAAACATCTTGGACCTTGCTGAGATCCACTGCCGGCTGCACGAATGCCACGCCTTCTAACTCCTTGACCGTGAATTGCTTAACTGTACCAACGATTACTCCCGAAGGAAATACTCCGCCGGTTCCGGACGTAGTCACCTGCATGCCCGGTTTGATCTCGGCAGTTTTGGTAAGAAACCGGATGCGCAAGTCGGGAGCGAAATTGGAAGAGGCGCGAGTTCCGCTGATAATGCCTTGTTCGTTGGTGCCCTCGATCGAGACGGAAACCCGAAGGGTCTCGTCCGAAACGAGGACGACACTCGAGATATTCTTCGCGACCGTCGCGACTTTTCCGACCAAACCAGCCTCGGTGACCACCGCCATATCAACTGCCAGACCGTCTTCACTTCCTCGGTCAATGGAACAAGTGTTCCACCAGCTTGCATTATCTCGAGCAATTACCCGAGCAGGGATCAGTCGAAAAGGTGACCGTTCCCGAAAACCAAGCGCCTTATTCAAGCGGTTAACCTCGGTTTCGAGCGTCTTGAGAAGATTGTTGGTGGTTCGGAGTTGCTCGTTTTCTTGTCGGAGTTGACGATTTTCCTTTTCCAGTTCGTCGAGTTTTTTTAGACCACCGCTCATCCCGCCAAGTCCCTGCTGAAGAGAGGAGCCGGTTTTCAAAATCGGCGAGACGAATTGGAGAAAGTTTGCTTGAATCCGCTGTTTGCAACCACCGGGGAGGAGAATGAGAACAAGAACTAATGCGACGAAAACTGCCAGCGTCGCGATCGATGGGCCCCTCATGAGAGCGGAGATCTGCTATCGGGTTGGCTTATCAGAGGAGGCAACCTGTCGAAGAAACTTGATTTCGGTCAGCGCACGACCGGTCCCTTCCGCCACTGCGCTGAGCGGATCCTCGGCAACGTGAACCGGAAGACCAGTCTCTTCCTGCAACAGTTTATCGAGGCCGCGCAAGAGAGCACCTCCGCCGGCCAAGACCAGACCACGATCAACCAAGTCCGCGGAAAGCTCCGGCGGGCAGCGCTCAAGGGTGACGCGGACCGATTCTACTATGGTCGAGATTGGTTCGAGCAAAGCCTCGCGAACTTCCTGGGAGGTAATGGTTAAAGTCTTCGGTAAGCCCGCCACCAAATCCCGGCCTTTTACCTCCATGCTGGTCTCCTTTTCCATGGGGTACGCGCTGCCGATTTTGATCTTGATTTCTTCGGCCGTACGCTCTCCGATCATTAAGTTATAAGCGCGCTTCATGTATCCTGCGACTGCTTCATCGAGTTCATCCCCCGCTACCCGCACACTCCGGCTAAACACAATGCCCGAAAGCGAGATCAAAGCGACCTCAGTAGTGCCGCCGCCGATATCGATGATCATATTGCCGGCAGCATCTTGGACTGGCAAACCGACACCAATCGCAGCCGCCATCGGTTCTTCGATCAGATAAACCTCGCGCGCACCGGCGTGAGCGGCCGATTCTTTTACCGCGCGTTTCTCCACTTCGGTAATTCCGGAAGGCACCGCGATCACGACTCGGGGTCGAACCCACTTGCTACTATGGACTTTGGTGATGAAATGTCGGAGCATCGCTTCCGTCATTTCGAAATCGGCGATGACACCGTCTTTCAACGGGCGTACGGCAACAATATTACCGGGTGTACGGCCGAGCATTCGCTTTGCTTCATCGCCAACCGCTAAGACGTGACTACTACCTGATCGAACCGCAACCACTGATGGCTCCCTTAAAACGATGCCCTGATCCTTTACATACACCAGCGTATTGGCTGTTCCCAGATCAATACCAATATCGTTCGAGAATAAGCCGAAAATGCCATTAAACATGCAAACTCTGCCTTTTTAATTTACTATTTCTGCTTCAGTCCCTGGCCGGACGAGCAACCTTTTGCGCTACTTCAGTGTTCAAGGATGTCTGCGAGCCACCACTATGATAGCCAGCCTGTATCTAGGTAGACGGAGACAGGTCGTCAAGGAAACAATCTGACTTAAAGTTGCTAGGTTAAATCAGGCTCTGCATTGGATAGATACCGATCACAGTTTCGATTCCTACTAACTCTCTGCAGGGATATTTATCTGCTGGAAATTTTTGGAGCACTGTCGGTTTCAGCGTTGGGCTGGGCCGCTTGCCAATGTTCCGGGACACCGTGGTATCCTTCTGCTCCGCTTTGGTTTGCCGGATATCTAGTCGTCTACAATCTGGACCGATTGTATCCAGACCCAGCGGATTCCTTAAATACGCCCCTGCGGTTTCGGCATCGAGATAGGCTTCGCTCGATCAGAGTCGCGGTCATAGTTTTCGGATCGGTGATCCTGATCGCTTGGCCAATATGGACCGGGCAATCGCTGCTTCTTCCCGGGCTTGTAGCTGTGACCGCCGGCTTTCAGTTTTATTCGCGTCCGTTGCCCGGCTGTAGTATTCGGCTAAAAGACTTGCCTGGAATCAAAAGTCTTTTTGTTCCCGCTTTTATCGCGGCAATCCTGGTGATCTGGCCGATTCTGCAAACCGGCGAGAGGTTCTCCTGGTTGGATCTGGTCATCTTTACCTGGTGCTTCTTGGTCCTGGGAATCAACAGTCTGGTATTTGATCTTCGAGATATAGCAGGGGACCGTTTACACGGTACACCGACGATTCCGGCCTGGTTGGGAGGAGGGCTGACCAGCCTTTTGTTGCTGGCTTTGGGAGCCAGCATGGTTTTCCTGAGCGGATACCTTGGATTACCCGGTGATCGGTCGCGCGCGCTGCCTTTTGCGTTGGCCTGTGTTCACGTCGCGATCATGGTCGCGATCCAATGCCGGGCTAAACCCATGTTGCTGAGCTTCCTGGCCGACCTGCTTCTTTTGACTCCAGCTTTTTCGATTGGATTATTTCGGTAAAGGGATTGCCGGTAGGCGCATGAGCGTGAGACCCATGGGCCTCGTGAGTCAACTAGCACGACGTCGGCAAACCTTGCACAACCTTTACCGCGTGCGGAATCGCAGCCGCAACAAACTTCAAGCAATCAACCGCTCCCGCCGGTTTGCCGGGCAACGCGATAACCAGTGAGCGATCCACGATTGCCGCTAGACTGCGGGAGAGGATCGCGTTCGGTGTCAGCTTCATCGATTCTGCTCGCATGATTTCACCAAAACCGGGAAGTTCAACGCGCATGATTGCTCGGATTGCCTCCGGGGTCTGATCGCGAGGGGCAATACCGGTGCCACCAGTCGTGAGAATAACCTGGCACCCCTGTGCCGCGAATGCCCGAACGGCTTCTTGGATTCGTGTAATTTCATCCGGTACGATTGCTTCAGCCTGAACGTTCCAGCCGAATTGCTCAACTTGCCTGGCCAGCGCTGGGCCACCCAAGTCGCCATAGACGCCGGCGGAAGCACGATCCGAAACTGTGACGACTCCGACGCTGATTTGGTTCACACGGTCCCCTTGGTTTTGGACACTAAATGGATGTCAGTGATTGCCATCGTTTTGTCGACCGCCTTGCACATATCGTAAATGGTGAGTGCTCCAACGGTAACACCGCTCAAAGCTTCCATTTCGACTCCAGTCTGGGCATTGGTTACGGCGGTACAACGGATGCGGATTCCTTCACCGAGATCCTCGAATGTGACTTCGACGTGCTGAACCGGCAGAGTGTGGCAAAGCGGAATCAATTCGCCGGTCCGTTTTGCGGCCAGGATAGCTGCAATTTGCGCCGCCGCGAGGACATTGCCTTTGGCGATCTGGGACTGATTAATCTTTGCCAGAGTGGCCGGTTGAAGGCGGATGGTTCCTTCGGCTACCGCAACGCGTCGCTCGACCGGTTTAGCTGACACATCGACCATGGACACCTGGCCTTCGCTGCTGAGATGTGTCAGTTCCATTCGATACGGTGTAATATTGGGCTAGCCGCCGATAGCTACCATCTTGCGACCGGGTTGATAATTCGATCGAAACTCGTGCATTTCCGGTTTCTGATCTACCACTTGGCGGAAAAATTGCTGAAGTTCTTCATCCGAGGCGCCCTCTCGCAATGGCTTTTTGATGTCGAATTCAAGGTGGCTGCCCAAACACGGACGAAGCTTGCCCTCGCAAGTGAGGCGGAGCTTGTTGCAGGTCTCGCAAAAATGAAGGTTGGTGAGCGCACCGATAAAGCCGATGCGTTGGGCATGTCCGGGACATTGATAATAGGTGGCAGGGCCATTCGTCCGGTATTGCGGATCAGGAATCAAGGATCCGAATTCCGATTCGATGACGCGCCTTGCCGCCGCGACAGGAAGAAAGTTTGCGTCATCAAGGACAGTTTCGGTACTTACCGGCATCAACTCGATGAAGCGCACCAGGAAATGGTGAAGCCGAGCGAACCGAACGAGGTTGGGAAGCTCGTGTTCATTCCTGCCGCGCATAAGCACCGTATTGAGCCGAATGTTGGTAAAGCCGGCTTGCTTCGCGGCCTCGAGACCGGCCAGAGTCTGGTTCAAAAAGTCTCGGCCAGTAATTGCTGCGTAAGTCTCGGCTTGAAGCGTATCAAGTGAGACGTTGAGACTGGTCACTCGCAGCCGGCGCAACGCCAGGGCCATGGTGACACCGGGTTCAACTTCCCTTGCCAGCAAAGAGCCGTTGGTCGATACCCCAATCTCTTGAATTTTTGGAAGGATGCTAATCTGACGAAACAACTCAAGAATGTTTCGTCGAGTGAGCGGTTCACCGCCGGTGATTCGCACTTTTCTAACTCCCAATTCGGAGGCAATGTGGACCAATCGGTGAATCTCTTGGTAGGTCAGAATTTCGTTATGGGGGAGCCACTCCTGAAGCTCCTGGGGCATACAGTAAACGCACCGCTCGTTGCATCGGTCGGTGACCGAAACACGTAGATAGCTGATGCGATGTCCAAATCGATCCTCCATTTACGGAATCTAGTCCCGGCCGCGCCTTGCGCAAGACTACCCGGCAGGATAGCAGCCACTCGCTCAAATGGCTAAGTATTCAATTCGCGATTCGCGATCCGGAATTTCCACCTGCGACAACGGGAAACGAGACCGTTGCCCATCTGGATTCCCTTTGAAGGGAGGTAAATTCTCAGTACTCTTTGTTTTCGTGAAACGGCGGCTGGCTTTGGCTTTAATTTTTTTGGTTCTCGCTGGCTGTTCGACCGTTGAAGACCGGATTAAAGAGAAACCGTACGCGTACGCCCAGCTTTCCGCTACCGATCAAGCGTTGGTTCGCTCGCGCCATGTGCGAAATGGCTTTACCCCGGATCAAGTCTATTTGGCTTGGGGTAAACCGGACCACGTAATCAGCGGATTTCGCCAGGGTCACCCGTATGAGGCGTGGGTCTATACGACTTATCGCACGGTCTACACCGGCTACTACTATCCGTTTTACGCGCGTTTCGGGTTCTACAACTATTACAATTACTGGCCGGGTTTTCATTATCGTTACGGCTTCTACGATCCATTCTACGGCCCTTACGACGATTTCACTACGGTCGAAGTTCCCTATCGGACGGTGTTTTTTGAAGGGATCCGTTTAACCGGCTGGGAATATCTTCGATAACTTTGCGCAACGGTCCGTGACAGATCTCACCCTATCTCTTCTTTCGAAATCTCCATTGTGCCAGACGCGATCTGGGGAGCGCAAACGGCCTTCGCCCTGTTTGCCATTCGCCAATTTGTTGAGTCATGGCTTATCCGTCGCTTGAACAATTTGTTAACGAGCTAGATCGATGCGGAGAGCTCATTCGTTTTGCTCAACCGGTCGCGACCGAGCTCGAGATTACAGACATCGCTGATCGCGAAATGAAGAAAACGGCGGGAGGGAAAGCACTTCTGTTCGAAAAGCCGACGATTCATGGGTCATCTTCACGGTTTCCGGTCGCCATCAATTTGTTCGGGTCGGAACGTCGAATGGCCCGGGCGCTCGGTTTGGATTCCATCGAAGAACTATCGCACCAGGTTCAGCTTATTTTGAAGGCAAAGCCGCCTACTTCAGTGAGCGAAGGATGGAATCTGCTCCGGCAGGGATTGGACTTGTTGCATGCTCGGCCAAAGAAAGTGACCGACGGCCCGTGCAAAGAGGTCATCCATCGGTTTCAGCCGGGCGACTCATTCTCGCTACGGGATTTACCGATTTTGCATTGTTGGCCGAAAGACGGTGGGCGTTTTGTTACTCTGCCGAATGTCTACACTCGAGATCCGGAAAGTGGGCAACGCAATGTAGGGATGTACCGCATGCAACTCTACGACGGGCAAACTACGGGCATGCACTGGCAAGTTCACAAAGTCGGCGCACGTCACGGCCGGGTTTACTACGAACGCAATGAGCCAATGCCCGTGGCGGTCTGTTTGGGAGGTGATCCTGCCTACACCTTCGCCGCGACGGCTCCTTTACCCGATGGCCTGGACGAAGTGTTATTCGCCGGATTCGTTCGGAAGAAATCAGTTGAGCTGACTAAATGCGAGTCCAACGATCTAGAGGTTCCAGCCGACGTGGACTTTGTATTGGAAGGCTACGTGCAACCGGGAGAGCTGAGAGACGAGGGGCCTTTTGGCGATCACACCGGATTCTACACGTCAGTTGATCCCTATCCCGTTTTTCATCTCACCGCGATTACTCACCGACGCAAAGCAATTTACCCGGCTACGATCGTAGGAGTTCCGCCGATGGAAGATTTCTATATTGGCGATGCTAGCGTTCGGATCTTTCTACCAGTCTTTAAAATGAATTTTCCGGAAATTCTCGACATGGCTCTGCCGGCAGAGGGGGTCTTTCATAACCTGGTTTTTGTGAGCATCCGGAAGCAATACCCTTACCAGGCTTATAAAATCATGCACGGACTTTGGGGGATGGGCCAAATGATGTTTTCGAAATACATCGTAGTCGTTGACGAAGATTGCGACGTGAGGAACACGAGCGAGGTGCTATTTCGGCTCTGCGCAAATACCGATCCTCAGCGGGACACGACCTTCATTAAGAACCCGTCGGACAGCCTTGATCACGCGCCAACGTTACCGAACATCGGATCTCATATGGGGTTCGATGCCACGCGTAAGCTCGTGGGCGAAGGTTACCATCGAGGGTGGCCGGAGCTGGTTCGTATGGATGAAGCGACTCAACGCCGAGTGGACCAAAAGCTGCGAGATTGGGGGATTGGGTAGGAGCGACAATACCGACCGGTGATCGGCGATTCCCCGTGGCGTCGCTCCCGAACCTGGAATACGCTCCAAAGTCGTGGACCTGATCTGGCTAGAAGATTTCCTGAGTCTCGCTAGTACGCACAGTTTTTCGAAATCGGCCGCCCAACGCCACGTCACGCAATCGGCCTTCAGTCGGCGGATTCAGGCGCTGGAAATGTGGATTGGAACTCCGCTCGTTGATCGCAGCACTTACCCGACATCCCTTACTCCTGCTGGACGGCAGTTCCGGGCGGTCGCAGAGGAGGTTGTCAGGATGCTGCAGGAGGAGCGCGGCCGATTGCAAAGCCAGGACAAGCTCACCGGCTCAACTGTGAAAATCGCCGCTCTGCATGCGCTTTCCCTGCAGTTTCTGCCTGCATGGTTGAAGAAGGTGGAGCGATCTTTTGGCACCATTGGGGTCAGCCTGTTCACCGATGATTTCCAGGATTCGATTCAGCGTTTGGTGGAAGGGGAATGCGATTTTTTGTTCACCTACTATCATCCGATGGTGCCCGTATTTCTGGACCCGGCGAAGTTTCCCCACGTTGCTCTCGGTTCGGATCGTCTGGTTCTTGTTACCGGTGTTGATGTCGATGGCCACCCCTATTTTCCGGTGTCGCAATTCGTTGGCACTGTGATTCCATTCCTGGGATATACCTCAGAGTCCTTCTTAGGCAGATTGTGCCGTATCGTCTTGTCCGAGTCGGCAAATCGGCTTCAATTAAAAAAGGTTTACGAAAATGGAATGGCAGAAGCGGTTAAGGCAATGGTATTGGCGGGCCACGGGATCGCTTGGCTACCCGAGAGTTCAGTCCGAAACGAGCTAAGTCGATGCACAGTCCAAGTCATCGATATCCCCGATGCCGGGCCCATGGAGGTGCGCATCTATCGATCACTCGAGAGAAACCGGCCTCTGGTGGAGCGGTTCTGGACTTTTCTCACAGCTAACCCGTCTCTAGAGAGCATAGCCTAACCGGTTGCGAGTTGTGAGTTGCGGGTTACAAGTTGCGGGTTTTCCGTAATCGAGCCGAACTCGCAACCCGCAACCCCTACGGTTCGAGCAGTGCGGCTAACTCGATTTCCGCCGTTTGCGGGAACATATCGAATGGCTGCACTTCGATCAGGCGAAAATTCGGACGCAAACGGCTCAGGTCACGAGCGAAAGTAGCGGGGTTGCAAGAGATGTATATCACCGTTCCGGGAGAAAATTCGCAGATCGTCGCGCATACCTGCTTGGTCAAGCCGTCTGCCGGAGGATCAAGCAGTAGCGTGGAAACGCGATTGTTCCGCAAAACTTGCGGAAGCAGATCTGCGGCGTCTCCACAATAATATTTTTCATGAGCAAGAGCGGATCGAGCAGCCAAGTCGCACGCCACCTGATTCCATTCGATGCCGATGACTGTTTCGAATGCCGGAGCGAGCTGGTGAGCGAAAAAACCCGAACCGCAATAGGCGTCCACCAGAAACGAGCCTTTCCCGCGCTTGCGGATGTAGTCCACGATTTTTCGAGCGACCTCATCATTGGTCTGCGTGAAAGTAGCGATGGCGTCATCCTCTCGGACCGTAGCGTGGCTGCCCGCCGCCAATCCCTGGTGACGCAGCTCAGCCAGCTTACTGTTAACTATATCGCAAGCTAGGGCGCAGCGTGCAATATCAACGATCTCACGACTTCTCTTCCGAAAAAATCCAATCGCATGCCCATCGGAGTGGATCGTAATCCGGTTGCGGAAGCCATAGATTTTTGGACTAGGGATGACGGGCGGAACGGCTATTTCCGGGAGTTTCGCAATTCGGCGCAGCGCCTGTTCGACCTGCAGCCGTTTCAGCTCCAATTGGTGTGCGTATTGAATGTGCTGATAATCGCAGCCGCCACAAGTCTGGTAGTAGGGACAGGGTGGTTTCTCGCGGTGAGGAGAAGTTTGCAGAATTGCTTGGACCGACGCCAAACTGAAACTCTTATGCGATTGAGTTATTTGGACCTGAAGCAACTCGCCGTCGATGGAGAAAGGCACGAATATCACTTTGCCATCTGCTTTTCCGACACCGCTCCCGCCGAATGCGACTTCATTAATTCGAAGGGCCAATTCCATTTTGGGAAAGTCGTTTTTTGTTTTTCGGGAATGCAGCGGAGGAATGAACTATTCCGAAATGGCCTTGGATAGCATTTTGCACAATAGTACGCTCCAGATCGAAGGACGAGACGGCATGAGCGACACCACGCCTGGCACCAGAAACACGCAAAACCAAAGCATTGTCTCCTGGGTCGAAAGAATGGCTCAGATTTGCCAACCGGAACGGGTTTTTTGGTGCGACGGGTCGGTGGCGGAAAAGGAATTTCTCACCCGGCTCGCTGTGGAACGCGGGGTCCTGATTCCGCTGGATCACGAAAAGTGGCCGGGTTGTTATTACCACCGATCGGAAATTAACGATGTCGCACGCGTCGAACAGTGCACGTATATATGCACACCGAGCGCTGATGAAGCCGGACCCACAAATAATTGGGCCGCTCCAGCTGACATGTACAGCAAGCTTTATGGCTTGGCCCAAGGCGCGATGCGTGGCCGGCGGATGTACGTGGTTCCATATTTGATGGGTCCGCCGGGCTCGAGCCTAGCCAAAGTTGGGATCGAGCTTACTGACTCGATCTACGTGGTTCTGAGTATGCGAATCATGACTCGCATGGGCGAGATTGCTTACCGTCAACTGGGCGAGAGTGAGGGTTTCAATCGCGGTCTCCATTGCATGCTGGATGTAAGCCCGGAACGAAGATACATCGCTCACTTTCCGCAGGATAACACGATCATCTCAGTCGGATCGAACTACGGCGGCAACGTGCTTTTGGGAAAGAAGTGTCTCAGTTTACGGATCGGCTCCTATTTAGGTCGCCAAGAGGGCTGGATGGCAGAACATATGTTGATTCTAGGGGTGGAAGATCCTCAGGGCGAAAAGACCTACGTGGCGGCGGCTTTTCCGAGTGCGTGCGGAAAGACCAATTTTGCAATGCTGATTCCGCCCAAACGATTCGCGGGATGGAAGGTTTGGACGGTTGGCGATGACATTGCCTGGATGAGACCGGGAGCGGACGGACGTCTTTATGCGATCAATCCGGAGAACGGGTATTTTGGAGTGGTTCCGGGCACGAGCTACCGATCTAATCCGAACGCGATGGAATCGATGAAGCGCGACACCATCTTCACGAATGTCGCGTACGCTGCCGGAGGGGACATTTGGTGGGAAGGGAGAGACAAACCGCCGCCAGAAAATCTTTTCGATTGGCAAGGACGGCCATGGAGTAGTTCCTCTGGGGAGAAGGCAGCCCACCCTAATAGCCGCTTTTGTTCACCGGTGACCAATAATCCCGCCTTGGACCCTACGGTTGATGATCCGGAGGGCGTTCCGATCAGTGGGATTATTTTTGGCGGACGACGAGCGACGGTTTTGCCGTTGGTGTTCCAAGCGTTCAACTGGATTCACGGGGTATATGTGGGAGCTACCATGGGTTCCGAGACCACTGCGGCGGCGGCCGGAGCGGTTGGTCAGGTGAGACGAGACCCGATGGCTATGTTGCCCTTCTGCGGTTACAACATGGGTGCGTATCTCAGCCATTGGCTCAAAATGCGGAAAATCATCAAGCGACCTCCAAAAATTTTTCACGTCAATTGGTTTCGGAAAGACCGTAACGGCCAATTTTTGTGGCCTGGATTCGGGGATAACATGCGCGTTCTGAAGTGGATCATTGATCGTTGTCGCGGACGCGTGGGCGCAGACGAGACCCCCTTGGGATGGATGCCTGCTGCTAATGACATCGATTTAGAGGGTTTGGACTACGATCGTGCAAGATTGGAGGAAGCCCTCAGCATCGATGTGGAAGAATGGAAAAAAGAGATCCTAGCTCAGGATGAACTTTTTCTTCGCCTTCATAGCGATCTTCCCTCGGAGCTCCATTACCAGAGGGAATTACTGATCTCAAGGTTGTAGCGGCCCGGCAGAATCTCACGGCAAGACCCGCCCGCCACGCTTCGTGCAGCCCTGCCACGTTGTTACATGAAGCGTTTCGCGTAGCGATGCAGGCGGCCGCAAAGAAATTCCGGAAAAGGTGGGACCCTGCCAACAATCCGGTCTTGGAAGGATCTCGGTTGGAAACCGATAGAACATGCGGTCGATTCTCCCATTTTCTCTCTCTGTACTGTATTTCTTGCGCCTTTTCGTCTCGACGGGAGATTCTGCAAAGGACACGCGCGGGAGCCCAGGCCTACCTTCTTAGTTGCGGATCTTGGGATTCACGCTACTGGATACCGGAATCAATTATGGTTGAGACTACCCTTGTACTGCTCAAGCCCGACTGCCTAGCCGCCAAACATTGCGGGGACGTGATCAAGCGATTTGAGCAGGCTGGATTGGATATCGTCGGATGTAAGATGATGTTATTAAGCGAGGCGCTTTTGGCTGACCATTACTCCCATGTTGCTGACAAGCCATTTTATCCGGGGCTTCGGGAGTTCATGCAATCGTCGCCGGTAATCGTTCTAGCTCTGAGCGGCGAAGGTGCAATATTGCGGGTGCGCGAATTGATGGGACCCACCGACTCCCGCAAGGCGGCTAAAGGAACCATTCGCGGTGATTATGGCAAGGATTCCATGTTCAATGTGGTTCATGGCTCCGACAGCCGAGAGAATGCGGCGGTCGAATTAAAGCGGTTTTTCAGCGACCTCGAGCTTTTCGAGCCGGCGCTGAAACGATAACATTTGAGGCGTCGGTCACGCACTTCCGGCTCATCTTTCTTCCGCGCAACTAACCTAGGCAAAGTGCTATTTCGCGGACAGACACTGATTTCGGAGCCAGAGGATCAAATGGAAATTTCGCTGACCTGATGACTCTCCAAGCAATCGTTTTCGATTTTGATGGTTTAATAGTCGACACCGAAGGACCCGGGTTTGTCAGTTGGTCTGAGCTATATGAAGAGTTTGGCCAGAAACTCACCTTGGACGATTGGCGACATGCGACCGGATATGTTGGAGGTTTTGATCCCGGTTTGCATTTAGAGAAGCTATTGGGTCATAAGTTGGATTGGAGTGTCTATGCGCCTCGGCGGGAAAGTCGAAACTGGGAGTTGACGCTCCGGCAGTCCACTCTGCCTGGAATCAAGCGGTTAATGGTGGATGCGCACCACCGATCCATTAAGATCGGGGTTGCCAGCAATTCCGGGTTCGGGTGGGTTGACCAGGGGCTGGAGCGGCTCGGTCTTCGGCATTTCATTGAGACGATTGTTACTCGGGATATGGTCTTGAGCCCAAAGCCGGCTCCTGATGCCTATCTCAAGGCGGCTCAAACGCTGCAGGCCGATCCTCATTACAGCGTTGCGTTGGAGGATTCTGAGCCCGGATCCCGCGCGGCCAAAGCAGCCGGTATGCGAGTTGTGGCGATTCCGAACCAATTTAGCGAGCGCCAAGATCTCTCGATCGCGGATCTGATTGTGCCCAGTGCAGAGGAATTATCGATCGAACGATTGGTCGAACTGGTGTTGACTCGCTAGCCAGCAAGAATCACACGAAAGCCAAAGCGACGCGTTCACTGCGGCCGAGGGGGCTCTGAGGATTTGCAGGGGATGCAGGCTAGAGTAAATCGGTCGGCCTAAACCGGTTCACTTGCATCGGTTCAACGAATATTTAAGGTCCCAGTTTGTGGTTAGCCAATGAAATTGCCTGAACTTCGGGGTATCCTGCAGTACGTCACACGGTTTCGTGACAAGATCTTCGTCATCGCTATCGATGGTGAAATCCTGGCTTCGGACAATTTCCCGAACATCCTTCTCGATATTGCGGTTCTTCGGTCACTGAATATCAAGGTGGTGCTCGTCCATGGTGCCAGTTCCCAGATTGAGCGGGCCGCTGCCGCCCAAGACATTGCCGTCTCCAATTCTGACGGAAGCGGTGTTGTTGATGCTCAAACTTTACAGCTCTCGATTAATGTGGCGATCCGCCTGACCAACGAAATCATGGAAGGTCTGACCCAAGTGGATCTTCGCGCCGCCTACGCCAATTGTATCATCGCCCATCCAGCTGGTATCATCGGTGGGATTGATTACCAGTTCTCCGGCAAAGTGGAAAAAGTCGATACTCGATGTCTCGAACTCTTTCTCAGAGAGCAGATTGTTCCGGTGATCCCCCCGCTTGGATTCGATGGAGAAGGCCGGACTTTTCGGGTCAATTCCGATCTGGTTGCGCTCGAAGTTGCCTCAGCGCTGCATGCCGCCAAATTGATTTTTCTTTCCACGCACGATGGGCTGGTGCTTGATGGACAACGGATTGGGCAACTCGTCGCTGCTGAGGTGGAAGAGGTACTTAAAAAACAGCCAAACCAGTTAACGCCGAATCTGGCATCAAAACTTGAGCATGCAGCCGAGGCCTGCCAATACGGGATTCCGAGGGTTCATCTTCTGAATGGCACGATAAACGAAGCATTGCTGGCGGAAATCTTCAGCAACGGTGGCATCGGAACGATGATCTACTCCAATGAGTACGAGCAAATTCGCCGGGTCTACAAAAAGGACGTTCGGGCAGTGATTTCTCTCATCCAACAATCGATTCGAAACGAGGAACTGATCCGCCGGACTCGGACAGAAATCTTGACTGGTATCGATGATTACTGGGTTCTGGAGATCGATCGCCACATCGTCGGTTGTGTGGCGATGTATCCTTACCCAGAACAAAAGATGGCGGAGCTAGCCTGTCTCTATGTCAGCCGTTCTACCGAAAACCAGGGCTTAGGACGAAAACTCATGTCATTTGTCGAAACCCTGGCCAAACAGCGCGGTTTCAATCGTCTTTTCGCTCTATCAACCCAGGCCTTTGTTTATCTGCAACAGAAGGGGGGCTTCATGGAGGCCGATGCCCATATTCTTCCGCCCGACCGGAGAGCCAAATATGAAGCAAGCGGGCGAAATTCCAGGATTCTGGTTAAAAATCTCACTCCCGAGGCTTTGCCGAAAAGCATTTTGACGTCATTCCATTCTACGTAACCGGTCATCCTGCATGCCGAATTCCCCTCACGATCTTGGCGCGCTGTTGATCGATTTGGTCGTTCTTTGCCTCTATTTTTTCGGAATTGTTGGAATTGGTCTTTGGGCAGGACGGCGCAACCGAACCCTGAGCGAATTCGCTCTTGGCGGCCGCTCGATCCCATGGTGGGCGGTGCTCGCATCGATCATCGCGGCGGAAACCAGCGCCGCGACCTTTTTAGGTGCGCCAACCGAAGGCTTCAAAACTCGCAGCTTCGTCTACGGCCAGATGGCGATCGGGACAGTTCTGGCCCGCGTCATCGTCGCATTCACCTTCATACGCCCGTATTACCGGTACGGAGTCCAAAGCATTTATGAGTTTCTGGACATACGATTCGGGCCACTGACAAAAAATTTGGCCAGTGCACTGTTTCTGTTCACGCGAGTGCTTATGATCGGCGCGCGTATTTATTTGGGCGGGGTTATTATCAAAGTCATTTGGCAGTTCCTGTTTCCCAACTCGCCCATCGATCTCTGGGTTTACTTTTGGGGGATTTTGTTTGTCACTGTACTAACTACAATATATACGGCAGTGGGCGGTATTAAGGCAGTGGTCTGGACTGACATGATCCAGGCATGTTTGATGGTTAGTTCAGTTGCTCTCGCGGTCTGGTTAATTGTTAGTCATATTCCAGGAAGATTCGCGACGGTTAGTCAGGAGCTGGGCGGTATACCTCCTTTCTTTCAAGTCGGTTTCGATGCGGGAGATGGCTTTTGGAGTGCGGTCAAAAGCTTACTGCAAGAACCTTACACCATTGCCTCCGCTTTGATCGCTTCAACATTCATTACCATGTCAACTCACGGTACCGATCAGGACATGGTGCAGAGGATGTTAACTGCCACTGACTTCAGGAAGTCGCGGCTGTCTCTCATCACGAGCGGACTGGCCGATCTGCCGATTGCGACAAGTTTCTTGTTAGTAGGGATCCTTTTGTGGGTCTTCTATAAAATCCGACCTGATTCCAATCTGCCGGCGGCCGACAACGAGATCTTCGCGTATTACATCATCACCCAGATGCCGGTGGGCTTGCGTGGGTTGATCGTGGCAGGGGTTTTTGCCACGATGATGGGATCGACGTCCGCGGCGTTAAATGCTCTGGCCACGAGCTTTACGAAAGATTTCTTTCTTCCGTATTTCCCGCATCGCAACTCGCAAGGAACGGCGATTTGGGCAGCTAGGGCCTCGACCGTGGTGTTCGCCGGATTGATTATTATCGTTGCGATGGCGACGGCGGTGGCGGTGTTGATTGATCCGAAGCTGACGATTATCGCGATTGTATTTCAAATTGCGGGATATACTTACGGGGCATTGCTTGGTGTGTTTCTAGTCGGCATGTTAACCAAGAGCCGGGGTAGCGACCAAAGCAACATCTTTGCCATGCTGTTAGCTATCGTCGCAGTTTTGGTGGTTGCCCGGGTTAAGTTACCTGGGTTCGATATAGTTAGTTTATTTAGTCAGGGCCAGCTGCGCTGGGTCGATTGGAACCTCGGCGGCTGGCTTCCACCGAGTTGGCCGGCGATCGCTGGGCCCTGGTGGGTTTTTATAGGGTGCGTCGTCTGTTTCATTGTGAGTATCAGTTTTAAGACTCCGCGGAGGCAAATTCTGCAGAGCGAAGGACGCTTGCGAGCGGCCGAAGGCCCGGCTCGGGATGGCGGAGATGTAAGTTCCGCGGCAGTCAAGTAAAGAGTGAAGGCGATAGGAGAATTTATTAATCGATAGTATCGAGTTTTTGCTTGCCGCTCAGGCCGAGTCTTCTTTATTCTCCACGACGCTCGACGGAAAAAAGGCGGGTCGGTGTGAATAACTTGTGAACAAACTATGTTGGGCAGTTTTTGGTTCCGTGGAAGTGCCATTTGGCATACTTGTGACGGGCTCATCACGATGAACCGAGTGCAAATTAGATGTAGATGTGCTCAACGATTGTAACCCCTTCACTTGCTGCTGGTTCGATCGCGTTCCCTTCTTCTTTTCTCATCTAGTGGTTACCTGGAAGTCGAATCGGTTTCGGGACAGGGGATGTGGGCGACAGTGCGAATAGAACATCACCGACTGCATGCGAACTGTGGATAATGTAACTATGGAACAAAGCTTCCGAGGGATTTGGGAAGAGATTGCTGGCAATATCCGGCCTCATGTAAGCACTGATGCTTTCAAGCGGTGGTTTTCCGAAATCGAACTGGTCCAAACCGACGAATGCATGCTCACCTTCCAGGTACCCAATACGATCCATCAGCTCTGGATTGAGAGCAATTATCTACCACTTGTTCAATCTGCGACACTGGCCGTGCTGGCCGGCCCTCGAGAGATCAAATTTCGGGTAGCCGACCAGGATAAGGCGAAGGCACTTGTTCCCGACCCGGAACCGAAACCGGAAGAGCTGCCGGCGACCAGGACCTCAGAAAAGGAGGTGGAAGGGGCCGCCGTGCATGGGATGAACCCGCGGAACACCTTCGATACGTTTGTGGTCGGCTCGAACAATCAATTTGCCCATGCCGCTGGCCTGGCGGTAGCTCAATCCCCGGCGAAGACCTATAATCCCCTTTTCATCTATGGCGGAGTCGGTTTGGGCAAGACGCACCTGATGCAAGCGATCGGCCAGCACGTAACCGACCGGAAGAAAAATTTCAAGGTGATGTATCTCTCGAGTGAGCGGTTTACCAACGAGTTCATCGATGCGATTCAGCACAACACCCTCGTCAAATTTCGCAAACGGTATCGTCAGGCCGATCTCTTGTTAATAGACGATATCCACTTCTTGGCTGGTAAGGAGCGTTCACAAGAGGAGTTCTTTCACACGTTCAACACGCTATTCGATGGCCGCAAACAGATTGTTTTGTCCAGCGATCGCCCAGCCAGTGAGATTTCTAACCTGGAGCATCGGTTGGTTTCGCGGTTTGAATGGGGGTTAACGGCTGAGCTTCAGCCGCCCGATATCGAAACCCGGATGGCTATTCTGCGAAAGAAAGCACAGTCCCTGCACGTTCAGCTTGCACCAGATGTTCTTGAGTTTTTGGCGCAGCGAGTTCGGACAAACGTTCGCCGGCTGGAAGGAGCGTTGATGCGAGTGGCCTCATTCGCATCGCTGAGCGGACGCGAAGTTTCTCGAGATGCGGTTGAGCACCTGCTGCGGGACATTCTTCAGGAGGAAGCGAAGAAAACAGTGACGATCGACCAGATCCAAAGGAAAGTGGCCGAGCACTTTGACGTTAGACTGGCCGACATGACCAGTAAGCGACGTCCCGCCAACATCGCGTTTCCTCGCCAGGTCGCGATGTATCTGGCGCGACGGCACACCAAGGCGTCGCTAAACGAAATCGGAGACGCATTCGGTGGCCGCGATCATGGTACTGTGTTGCACGCCTGCAAAACCGTTAAGGAGCGTATGACTAAGGAGGATCAGGTCCGGCAGTTGGTCTTTCTCCTTGATAGTCAACTCGAGCGTTAGGGGGGAGTATTGTGTGTCGCCACCCATAGCGGTAGGGCGACAGAGATCCTGCCTTCGCGGGATCTGCGGTCGTCGCTTCGCTTTGGCGCGCCCGCACCGTGCGTTTGAGGATAACCAGACAGCCGGTCGCGACCCGGCAGCCGCCGAACGGACTCGGGTTTCGTCGTACCGGCACTTTGACGGGGCCGTGACGTCTACCGCCCGAAGCACGCGACTGACAAAAACATCATCCTCACGACGCAATCATTGACCGAAAGAAAGATTTTATTTAAGCAGCGAAAGGTGATTGACTGGTTCGAATCTCCTTGACGTTCGCTTTTGCCCTCCTCTCAGCGACTTGCGGAGGGAAGGGGCACATGATTTTATATCCCATACACCATGAAATTTAGTGTCAGTAAGGACAAGCTGCTTGAAGGTCTATCAACAGTGCAGAACGTGGTCAGTACAAGAACTACTCTGCCCATTCTGTCCAATGTGTTACTGCAAGCAGCCGACGGAAAAATCCGGCTGACTACGACTGACTTGGACGTGGGAGTACAGGGAAGTGTAGAAGCGCAAGTCGAACGGACCGGGGCAACGACGTTGCCCGCTCGGCGGTTGTTTTCTATCGTCCGAGAGTTGCCGGCGTCCGAGATATACTTCGATGTGGACACGAAGAATTTGGCTGCGATCCGCAGTGGCTCCAGTTATTTCAAGATCCTTGGGCTTCCGGAAGAAGAGTTCCCGCCGCTGACTCGATTCGAAGACGCAAGAGTGTTTACGATTGCCCAGAAAGCTCTCAAGGACGGGCTAAAGAAGACCTCCTACGCTATCTCGACCGATGAGACGCGCTACGTGTTGAACGGAATTCTTTTCTCATTCAAAGAAAATAGGTTGACGTTAGTGGCCACGGATGGCCGCCGGCTAGCCTTGGTAGATCTCGATCTCGAGTTTCCCAAGAGTCAGGAAGTTGATCTGATTGTTCCGACCAAAGCAGTGATCGAACTGCAGCGACTTCTACGTGAAGAGGGAGACATGAAGGTCACCGTAGGAGATAACCAGATCGCATTTGAGCTCAACGAATCTTTCCTCGTTTCCAAGCTGATCGAAGGCAATTATCCAAATTACCGTCAAGTCATTCCGAGTGAAGCGAAAGAGCGAGTGACACTCGAACGAGAGACTTTCTTGAATGCCGCTCGCCGCGTTTCATTGCTCGCCAGTGAAAAATCGAATTCGGTGAAGCTGATATTCACAAAGGGAAATATCGATATAGTGGCAAACACACCGGACGTTGGTGAAGCCAAGGAATCGCTGCCGGTCATGTATAAAGGCAAAGATTTTTCTATCGCCTTCAATCCGGAATTTCTCATGGCCCCGCTTCGGAACCTTTC
>WNFQ01000104.1_pt1 | contig 91921 bp, 79 predicted proteins | sample 5400171 | NCBI WGS metagenome assembly WNFQ01 (sample SAMN13153356, study PRJNA577476) | soil metagenome | isolation source: 20 cm soil under Madrone tree | place: USA:California | collected 2016-06-14
AGGGGGAGGGATTTATTGCCGCCGATGATCTGGACGAGACGCTGCAGATTACACAGGTAGGAGCCCGGGACTTCCTTGGCTCGATGGAAAGTGCACAGCGTCCGGTCACCCTGGATGTTCGATCGACCCAGGAATGGGCCCAAGACCATGTGGAAGGCTCGGTGAACATTCCATTGCAACGCCAATTTTCAAATTTCAGATCGCGATTGCGAATTGTAAGGGAGTATCGCAAGTGTGTCCTGCGACACTGATTTTGCACACCGAAATTTCTCAAGGCCTAAACTCGCTCAAATTGACTCTTCACCAACCTTTTATGTCTACTCAACCAAACATTACACTGAATGACGGCAACGTGATTCCCCAACTTGGCTTCGGCGTCTGGCAGGTGCCAAATTCCGACACGGCGGAAGTCGTTGGAACCGCCATCTCGACTGGATATCGTTCGATCGACACGGCTGCGATTTATGGCAACGAAGTCGGCGTCGGAAGAGCCATCGCCGCCAACTCGTTACAGCGGACCGAATTATTTATTACGACGAAGCTCTGGAACGACCGGCACACCACGGCCCATCGAGCATTCGATGAAAGCCTGAAACGCCTTAAGCTGGACTACCTGGACCTTTACTTAATTCATTGGCCGAAGCCGCGCCAAAACGCGTATATCGAGGCCTGGAAAGCGCTGGTAAAACTAAAGGAAGAGGGAAAAACTAAATCGATCGGGGTATCCAATTTCACCGTCTCGCATCTCAAACGAATTGTGGATGCGACTGGGGTTGTGCCATCGGTCAATCAGATTGAGCTGCATCCAGGATTCCAACAAAAGGAACTAACGGCATACCATGCGGAACACGGAATCATCACCGAATCGTGGAGTCCGCTTGGTCAAGGCACCTTGCTGGAGAACGCCAGCCTCAAGTCACTTGCACAGAAGCACGGCAAAACGCCGGCCCAAGTTATCATCCGGTGGCACCTCGATCGGGGTTATATTGTTATCCCGAAATCGGTGACGCCGTCGCGCATCCGCGAAAATTTCGACGTGTTCGATTTCTCGTTGGACGCTGACGACCTGGCGAAGATCGCAGCGCTGGATCGCAAGGATGGTCGGATTGGGGATGATCCGCAGACCGCGAATTTCTAAGCGGAAAGAAATGCCGCTTGCTCATTTGGCCTGGACTTGAATCTTGACCAGGATCTCGGGTCGGCATCAAATGCATTTGCATTTACGTTGCCCATGGGCAACATTGAGGCATGAACGACCCTTCTCTCGGCCTGCAATTTGATCGGCCCCCGACCAGGGCCGATTACCGGCGCTATCAAGCGTTGGTGACCGATATTGGGCGCGATCTACAACTCGCGGGGCGGGCCTTATATCGCTTGGGCGGAGCGCTCAAAACCATCCGGGACGAGCGGCTTTATCGTTGTGGCGGCTACACGACTTTCCAGGAGTTCTCCTCGAAGGAGCTCGGCCTGGCACGGGAATATATATTCCGCACCATCCAAGCTTATGACCTGCTCTGCGGTCTCATAACGGCTGGAGTACCGCAGCTTGAGCTTCCCGCAACCGAGCGAGTCTGTCGAGAGTTGGCTGCGCTCCCGATCGAACTGCGGGCGAGAGTCTGGAAGCAGGCGCGGCGGCTCGCCGAAAAACAAGGCCAACAGGCCGACAGTCGCTATGTCAAAGAGGCAGCGGCACGGATCGGCGGCTCGCCAGAAATCAAAGAGCGCCAGGCCCGCGAGTTCGTCCAGAAATTCGAAAGCGTTGCTCGCTCGCTCCAAGTTGGTCTTCCACCGGATGCGCTCTCCGAAAGTGACCGCGCCCGACTGAAGGCCACACTTGAATCTATCGGAAACACAGTGGTGGCTCTGCAAAATAAGCTTTAGGACTACTCTTCCAGCATTTGTGACCGCGAGACTCACGATTAGCTGCTTGATTTGTCTATTTGCACTCTGCGGCTGGGAGGCGTCGGCGCAGTCTCAGTACGAGAGCAGTACTGACTTCGCCAAGTACGCCATAAAGTTGCGCGAGAACGGACTTCTTAGGATTCAGCAAAAACAAGAGCTGCCACCAATGCAAACGGCTCTCTCGGGCGGTGATGCGCAGTCTGCGGACGGTCCCGTTTCGTCCAGCCGAGTGAGGGCACTCAATGGCCGACCAGGGCGGTACCCGTGGCGACTGAGCATCTTGACCACCATCTTTTGGATCGGCGAGCGTCCGAGCAGCAATAATCCGGTACCAAACGATCGTAGCTCTTGGGATCCAAACTGGTCGTCCAATTACGGCGGTTACGACAACCCGGATCTAAAGCTGCGCAGGGATTTTATCCCACTGAATTTTCTACCGCGGCAGAACCCGTTCTATGTCGCCCTGCCCTATAATGATCTGCAAGGTGGTCACGCGAAGCCCGAGGCGAAAGACGTGATTCCGTGGTTTAAAGATGCCTTTGTGCGCGAAGGTCAATCCGTTCTCAAAGGACGCTGGCTTGCGATCCGTCACGGTAATCGAGTTTGTTATGCACAATGGGAAGATTGCGGACCCTTCTACACCGATCACTGGCAATATGTGTTTGGCAACGAACGGCCAAAACCGAATCTGAACCAAAACGCAGGGCTTGATGTCTCTCCTGCGGTGCGGGATTACCTCGGTCTTGGGAATATCGAGGCCTGTGATTGGAAGTTTGTCGAATTCCGTGAAGTTCCGCCTGGACCCTGGGCGATGTACGGTGATAACAACCGGTTTGTCATATTGCGACGCCAAAGCAACGAGCAGTTTGGCCACCGGAACCTGCAACTGACGACGCCGGCGGATTAAACGGCGTGCAGATGCTTCGCAGTTCAAACTGGGATCCTGCAAAATAAGTTTAACGGGTAAGAAAAGGCCTCCGGTTCCTCGGAAAGCTTGTCGGGTAGGCTTTGGCGGGCGATTCGCACCGCGGCCGTGCCCTATTCCTCAGAATCCGGCTGGATGCGCGTGATGCAATCCGATCGATTCTTGAAACGCTCGCGCAAAAGCCAAGGGCTCAGATATGGATCACTCGGGTCCGAACCTGACACTTTCCGCCATTCATGCCGCGAACCCGAGGCCGGATGCTCGAGATGATACCGGAGTTTGTTATTCCGCTTAGCGTGCCGCTACCCGAGCCCGTGATATTTACGGGTGCCATTCCGGAATCGACCCAGGTTCCGTCGTGCAAATGAGCGTCGAACGACAAGATTGCATGAGGCCCGGTGACCTTCGATGAAAAAAAGTGCGATATGACATGCTTCAACACCGGATGTATGGCGCCGGCGGTTTTAACCGAGATGATATTGCCAACACCGTCCGCACTAAAGTTATCGATGTTTTCTTTAAAGAGCATTCGCGAAAACCAAAAAGAGCCGCCCCGTTACAAGCGAGGCGGCCATTGGGTTAATTTGTTTTTGTTGATTGCAGGGTTTGTGGTGACTTGCCCCGCAGAATGGCTAAATCGGCTGAGCCCCGAGAGAATTTACTGCGGTCCTTGCAGGCGATCAACGGCCTGATAATCGCCATAATCTCGACCAATTTTGCTCAGTTTTTCTTCCAGAGATCAGACAAGAATTTCCGTTTAGTTTATTCTCTCCCGTGCCGCACTTCTTCTCTATCGAAGGTTTAGCTTGTCTGTTTGTGGCGAGTCACCGTTCCCCATTATCCGTACGTAGTGCTGATGAGGAGCCATACAAAAAGTGCATACTTCGAGGGCGATCGTTGCGCTGGATGGGAGTGCCTAAGATGACCTGACCGACATGGTTGGTCGCTGCCTGCTGGCGATTGAAAACTTGCCAGGCGTTCATCGGCAAGCAACGCGCGAAAAGGAAAAAAAGCCCCTCTCGCTCGGAGAGGGGCTTAAAAACTAGTTTCCGGGGCTTAAATAGCCGCTGCCGATGGCGGGACTCGAACCCGCACGGCCCTTTCGGGCCAACGGATTTTAAGTCCGTTGCGTCTGCCATTCCGCCACATCGGCGCGCGCGCAAAAGCGAATGAAGCCGCGCACCGCTGGACTGGCAAGCGCAATTTCTTCGGGCGAATCAAACGGGTGCGATCTTCGGAGCGATACGACTACGCTCAATCGAACTGACGCCCGGTGTCTCGGTTTTAGTCCGAGACAATTGATTCGGTTGATAGATCTCGGTCCGAAAAATCGGGATCTCTTTCGGTGCTTCGATTCCTATCTTTACCGCATCACCGTCGATCCGAGTGACTTTGATGTGGATCGTATCACCGATCACAATACCCTCATTTACCTTTCTCGATAGAATTAACATCCTTTGTTATTCCTTACTGTTTTTTGCATCTGGGGGACCAGATATTGTCTGTGGCAGAGCCCATCCTCGGATGGCGATCTGCGATATGTTTCATACGATTGAGGTCGCTTCTGATAGAAAGCGGACCTTGAGTTCCTGGTTTTGTCGGAGACGCTCCTGCATGCGCCCGCTCAGTCGCTCTACTTCCGTAAAAAGCGCCTCAAGTAACGGCTGCACGTATTCGGGAAATCCACCCACAATTTCGGGCGCATCGGCGTCTTCACGCAGATCCAACCGTGTTGCGGTCTCCCGCAGGATTAACTCTCGGGACTGGGTACATCGGGAGACCAACCGTAGTTGCCCACGGATTTGGTCCTCCACACGTTCGTTCCCCCGGGGATCGCGCTGGTATAAAAGCTCAGTCTGTTGGTTTAGCAAGCGAATCAGTCCTCCCTTTTCTTGGAGCTCATCCCTTAAAGAGTCGACGAGTTGGTCCCATTCTAATTGCGTTTCCATGGAATTAACGATCAAAAAATGAGTTGCTCAAGCGATGAGATTAAGGACGTAAGAACGCAATTGGGCGACTGTTTGCGTGTGAATCTGGCAAATTCGCGACTCAGTCAGGCCGAAAGCGGCCGCGATGTCGGCCAGTTTCATGCCTTCGTAGTAATACATGGCCAGAACTCTCTTAGGCACATCCGGGAGTTGCTTGATACGCTCGGCGATCAGCTCAGTGAGCTCTTTGCGTTCGAGGCTCTCGAACGCAGAAATTCCGGCCTCGTCCGGTATAATTTCATGTAACGAATGCTCGTTCTCTTCCCATTCTTCCGGAACGTCGAGGGAGATAATCTTGATCGGACGCACCTGGTCCATCAGGGCGTTCAACTCACTCTCGCTGATACTCAATTCCTCACAAAGCTGCTCCGGACCGACGGCACATCCTCGCTCCTGCTCGATTCGAGAGATAAGAATGCCAAGTTGTTTAGCCTTGGAGCGTCCTGATCGCGACATCCAGTCCATTCGACGTAACTCATCCAGGACAGCTCCTCGGATCCTCATCGAGGCGTACGGGATAAAACTCTTATTCTTGGTCTCTCGGAAATTCTGAGCGGCAGCGACTAGGCCGGTAACGCCGACGCTGTAGAGATCTTCGGTATCGATTCGCGCCGGGAGCTGGCGTTTCATTCGATCAACGATTGATTTCACCAACGACAGGTGATTTTCTAGTAAGGATTCAAAGTTGCTTTTCGATGAGGGGCGCGGGCCGACATCCTGATTCGGGGCAAATTCGACAATCTCGGCGGCTATTGGCTCGGCGGTCATTGGCATGGATTTTGTATTACGCCACGCTTAAGCACGGCCTATGCCACGCGAATCAAACGCCAAAAATCGTATGCATAACCTATTCTGCAATAGGCACTTAGATCATAACCGTTCGAATGAATTGCTTGGATTGCAGAATGCAGAGAAACGGCAAATTTTGCCTATCTCCGAGGGAAAGCCTCCAAAACAGAAATTGCCTAGGCAAATTTTGCCTATCAGCGTCAGCCCTGATCTTTCGGTAGGGATTAGACCGTCACCGCGACCCGTTCTTTAGGCCGAATCGGCACATAGTAGCTGTCGCGTTGTACCGGCTCACGATGCGCTTCCCGTATGGTGCGTTCCAGTGAGGCGACAGTCTGTTCCTGCGGAGTGGTGGCGCCGGCCATATGGAAGATTTTCTCCTCCATCAAGGTGCCATGGAGATCGTCGACGCCGTAGCTCAAGGAGACTTGAGCTAAGGGAAGAGACATCGCAATCCAGTAACCGGTGATATGATCGAAATTGTCGAGATAGATTCGGCTTACTGCCAAAGTCTTAAGTTGGTCGAGCGCCGAGGCGGGGCGGATATAGGCCAATTCGGTGGTTTGGGGAACAAAAGCAAAGGGTACAAATCCGGTGAAACCATGGGTCTCGTCCTGCAATTCTCGAAGCTGGCGAAGGTGATCGATGCGCTGCTCCAAAGATTCGATATGCCCAAACAACATCGTACAGGTACTGCGTTCGCCCATTCCGTGCCAGATCCGGTGCACTTCTTTCCATTCTTCGGCGGTTTCTTTCCCTCGGCAGATTTTATCTCTGATCTCGGGATCGAATATTTCGGCTCCCCCGCCAGTCAATGAGTTGAGACCGGCTCTACGCAGCGTTTCCAAGGTATCGGGAATCGGTAGTTTAAAGATCCGTTCAGCTAAATGTCGTATTTCGATTGCGGTAAACGCTTTGAGGTGGAGCTGTTCATCCAGGGAACGAAGCGTCTCCAGAAGCTTGATGTACCACTCTGCCGGCAGACTGGGATGGAGACCTCCAACCATATGGATCTCGGTGATCCCCTGATCCAGAGCGTTTCGTGCCGCACTCTCAATTTCCGGAATCGCCATCTCGAACGCATGCGGATCGCGTCTGCGTGCGCCGAAGGCGCAAAACTGGCAGGAAAGCACGCAAATATTGGAGTAGTTGATGTAACGGTTCAGGATATAGCTTGCCCGGTTGCCGTTTTTTCGCTCGCGGACGATATTGGCGATTTGGCCGAGGGAATTAAGATCATTAGACCGAAACAGAGTAAGGGCCTGCTGCTCGTTGATACGTTCTCCATTGAGGACCTTCTCGTAAAGGTCCTGGAAGGCTGGAGAGATCAGCCGAGAGTTTGTGAAATTTTTCACAAACTGACTTTTACACACAACCCCTCGCCCGGCAAGCAAACTCCCCCCGTGGCGCCAGTTCGCCGCAACTCTTATTTGCTCCGCCGGTTCATCTGAATACGATGAGCCTCGCTTTCAAGCCTGCTGTCTCCTGCATGTCTTCATCGGAATCTGATCAACCCGAAATTGAGTGGATGCGTCGGATTCGCGAAGGCGATATGGAAGCGTTTAAGTTGCTGGTCGAAACTCATCAGTCTCGGATTGTCGGCACCATCAGCAAGATGTTGGGATCCGATGTGGAAGCGGAGGATCTGGCGCAACAAGTTTTTATTCGCGTCTGGCGGTCAGCCCCGCGGTACAAACCAACGGCCAAATTTACGACCTGGCTGTTTCGTATCACTCGGAATCTGGTCTTTAACGAGATGCGGCGAAAACGGCATTTTGTCGACCAGACCGATGACCTGGCGGAACCGGTTGAGCGAAAGGAGCGAGGGCCGGATCAAGTGCTGTTGGAAGAGGAGCTGCAGATGGCGATTCAAGAAGCCATCAGCAAGCTGCCAGAGGCGCAGCGACTTGCGATCGTTTTGCGGAGATACGAAGAGCTACCTTATGAAGAGATTGCGAAAGTCATGGACACAACCGTTCCCGCTGTGAAGAGCATTCTGTTTCGAGCGCGGGCCGAGCTGCGCGAGCGATTGGCAAAGTACCTCGAATGAAGCCAGAGGGTAGGAGTCAGGAGCCAGAATTTAGAATCTAGGAGATACCCGATCAGTGCCGATCCGTTCCGCAGCTTACTGAATTCAACCCCGCGACCGGCTTCTAGCGCCTGGCTCCTGGCTCCTAGCCTGTCGTATTTCTTCAAACGCCTTTCCCAAATGCCGCAGGGTGTCACTTGGGATCAGCGATTCCTCCGACTCATCGCGCAAGGTAAGCTCTGCGGCCCTTCCACATAGCCAGGCGCCAAGCCGGGCGGCATCGTACGGCGCAATACCGCGTCCCAATAGCGCTCCGCACACGCCGGTGAGAAGATCTCCCGAACCGCCTGTCGCCATCCCGGGAGTCCCGGTAGAATTATAAGACAGGGAATAACCTGTTTGAGCGACCAGCGTCCGGGCGCCTTTAAGTAAGAGGGTTACCGGGTACTCATTTGTAAACCGTTCGACGATCTCAGCCCGCGACATGTTGTTCGTGGGAAACAAACGGCTCATTTCTCCCGGATGCGGCGTAAGTAACCGAGGGCCGGCCAGACGCGATAGCGTCTCTGGATGCTCGCTGATAATGTTCAGTGCGTCGGCATCCACCACCATCGGATTGGGAAACTCGCGAACGATCTGGATCACCTCTTCCGCGCGCCCGCGACCTAGGCCGGGTCCAATCGCAATGGCATCGAGGCGATCAGACAATGCCTCACGAATATGTGCGACCGGCTTGACCATCACTTCGGTTTCCGCCTTGGTCGCAACGATCGAGTAAATGTCGTCGGTCGCGTAGAGAGTAATCAAACCGGCACCGGCCTTTAGTGCCGCCTTCGAAGCCAACGCTCCCGCTCCAATCAAGCCGCGCGATCCGGCAATGATCCCGACTCGGCCAAAATCGCCCTTGTGAGAATCGAACGGGCGTCGCTTCACCAGATCGTACAGAGCATCCGGAACGGTCAATTGGCTATGACCCTGAACGGCTGGCGCGCGTTCGGTCAGCGCCGGAAGATCGATCACCGAAATGTTTCCAACTATGTTGGTCGCTTCATCCAAGAAGAGGCAGCTCTTGGGAAATCCAACCGTTAAGGTTACATCGGCAATCACGCTGTGCGGATCAACGGCGAAGTCACTTAAACCGGTAGGAATATCAACCGCATAGGTCCGTGCGTTCCAATCACTCCGGATACCATTCAACTCGGCCGTAAACTGACGATAGCGATCGTTTAAGCCTGGTCGCGCACCGAGTCCCAGAAGTCCATCCAACAAAATGATTGGCCCAACATCGGACCATCCGGTCGGGACCGAGGTTGTCCGACGGAAATTGGCAGCCAGAGCATTCCATTTCTTCTTTGGCAATGAATCGAGATCCTCCGGCGAACTCACCAAGCGAGCGCTTATCGACCAGCCCGAGCGCTCCAACACTGAAGCGGCCACGATGGCGTCACCCGCGTTATTTCCTTTGCCAAGATAAACCACACAGATTCCGGGCACCGGCTGTAGCTGTGCAATTTTGCGCCCAATGCCGAGCCCGGCCAAATCCATCAAGTCCTCCTGGCCGACACCTTCGGCAAAGGCACGCTTTTCCAACTCTTGGACTTCCTTAGAGGTCAGGATGAGATTGGACATGGTATTTGACGATGCAGCCGTACGGGCGGTTGTAAAGCGAACGACAGCGAACGAGAACGAACGCCAACGTGCGCTCATTCTCGTTCGTTGGTTTTCACTGTCGTTCGCTGCCGTTCGTTGCTAACGGGCCGGCGTAGCAATGTTCATTCGGATACTGATATCGTCGCCGACGGCTTGGGAAGCTTCGATTAAGGCGTTCCAACTCAATCCAAAGCTTTTCCTTTTCAGACTGCTAGTAACCTTCCAATGCAGGCTGTCGGATGCGCCATTGCTTTCCGGTAACAATTCAACATGGAGCAGCACGGGCCGCGTGGTCCCGTGCATCGTCAAATTGCCATGTACATCGGCGGTGCGTTCGCCCGTTCGATCGACAGATGTACTCTTAAACGTAATCGCCGGAAACTTTTGCACATCAAAAAATTCGGCTGAGAGCAGATGATGGTCGCGATCCTTGATACCGGTGTCGACGCTCTGGACTTGAATAGTCGCCTCTACGCTCGACCGCTCCGGCTGCGCTCGATTAAAAATCACCGTCCCAGAAAAGTCACTGAATTTACCGGTGACGCTGGACGCAAAATGGCGGACTTGAAAGCTTAAATTCGAATGCGCAGCGTCCAGCGCATACTGTTCGGCCGAAATCGCCAGATTAGCGGACACCAGCCAGAACAGTAGTGAGCTAGCAATTTTCATGGCTCTTCTACTTACAGACCAAGTCGTTCGCTGATTATTTCAACTAGTATGAGAAAACCCGTAAGATGAGAAAACCCGTTCGGTATCGGCACCCAACGGGTTTTCTCGGTTACGGGGGGAAAATGGCCCGCTCTTTTGGTTCGTAAAATTAAACCTTGGCTTTGAAATCTTTACCCGCAACAAACTTCACGGTCTTCGATTTGGGAATTTTTATCTGTTGCAGAGTCTTTGGATTAACCCCTTTACGCGCTTTTCTTTCGACCACCTTAAAGGTTCCGAATCCCACCAGCTGAACTATTTTGTCTTTTTTGACACCGGTCTTGATGGCGTTGATCACAGCCGTCACCGCTTTCTCGGCTTCTGCCTTACTTATCTCGGATCCGAGCTGCTTCTTTACGGATTCAACTAACTCTACTTTATTCATGGAATGCAGATGGCGAAGCTCGGAAAGCCGCGGCCCCGGAAACCTTTACCGGAGCCGATTCGCGAGCGGACGCCTTCGTCCGTCCCTTATCGGCGGAATTGCCGAGGTTTGTCAACCTCGAAGCGCACTTTTTTCCCAAGATTTGAGCCAATTTCGTTTTTCGATAACAATGATTAGGCTGGAAAGAGATAGATAATGGAACCGCACGATGTTCAGATCCGGCTGGCTGACTACTTGGAGCGTCCGCCTTCCATCGCCGAAACGGCTTTTGTGGCCCCGACCGCCAGCCTGATGGGAGCAGTGGTTGTCGGCGAATACTCGAGTATCTGGTATCAGGCCGCAGTCCGAGCCGATATTCATTTCATCCAGATCGGGAACCGGACCAACATTCAAGACGGGTCCATCCTGCATGTGGCAGATCAATATCCCTTGATCATCGGTAATGAGGTGACCTGTGGTCATCGGGCAATCGTTCACGCCTGCTCGATCGGCGATCGAGTATTGATCGGAATGGGTGCAATTATTCTCGATGGCGCACAAATTGGTCCGGATTGCATTATCGGAGCGCAGGCGCTCGTTACCAAAGGATCCAAAATCCTTCCTGGATCCCTGGTGATCGGTTCACCGGCCAAAGTGCTGCGCCCGTTGACCGATCTGGAAAAAACGTCGATCGGCTTGCTAGCCGATAAATATGTGAACGTTGCCGCCTACCACCGCGACTGGTTAAATCAGCAGAAAGCGAAGGCGATCAGAGATCAAAACGCAGAATAATCGATCGTCTTCAGCCGGCGCAGATCGGCTCCCAACCTTGGCACGCAATCGATCAAGGCTCGAGTATAAGGGTGCTTGGGTGCGTCGAGCACCGCCTCGGAATCTCCGAATTCCACCAATTTACCTCGAAACATCACCGCTACCTTATCGGCCAGTCCCTGAACGATCCCAAAGTTGTGAGTAATGAGGATGATTGACATCTGGAACTTTCGCTTGAGGTCCCCCAAGAGATCCAGAATCTGTTTCTGGATTGTCACGTCCAGCGCTGTGGTCGGCTCGTCCGCAACCAGAACTTGGGGTCGAGCACTGAGAGCCATTGCGATCATGACGCGCTGTTGCATACCTCCGCTTAACTGATAAGGATAGTCGTGTAGTCGTTTACCCGGCTCAACGATTCCTACCTGATCGAGCCAAAAAACGACTTCCTGCCGGACGTCTCTTATCTCCGGACGATGGAGTCGAATAACCTCCGACATCTGTTCGTAAACTGAAAAAACGGGGTTCAGACTCGTGGCCGGTTCTTGAAAGACATAGGCGATCTGCTTTCCGCGAATCTTTCGGAGTTCTCCGATCGATTGGCGCAGGAGCGGCTGCCGATCAAGCAAGACTTCACCCCGGACGATGCGGGCCGGCGGTTGCGGAAGCAACCTAGTGAGCGAAAGAGCGGTTACGCTTTTTCCGCTCCCGCTCTCTCCCACAATGGCGAGAGTCTCACCGTTCGCCACGGAAAATGATACCGAATCAACCGCACAAACCTCGCCCTCTTCGGTCCGGAAGTTAATAGTTAGGTCTTCAATTTCGAGCATACCTCAAAGACTTGACAAATGACAGAGCGCCATGGGCTTAAAGCTTTTCGTCTGCTTGGTTCATTTGTCATCTGTCATTTGGCATTTGTCATTTCTTTTCCTGCCATTCCACTATTGAAACTCTGCCCACTGGAGAATAAGAAGCCTACGTGAAATTATTCGTCTGGGGTCTCGCAATCGCCCTCTTTGGTGTTGATGTATCGAACGCCCAACAGAAGGAGCTCGTGGTCGGGATGGAAATGAGTTTTCCCCCGTTTGAAATGTTAGACACGAGCGGGCAGCCGGCTGGAGTCAGCGTCGAAATGGCTAAAGCCATGGGAAAATATCTTCAGCGCCCAGTCCGGTTTGAGAATATTCCCTTCGATGGTTTGATCCCTTCGTTGAAAACGGGAAAGATCGATCTGGTAATCTCTTCGATGACCGTCACGGCAGAGCGATCAAAGTCGATCGATTTCAGCGACCCTTATCTGAAGATGGGATTGTCGATTCTGGCCAACAAGAACAGCTCGATTCAATCGATCGCGGACGTGGATAAACCAAACACTACGGTTGCGGTAAAAAAGGCGACGACCGGTCATATTTACGCGATCCAACACTTCCATAACGCAAAAATCCTTACCTTTAGCGACAGCCCGACCTGTGCGACTGAGGTCGCGCAAGGCAAGGCGGATTGTATGATCTACGATCAGATCTCGATCTTTGAGAATTGGCGAAAATACCAGGATTCCACCCGGGCGATCTTGCAACCGTTTCAGACCGAAGAGTGGGCGATGGGGATACGCAAGGGTAATGACGAATTGCGGACCCAGGTAAACGCCTTCCTCAAACAATTCAAAGAGGGCGGCGGATTCAATGATCTCGGAAATAAATATTTCGGAGAAAACAAAAAGACTTTTGAGCAGCTGGGTATCCCCTTCTACTTTTAGTCGGCCAATATACCGTCTCGCATATAATGATGACGTCGTTTGGCAATGGAATCGGCCGGCGAGAGCTATAACCGGCAATAACAATGGCTCGATTGAGCCTAAGATGATCGTGAAAAAACATTTTACCCAGGTCAACGGATACCGCCTCGGCTTCGCCTCAGTAGGAGCGGAAGCTGCTCCGGCGGTAGTGCTCTCTCATTCCCTCGCGACCAAAGCGGAGCTTTGGGGATACCAGCTTCCGCTATTGAGCCAGCATTTCCGAGTAATTCTCTACGATGTACGCGGCCATGGCGAAAGCGAAGCGTCTAGAGACAGCTATTCACTGGAAGAGTTGGCGAACGACGTGGTCAAGCTCCTCGATCATCTCTCGATCGCGCGGGCCGCGTTGGTCGGAATTTCGCTGGGCGGAATGATCGGGCAGGTCCTGGCTCTGACTGCCCCGGAGCGGTTGGCAGCGCTGGTGCTTTGCTCCACCGGGAGCGAAGCGAATGAAGCCATGAAAGCCAGTCTCGATCTCCGGATCGAAGCCGTGCGCCTGAAGGGTATGGAAAGCCAGGTCGAGTCGACCCTCGCGCGCTGGTTTAGCCAGGAGTTTTTACAGTCCGCTCCGCGGACCACAGCTTGGATTGCGGATTTGATTCGCACTACTTCCCCTGACGGATTTATTGGCGGTTGCCGAGCGCTTCAGGAACTGAATGTCACTGAACGGCTAAAGCAGATAAAGGTTCCAACTCTGCTGGTTCCCGGAGAGAAGGATCTGGCCTTCCCGTCTTCGCTTGCGGAGTCCATTCGAGATCGCATCGACGGTTCAAAGTTAGAAGTTCTCAGAGGAGCCGCTCATCTCGGAATCGTTGAGCAGGCGCATAGATTTAATGAGATTCTTCTGCCCTTCCTCACTGAATACCTCCTATCTTGACCACCCGCGCCGAGACCCTTGGCGCGGGCACGCAAGTACTCACCCGTCGGTCGCCCTTTTCCGCGCTACCGAATCTGTTTTGGGAACTACCGCAGTGGCGCTGATACAGCCACCAAATATCACGATTACGCCGGACAAATAGATCCAGAAAAGAAGGGCCATAATAGATCCGAAAACGCCATATACTGCGTTGAAGCTAATAAATTGTGGCAAATAGATGCCGAACAAATGTTGGCAAAATTTCAGAGCCAGCGTCGCAAAGAGTGCGGCTGGCCACACGTGCCTGAACGTCGTCGAGCGTCCCCGCGGGGCGAATCGGTAGAACATGAGCAAGCAATAAAAAAGAATCAACGTCGGGAGCAGACTGGTGAAAATTCCGGTCACCCAATCCTGGTTCCAAGCAATCAAGTCTAAGATCTTCATCAGAACGAGGGGAACGACAACGCCAAGCAGACCAGCACTCAGGAGGATGCCAATCATGAGAAGATTGCGTAGCGGGAGTCTCCACCAATCGTAATCTTTGCCGCCCCACGCCCGGTTGATGCCGATCACGAGCGCCTGGAAGAATCGCAATGAACTCCAAACCAGAACCAGGACGCCTAATATCCCGGCTCCCCACCCGTGCCGAAGAACTCCTTCGAAAGTGCTGGTCAATTGATCCCGATCAGTTTGCAGCAGAGGAGTGTAGCTCTCGATTTGTAGAACCAACCGGCGGGCCGTCTGCTCGCGATCGGGGACAAACAAAGTCCCGATGGCGACAAACAACAGAACCAATGGGAACAACGAGAAAAATGCATAGTAGGCGAAGGAGGCGGCACATTGTTCTCCATTCACCTCGCCGTAGCGATTGATGGCTCGAACCAGATTTGTCCACGCCGGACCAAAAACCGACTTGCACATTCGCAGCATTTGCGACCAGAGTGGGCTTCGTTGCTTCATTGGCAGGGCGCCTCGCTGCGAGATTGGACCGGCTGCGAGCTTCCTCAGAATGTTAGTTGTTTAGTCTGATGTCCCCCAAACGGAAACGACTCCGATGGCTGCGATACCTTTTCGGTGGGCTAACGGTCGCCGTTCTGTTGCTCGTCGTTTTTTACCAACCCATTCTCTTTGGCCTCACCGAGTTCGTGGTTCAACAGGTAGCCAGATCGCAAAAATTTACGATTCGCTTTAAAATTCACGGCTCCGTTTTCTCCAGCCTGCTCATTCAGGATCTGCATCTCGAGCCGCTCCCGGCAAATCATACGCTTCCGATAGAAAAATTGGATGTCCGTCGATTCTTGGCCCGCTACAGCCTGTTGAGCCTTCTGCAACAAAAGCCGGATGAGGTAGTGCGTCTGATTGAACTGAAGGATGTGAATCTGGTCGTTCGACCGACCCCGACAGCCCCTCCCCAACCGTCTAAGGCTAAAGGCGGTCCGCTGCGAGTCTTACCAATCATCCCTCAGAGGATCGACCTCAGCAATGTCAACGTCCAGATTAGACGGACAGAGGGGGATTGGGTCGTACGAAACTTTGGGATCAATTTGACTTCTAATCGACCGGGTTCACTGACTTGTGGCGAGCTTGCACTCCCGCCGATAGCCGATTGGAAGGACCTCAAGGCGGATCTGGTAATCCAGGAAAATGTGCTCCATCTGACCGGACTGTCGCTTCCGCCGTTCCTGGCCGTTGATCAGCTCACGCTCGATGCAAGCCATCTCTCCACCGGTAGATTCGTAGGATCAGTCATCGGAAAGACGTTCAATGCCCCACTGCGAATCGATGCTTCGCTCGATTCGCAGGCGACTCAGAATCTGTTGATCGGAGCCGCCCAGATTGCTCACCTAAACCTAGAGCCACTGCAAAAGATAGCTAACGTACCGATCACCGGCTCCATCCCTATCGTGGACTTGTCGATCAATGGCGATCTGGATCATCCCAGTTCATTGAGCGGTCGAGCGGTTATTAACGGCGAGCGGATCCGATACCAAGAACAACAAATTGACGATCTCGATGTAAGGATCAGCCTTACCAAAGGAAATGGGACTGTTGATCGATGCCTGCTTAACGCTGGATTGAATCGAGTCTCTGTCGGTGGCAATTTTCTTCTGCCCACACATTCAAGCGCTTTTATTGACGAATTCGTTGCTCATATCGGTTTCGCAGCAGCGTTGTTGGAACCGGCAAGGTTCGTTCCCAACCTGCAGTCTAATAGTTTGATCGCCGGCAATGCCAATATTGAGAGCGGCAATGCTTCCGCGACGATCCATCTTTTTAACGCCGGACTGAAGCTGGCGAGCATTCAAGTACCCCGGGTCGAGGCAACCGTCTGCGCGGTTGCGCGGCTACCTTTACCTAAGGACTTATGGTCCGGTTGTGCTGCGGTGCTCGATGCCGGGGTAAACGACACAAAAATTGAACTTGCTGACATCGAAAAACTTGGAGCGGTCGCGAGACTGGAGGGAGGCAAATCGAATGCCGATGTTGAGTTAAATTCCGGAAAGAGTGACGCTCACCTCCACGCCGAATTGCCGCTGCCGATACCAGGCGCCACTGTGGACCTAAAGCAAGTCGATGCCCGACTTAGGTTTCATTTCGATTCAATTGCAGATTTCATTCGGGCAAGCCCCATTCGGGGCTCGTTGATCGGAGATGGCGAAATCACGGTGCAGAAGGGCCAACCGGTGGGCGACGTCCAGTTTAACGGCGACAACTTGCGCTACGGTGACTTCTCTCTGCCGCGATTAGCCCTGAATGCAAACGCAGCGGATGGAAGCGTGAAGATTCGGGAGCTGCACGCCGCCATCGACGACTCTAACTACTTGGACGCGACCGGAGAACTAAAGCTCAGCGAGACCTATCCGTACGAAGGAACCGCCGCGGTCCATCTGATCGATCTGTCGAAGTTGGAATCATTGCTCGTCAGCCTTCGACAGCCGGGGGGCTTGCGCGGCACGTTCGAAATGACGGCAAAGGCAAACGGTGATGTCCGGCAGAGCTTCCCGCACGCCGAGATTCAGGCCAACGGTTATGATATCAACTATCGCGGATTACCGGTGCAGAATCTCAATCTGAGAGCCAAAACAGAGCAAGAGAAAGCGACAATTGAAACCGTGCATATCAGTTTCGATCCGCACAACTCCCTCGATCTCAGCGGTGTTTTGAACCTCAGTACGCCTCTCCACTACGACGCTTCTGGGCAGATACAGTTGGATGATCTCCGAGTATTTGATTCTTTCTTGAAGTCGATCGGACCGGAGTCGAACCTCACCGGCAGCCTGAGCGCTCGACTTTCCGGAAATGGAGAGGTCAAAGACAATCGAATCACGGATGCCCAGTTCAACCTCACGGGCACTCAAATCAAGTATCGTGGGTTAAGTCTGCAAAGCACGGAAGTGATCGGATCAGTGAAGGACAATTTGCTTGCCCTTCCGACGATGAAAATCATCGCCGACCGAAACAACTCGATAAATCTGACCGGCCGAGGGCAGCTTGCTGAACCGTACGACTACCAAGGCGATGCCAACGTCGATTTGAAAGATCTCCGTTTTCTCGACCCACTGCTCAAATCATTTGGTCAGGACGTCGGACTCGGCGGCAAGCTGAATCTGACTTGGTCCGGCAAAGGCCAACTAAAGAATTCTATCGGCAATGCGCAATTGCACATCACCGACCTGGAGGTGAAAGGGACCAAAGGAATCAAAGCAGACCTCGAAGGATTCTACGAGGGAATGAAGGCGGAGGTGACGCGTCTTCAAGTACTCTCGCCGTTCGCTAACTTGGATACAACGATGCGTTTCAGCCCGGATCTTTTTGAGATTCCTCATCTGGAGTTGCGCAAGGATCAAAACCTGATGACCGGTTCGGCCAGTGTCCCCCTTGATTTCAACCAGAAAAAGATCCCGATTGCGTTAGATCGGCCTCTTTCAATCGATCTGGTTGCGGACAAAATCTCTTTGGCTGGCTTTCAGGCGCGCAATCCGCAAATTACCGGGAATGCCGGCCTCAGCGTAAAGGCGAGCGGAACCCTGAAAGATCCATCGATCCAAATCAAAACAGGCTTCACCGACCTACGATCACCGACGGTTTCCAGTTTGGAAGCAGCAAACGGAGATTTCTCCGTAGAACTAGCAAATAAGGTCCTGACATTGGACGGGCGTTTTCAACAGCCGGAAATCCAGCCGCTGCAGGTGCAAGGGAAGGTGCCGTTGGATGTTGCCCAGGTGCTAGACGCCGGGAAACTTCCTCCGGATACTCCGATTGCTCTTTCCGTACGCTGGCCAGAGACGAATCTCCAGTTTGTACGAAAGCTGGCACCCCTCATTCGGATCATCGAAGGAAGAGTTGCGATCGATGCGAATGTGGCCGGAACGGTTGAGAAACCGCAGATTAGCGGCGCAGTGTCGGCAAACGTAAGTCGGTTTCGTGCTTCTACCGACGTCGTTCCACCAATCTCGGATTTCGCGGTCAACATCAATTTCCGAGATAACCACCGCGTGACGTTTGACCGTTTCAACGGATTGGCTGGTGGCGGTCCCTTCTCTCTGAGTGGTTCGATTGACCTGGCTCAGGGCACGAATCCTCAATTCGATCTCGCTTTAACCACTCGGAAGTTCCTGCTCACTCGGAGCGACAACGTCATCGTCCGGTCCAACATCGATCTAACTGTTCGCGGACCGCTCTCCACATTGGAGATCGCTGGAAAAGTCGGCCTAGTCGATAGCCGATTTTTCCAAGACATCGATATCTTGCCACTTAACCTACCCGGCCGGCCAGCACCTCAACCACCTTCGGTTCCTCCGCCCAGCAGCGTCTCCATAACAACTCCGCCGGTGCGGGATTGGAAATTCAACATAAAGGTACAAACCGACCAGCCATTCCTAATCCAAAGTAACCTCGCTCGTGGCCACATGACCGTCGATTTGCAGATTGGGGGTACCGGCCTTCAGCCAACGGTTACCGGATTCGTTCGCGTGGATCAGTTGACGGCCTCTCTTCCGTTCAGCCACATGGATATCAACAATGGTTACATCGATTTCTCTCCGGGCGGAAACCCCTTGAATCCTTCTTTCAATATCACCGGGGTTTCTTTGATCCGCGATTACGAAGTCCACATGCGAGTTTTTGGAGACGTGTCCAATTTTCAAATCTTATTCGATAGCAGCCCGCCGTTGGCCCAAGGGGATATCGCCACGCTGCTCGCGACGGGCTCGACGACATCGGAGTTTGTACAAGACCCGACGCTTCTGGCTGGGCGTGCCTCCTTTATACTTGCGCAACAACTCCTGACCAAGGTTTTCAAGGTCCGCCCCAATGCTCAACAACAGTCCTATTTGGAACGTCTCCAAGTCGATATCATTCCCGGTGACCGTCCCGGTACGCAGGACATCAGCGCGCGATTCAGCCTAACGAACAACTGGCAGTTGATCGGAGATTTTGGCCAATCAGGTGACGTGAGTGGACGGCTGCGCTATCTCATTCGGTTCCGATGAAGACAGTGAACACCAATGAACACCAGTGAGCACCAATGAACACCAATGCTACCGAATTGGCCTTCCTTCGCTGGCGTTCGTTGTCGTTCGCTGGTGTTCGCTGACGTTCGTTTTGGCCATAATCGCACCCGTGGCGCGCGGACAAGCGCCGCCTCCGGGCGGTACACTGAAGCCTGCTGATCAAGCGGCGACCACGGTGCAGATGCAGGCGACGCCACCGCCGGAAATTGCCGGGAGAGTCCATTTCTTTGGGAACCGTAGTTTCACGGAGAAGGATCTGCGCGACGCGGTCGCCGATCCACTGCAACAAATCCGCAACGAGGGACTCAGCCTTCCTCTAGCCGACGATACCGCGTACTATGTCGGTCTCTTTTACCGGCGACACGGCTATCCGGTCGTGGACGTGAAATACAAAATCTCGAGTGGCGGCCAAGGTTTGGATCTGTATATCACCGAGGGGCCGTACTACAACTTGGGAGACATCTATTTCAAGGGGGACAGCACCTTTCCTCCTGATGTGCTGAAGGACTATATGATCGGCACTACCAGAGCGCGGGTGTCGCAGTTCCAAAAGAGCCTGCCCTACGTGGAAGCGGACTTGGTCACCGGCACTTCGCTGGTCCAGGGCTATTACATTTCCGAAGGCTTTCCCAAGGTGCAGATCGTAAAGCTGGAGACCCATCCGGATGAGGCGCAGCACGTCGTCAACGCGACGGTCACGATCGTCGAAGGTCCAAGATATTTCTTTGGGCCAATCACCTTCAAAAATGATCCCGCGATTCCAATGGTTCAATTTCAGGCGAAGATTTCGTCGCTCACTGATCGGCCAGCTCCTTATTCCGAAGCGGAGCTGACCAATCTGCAGCGCGACCTGACGTTCATCTATAAAACTGCTGGTCATTTCTCTGCCGTGGTCACCGTAGAGCCTGACTTTGCTCGAGTGGGAAAAGGCGGAAGAGTGCCGATCTCGGTCCACTCCACGCCGGGTCCAATCTACCGGTTCGGGAAAATTGTAGTGGAGCAAAGACCTAAGGCTCGACTGAAACCCGACTTTTTACCTAACAGATTCGCCGAGCTGCAAGGACAGATCTATAGCCCGAAGTCTCTGCAGACCCAGAACACTGCAATGGTACAAACCGGATTATTCGATACTCTGGGCATCCAGGAAATTGCCGAGAAGGACGACACCATTACGCTCTCTATCACTCCCTGGGAGGCTAAGGCGAAGGAATTCAGTGTTTTTGGCGGCTACCGCACTTTTGATGGCCTCATTTTCGGCGCTGGTTATACGAACCGAAACATTCTGGGTGAAGGTCAGATTTTTTCGGTTTCCGCCGAATACACAGCACGAGGCCCGGACGGTAAAATCTCTTATGAAGATCCCTGGTTCCTGAATACCAAGAATCGATTCCGAGTTGTTCTCGGAATCGAGGATAAGATGGTTCAAGGATACTCTTACGCAAATACCTTCGGTCAAGTCTCTCTCACACGGAAGTACGGAACTCATTTCGAGACCGGGGTGTTTGCGGAATTCAAGAGTGTGAGCTTGAGCAACGTGACAATCGATCCAAACAGTTTGGTCGGTCCCACGACCTATCAGATCGGGACAGCTGGGGTTACTCAAACGATCGATTATCGTGATAGTCCTTTAAATCCTCATCACGGTTGGATCCTCGCGTTGACTGGCTCCGTGTCGGAACCGTTCGAAAATGCCAGCAGTTATCTTCAATTTAGCGAACGATTTTCCTACTATCAGTCGATCGGCAAGGGCCTGCTTGCTTTCGGGGTCCGCTTTGGGTTCATTTCGCCTTCTTCCGGAGGAACCTTTGGGGTACCGATTCAGGAACGTCTCTTCAATGGCGGTGACGACACCGTGCGTAGCTTCGTCGAGCGAGATCTTGGTCTGAGAGATCGTAACAACAATCCGATTGGAGGTCTGACCCGCTCCGTATTCAACCTAGAATATGATCACCCAATTGTAGGCGATCTGGTCGGAGCCGTATTTTTTGATTCCGGAGGACTAGGCACTTCCCCATTCTCTTCGTTCAGCACCGGGATTGGCGCGGGATTACGCTACAATCTGCCGGTCGGCCCGTTGCGGATCGACTATGGGGTCAATCCATCTCCTCGCGCCAATGAAGATTTCGGTGCCTTCCATCTCAGCTTCGGCTTTGCCTTTTAGAGCACATCGCGCACAAAAACGGGTCACCGTTAACCGAAGCGTCCTGAGATGTAGTCTTCTGTCTGCTTCTGCGAGGGGTTACTGAACAGCTTATCGGTCTTATCATACTCGATAAGTCGACCCAGATAGAAGAAGGCGGTGAAATCGGAGCAGCGAGTCGCCTGCTGCATGTTGTGGGTGACAATGACGATTGTGAATTGTTCCTTCAGACTGAAAATCAACTCTTCGACCTTCGCGGTCGCAATGGGATCGAGCGCAGAACAGGGCTCGTCCATCAAAATGACCCTTGGCTTCACTGCGATAGCTCGCGCGATACAAAGCCTTTGTTGCTGACCGCCGGACAACCCGAGCGCGCTCTCATGCAACCGATTCCTGGCCTCTTCCCAGAGAGCTGCTCCGCGCAGGCTTTCCTCGACGGTCTCATCGATGACCTTTTTGTTCCGAACACCACTAATACGCAGACCGTAAGCGATATTTTCGTAAATGGTTTTAGGAAAGGGATTTGATTTCTGGAAAACCATTCCGACTCTTTTTCGCAACTCGATCACATCGACTTCTGGCGTATTTATATTCACCCCGCCGATGCGGATCTCGCCCGCAGTGACCTTGGCATGATCAACCAGGTCGTTCATTCGATTCAGACAGCGCAAGAGGGTCGATTTACCGCAACCGGAGGGTCCGATGAACGCCGTGACCTTTTTCTCAGGAATAGCAAAATTAATCCCGTGCAACGCCTTCGAAGCGCCATAATGAAAATCGACGTGGTCCACTTCGATTACCGGTTTGCCCGGGATATCAGGCTTGGTATTGCTCGGGGCTGGCGTCAACCGAACGGCTTCGTCAGCCTTTCGAACGGGTCTTACATCTGTCTTGGCAGATTCCATAGCGGGTTTCGGGCTGGGTTGGCTAAGCAATAAACGGTTTAGTCTCGCAGAATATCCTCAAATGGCAATTCACCGTCCGGATCGCCTGATCGTTGGTCGCCTGGATAAAACTCAAAAAAGCCGACCCGGCGGGTTTGCCGCCGGGTCGGATAAATATCTGTCGCTAAATAACTTCTGAAGGCCTAGAACTTCAGCAACGCGTCAACTCGGATGTAGTGCCAACTGTTGTCATCAGCAATACCGGAGCCGCGAGTGGCCTGACCTCCGTAGAGGTTCGTCAGGTTCCAATCAATCCGCCCGCTCACTCCCAAGATGAAGAAATCGGTCACGTTGTAACTGATTCCCATGCCGAAGCCTTGGAAATTCAAACGCGCATTCATCGCGTCATCGAATGAGAGGTTCGGGTCAACTGCGGCGATACCGACTTGGCGGTAATCGACGTAAGCCGAAAGATCTCCGGTTTTCTTGTTGTCACCAATCTTCAACCCAACTAACCATGCCATCTTATCCTTGTTCGACGGCTGCGCCGGATTGATAAACTCTCTAACGGAGCCGTCCTTGTTAAGGACCACTTGACTAAATAAGCCAGCTTGCGGCGAAAGCACTGGATTCGTGCCATCTCGTTGCGTGATGACCAAGGTGTTGCCGGTGGCAAGTGATGTGCCGTTGAAGAGAGTAGCGGTTGTCATCCTTTGGCCGGCCGTGCCTAGGAGGCTAAAACGTTGGCCTCCGTCGAAGTTGTAGGCAAAGTCCCAATAGAATTTCACCGGGATTTTTGCCACCTTCAAGGTGATATCTCCAGGCGCTTGAACGATGAACAGATCTCGTTCTTCGCCGGTGCCATCCAGGAACTGCAGGAAGTCGGTCTTGGCCGGCGCAGTAAAACCACCGGTATTAACCGACGAGAAGTTGCCGGCCGGACCGTTCGCAACCGTATCGTGACCGTAGCCGGCGGCATTGGCGATAAAGAGCGATGGAGCTACCGTAATCGAGAACAAATCAGTCCTGTAACGGGCCACTAGCTGTTCTTCGAACAGGTAAGAATCATTCTTCAGGTTGCTGTTGAAGTTGAATTCGTTGTTGTCGTAGAAGATGAACTGACCGGCAATGAGCGCCAACTCGAAACTGCCATGGCTTTTCTTGACCGGAGGCGGAGCCTTGCCCTCCTTGCTATAACTGACCGGTTCCCCAGCCGAGTTCCAGCCAAAGAGCTGATCAAAATCGATCCGCTCAACCAAGCCTTGCGGATACATGTTCGGATCCCAGAACAGATCGGTGGCATAGAATGGGTTGTCCTGTTTACCAGCGATAAGCGTCAATCCAGGATAGCCGTTCCAGCCCAAGAATGCCTTGCTTATATAGATGCCGTAGTTCTGGAAACCACCCGTATAAGTCTGATTTTGCGTATCGGAGAAGTTGTTGGTCGAGAGGCTGACCCCGGCAAAGAAGCCGCCATCAAATTTCATCTCGGCATTCAAACGCAACCGGAATCGCCAACGCGAGCGCGTTGCCACATGGTTCTTGCCGTTCGGACTGGCCGTCAACGTAGGAGTAGGATTCTTAAGGCTGGGACTCGGGGTCGGAGTCGGAATACCGGGAGCGGCCGAGGGCTCTTGAGCCTGCTCTTCATCCCATTGGTATCGGAGACGCAAGTCACCGCTCAGTTTCAATTCCTTAATCCAGGGCGCCAGCTTGAGCGGACTGCTTGGAGTTGTCACCGCTGCCGGGTTTTTCGACACCTCACTTTCTATTGTGTCGGCGTCTTTTTGCGTCAGGATGCCTTTGCGAACCAAAGCATCGATGAGCGCCTGGTCATCTGCAAACGCGGCGCTGGTGGTTAAGGCAACAAGGCCGGCCAGCGCCAAAACATATTTGGTGTTTCGGATCATTGATTTTCTCTCCTTGGACTTAGATCCTGCGAATTTCGCCCTCTCTAAGTCGATAGTGCTCCCCATTAAGCACCAACACGCGCGAGGTTAAGCACGGTTGGGCGAGCTTGATCAACCCGTGTGACAAGCTGATGGCAGCAAAGTAACATTTCACCGGCTTTTCCAGGCCGATTTCCCCAAGGCATTGCCGGCCGTTTTATCATCGTTGTTTGGAAAAATGCCGACCCGGTGGCATTGGCCACCGGGTCGGCGGAAACCGTCGAACTTAAGTCGGATTCGGCGCCCCTAGAACTTCAACAGCGCGTCCACCCGGATGTAATGCCAACTATTATCGTCGGCAATACCGGAACCACGCGTGGCCTGACCACCGTAAAGGTTCGTCAGGTTCCAGTCGATCCGACCGCTCACGCCCAGGAGGAAGAAGTCGGTCACGTTGTAACTGATTCCGAAGCCGAAGCCTTGGGTGTTCAATCGCGCATTCATCACATCGGAGTTCGATAGGTTCGGATCGACTGAAGCGATACCGATCTGGCGGAAGTCGCCATAAACCGAAATATCTCCGGCCTTCTTGTTGTCGCCAATCTTTATCCCGACCAGCCACGCCGTCTTATCCTTGGTCGACGGCTGTGCCGGGTCGATGAAGTGATTCACCGAGCCATCCTTGTTCAGGACCACTTGACTAAAGAGACCGGCTTGCGGCGAGCCGGTCGGATTCGTACCATCTCGCTGGGTGATGACCAAGCTGCCACTAGCAAGCGATGTGCCGTTGAAGAGGGTCGCCGTTGTCATCCTCTGGCCGGCCGTGCCAAGCAAGCTGTAACGTGCGCCGCCATCGAAGTTGTAAGCGAAATCCCAGTACAGCTTCACCGGGATATTGGCAACGTTTACGGTAATATCCCCGGGCGCTAGCACGACGAACAGATCGCGCTCTTCGCCGGTACCATCCAGGAACTGCAGGAAATCGCTCTTGGCTGGCGCGGTAAATCCGCCGGTATTAACCGAAGAGAAGTTCCCAGCGGGACCGTTCGCAACCGTGTCGTGACCATAGCCGGCCGCATTGGCAATGAAGAGCGAAGGACCAAACGTGATCGCGAACCAATCCGTCCTGTAACGAGCCAACAACTGTTCTTCGAACAGATAAGAATCGTTCTTCAAGTCGCTATCGAAGTTGAATTCGTTGTTGTCGTAGAAGATGAATTGCCCGGCAATGAGCGACAGCTCGAATACGGAGGGATGTCTCGCCGGCGCCGGAGGCGGCGCCTTGCCCTCCTTGCTGTAGCCGACCGGTTCACCAGCTGAGTTCCAGCCAAAGAGCTTATCAAAATCAATGCGCTCTACCAACCCTTGCGGATAGATATTCGGATCGTAAAACAGATCTGTGGTGTAGAAGGGGTTGTCCTGCTTACCGGCAATAATGGCCAATCCAGGATAACCATTCCACCCCAAGAAAGCCTTGCTGATGTAGATCCCGTAGTTTTGGAAACCGCCCGTGTAGGTTTGATTGGCCGTATCAACGAAATTGTTGGTCGTTAGGCTGACCCCGGCAAAGAAGCCACCATCAAATTTCATCTCTGCATTCAAACGCAAACGAAACCGCCAACGGTCGCGCTGCGCTACATGATTCCTACCGTTGGGAGAGGCCGACAGCGTGGGAGTCGGATTCTTAAGGCTAGGACTCGGTGTCGGAGTCGGAATGCCAGGAGCGGATGAAGGCTCCTGAGCCTGTTCTTCATCCCACTGATAACGAAGCCGCAAGTCGCCGCTCAGTTTCAGTTCCTTAATCCAGGGCGCCAGCTTGAGCGGACTGCTCGGAGCCGGTAGCACTGCCGGGTTTTTCGACACCTCGCTTTCGATCGTATCAGCGTCTTTTTGCGTCAGGATGCCCTTACGAACCAAGGCATCGATGAGCGCCTGATCATCTGCAAATGCAGCACCGGTGGTTAAGGCGACGAGGCCGGCCAGTGCCAAAGCATATTTGGTTTTTCGGATCATTGGTTTTCTCTCCTTGGACTCAGTTCCGGCGACTTCTCGCGCTCTCCAAGTCAATGATGCCCTACTGAGCACCAAAACGTACGGGGTTGGGTACGGCCGGGACCGACTGGACCAATTTGATGTTACAGCCGAGTGACAACGCCGTAACATTTCAACGGTTTTTCGGCACCAACCGATTCTCTCTGCACGTCTTTGCCGACACTAATGAGCTTTCGTGGCCAAAGGCCGAAACGCTTGGGGGCGGGCCGAAACGTCCATGAACGCCTGTAGCCAAAGAAACCGACTAGCCTCAGCGGGCTCAGGTGACCAACTAAATGTTACGACACGACGTCGGATATGTTACGATTACGTGACAATCACGTTCCTTTCATGATCGTCGTGCAATTTCTAGACCCTAGCACCGTCCCCAAAATCCCGTCAGTGAGGGACCGCCAACCGATATCCGAATCCGCGCACTGTCTCGATATAACGGCCGCAGCTGCCGAGCTTGTCTCGCAGGCGACGCATGTGCGTATCCACCGTTCTGGTATCGATGATTGAGTCGTAGCCCCAAACGTCACTCAATAGCCGGTCTCTTCCCTGCACCCGCCCTTCACGCTCCATCAACAAGCGCAACAACTTAAACTCGGTCGCGGTGCATTCGATGACCCGATTTGCGGCTTTAACCTCGTGTCGAGAGCGATCAAGGAGAATCTCTCCCACTTGGAGGCAATCGTGATCATGAGGGGAAGCAGCCCGTCGCCGCAAGATGGCCTGGATCCGCAGCACAAACTCGCGAGGGCTAAAAGGCTTTACCACGTAATCGTCAGCCCCTAACTCAAACCCCAGCACTCGGTCAATTTCCTCCGTACGGGCCGAGAGCATCACGACGGCCATTTCTTTTGTGCGCGGATCGGACCGAATCGCTCGGCACAAATCGAGGCCGGACATCTCGGGCAGCATGAGGTCCAAGACGACCAACGTAGGCGGTTGATCTCGAATGGAGGCCAAGGCCACCCGGCCGTTCGTCGCCATCTCAACAACGAAGCCCGCTTTTTTGAGATGGTGAGCCAGCAATTCGGCCACATCCACCTCGTCTTCAACAATCAGGATCTTCTCACTCATCTAACGCGGCAACAACCAGGCCATCGTGCAATCCCCCAAAAACTCGGCGCAAGCCTGAACGCCATAGCGACTCGGTCGAGATCGAACAGGGCAATGGGCCACTCCCCCTCTCCGCCAGAGACATCATTTGAGAACATGTAAATCGTGCAACCGCCCTTATTGTCCACTATTTGCGTCTCTCGCAGATGACAAGCGCGATAAGGCTTCGACAAGCCCATCGCCACCGACCTGTTCGGAAACATAACCTCCGCCTTCTCGTACGGCAGTCTTCACCTCGATAATACTGTTCACCGGACATGCGAGGTGTCTCGCAATTTCGCGACGCAACATAGGCAGATCGTTGTAATTGTCACCTGCGGCAAAGGTCTCACCGGGATCGATTCCCAGCTGGGCTTGCAAGCCTTGAAGTACCGAACCCTTGTCAAAGCGGGCATGGCAAAAACGAAGGTAAATGCCATTTCGTTGGTAAGAAAATTCAGCTACGTGCCTTCGTTGGGAATCCAAGTAACTAATGATTCCATTCATCTCCGGAGGATCTTGGGCCACCACCCCGACCAACCGGCCGGATTCGCGGTGCAGCCGAGCCCGGGTGCGATTGGACAAATAGCTTTCAATGTCGGCGAGCAGGTCTGAGGCGTCTCGATAAAGTTGATCGTGCGATTGTTGGCAGTCCTCGTTCCATTCCGCGATCGGCTCCCAGCCAGATTCTTTTGCCCGGTAGATCTCTCGCTCAGTGGTGAGGGCGTAATCCGGCCGAAATGGAAAAAACTTAAGTGCCTTGTCGACTAGTTCCAAGGTACGGCCCGTGTTCATTGCTATGATCGTACCGTGCCGGCGCAATAGGTTCAGATGATCGACTAGAGGCTGACTGACGGTCGCGGGTTCGCTTTCCCACGGCGCAATCATCGTCCCGTCAAAATCCAAGCTCAATAGTCGCAAGTTAGCCATCAGCAACCTGTCGGATTGTGTGCAAAGCTGAACGGTAGCTTGCGAATTTGAAATGGAAAGTCTCCGCCACCTTTCGACCGGCTACTCAATTTCAGGTCCCACGGGTCACTATCGAGTCTGCAACCCAGAAACAGCGTCAAAAATGCCGTTAATGATCGAATAAGCAATTACGCCGACCATTCCGGCCATGACCAAAATGATAACCGGTTGGACCATTGCGGTGAGCCTTTGAATCTGGAGGTTGAGTTCTTTGTCATATTTCTTACCGACCTTATCCAAGGCTTTCGCCAAATCTCCGGTTTGCTCGCCGACGGCTACCATATCGATAAAGAGCGAAGGAAAATCCGTGAGTCGCTGAAGTCCGCGGGAGAAAGCGCCCCCTTGGCCCACATAATCGGTCACCTCGCTCAACCCGCGGCGCCAATGCTCGTTGAGGGTGGCACCTCGCATTAGCTGCAGCGCATTTAACAATGGAAGGCCGTTAGCAAGCAGATTTGCTAAGGTCTGAGCAAATTGCGCATAAAATCGGCCCCTAAGCACTGCCCCGACCACTGGAATTTTTAACTGCACCCGGTGCCACCATTTCTTGCCGCGAGGATGCCGGATAAACTGCCGAAAACCGAAACTCGCCAACAACATGGCGGCGAGAATAGCCCACCAATAGTGCGAAAAGAAGGCGCTCACATCGATGAGGAGCTTGGTCAGAAAAGGAACATTTTTGCCGGTCTTTTCAAACAGCACCGTCATCTGAGGCACCAGGTAAGTCATGAACAAAAAGATGAGCCCAAGACCCAAGAAAAAAATCATCGCCGGATAAATGAGTGCGGCTACGACTTTTTTTTGGAGATCATCGATGGTCACCAAAAAAGCCGCCTGCCGCTTCAACAACTGGGGTAGCGAACCACTGATTTCGCCGGCCGAAACCAAATTGCAGTAAAGATCTCCGAAGCTGGAGGAAACCAGGTTTAACGCGCTGGAAAGGCTGCTTCCCTCTCGCACCCTCTGCCGAAGGACGGTAGCAATCTGTTTGATCTTTGACAACTCCTTGCGGGCCTCCATGACCCGCAGGGCCTGCTCAATCTGTAGACCCGCATCGAGTAGATCGCTCAGTTCTTCGGTAAAAAGGATAACCTGCCCGCGAGAGAGGCGAACTTTTGTCAGCGGTGTTGGGTGCTCGACCAGCCGAGCGCTGCTGGTTGCGCCATCCTTCTCCAGGATCTTAATCGGTTGTAACCGATCCCGATCGAGCTTAAGAAAGGCCTCGGCTCGGCTCTGCGCGACCAACTCTCCGCGCACCCGTTCTCCGGCTCGGCTCACGGCCTCATAAAGAAAATTTGGCATCGGTCTACTCGTCCGCCATCTCCAGATCCTGCGCTGTAACTCGCACAACCTCTTCAATGGTGGTGAAGCCGGCGATCACTTTGCTCCACCCATATTGCCGGAGGGGCACCATACCCTCTTCCACCGCCACGGTTCGCAAGATCGAAGCGGCCTTGCTTTGGGTGATGAGGTCCTGCAACCGAGCGGAGACCAAACAAATCTCATAGATGGCAGCTCGTCCTTGGTATCCGGTGGCTCGGCACGCTTCACAGCCGACCGCGGCCTGGACGCTTCCAGCCGATTCGAGCGGGAATCCGATTCTCTTTAGATATCCAGCGGAATATTCTGCCCGCTTCTTACAGTGCGGGCACAGGACTCTAACCAAACGCTGGGCGATAAATGCGCGAACCGAGTTTGCGACCAGGAAAGGTTCCACCCCCATATCAAACAATCGAGTGATTCCGCCAATCGCATCGTTGGTATGTAGTGTGCTGAATACCAAATGGCCAGTGAGCGCGCCGCGGATCGCTATTTCCGCCGTTTCCCGATCTCGCATCTCGCCAACCATGATTACGTTTGGATCCCCCCGTAGAATGCTGCGCAGCCCGTTCGCGAAGGTCAGATCTATCTCAGGTTTGACGGCAATCTGGATCACTCCGGGTATTTGATGTTCGACCGGCTCTTCAATCGTAACAATCCGGCGCTCATTAGTATTTAAGCTGGAGAGAAACGTATAGAGAGAAGTTGATTTGCCGCAGCCGGTTGGGCCGGTGACCAAAACGATTCCGTTTGGAAGTGTAAGCAAATGCTCGATGCGTTGCCGAGAAGGTTTGTCCAAACCAAGACGATCGAACGTAAATCGCTCCTGGCCCAAGAGTCGCAGGCTAACGCTTTCGCCCACTACCGACGGGATCGTAACGACCCGCACATCGATCGGTTGACCTAAAAGCTCCAGATTGATACGTCCGTCCTGTGGTAAACGGCGTTCGGCGATATCTAGATGCGCCATGACTTTTAGCCGCGAAATGACCGATGCTTGGAGCAACCGGATATTCGCCGGCACCGGGACCTCATGCAAAACCCCGTCGATACGGTAGCGGATCCGCAAGTCGTTGGACAGCGGTTCGACATGGATGTCGGTCGCGCGCTGCTCGAGCGCTTCACGCAAGATCTGGTTCACGAATTTGACGACTGAAGCTTCCGAATCGTCCAGATCAAGGACGTTGGTCTCCTGTTTAAGCTCGGGATTAGCCTCTTCCTCGGTCCGGCCTTGCAAGATCGCTTCAAAAGTCTCGGCTCCGATTCCATATCCCTGGCGCAACGCTTGGAGGATCAGGGTGCGGGTCGACATCTGATATCGGACCTTCTCTCGCAGCGAAGCGGCGAGTGTTTGTCGCGCTAACAAATCGAACGGATCATAGAGACCGAGCCAGATTGTGCTATTTTCCTGGTGCAGCGGCACGACGTGGTAACGGAGCGCTAAACGGGCAGGTACCTTTTCGCGCAGCTGACCCGGAACGGAGGTCAACGCTTTGTCCCACCAAGGGATCTGGAGCCAATCGCTTATTCCATGCAAGAACTGAGTTTCATCGACCAGTTTGGAATCCAGGACCGATCGTACCAACGAACGTTGAGCTTCGGCCGCGCTTTCCAGAATCGTTTGGCAGGCGGTCACGTCGGTACATTGACTGTTTCTGGCGATCTTCAGCAGCGTATCAATCACAGATGCAAAAAACTGATGCCCTAGTTTATCGAGTAATCGGCTGTCTACAACTCGGCTTGAGGACTCGAGTACAGTTACGGGTTACGGCTTACAAGTTGCGGGTCCCTCTAAATTCCAGATTCTAGATTCCGAAAGAGCGCCTGGCGCATTGCCGCGTCTGGCACTGGGGGCCCAAACCAATGCCGGAAAGCCGCAGTGCCTTGGTGCAAAAGCATTGAAGCGCCATCGATCGCGGAAGCTCCGGCGGCCACTGCCCAGCTCACTACTGGCGTCGGCTTCGAACCATACATCATATCGAATATGCGGTGCCGGGGCTCTAACCAATGCGAATCCCAATCGAGCGGACGTCCATCTAGTCCAACGGAAGAAGCATTGATGATCAAATCGGCCTGAGCGAATACTTCGCCCAATTTTTCCCAAGACCAAAAAGAAACGGTGTCATCCTGGCCGATTGCGGCCCGCAATCGGTCAAGCTTGGCCAATGTTCGGTTGGCGAGGAGCAGTTGACGCGGATTTTCATCCCTCAGAGAGATTGCTGCCGTCATCCCAGCCCCACCGCCCGCACCTAGCACAGCGATCCGACTATTTTCAAAATCAAGGGAAAAGGATTCACGAAGTGCGGCAATTAGTCCGACTCCGTCCGTGTTGAACCCCACCAAAGATCCGGATCGATTGCTTACCGTATTAATTGCGCCGACTCGATCCGCAGTCGGATCAACCACGTCGACAAATCCCAGAGCCGTGACCTTGTGCGGAACAGTCAGGTTCCAACCGAGAAACTCGCGTTCGCGCAGCAGCGAAAAGACCTCAGCAAGCTGGCTAATCTTTACCCAAAGCCGGGCATATCGAAATGGTATGGCCCGCACAGCAAGTCCAGCATTCTGCATTTCCGGTGAAAGTGAATGACTGACGGGATCTCCGAGAACCGCCAGTCGAATGTCCGCGGGTAAAGGATCCGAGGCGGAATGGCGCAGGTTCTCGATAGTCCAAAGGAGCCCGTCGGATTTGGAATTGAGTGGCATGGGTGAAACTAAATGAGAGGTGAGAGACAAGCGGCCCGTCTAAAGGACAAGAGACTTTCATTTCAATCGCACAGCTACCGTTCAGCTCCGCTCCAAGTAGAATCCGCCGCGGCGGACTAGGAGAAACGTGCGACAGTCTTCTCCAATCGCGTGAGTACTCGATCACGGCCCAATACTTCCAGCATATGATACAGGCTTGGCCCGACTGATCGTCCGCTGATGGCGAGCCGGGTTGGATGAATCAGCTCGCCGGTTTTACATCCTAGATCGGACGCGAGCCCCTTCAGTTCCGTTTCGAGCCGCTCTACGCTCCAGGCTTCCAGTGCACGGTAACGTTGCGCCAGTTGGTCAAGCCTTTGCATCGCTCCTGGTCGGAAGGTCTTTGCGACCGCTGCCGGATCATACTCGTAGTCCTCGTTAAAGAAATAGCCGATCCAATCTGGAACATCTTTGAAGAGCTTTACCTTCTCTTTGATGATCTCTAATACACGGAGGAGATAGTCCTGATCATTAGTAGCAAGGTGAGCCGCCCGAATGAACGGCTCGCTCAGCTCGCGAAAGCGGCTCAGCGGCATCTGCGACACGTACTGGCCATTGAGCCAGAAACATTTATCCAGGTCGAAAGCAGCGTTCCGGCGATTGATCTTCTTGAGGTCGAATAGATCAATGACCTCATCGATATCGATCTTCTCGCGATTGTCCTTCGGCGACCAACCGAGCAGACACAAATAGTTACGAACTGCTTCGGGTGCATAACCTTGCTCCATATAGCCGCTCACACTCGCACCCGCATCGCGCTTACTCATTTTCGATCCATCTTGGTTTAGAATGAGTGGGATATGAGCGAAATGAGGTGGCTGCACACCCAACGCTTGGTAGAGCTCAACATGCTTAGCCGTATTCGTCAGGTGATCTTCACCACGAATCACGTGCGAGATTTGCATTTCGATATCATCGACAACGTTCACGAAATGAAAAATCCAAGAGCCATCAGGGCGGCGAATGGTCATATCCGGTTCCATAGTGCGATCGAATTCGATGCGGCCGCACACCTCATCATCAACCACGACCGGGCGTCGCGCCGATCGAAACCTGAGGGCTCCAGCATCCTCGTATACGTAGCCCTTGTCCTGGAGTCGCTTCAGGTATTGTTCATAGATCGCGTTGCGTTCGCTCTGGAAATAGGGTCCGAACCGGCCACCCTTTCCGGCCCCTTCGTCCCACTCCAATCCAAGCCACTGCAAGCCGTCATAAATCACCCGCACCGCTTGGTCATATTCGCGACTCTTGTCGGTATCCTCAATGCGAAGCACAAAGGTACCGCGATGATGCCGAGCGAAAAGCCAATTAAATAGAGCGGTGCGTGCTCCTCCCACATGCAGAAAACCGGTTGGCGACGGAGCAAAACGGACCCTAACAGGAGCACTCATCGAAGAAAAGATCCTCTACCACTGGTTGGCGCAACTGAATTTTCTTCTTACCGCGACTGGCCTTGGACGGTTCATAACAACTTTTCAAGAGCGACGGAAAGCCGTTTAGGGGGAACCAGCTCCTAGCTAATGGGTTGAATAAAGAGGGGTTATTCTTAGTCCAAAAAAGGACGACCTGTTATGACCAAGCCTACTCTAACACTACTTTGCCTGGCGGGTGCTACCTCTCTCGCCTTTGGCAATCTCCACCCTGTCTCGCCCCCGACGGGAGGAAAGATTCCTTTCCGGCCTGGGGCCCATATTTCACAAAATCATCACGTTTTCCAAGAAGACGCTCAGACTGACCAAGACAGCTATGACGTCTTCTACGATCAACTGGCGGACGATGGCCAATGGTATTACGACGACACCTACGGCTATGTCTTTCAGCCGGCGGACGCAACCAACAATTCCGATTGGCGCCCCTACTCAGACGGCCATTGGGAAGATACCGACCGCGGCTGGTACTGGGATTCCAACGAACGCCATGGCTGGGCAACCTACCACTACGGCCGCTGGGTACTCGTTGATGGCGAAGGATGGGTCTGGGTGCCAGGTCATGAATGGGCGCCAGCCTGGGTTTCCTGGCGCGATTCAGATAATTATTGCGGTTGGGCTCCTCTTCCTCCTGAATGCGGGAGCGTCTCGGTCGGAATCAGTATCGGCGGATGGTGTGACTCTTACTGGGGGGTTGGGCCGAGCTGGTATAGCTTCATTCCCTGGCACTCCTGGTACAGTCAAAGCTATGTCGGAGCATTTGCTCCTTATAGCCAAAACGTGACTATCATCAATAGCACGCGGAATGTGACGAACATCTATAACAACAACAACGTCATTAACAATTACGGTCCGCAAGCTCAACAGGTCGCGCTGAAAACGAACCGACAAGTTACGAAATACAACATCAATTACATGGCGCAAAACGACCCGCGGGCATTCAAAACGGCCAAGAACGGCAACCAACTGAACGTAGTTGGGCCAAAGCAGACCCTCAAGCCGGTTGCAACCAAACCGCCCAACGTCGCGAAAACGCTGACCGCTGCGAAGGTAAACAAGGGTTGGAATAACGTAGATGCGACCCAGGCGAAGAATCTAAAGAATAAATTCGCTCAGCAAAATCCAGCGCCCGCCAACCTGCCCAAGAGCATTAACTCAGTGGTAAAGCCAACGATTATTGGAAACAAGGCCACTGGCGCCAATATTCCTGGCGGCAACAAAGGCGTTGGTAGCGTTGGTAATAACGCCATCGCCAGCAACAAAGGAGCCGGAAACGGGGTCTTAGCGAACCCAAACAACGCTAATGCCGGCGGCGCCAACAACAAGGGAGTTGGATCCAATAATCTGAAGGCGTTTAAGGAGACCGCCAACCCGTCGAACACCAAGGGCGCAAAGGGTACGGGCGGCAATCCTGCGGTTGCCAACGGAGCCGGATCCAACAATGCAAAGGCGTTCAAGGGCACGGCTAATGCCACCAATACAAAGGGCGCAAAAGGTACCGGTGGCGGCAATACTGGAGTGGCTGGCAACACAGGCGCCGGATCAAGCCAATTAAAATCGTTTAAGAGCACGTCCAACAAGTCCACCTCCAAGGGTGCCCAAGGTGCAGGCGGCGGCAATACTCAGCCGAAGACGCTAAAGAAGGCTGCTACGGGGGAAACGACCCATCATTCAGCCAGCACTTATCATCCCACTACGAAAGCATATCATCCTTCGGCCAGCACTTCTCATCCTCCGGCCAGCACTTATCATCCTCCGGCCAGCACTTATCATGCTCCGGCTAGCGCCTCTCATCCTCCAGCCGCGGCGTATCACCCTCCGGCTAGCGCCTCTCATCCTCCGGCCAGTGCCTCTCACCCAAGTGGTGGTGGAAACAAAGGCGGAGGGGGCGGCGGCAATAAGAAGGACGAGAAGAAAAAGTAAGGCGAAAATGGCTGAGGCCTAACGAAGTTCCGGTTGATAGCTTCGGGTTTTCACCCGAAGCTCCCGGAGCATGAACAGGGTAGCTGGCCTCGAGACTGAATACGGTTGTTTGATCTCTGAGGATCAAGCTCAGAGCCAAGCCGATGCTTGGCCGGTAAAAATTAAAAATCATCTCTTCCGCAAGTGTCAGATTGGCGCTATCGATCTGCACTATCGAGATTACGAAGAACCGCCGGGTAACGGCGGTTTTCTTTTGAATGGTGGCCGCCTTTATCTAGATATGGGCCATCTAGAGTACTCCTCGCCGGAGTGCCTCACTGTTCGCGACTTGGTCGCCTACGACATTGCCGGGGATCTTCTACTTTATCAGGCGATCAAGGAACTCGGGATCGAGGATAAGGTCTCGTTCTTAAAGAACAACATCGATCACCACACCGGTGCCACTTTTGGCTGCCACGAAAATTACTTAATGCGGCGGGAGGCCCAATTCACGCCGGAAATTCTTGCGTCGTTGCTTGGTTTTTTGGCGACACGGCAGATCTTCACCGGCTCCGGCCGGGTGGGGCACGCTAATCCGCTCGCCTTCGACTTTGAAATCCCCGATCGGCCGGGAAACGTTCCGTTTCAGATTAGCCAGCGAGCAGATCATATCGTCAACGACATCTATCAGTGGGTGCAGTTCAACCGAGCAATCATCAATGCGCGAGATGAACCGCTGGCTGATTATCGTAAGTACCGCCGACTACATCTTTTGATCGGGGACTCGAACATGAGTCCATTTGCCAACGCGCTTAAGATTGGCACAACCGTCTGCATTCTGACATTGCTGGAGGAAAACCTGCTGCCAAAACAAATCGCGTTGCGAGATGCTGTTCTGGCTACGCGAGAAATATCCCGTTGTCCGGATGGAGATTGGGTGGTGGAGATGGATGACGGTTCCACCCAGGATGCGCTTGATATCCAGTATCAATTCCTCGCCCACGCTCAGCGCTATCTGAGCGGTTCGGATGAAGAGACCGACTGGATTTTGGAGATGTGGCAGTTCACGCTGGATGCACTGAAGGAGAAACCTGAGTTATTGATCGGTGGGGTCGACTGGATCTCTAAAAAGTGGCTCTTGAACATGTTCGTCGAAGACCAAGGGCTTTCCTGGCAGGATCCTTGGCTGCAAAGCATCGACCTCGAGTACCACAACATACACCCGCAGCGAGGACTCTTTTTTGCATTGAAGCCGGCCAAAACGATCGGGGAATTCAATGCATCGGTTCGCCGTTCGGAAGCCAAGTTGGCGCCGCCAGCTCACACGCGAGCCGCCGGCCGAGGCCGAGCGGTAGCTTTCTTTCAGAGGAAAAATCTTCCTTATATCATCAATTGGGACTCGATCGCTCTGGAGAGCCAAGACTACCTCTCGATGCCAGATCCATTCAATACCTATACCGATGCGGTCGATTATTTTCTTCGGTAGGACAGATATGAAAGCTGTAATGGACCTATCCAGGAGGGGCGGATCAGGACACTGGACCCGCTACCATCGACCGTCTCATCTTCCGTTGTTAGATAAGGGTCAAAAAGCGCTACGGCTTGGAATAACGTGGCCAGAGTTTGTCTCTGGTTATGGGAGGTTCGCCAGTTCGGGCCTTTCAGCTCAACGCTGGACCCAGTAGATTTTTTCCAAAAGTAAACCTAGTATTTACCCATGATGAACGTCATTTCGAATCGGGCCTTTATCCGACCGCTGATCCTCGGTATCGCGCTGCTTGCGTTTTCCCAAGTTGCTTCGGTTTTTGGCGAATCGCTGGTTTGGCAAACGGACTATGCCGCCGCCAAGAGCACAGCTACTCAACAGAATAAATACATTCTCCTGGACTTTACCGGCTCGGATTGGTGCCCTTATTGCATCCAGATGGATAAAGAGGTCTTCGCGAAGCCAGCGTTTTCGACCTTTGCTTCCGAAAAGCTTATCTTGGTCAAGCTTGATTTTCCGCGAAGGGCCAGTCAATCGCCTGCAGAAAAGTCCCAGAATCAGGAATTGGCAAAAAAGTATAGTATTGAAGGCTTCCCCACCTACGTGTTGCTTGATCCGTCCGGGAAGGAAATACGCCGCCAGGTTGGATACTTGGAAGGCGGCCCAGAAGCATTCATCAGTTGGGCAGGGGTAAAAAAGATAGCCAATGGCCAATAGCCGATAGCCGAGAAGCGAATAGCGGTAGCCAATTGCAAATATTGGCTATTCATTCCGGGGATGGATGCTCAGGATCGGGCTTCGCCCGCACTGTTGACCGATCTGTACCAGCTAACGATGGCTTACGGTTACTGGAAACAGAACCGGCTGGATCAGGAAGCGGTTTTTCATCTTACTTTTCGTGAGCATCCTTTCCAAAGCGGATACACGATCGCTTGTGGCTTGGCGGATGCGATAAATTACATTATTCATTTTCGCTTTGGGTCCGACGATCTGGCGTACCTCGGAACCCTGGAAGGAGGCGACGGGAAGAAACTCTTCGAGACCGCTTTCTTGGACTATCTCCGCACTCTTAGCTTCTCCGGCAATATTGAAGCGATTCCAGAAGGCAGCGCCGTATTTCCGCACGAACCGCTGCTGCGGATTAGTGGGCCTCTGCTCCAGTGCCAGCTCTTTGAGACCGCGCTGCTCAACATCATCAATTTCCAAACATTGATCGCTACCAAGGCCGCGCGCATTTGTCTCGCCGCGAAGGGAGCACCGGTTCTTGAGTTTGGATTGCGACGGGCCCACGGTCCTGATGGCGCGCTGGCGGCAACGCGTGCCGCCTACATTGGAGGTTGCGCAGCCACCTCCAATGTTTTGGCAGGCAAGGTTTTCGGCATACCAGTCCGAGGCACACATGCGCATAGCTGGGTGATGTCGTTTCCGAGCGAACCGGAGGCTTCCGGAGATCTGGCTTATCTGAGCATCCAAGCTCGCCGCCTGTTGGACGAAGCAGGATTCGAAAAAACCCAAATTCTGGCCAGCAACGATTTAGACGAACATATCATTAGCAGTTTGCAATCCCAAGGAGCGCTCATCGATGCGTGGGGAGTCGGCACCAAGCTGGTGACAGCCTTCGACCAGCCAGCCTTAGGCGGGGTATTCAAACTGGGGGCAGTGCGACCGCGCGGCGATAATTGGGAGTATAAGATCAAATTATCTGAGCAAGCGGTAAAAGCTTCTAACCCCGGTTTTCTCCAAGTCCGCCGTTTTGAACGTGAGGATGAGTATATAGCCGATATGCTATATAACGAAATCGGTGGAATCAAAAGTCCGCCAACGATCGTAAATCCCGCGGACGTAACCATGCGGAAAGGGATTTCGGCCAAAACCAAATACCGCGATCTCCTGATTCCAATCTTCCGTGAAGGCAAGCTAGTTTACCAGTCGCCCCCAATTCAGGAAACGCGGGCGTCGACCCAAGCAGAATTGAAACGGTTTTATCCCGGCATTACACGTCTGCTCAACCCGCACATCTACCCGGTTGGCTTAGAGCTCGGGCTGCATGAACTAAAGACGCACCTGATGGAAAAGTTGCGGCCCAAACCGGTCACGGAGGAGGAATGAGGACTGACGAACGCCGGCGTTCCTTCAGCTCGCTCGACTAAAGACAACCAAAACGCAGCCGATGAAAATCAGCGCCGCTCCGGTCATTCCAATTAAATCCAGATGGATTTGGCGAAAGAAGATCGCGGTGAAGAGGATGATGAAAAGCGGGTAGCTGATCTCGAGAAGGGAAGCCAAGGTGGCGTTCTTCTGGTTGATGGCTAACGCATTGAAAAGGTAAGCGCCGGTACCGAAAACTAGATACAAGACGACTAGCCAGATCACCGACCAGCTCTCGCCCAGCCTCCACCAGTTTTGGCGAGGGTAAAGAATCCAGAGAATAGCAGCCACCAAGATACCATTGGCTAAGCTGAGGAACGAAAATGCAGCGGCAAAATCTACTCTTCGGAAAAGAGTCTCCATCAAGACGTATTGGATACCCCAACAGGCAGCAGAGAGTAATGCGTATCCCCACCAGGTCATGGGGATTCTTCTGAGCGGCTTTTGCGCGCCAACGCCAGTCGACAGATCTCGTCACAGAGAGCAGGAAACGAAATACCAACTGCCGCTGCCGATTTTGGAAGCAGGCTTTGGGCAGTCATGCCGGGGAGAGTGTTCACCTCCAGGCACCAAATATTTCCATTCGGATCCATCCGGAAATCGACTCGGCTATAGTCGCGAAGCTTCAATGCTCGATGAGCACGAAGACCCAGGTTTTGCATCGCTGTGGTCGCTTCGGAGGAAATGTCGGCCGGAAAAATCTCTTCAGCTCCATCTGGCTGGTACTTGCTTTCGTAATCGAAAATATCTGACAACTTCGGAACAATTTCACCCACAGCCAACGCGCGCTCACCGAGGATTCCGACCGTGAATTCGCGGCCAGGAACAAACTGCTCAAGCATCACCTCGTCATCATGCCGGTAAGCTTCCGCGACCGCAGCCGGTAAATCCTCCCGCTTTTTAACCACCGATAATCCGATAGTGGATCCCTGCTTATTCGGCTTCACTACTAAGGGAAGCCCAAGTTGCGCGCAGGCGTATTCCGGATCCGTTGGCGCCATCAGCCACTTAGGAGTTGGGACATCGCGCGCTACGAATAACCGCTTGGCCAGATCCTTGTCCATTGCGGCAGCGCTTCCCACATGCTCGCTGCCCGTGTATTGGATCCCGGCAGCCGAAAAAACGGCTTGAATGGTTCCATCTTCACCCGTCCCCCCGTGCAACGCGAGAAACACAACATCCGCATCACCAAAGTAGGAGGCTTGGACAATCCCCCCGGTTTTCGCGCGGACCACTTGAAGCTCGTGCTCGGAAGGCGGAGCGGGAGCAACGCCGCGAGACAGCAAACTCTGCTGCTCTACGTCGGACAAAACACCGCGAAACGTATCAACCGCAATCACTCGATGCCCCGCCTCACGCAATGCTTTGGTTACTTGAGCGCCACTGGCGATCGACACATCACGTTCCGAACTGTTGCCACCAAAAAGAACGGCTACTTTCATGATAAAAACTTCTGTCGGCTGGATGATAAAACCCGCTCGGGATTTTCCTTATCAGGAAAAAACCACAAAGCAAATTTCTATCGAAACGGTCAGATGGCGCACTCGATAGAAATGTCGACGGAAGAGACTTTGCGATGCCACGCGCTGCCGGCGCGGATCAGTTTGGCCTCAAAGCGATGATCCAGAGGCACGCGGACTCGTCGAACGCTACAGCCGCACTGGAACAACAGGTCACTCAGTTCCTTCGCTTCAGCTTGGAAATCAGCAGGTTCGCGCTGACCGGTAACGAGGAGGATTGGATAACATGGAAGCGCGGGCAGCGGCTTCGGTCGAAACGGCGATTTCGGTCGAATCAAGACTGCACCGCCCAACAGTTCTGAATGAACAAAAAGGAGGGAAGCTGCCAGAGTAGCTCCGTCGCCCATTCCAAAAACAACAGTTCGTCCTGGATTAAGATCGTACTCACCGACCGCCCACTCGAGAAACTTTGAGATCCGGTCGGCCCGTTCGATGAAACAGGTCTCTTTGCAAATTAAATCGTTTGGACTCCCCAAGAAGGAATACCCTTCATTGTATGGAAACCATCCCCGGAGGCTGAGCACATTGGTTCGATGATCTCGCGCCCAGACTTCCGCTACCGAAAGCAGTTGCTCCTCGTTCGCGCCAGAATCGTGGAGAAGAACCAGGGCAGGCTCCGGGCCCGGTTCTGCCTGGTCGGCTGAGATAAATCGGTGAGCGCAATCCGCATCGCTCCGAATGCCGGTCTCACTCATGCTGACTTAGATAGGTCCATTTATCCCGAAAATACAGTGTCATCTAGTTTTGACTAACCGGAACCTGCTCAACCGGCACCTTTTTTTCGGCAGGCTTACGGCCGAACAGTTTCATGATCACGGAAAAGAAAACCGGGGTCAGGAAGATCCCAAACAAGGTGACGCCGATCATCCCACTGAAAACAGCTGTACCGATCGCCTGACGCATTTCGGCGCCGGGACCGACGGCTACCACCAGCGGCAGCACGCCGAGAGTAAAGGCAAAGGAGGTCATTAAGATCGGGCGAAGACGCAGCTTGGCTGCTTCCACCGCGGACTCCATCCGATCGTGGCCGGCATCCATCTGTTGCTTGGCGAATTCGACGATCAGGATTGCGTTCTTACAAGCCAAACCAACCAGCACGACAAAGCCAATTTGGGTGAAAATATTGTTGTCCATCGATCTCAGGGAAACGCCGGAAATCGCTGCAAACAGACACATGGGCACAATAAGGATGATCGCTAAAGGCAGCGACCAACTCTCGTATTGAGCAGCCAATACTAGAAAAACGAAGAGCACGCAGAGCGGAAAAATATAGACCGAAGAGTTGCCGGCCAGAATCTGTTGCAACGTCAGTTCCGTCCATTCAAAGCCAAATTGGCTCGGCAGATTCTCCTTCGCCAACTGTTCCATCACCTGAATAGCCTGTCCCGAGCTTACCCCTGGCAATGTATTTCCATTGATTTCTGCTGACGGATAAATGTTATAATGCATCACCTTGTCCGGCCCGTTGATTTCTTGGATGTCGAGCAACGTGCCAAGAGGAACCATCTGGTTCTTGTTATTTCGGGTGTAGAGCTGCCCAATGGATTCGGGTTCCACCCGAAACCCTGCGTCCGCCTGGATGTTGACCTGATCGGTCCGGTTCAGAAAATTGAAATCATTAACATAAGTTGAGCCGAGATAAGCCTGCAAAGTGTCGAATACCGAGTTCAACGGAACGTCCAGGGTCTCGGCTTTTCGCCGGTCGATATCGAGGTAAAGCTGAGGAACCTGGGACCGAAAACTCGTGAACAATCCGACGAGGCCGTGCCCGGAACTTGCCTTCGTAATCAAAAGGTCGGTTGCCGCTTGTAAGGCTGGCAGCCCAGCTCCGCGCCGATCCTGAACCTGCATTTTGAATCCACCCGCATTCCCGATTCCGCGCACCGGTGGCGGCGGAAAAACGAGGACCCTTGCATCCTGGATTTGAGCAAACTTCGGCCGGAGCGCCGCCGTAATGCCGGTCCCGCTCAATTTCGGATCTTTGACCCGCTCTTCGAAGGGGGCGAGCGTCAAGAACGTTGTCACCGTGTTATTGCGATTCGTACCATCGAGCCCGGAGTATCCGGTGAACTCCACGGTATGGGCAACCCCTGGAATTTTGCGAGCGATCTCAGACATCTCTTTGCGCACTTCATCCGATCTTTGGAGCGAAGCTCCGTCAGGCAGCTGCGCGAATGCAATCAGATAACCCTGGTCTTGGGTCGGAATGAATCCCCCAGGCACCTTGTCGAACTCCCACCCGGTCAAAACCAACAGGCCAACGTAGACGAGCAACACGATCGCGGAGACCCGTAATAGCCGTTGCACAACCCGGGTGTAGCCGTTCACGCCAGCGTTGAACGTCTTGTTAAAGAGACGGAAAAACCAGCCCAGGACGAGATCGAAGGCCCGGGTCAAAAAGTCTTTCTTTGCGTCCCGCGGTTTCAACAGCAACCCGGCCAGGGCCGGACTTAACGTGAGAGAGTTAAAGGCCGAGATCAACGTTGATACAGCGATCGTTAAGGCGAACTGACGATAAAACTGCCCGGTAATGCCAGTAATAAACGCAGTCGGAATAAACACTGCGCTGAGAACGATGGCGATCGCGACGACCGCACCTCCAACCTGGTCCATCGCCTTCTCCGTCGCCTCCTTGGGCGGCATACCCAGTTCGATGTTATGCTCGACTGCCTCTACGACCACGATCGCATCATCGACGACGATCCCGATCGCGAGCACCAGTCCAAACAGCGACAAATTATTGAGCGAGAAACCGAACGCAGCCAACACCGCGAAAGTACCAATCAGGGAAACTGGCACTGCGAGTAGAGGAATGATGGTCGCGCGCCAAGTCTGCAGAAAAACCAGTACAACAATCAAAACCAGAATCACCGCTTCAAAAAGCGTGTGGATGACAGCTTCGACCGATTGCTCGATGAACTGCGTCGGATCGTAGACGATGGTGTACTCCAAGTCCTGGGGAAATGCTTGGGAAAGATTCTTCATCGTGTCCCGCACTGCGTGTGCAGTCTTTACTGCGTTAGAGCCCGGAAGTTGAAAAATGGCCAACGCCACCGCCGGTTGACCGTCCAGATAGGAATTAACATTGTAATCCTTGGCTCCGAGATCGACGCGTCCGACGTCGGCAAGATAAACAATCTGCCCATTGTCGCCGCGCTTCACAATGATCTGACCAAATTGGTCCGGCGTGATGAGACGACCCTGGGTATTCAAGGTCAGTGCAAGTTCGGTACCCGGCGGGGCTGGTTCAGCTCCCAGGCGCCCTGCAGCCACTTGGATATTCTGCGCCTGGATAGCGCTGACAATATCATCCGTGGTCAAACCTCGTGAGTACATCCTGTCCGGGTCGAGCCAGATACGCATGCTGTACTCGCGTGCACCGAAGACAGTGACATTGCCAACCCCCAGCAGACGGGAAAGCACGTCGCGAACCTGAAGAAAGGCGTAATTGCTGATATAAGCCTGATCATAGGTACCCTTGGGCGAGAGCAGATGGACAACCATCATCAGGTCGGGAGACTGTTTCTGCACCGTTACACCCAAGGCTCGGACGGTTTGCGGAAGCTGAGGGTTCGCGATGGCGACACGATTCTGTACCAAGACCTGGGCGATATCTAAATTCGTCCCAAGCGCGAAGGTGACGGTCAGAGTCATCGCGCCGTCGGCCGTCGATTGCGAGGACATATAAAGCATGTTCTCAACACCGTTGACCTGCTCTTCGATCGGTGTGGCTACCGTCTCGGCGACCACTTTGGGATCGGCGCCAGGATAGCTCGCCGTAACTTGAATCGTCGGAGGGGCGATCTCCGGGTATTGCGCCGTCGGCAATCCGAGATATGCCAGCATACCGGCGATGACGATTACGATGGAGATGACCATCGCGAAAATCGGGCGCTCAATGAAGAAATGGGAGAATTTCATAACTGCTCTCCCGCGTTAGTGACCGCCCTGCTTTGTGTCGCCGGTTTTGTTGCCCTGATTTGGCGACTGGACCGGTTGCGGCTGGTTTCCGGACGGCTTCTCTTTGCTGGCACCGGCCGGTTCCACGGTCACATTTTTCTGCAATTCAAGTTGGCTGGCCGTGAACTGATTCATATCTCCTGGCTGGGGTTTAACCTTTGAGCCTGGCCGCGCGTTGACCAGCCCGTTGATAATGACATTTTCGTCGCCAGTGAGTCCTTTTCTGACAACTCGTAAACCATCCACCACTGGACCAAGTTCCAAAGGGCGAAGCTCAACGGTGTTATCCTCCCGAACAATCAACGCAAATTTCTGCCCCTGATCGCTGCCAATCGCTCGGTCGGTCACGAGAATACCCTGGTATTTCGGCGTCGCGGCCACGCGGACCCTGACGAAAGATCCCGGAACCAAAAAACCATTCGCATTGGGAAATATACCTCGGACCTGCAGAGTTCCGGTCGATGGATCGAATTGGTTGTTGATAAAATCGATTGTTCCCTGGTGGGGAAAATCTTTTTCATTTTCCAGCTGGAGATAGACGGGGACCGACCCGCTGCTGGCATCTGGCAGCTTACCTTCTCTAACTAGCTTCCGATATTTCAGCACCGAACGTTCATCGACGTTAAAATAGGCGTAGATCGGGTTCACGCTCACCAGCGTGGTGAGCAAGGTCGAGTCTGCTTGTACCAGATTACCAACTGTCACTTGTTCACGGCCAATGCGGCCGGAAACGGGGGCTTTGATATCCGTAAAATCCAAGTTCAATTGGGCCGATTCCACCGCGGCCTGGGCTGCGATAACCTGAGCGTCGGACACGTTTTTCTGTGACACCGCGTTATCGTAGTCTTGCTTGGCGATCACGTTCTTCGCGCGGAGCTCATCCGCACGTTGTAGATTCAAATTGTTCAGTTTCTGTTGCGCCTCTGCCTGGCGCAATTGTCCGTTGGCTTGATCGTAAGCAGCTTGGTACGGCCTGGGGTCAATGACGAAGAGAAGATCATTCTGGTTGAGTACTTCTCCTGCCTTAAAAGTGATGTTGTAAAGGTAGCCGCTGACGCGAGCAGTGATATTGACGCTCTGAACGGCATCGGTCCGCCCAGTGTATTCGTCCCATTCAACGATTTCTTTTGTTATCGGTTTGGATACAGTCACCGGAGGAGGGGGTGGAGCTGCCTGTTGGGCACTCGGTTGATTACAGGCCGCCCAGCCAACGCTGATCGCGCCAATGAGAAGGTAGCTTGCCCGTTTCAAAAAGGTTCGATTGTCCATCACGACTCCTGCGGACAGGCATACCGAAAGCCGGTGCCCCTATTCAATGCAAATGACACGGAAGCGAGTTTCATCCTTTGCCCTACCCCAAGCAATCATTTTTCTCGAAGTGCGACGATGGATTCATGTTACTAAAAATGATAGTAACTTGATTGCGCATCGGAAGCGGCTTCGCTTTAGTCGGATCGCAAGGACGGTCACGATGCCTGGATGGCAATGAGATTGATCGCGTAATCGAGCAAACGCGGTAAGATAGCCCGCGTGGAACAGCGCAGTTTAAAAGGTCGCACTTTGTTTGTGACTGGCGCCAGTCGCGGTATCGGATTGGCGATCGCGTTGCGCGCTGCGAAAGATGGCGCCAATGTTGCAGTAGTCGCGAAAACCGCGAAACCGCACTCGCGTCTGCCGGGTACCATTTATACCGCGGCCGAACAGATTGAAAAAGCTGGCGGAAAAGCCTTAGCTCTGCAGGTAGACATCCGGTCAGAAGAGCAGGTCGCGAACGCCGTTACCCAATGTGTGGGCAAGTTTGGCGGAATCGATATCCTGGTCAACAATGCCAGCGCCATTCAGGTGACCCGAGCGGATGCCACTGAAATCAAGCGATTCGATCTGATGTATGAAATCAACGCCCGGGGCACCTTCCTCTGCGCGAAGCTGTGCCTCCCTCATTTGATTGGTCGAGAAAACCCTCACGTATTAACGCTCGCTCCGCCCGTCTCGATTGATCCACGATGGTTTGCGCAGCACACTGCTTACACAGTTTCCAAGTTCGCGATGGCCATGCTTACCTTCGGGCTGGCCGCCGAATGGAAAACGGAATGCGTAGCATTTAACTGTCTTTGGCCGAAGACGGTAATCCAAACTGCGGCTCTGAACTTGCTTCCCGGCATTGACCCGCTCCAGTGCCGCAAACCGGAAATTGTCGCAGACGCTGCTCATGCCATACTAACGAAGGACGCCAGTACATTCACCGGCCGATTTTGCATTGACGAAGACATTCTGCGCGAGGCAGGGGTGACCGATTTCTCCGGCTATGCGGTCGATCCGCGGCAAAAACTGCTCGCCGATCTTTTCCTGTAGTGAGAGAGCACGAGAGGTGGATGGAAGGGCGATCTTAGCGATCTCGACCAGATTCGTTGCAGACTTCAGGAAATTGATTGTAACGGTTTTCCTGCGGCGCGGAAAGGGTGGCGGGTTGTCGCAATGATTCGTTTTTGTTTTGCTTGCCGGGCATGCTTCGACTAACAAGGGCAACGCAATGCCGCCAATTGGATGACTGAAAAGAAAATTTCGGGATTCACAGCCACCAACATAGTGGTTGCCAACATGATCGGCACTGGCGTTTTCACTAGTCTCGGTTTTCAAGTTGCTTCCATCCACTCCGATGTGGCATTGATCGCGCTCTGGATCTTCGGTGGAGTGGCTGCTCTTTGCGGAGCGCTATGTTATGCAGAATTAGCTGCGGCAATACCTCGTTCAGGCGGAGAGTATCGCTTTCTCTCGCGCATTTTTCATCCGGCCATCGGATTTATGGCGGGCTGGGTTTCTGCGACAGTCGGTTTTGCTGCGCCGATCGCTCTAGCGGCAATGGCGTTCGGGAACTACCTCGTAGCGCTCGCGCCGTTAGCTTCACCCCTCCTGCTCTCGCTCGGCATTGTTTGGTTGATCACCATTATCCATCTAGCAGGTGTTCAGACCGGCGCTGCGTTTCAGAATATTTCAACAGTCGTCAAGCTGGTATTGATTTTCGCGTTCATTCTGGCCGGGTTGCTACTGCCCGAAAAGCAGCCTCTGCAGCTGATTCCCACTGGTAGCGATTTAGCCACCTTCTTTTCTGGTCCGTTTGCGGTCAGCATGTTCTACGTCATGTACACGTACTCGGGTTGGAATGCGGCTTCGTACATTACGGAGGAGGTCCGGAATCCAGCAAAAAACGTCCCCTTGTCCCTTTTGATCGGAACGGTCTTTGTTGCGGTCCTTTACGTACTTATAAACTTTGTTTTTCTGCTTACCACTCCCAAGACGGCGATCGCCGGCCAACTCCAAGTAGGAGAAATCGCGGGTCGGGCCATTTTTGGTGCAATCGGCGGAAAAGTCGCCAGTGCGTTGATCAGCCTTGGTCTAATCGCTTCGATCAGCGCGATGGCCTGGATTGGCTCTCGCATCACCAAAGCAATGGCAGACGACCTAAGGAACTTGCGGTTCTTCGGACGCACAAGCCGTCAGGGTATCCCATATGTTGCGCTGCTTCTGCAGGCCTTGATCGTTTCGGCACTGATCGTGACCTCGACCTTCGGGGCGATTCTGGTATATATTGAATTCAGCCTCTTACTCTGCTCTTTCTTAACTGTCCTCGGTTTAATTGTATTGCGCTTTCGCGAGCCGAATCTGACTAGACCTTACCGCGTCTGGTTATATCCGATTACCCCTTTGGTATTCCTCTTGATGACCTTCTTCATGATGATATTCGTCCTTCGGGATAAACCGACCGAGTCCATCCTAGGTTTGCTTACTGTATTTGCTGGTTTGATCGTCTATTTCTTCTCGCGCAATACCGACTCTCCTCGACCAGAGCCCGCCGATAAAGGTGCTCTCGGTTCGGAGCATTGAGCATCGAGAGAATAGCTGTTCTTCCTTCGTCCCTTTGATAGACTTATGTTTAAACATTGGTGGATTCCGCTCCAGATAAGCTTACTCCAGCTGCTAATTAGCTCTTCGCTGTTGGCCCAGAGCGCTGAGCCAACTCCCGGCGTCCAGGAAATTCCACAGCGGACGACCAATCCTCAAATCGGGACACAACCGACCACCGTCGCCCGGTCATCGAGCGCGACTGACGCGGCTCGTTATTTGGCGGGATTGCCAGTCCCGGACAACTCCAGCTTGAGCACATTGACGCGAGATCCCCGGTGGCAAGCTCATGCGGCAGCACTGAACACGGCCTTCGCTCAACTGGAACAACGACAGCTTAGCAATATCCGCATTTGGCGCGCGGATATGATCCCGGCGGGTGGACCAAAAACCTGTCTGTACTACTTCAGCGGCCCCGATTTCTTGTATGCTGACACCTTCTTCCCAGATTGTACCACCTATATCTTAGGCGGATTGGAATCGGTCGAGCCGATGCCCGATCTTTTGGCGGTGCCAGAGGCCAGTTTGGTTTCGACGCTGCAGAACATCCAGATTTCTCTTAATACGATTCTCCAATTTAGTTTTTTCAAGACTAAGGATATGCGGCAAGATTTTGAGCGCGGCCAACTCCGGGGCGTTTTACCGATCATTTTTGTTTTCCTCGCTCGCACCGGAAAAGATATTTCAGCGGTCGAATACGTTTCTTTAACTAGCAACGGAACGGTCGTAAATGGAAACCAAGGCGCTAGCCGCGGCGTAAAGATTAATTTTTCGGATCCCGCCACTGGAGCGGAAAAAGTGCTCTACTTCTTCACGGCCGATCTTTCTGACGATGGCGTGAAGAAAAACGCCGGCGTACTACGCTTCGTCGAGCAGTTTGCGCCAACCAATAGTTTTCTGAAAGCGGCCTCTTACCTGATGCACGAAGGTCGCTTCAATGCGATTCGTTCCTCAATCCTGAGCAACAGCGAGTTAGTTCTCGAAGATGATTCGGGTATTCCGATCCGTTACTTTACGCCCGACAAATGGACTCTTCGTTTTTTTGGAGCCTACACGGGCCCGATTCAACTTTTTAAGAATTTTTACCAATCAGATTTACGTCAATACTATCAAGCTAGCTCGCCGAAGACATTGACCTTCAGCTTTGGATATCAGTGGAACCGTCACAATTCGACATTGATTCTCGCGGTGCGAAAATAGCAGGCCCGCGGCGTCAGCATTATATGTGAGACGGTACACTAGTCAGGAAGAACTTTCGGCGGAAGAAGAATGAGCCAATACTTTGTGCGATTGGTCCTCGCCAAGGATCAGCCGTAAAAACCTGGCATCAGAGAAACTGGCCTCTCGCCCTTGACGAACGACGATCAGGTTCATCGATGGAATGATGAACATTCGCTCATAATGCGAGCCGATAGCGGCAATCAGGTCGCGGGGAGCGTCCTTGCAGAGGCAATCATGCTGCCAATCCTGTCGCTCCCACGGAACGTTCAACATCTTCTCTACATCGACCTCGCGGGCTAAAGGATCGTTAGCGGTTCGGTTGAGCCAAAAACCCATACCAAACATCGGATTGGCTCGCGTTCCGCGGAAACATTCAGTGATCAGTTCACTCGAGACGATCTGCCGATGACCATACTTTCCTTTATTTAGGACGAGAATTCCGAGGGCCAACCATTGGCGCGCCGTCAGCTTGAAGCCGGAGGCGAGCAGCGGATTTCCCGCACCGTCTTCGCGAAAATCGACTTCGCCGATTCCTAAGGGACGCAAAATACGCCGGGTAATGTAAGCTCGCGGAGTCAAATGCCGGGGCAGAAGTTTCCGTCGGAGTACCTCTGAAAAGATCTGGAGCTGACTTGGCCCGTACATAAACGACTCCCCCGGACTTCGGACCGCCCGCCGCCGGATGCTGTATCCATTTCGATCGGAAATGGTTTTGCCGTGCAAAGCAAAGACCGGCTCGATTCCAGCCGTAAAATGCAGCAGATCTCGAATTCGTATATTTGCTTTGTCCGGCTGGCTCTGCCATTCCGTGATAGTATTTTTCACGGGTTCATCCAAGTCCAAGATTCCGTCCTGTTCGGCAGCAACCGCTGCGGCGCACCAGAAGCCCTTCGTGCCGCTAAAGATCGAGGTTACTCGATGGGGACCAAAGCCGTTTGAATAAGCCTCATAAACGATATGGTCGTCCTGCCAAACCAGGAGCGAAAGACCGCCATGCCCGGCCGAATACTTTTGAGCTGCCTCCGAGGAAGCAGTATTTATATCCGCAAGCGCGGACTCATGCAGGCCTGTCAATACAACAAAAAAGAAGCACCAGCATGCGATTACTTTCATGGAAACGAGTCATTTATTAACGTCAGACTTTGGAAAAGCAAGTCAGCAACGCCCCTTATCCAGGAGCGGAAACTTCAGCAAAGACAAACCGTAGCGAAATGAGCAACGGACCTTGAATGAAGAATCTCACCCGGTCGACTGTCAGGAAAAACTGAATGCTGATGTTCTCCGCCAGGACGAAGCAAACCGGTCATCGGAGGAGTCCCGATTTCGATTATTTGTTTCGTTCAATCCCTCTCCCGACGTAGTCAAGCTTTTAAGCAATGCACAAAGCGATCTGCGGACGCTGCTCCAGCGCGCATACGATACCGAATTGCCAATTCGCTGGATCAAATCATTTCAATTTCATCTTACTGTTCTTTTTTTCGGAGACACATCGGCGGCAAAGATGAATTCGATTCGAGCTCGCTTGACCAAGTTCGTGGGGGACCGTCCGGAGTTTCCCTGTCTCACCGCCAAAGGATTCGGATGTTTTCCTGCATTCCATCGGCCGAGAGTGCTTTGGATTGGATTCGCTCTGGATTCGTCGCTGCGAAATTGGCAAGACCGCTTGGCTAAGGCGTTCCAAGGTGACTTCGTGTGGAAAGAAAGGAATCGATCATATCCGCACGTGACCATCGCTCGATTGGCTTTCCGACGATTACCGCCTCGGTTTGGCGAACATCTGTTTGAACTGGCTCAGCAGACAGGTATGCCGAGCTGGGATTGGCAAATCAATTCGATCACTCTGATGCAAAGCATTCTCGGGCCTAAAGGGTCAGAATATATTGCTCTGGCGACGCTCCCTGGCGGCTGTCGGACTAGGGATCAAGCACCAATGGTCTAACATGAGCATCGATAATACCGTGCGCGGCGAAGCCTGGGTTGGAGATGCCGTCTTGGCATTGTATGCCAGGCGTTGGCTCCTGCGTTATACCACGAAAAAAATGAGCGAAGCAGATCGCCAACAACTCTTTGAACTGTTCGTATCTAATCAGTTCCTTTCCTCATTCGGAGAGCCGAGCCAGGTCGAGGCCACGATCGGCAGAAAGTTTGAGGAGGAGGGTCTGCTTGCCGCCTTCACTCACATCGAGAAGTCTTTCCTCGATTCGTTCCGCAAAAGTGCGCGGAAACGCGGTTACGTCCTGCCGCATCCCGGAACGATTCTTTCGGAAACACCCGAAGATCAATAACGCCGGCAACGGATCGAAAACGTGCACGAATATTTGCATCTCGCCAGCGCGCTCAGATTCAGTTCCCGGCGTTCTCGGTGATGACGGCGTTCTCGGCGTTATTCCTGCCCTAGGCAGCGCGAGTGCTAACCACCGATGGATTATCTAGGATCCCCGCGACGCTTTTTGCCATTTGATCGATTTCAAAAGGCTTCCGAATCAAACCAACAAAGCCCTGGCGGCGGGCGCTCTCTTCCGTAACGGAAGAAACGAGTCCTGAGATCAAGACCAACGGAAGGTCGGGTCTGATTTTCTTCAACGCCCGAGCTAATTCCGGTCCCGAAAGTTCCGGCATCAGTAGATCAGTCAGTACCAGATCGAACTTTGACGGCCGTTTGCGCACCAGATTGACAGCCTCGGTCGGGTCGGTCAGAGCAGTTACTTCGTACTGAAACGTTTCCAGAATTCGTGCCGCCAATCGTCCGACGTCTCGGTCGTCGTCAACAATCAGAACATGTTTAGCTCGGCTAGACGGCGGCTTATCCGGTTCCGAATGGGGCAGCGAGTGGACCTCCGTGGCAACTTCAGTAGCAGTAGCGGGCAATCCTTTCGGCAAAAACACATGAAATTGCGAGCCTTTGCCAAGCTTGCTCTCGACATGGATGAATCCACCGTGGCTGCGTACGATTCCATGTACAATCGACAATCCAAGACCGGTACCCTGGGTGGAACTCTTGGTCGTGAAGAGTGGCTCGAATATACGTCGCATCGTTTCTGCGCTCATCCCTAAGCCCGTATCCGTCACAATAAGCTCGACGTAAGCCTGCCCCGGTTGCATCTCCCGAGCCAAACGATGGCGGCTGTTCGCTGGAATCGGCTTGGCCGTAATCGTAAGTTTGCCGCTGTGCTCTGGCATTGCGTGAAACGCGTTAGTGCAGAGGTTAAGGATCACTTGCAGGAGTTGATTCGGATCGACGAAGAGCTCCAATTCCTCGCTTGGTAAGAGGGTTTCAATCGAAACGTTGGGTGGAGCACCGCTGCGCAATAGACGCAGTCCGTCTTCTACCAACGCGTTCAAATCGACCTTGCGTTTTTGGGCTGGTTGTTTGCGGCTGAAGGTCAGGATTTGATTGACCAGTTCGCGCGCCTGGAAACCGGCCGCAAGAATTTGATTGAGATCTTCGTACGCCGGATGGCCAACTTCGGCCTTCCTGATCGCCACTTCCGTGTAGCCGAGAATACAAGTGAGAATGTTATTGAAGTCGTGCGCGATCCCTCCTGCCAGGGCACCCAATGATTCCATTTTTTGCGCTTGCACTCGGGCCGTACTTTCGCTCTCCGTCGGCTCGGAAGTCTCTGCCACAATTTCCTTCAGACGGACCAGAACAAAGTTGCACGGATCTTCTGCATTAAAAATCGGGTAAAACGTCAGCATCGAAGAACGAATACCGGCCGGGAAATCCCATTCTTGCTCATGCGTCATCGATTTGCGGAACGCGCAGGCATTAGAGATCTGCGAATGCAGCTTCCAGTACAAATCCCAAGGGAGTTTCCAATCGTTTAAGGCGAGCTCTCTGGTATTTCGACCGATTACCTGGTCGATCGACGGACTGAAACCCCAACCTTCGGCGACTCGTACTAAGGCCCGATTCGCGAGGGCAAAACTATAGTCACCATCCCCATCGACTCGAATCAAGGCTAGTGGGTCGGCGGAAGACTCAAAGAGGAGCCAGAGAAGCTCTTCCTTTTGGCGAATCAGATGCTCCTCATTCGATAGCGAGGCGGGACCCGGTGAATCGGAGAGAAAGCCGCTAAGAACCCGTTTAATCCGCTCCCGATTTTTTCGGGACACCGCATCCGTCGCGCCGGCCTGCAGAATTCGAACGAACCGTTCCTCATCGAAATCGTCGCACAGCACGATAACGGGAGTATCGGCATCCGTCGCCTTCAGAGTGGGCAAGAATTCATTGCTGAGCAAATCTTCAATGCTCGCGGATACGAGGACCGTATCCCAGCGTGTCCGCGAAATCTCCCGGATCGCACTGGCAACCGATTCTGCCCGGGCCAGACTAACCCGAATTCCTAACTCATCGAGCAAATCTCGACAAAGGACGAGATCTGTTTCTAAATCCGAGACAAGTAACAATCTCAGTGGCCGGCTCATGGATATTCCATCTTGGGACCACGGAACACCGAATTCCACTGGAGCGTTCTGTGCGCTCCGGCCCTCCTGTTAAATACCGGGATGGCGCTTTTTGAGCAACTAGATTTTATATAAGACCTAGATCGACTGGGTTTCGAAGGCTGGTTTCCTAGTTCAAGCGGATAGCGTTGTCCAAATGTAAGTCGTTCCGTATGAGAACCTAGTATCTGATAACGCCGTGAATAAGTATCCTCTTTTGCGCACCGCGCAGGACACCGCCGCCGAATGCATTTCAGACCGCTACGATGCGATTCGGCACCGCCGTCACCGGCAAATCGCAATAGAATTCAGTGGTTTCATCCACTTTGCTGTATACTCCAATGCGCCCCTCATGCGCTTGAACGATCTGTCGAGCGATCGAAAGTCCAAGCCCAGCGCCATCTCCCTCCAACTTTTCTGATCGGTAGAACTTGTCGAAAACCTTAGACTGTTCGATTTCGGTGAGGCCGGGACCACGATTGATCACGCTGAATCGAACAAGCTCCCAATTCCAACGCCGCGCTCGAATGATTACTTCACTCTCAGGAAAGCTATATTTCAATGCGTTGGAAAGAAAATTGGAAAGGATCAAACCTACTCGGTCTGGGTCTGCTGCCACCTCCGGAAGATTCGGCGCCACCTCCACTCTCAGCTCCAATTTAGCGGCGGTACATAGGTCCCGGAAATTCGTACGAATTTCCTCGACGATTTTTGCTGGAGGAATCGGTTGGAAATTCAACTGAGCTTTACCGCCTTCCATGTGGGCCAGATCCAAAATGCTTTTCAAAGTGCGTAACAGACGCTCGCAATCATCCCGCGCAGTTGTCACCAATTCTTCCTGCGACTCAGAAAGAGAGCCCGTCCTCTTGTCGAGTAGCAAATGCAGCACTAATCGAATGCCAGTCAGTGGCGTTTTGATCTCATGACTGAGGGTCGCGAGCGTATCGGACTTCATTTCATCGAGCCACCGAAATCTTGTCACATCGATCAACATCAGGGCACGTCCGAAAATCGAGCCGTCGCCCATGACCAAGGAAAAGATGCGTGGCAAAAAATAAATTTCCTGCTCATCAATGCGAAACCGGAGCGCCTGCTTTAGATCGTCCAATCGATAATCGGGGCCGGTTATCGACGCCTCCTTAACGTGTCGTCTGAGCGTTTCTGGTAATTCGCCGCCGCTCTTAAAATGAACCATCAATTTCTCCGCCGCAGGGTTCATTCTGGTGATTAGATCGCGCTGGTCGAGGATGAACAAAGGATAGGGTAGGGTGGTCAGCATCGCCCGAATCACCTGGTTCAGCTCGATCAATTTCCGGTCAGTTTCCCGGTAGAAATTACGCAGCTCCAGCGCCATTTGATTGAATTCTCTGGTCAATTCTCCTAACTCGTCGGTTCCCTTCTCGGGTAGAACATGGTCAAAGTCGCGCGATCGCAATTCTCGAATCGAATGGGTCAGCGTTTGCAGGGGCGCAATCAATGATTTGCCCAGTCGGGCGTACGTAAAAACGAACACGACGACCGAACTGACCATCGCGGTAAGCAACAATCGAATGGAGTCTTTGGCTTTTCGCCGTGCCGTTTGGTTGGCGATAAACATCTGCTTTTCGTTTTGCCGGAGTATTTTCTCAGTCAGCTCCGTGATCTGCAGGGTGAGTTTTGGAATTTTCGCTCTCGAATCCTTGATCGCAGGATCGTTGGCCTTGAATTGCGCGAACATCTGGCGATAGAGCTGCACATAGTCCGTCGTCGCTTGTTTAAGGTTTGCCACCAGGTCCTTCTGTTCTGGATCTCGAGCGTTGCGCTCGAGGATCGGAAATCGTCGCGCAAACTCTTTTTCGACGTCGTCGATCAGTCCAGGCTGATCGTAGGGCGGGGCGGGTCGATCGATTCGCGGGTAAAAGGTATTAACCCGAGCAGTAGCAACCCGCATATAATGGCAAGCGGTGATGCTGTCGTAGTTGTTGCGAAGCACATCGTCGACCGCTCGCCCGAGATCATTGAACAGCCACACTCCATAAATCCCAACCAAAAGCAGGATGATGAGTGTGGCCAGCAGGCCAAGAGTCAAGCGCCATCGAAGCATAAGCGTGGACGATTGGAAGTACTTCGATCAATATCGCGCATTTCGGCCAAACCCGCTCGTCCGTCTTTCGATTCTTGCTCCTGGCACCGGTCCGGATCGAAAACGGTCCGACATAGTACTGCAAACGTCTGACAGAAGACCGGCCTCTAGCTTAACGTTCCGGCTACGGTGCGTCTTCCCAATTCTTTATCTCTGTTACCTCTGCGATCTCCTGTTCAAAATTCTGTCTCTGCGATCTTCTGTCAGACGTTCGAACAGGTCGGACAAAAGGCATTTCGGGTTTTTGCTTCAAAGAACGCCATCCTCTCAGCCAAGGTTTTTGACTTGGACGTTTTCGACGGCTTGGCTTCAACCGACCTCTAGCTGAACGTTCCGGCTGCGGTGCGTCTTCCCAATTCTTTATCTCTGTTACCTCTGCGATCTCCTGTTCAAAATTCTGTCTCTGCGATCTTCTGTCAGACGTTCGAACAGGTTACACACGCTTCCCGGCGCTTACTGCAAATTTAACCGCTTCCGTTTGCGGTAGAGAGTGGCCGGATCGATGCCCAAGGTCTTGGCAGCAGCATCTAGGCTCGTCGCCCGTTGTAGGATGGTGCGAATGTGCGCTTCTTCCAATACCTCCAGACTGATGTCGCTCCCGACCGCGACGAGGGTATCGGGCTCCGGCGGCGGATTATCGGGCAGGAACTCTTGGGTAATCGTATCACCATTCGAAAGAATGACCGCCCGTTCCGACGTGTTTCTCAGCTCTCGCAGATTGCCGGGCCAGCGGTAGGCTTTCAGTTTGCGTAGTGCCTCTTCGTCGAACCGTATGGAACCGCGGCCAAGTTGCTTGGAAAAGAAGTTGAGAAACGAATTGGCAAACCGCTCCAGGTCGCACTCTCGGTCTCGCAGCGGTGGGATTTGCACCGAAATGACATCGAGTCGGTAAAATAAGTCCTCACGAAATTTCCCCTCCCGAACAGACACTCTCAGATCCTTGTTGGTCGCGGCGACAATTCGCACGTTGGTCAGCCGAGGCTTATGCTCGCCCAGCCTTTCGTACTGCCGCTCTTGCAATAGGCGAAGTAGCTTCGGCTGAATATCCAAAGGCAACTCTCCTATCTCGTCTAGAAAGAGAGTTCCGGCCTCGGCGGCGGCAACCTTTCCCCACGTGTCGCGAACTGCGCCAGTGAATGAACCTTTCACATGACCGAATAGCTCGCTCTCGAGCAATTCCTTCGACAAGCTGGGACAACTCACCGTTATAAAAGGACCTTCCCGGTATTCGCTACGATCGTGAACGGCCCGCGCAAAAACGCTTTTGCCAGTACCACTCTCACCCAACAACAACATTGCGGCCTGAGTCGGAGCAGCACGAAAAAGGATGTCAATTGCGCTCTTCATCGGCGGATCCTCCGAGGAAAAATCGATCGCCGGATTTTGTTGATTTATCTCCTGCTGTAGCTCGACGATTTTCGTTTCCAGCTTGCGTTGTTTTTCGACCCGGCCGAGGACTTGCCGCAATTGCTCTGGCGTAAATGGTTTTTCCAGGTAGTCGAACGCCCCCTTTTGCATCGCAGCCACAGCGGAAGCAACGGAAGCGTAGGCCGTAAAAACTACGACTACGAAGTTGGGTTGCGACCGCTTGAGCTCCTGGAGAACATTTAATCCATCTTCATCTCCCAACCGAAGGTCGAGGAACGCCAAGTCATACGCCTCCTCCTGAAGCTTAGCCAGGGCAACAGTAGAACCGTCGGCAACGTCAGCATGGTGCCCTTCAGCCCTTAATGCCGCAGAAGTTGAGCTCCGAATCGATTTTTCGTCGTCGATGATTAAGACCCGCATGAAATCAATAAAGCGCGGCAACCGCTCCTTGCACTTTTGCAAGCAGCCTGTAAGCCGCAAGTTCGGGGAAGGCGTTCGTTCCCTCCGAAAATGACGTCAGGCGTGCCAGATTGGATCAACCTAAGAGCGCTCCCTGCTTTGCAAACTGCACGAACACGGGATGCAAGATTACCGAAAACTTTCACTCGCGCTTTTCTTGATCGGCACTTTCTGACCCGGAGCGACGACCCGATCATCCTGGTTTCGGAGACTTAGCTTGAGGATACGCCGGATTCCCAAAAAGTTACTTATTTTACCAAAGCTTTTCTGATTTCCGGTAGTCGGCCGGCTGAACCTAATTTTTCATTCTTGTGCGCGATGAATTTCGCGTATTCCTGCACAAACGTCTTGCCCGGAGGGCGAAAATCGAATTCTGCAGGATGATCGCGAAAGAACTCCCGATGAACGCGCGTCCAAACCAACCGGCCGTCGGTATCAATATTGATCTTAGCGACGCCCAATTTTGCCGCGGGTAAATACTCATTTTCATTCACACCGCGTGCGGTCGGGTCCAACTTGCCGCCAGCCGCATTGATCCTTTGCACCTCTTCCGTCGGCACGCTAGAGCTTCCGTGCATCACCAGCGGCGTTCCAGGCAATTTCCGCTCAATCGCCTCAATTACTTCGAAGTGCAGCCCTTGATTGCCTTTGAACTTGTAAGCTCCATGGTTGGTTCCAATCGCACAGGCTAAGGCATCACAATGAGTCTGGTTAACGAACTCAACCGCCTCCGCGGGATTAGTCAGGAAAGCGCTGCCTTCATCTACCTTAACATCTTCTTCGACCCCGCCAAGCCGCCCGAGCTCCGCTTCCACACTAATCCCTTTGGCGTGCGCTTTTTCCACGACTCGCTTGGTAATTGCTACATTTTCTGCAAACGCCTCGTGACTCGCATCGATCATTACCGAGCTGTAAAATCCGGAATCAATGCATTCGTAGCAGGTCGCTTCATCCCCGTGGTCCAAATGGACTGCAAAGACCGCGTCTGGATGAATTTGTTCGGCTGTTCGAATGATCGCCTCGAGCATGCGTTTGTCTGCATAGCTTCGGGCGCCTTTAGAAATTTGGATGATAAAAGGTGCTTGCGATTCAATACACCCACGAAAAAGACCTAGAATCTGTTCTAGATTATTAATGTTGTAGGCCCCGATCGCGTACTGGCGATAGGCCAGTCGATATTGAGCGGCGGTTGAAACGATCATAAGAAACATATCGTCGTTGGGAGTCCGACGCTTCAAGCCGGATTTTTGAGCAACTACCCGCCTGGCAGCCCGACGGATTCGAACATGAGCACTTGGCAAAGGTACCGTTCAGCTGGGCGATCCAATCCGATCGGCTGCCAGGATTTGATCAGGAAGGTTTCCGCCGTAATAGAACCGAATGCAGATTCTCTGGCTTGATTGTCGTTCGGAATTTACTGGCGAAGTATTGGTCGGTGCTCTGGCCGATCTGGGTGTAAGCCCATCAACGTTTGAATGGGAGCTTAGTGGGGTCGAGCTCGGCGATCATCATCTCCATTTCGATCGTGACGAGATCCAAGGGATCCGCGCAGTCCATTTTGGGGTTCATGGGGGGGCTTTGCACGTGGAGGATGGCCATTCGTCAGGGCATCATCACAATCACAGCCCAGCTCGCCTAGTCCGTTACACTAAGCTGCGAACGCAGATCGAAGGCGCAAGGGTCTCGGATTTCGTCAAATCACACAGTCTCGGCATATTGAACCGGATCGCCGATGCCGAAGGCGAGTTGGTCAAAACCGCTATCGACCAAATTGAGTTTCCCGAATCTGACGCCTTGGAGTGGTTGGTGACAGCCGTCCTGTCATGCATCGGTCTGGACCAGTTACAGGTGCGGCAAATATACTTCCAGCAAACGGGCCAATTTCAGTCCGCTGAGCGGCAGCCATCGCCCGCTGCCCTGGTTCGGGCCATTTTTTCCAAAACTTCGATCAATGAACAAATAGAAGCCTCGCCACTCGGGGCGGCAATACTTGCTGAATTCGGCGCCATTTTGGCTACACCATCTAAGCTGAAATCCGTCAAAACAGGCTACGGCTTGAGCCAGGAGGATGCGCAAAGACAGCTTTCAATTCTGCAAGCAACTCTGGGTGAGGTTGAAGATAGCCCGGCGCCAGGCCGGTAGTGCGAAACACAGCCCGAGCGACATCGGTACAAAGGCTCACAGTCCCGCGTCCGCGGGACTGTCTCGCCCTACCGCTCGACGGTGCTATTTAACGGGTTGGGAGCCTGGACCAAATCCTCCTGGCCGAACCGACAAAAACTAGTTGCTCTCAGAGGTCAACCGGAGTTGGGTTGTGTTTGGTATGAGCACAGCAACTTTGGAAAGACTCTCTCAGCTCGAACAACTCAAGAAGTTTACGAAGGTCGTCGCGGATACCGGCGACTTTGAATCGATTCGGGAATTTAAGCCGCAAGATTCCACGACCAATCCGAGCTTAATTTTGGCCGCCGTATCCAAACCGGAGTACGCCCACCTACTCGACGAAGTAGTCACCGACTTGAAGAAATCTCCGCTCAGCGGACCGGCGAAAATCGAATCGGTCATGGACAACCTTCTGGTGGCCTTTGGCGTCGAAATCCTCAAGATCGTGCCTGGGCGGGTGTCGACCGAGACCGATGCGCGCCTCTCTTTCAACAAACAAGGATCAATCGATAAAGCTCACCAGCTCATTAGCCTTTACGAGAAAAAAGGAATTTCCCGGGAACGTGTGCTGATCAAAATTGCTTCGACCTGGGAGGGAATCAAGGCAGCGGAAGAATTGCAGAGGGAGTCGATCAATTGCAATCTCACGCTATTGTTCTCGTTTCCTCAAGCCATTGCCTGTGCAGAGGCCAAAGTTCGGCTCATCTCACCGTTCGTAGGGCGAATCTATGATTGGTACAAAGCCAACACCGGTAAGGAGTACCACGGCGCTGAAGATCCGGGGGTTCAGTCGGTGACGACCATCTACAATTATTACAAGAAGTTTGACTACTGGACTGAAGTGATGGGGGCAAGCTTCCGAAACGTGGGGGAAATTTTGGAGTTGGCTGGCTGCGACCTGCTGACGATCAGTCCGAAGCTGCTGGAAGAGCTGAGCAAATCGACCGAACCAGTAACCCAAAAGCTATCCGTCGAGAAGGCGAAACAATCGAATGCCGAAAGAGTAAGTTTCGATGAGAAAAGCTTTCGTTTCGCCTTCAACGAAGATCCGATGGCAGTTGAGAAGACGGCTGAAGGTATTCGCAAATTCTCGGCCGACATCGTTAAACTCGAGCAAATCGTTGCAGCGAAGCTTTAACGGATTTCCAAAGGTGTTGTCAGAAAGGCCGGCGTTACCGCCGGCCTTTTTTCTTTTCGAATCGGATTGATTCAGACGTGCGACCCGTTGAAGTATTCGTCGGACATATGATTCAGTCCCTCCGTCTGTCCATTTGCGGTCTCGCTCTGCTGTTCTGCGGAGCCTGCGCCTCTTCTAAGTTAGCTCAGTACACCGATTACTCTCTGGCCGTCGGAGAAGCTTATCCGGCTGAGCAAGCCGCCGCGCAAAGACGGGTGGACCGTTATTTGGCTCACCTCAAGCCGGCTGAAAAAGAGCGGCTGGCGAATGTGGAATACATTGCGGTCGAGGCCACAACCGTTTCCGTCGGCGAAGTTCCGGGGCTGGCGAACCGCATTGTTACCGGCCGTGTCCGCGGGGAGACCTCTATCACCGGTTCCGATCCGCACGAGGCGTTAGCCGCAAACGCGAAATTCATTATGATCTTCGATCCGAAAACGGGGCAACCATTAAGTCAGGAGGGATATATTGCGCTGGATACGCCCGCCAAAGGTAAAATGGGAATTTTTGGAGGCTACACCGCGCTCTATATCGGAACCGGACGATGAAGACGATTTTGTTCTGTGCTCTGTTTTTGGTAACCACTAACGGGTTGGCCGATCAGCCTCGGCGGTCTGAGCGTGACTACGCGGTGATGACAGCGGAACCATACAAGGGTGAGATCGAGCTCGGTCAAAAACGATTAGACAAGTTTCTACGCCGTCTGGACTCGCGTCGCCGAACGCTTCTTGATCAAACACCATTTGTTGCAATCCAGGTTCGCGCGCTAACAGCTGGAGATACCCCCTGGCTAGTCGGCCGATTTTTCCGCGGCACGGCTCGCTCAATGGCTTTCACTAATGACCTGGACGATGCTCGCTCGGTCCCCGTAGAATACCTTCTGATCTTCGATTCGCGCACCCGGAAAGTGGTAAATGAAGGAGGTGTGTTGATTACAGACACGCCTCCTCGATATTCAGTCGCGCTCTTCGGCTCGGTCCATGCTATCTATGCCGGGACCGTTCCGGGATGGTAACGGCGGCAACGCCGGTAACGCCGTCATCGCCGAGAACGCCGGGATCAAACGGCTGCCCCCGGTGTTTTGCGTGGCTTTTTCTTGCCCGACTAACCGGTGCCCGTCCTTCGTTTTACTGTTTACTGAAACAAACAACGTTGGTCCGCTGGGAGACATAAGAAAGACGATGTAAATGCTGAGTGCACGCTTTCGATCCGATTCGACGTTATTCCAACCGTCCGCCGACGGCTTGAATCGGTACTAACGAATGTTCATGGGTGACCCAAACAGCTATCGCCTGAGCACCATTCAACGAGAGCTGCAGAACGGCTCGGCCCGCGGAATCGCGAGATTCCATCTTCACCGAGTTAAGGGAGAGTGCTACAAAATCATGATTCAAACGGCGCCCCCGATTTTCACCCGCTCGGACATCAGAGCTCGCTTGCATCGCCAGCGGGGCGACAAAAACGACGTATTCCTTTGACTCGGTTGCGGGTGCAAAACGGACATCGACCATATTGTCTTTGATCGCTGCTTCCAAGTTTCCGACGATCGCTGGTTGCTCGATCGGCGGCAATTGGCCGCGAAACCATCCCTGCCACTCTTCTCCGTTCAAGACAAAGCAAGGCGTATAAACGGAACCGCGCTGCCAACTTGCGGAATAAAGTTGCTGCCGGGAGGTAAATTCCGGTTTTGCAAAACGATCCTTCCATCCGAGCTGATCCCAGTAATCAACGTGGAAAGCTACCGGAACAACCTGGCGCCACTCGGCCAATCCGTGGTAACGCTGCCCCATCCACGTCTCGGCCGGCGGGCAACTGCTACACCCTTCCGAAGTGAAAAGCTCAAGCAACGACACCTGTTGCGCTCCGCTTTGCAGGCGGGTTGCGGCCAGGCTACTCGCGCTGAAAACACAAAAGAGAAAAATCAACGGACACAAAACCTTCACGTCATCTGGGAGGGCAATCCTACCGCCTCTATTCCCAGTTCGAATTCGAAAAAGAGAATCTTCTTTGCTACACTGGCGAGCCGTAAAATGATTTCGGAATTCCTCTCTCCGACGATTCTGTGGATAGGTGGATGTTTCCTTTGCTGTTTGATCGGCCTCGGTCTCTGGACTTTCTGGCGATCCGGGGAACCGAAGGTGTATGTTTCGGTGGTGGAGAGCCTGCTTACGCCGGCCGAACAACTTTTCTATCGAAGTCTCGACGTCGCAATTGCTGGACGACTGCAAATCCTTTGCAAGGTCCGTTTAGCGGATCTTTTCCAGGTGGGGAGCAGTGACTCAAAAGAGCGCCATCGGCTCTTTCGGAAAATTGCAGCGAAACACGTCGATTTTCTGCTGGTAGAGCCAAGCCGGCTGGAACCGATTCTCGCGATCGAATTGGATGATTCTTCTCATAGTCGTTCTGACCGCAGAGAACGCGACCAGTTCTTGGACGAGCTATTTGGGACTGTAGAGTTTCCTCTGCTTCGCGTGAAAGCGGCGGCTTCCTATTCCCCACGACAGATTCTCCGAGCCATCGAAGAGATTGCCGGGCAGCTCGCATGGAACAGCCGATAGCCCGTCGCCAACTCGCAAATCTGAAATCTGCTATCTGCTATTTGCTATCACCGGTCGGCGGTAGCCGGAGGGCGCCGGCCTTCTTCCATTTTTGTTTTTTCTCGCCGTGTTCATGGCGAGTTCCAACATCGGGCCGGGAAACCGGCGGCAAGCGGTCAAGGTTTCGTCAAACGCCTTCACGAAATAATCGACCTCCCGCTCGCCAATCATGAGTGGCGGCAGGATTTTGATAACGTCCATATTATGGCCGGCAACCTGGGTTAACACTCGGTGTTTACTGAGGAGCGGAACGATGACTAACTGTGGAAATAGCGCCTTATCGATCTTATGCAAGAGGCGCCAAGCCGTTTTCAAACCTAGTTCCGGCGGCTCGTGAAATTCAATCGCGATCATCAACCCTTTCCCTCGGATCTCTTTAAGAAAGGTGTGTTTGGGACGTAAAGCGTCGAGGCGCTCCACCAGAAGGTTGCCGATGCGAGCTGACTGCTCCACCAGTTTTTCATCATCGAGAATCGCCAAGCTCGCCAACCCACACGCCATCGCGAGATTGTTGCGGCCAAAGGTGCTCGAGTGGACGACACAACGATCGAGACGATTAAACACCTTTTGATAGATCGCGCGGCGGGTAACGATCGCACCACACGGTACAAACCCGCCGCTAAGGCTTTTGGCCACGGTTACAATATCCGGTTCCAAATTCCAATGCTCAAACCCCCACCATTTTCCGGTCCGTCCCAGTCCAGTTTGAACTTCGTCGCACACAAAAAGGGTTCCATACTTGCGGCAGAGGCTCTGGGCCTGAATGAAAAAATCATTCTTGGGAAACTTCACCCCCTTCCCTTGTACCGGCTCAACTAGGAACGCCGCGACATTTCGCTTTTGCAACAACCGTTCCAAGGCACCCAAATCGCCCAACTTCACGCGGGCCGTCTCAGCCATTAAAGGTCCGAAACCTTCTTGAAAATTCGGTATACCAGTCACTGACAGCGAACCGTAGCTCAGGCCATGATACCCTGAATGCAGACTCACAATTCCAGCGCGACCAGTCGCCGCTCGCGCAAATTTCAACGCGCCCTCGATTGCCTCAGTCCCCGAATTGCAGAAAAAGATCGCTTCTAAATGCGAGGGCGTCTTTTTTAGCAATGCTTCCGCTAATAATCCACTCAGCAGCGAGCAATCCATTTGCACAAGATTAGGCAAATCGAGATCGAGGACATCACGGATCGCTTGCTTCACCACCGGGTGATTGCGCCCCATGTTGAAGACACTGTAACCGCTCAAGAAATCCAGGTATGCATTCCCCTCCGCGTCATAGAGGTAAGCTCCTTCGGCCCGGGTATAAACCCGGTCGAACCCAGTAATGCGCTGAACTTCTACCAACGTCGGATTCAGGTAACGAGCATGGAGTTCGTAATTTTCACCCATCCGGGCGGCAACCAGGCTTTTTAGATCGAAAGACATGGCAGATTGAAGTGCGGAAGACCTTAAGCGACTTCGGTGTGCCGTCCAGCGCACATTACTATTCCGTTAGGCGGCAACCAAGCAGGTCGCGCCGGACCGGCGTTGCAACGGGAAAGCGGGCAGTACCTAAAACCAATGCTCCATTTTCTTCCGAAGGTGCGCTGGGTGCAGTGGTTTTTTTCGCGCTTAGTGACCCAATTTTGTCAGTAACCTGCGACCTAATTAAGAAGTGAGACGCTCTGATTCACTGAAATACGCTGATGGCACACCAGATGCTATCTGGCCTTGCGACTCTTATTACGCAAGCCTTGAAAACCTGGGTTCCCCTTTGCCCCGAAAACAATTTTCTCCTGCGTCATTAAGGCAACATACGCATACTGCTGCCATCGGCTGGATCACCGGTGGCAGCAGCTTCTTGTTTTGCCAGGGAGACCCAGAATACACGTTCATCGGCTCTTTATTTGACGCTCGACAGAGTATCCCGGAGCGCTTTTCGTTCTTTTCGCCTTCGGCATAGTATCTTTTCTTGTCATGTTACTTAGCCATTCCGCGCAATCCTCTCCGGGACCGAAGCGCCAGAAAAACGAGGATGCGCTTGCCTACTGGGAATCCAGCGATGAAGAGGTGCGCCGGCGCCAAGGAGCTATCGCGGTCATCGCTGACGGAGTTGGAGGAATGGGAGATGGCGAGGTCGCCAGCAAAATGGCGGTAGATATTGCGCTGGCTATCTTTCAAGATACTGATCCGCGAACCCCGACCAAGCAATTGCTGAAAGAGATTTTTGATCGGGCCAATCTCGCGATCTATGAAGCGGGTATGAAAGATCCGAGCCGAGGGCGCATGGGCACGACTTTGACCGTATGCCTGTTTCGCGACAAGGAACTCTCCATCGGTCACGTGGGAGATTCGCGGGTCTATCTCGTGCGAAACGAAGAGATTCGCCGACTGACGGATGATCACTCTTACACCGGCCTGCAATTAAAGCTCCGGCTGATCACCGAACACGAAGCCCGTGCAAGCCGCTTGCGATCAATGTTGACGCGAACTGTCGGGCCGGAACCGATCGTGCGGATGGATTACCAACGACTAAAACTGGCTTCCCACGACCGAATTCTCCAGTGCACCGATGGTCTCTACTGTTTCGTGAACGATGGAGAGCTTTCCGAAGGAGTCGACCGACTTAACATGGATGAAATTTGTCCCTATCTCGTTACCCTCTCTGAGCGCCGCGGAACGGATGATAATTTGACCGCTCAAGTGGTACAGATTGACCGGCTAAGTGAACCCCTGTATAAGACCTCGATTTCATTCCTGAAGACCTCTCTGCACGAACCTGAGAATCACATGCCCCACGAAGTTCAAGTAGGTGAGGTGCTGGATGACCGCTTCCGAATCGAAGAGGTGATAAGCCGGAGTGGGATGGCGTCGATCTACAAAGCCAAAGACCTTGTCACTGATCAAACCGTGGCAATCAAAGTGCCGCATATGCAGTTTGAAGCCGATTCGGGATCGTTTGCCCGGTTTCAACGAGAAGCGGAGATCGGGCTGCGCTTGAATCACCCCAATATTCTGCGCTTCATTAAAGTCACTAATCAGAGCCGTCCATACATCGTGATGGAATATTTGGAGGGCCGCACGCTCAGCAGTGTAATGAACGAGGTGCGGCCGATCCCGATCCCGGACGCCGTTCAGGTCGCGAGCGCGCTCTGCGACGCCCTGGCTCATATGCACGAACAGAAAATCGTGCACCGCGATCTCAAGCCGCAGAATATCATGATCTGTGATGACGGATCGATTCGGATCATGGATTTTGGAATCGCCAAAGCCACCGAGATGCGCCGCATCACTTTTGCTGGATTCAGTCCTGCCATGGGAACGCCGGACTACATGGCGCCCGAGCAAGTGAAGGGAAGACGAGGCGACGAGAGAACCGATATCTACAGCCTCGGTGCGATTCTGTACGAAATGACAACCGGTCGGGTACCATTTGAAGGGCCAAACCCGTTCATCGTTATGAATTCCCGCATAACTGGCGACCCAGTCGCTCCACGGAAGGTTAATCCGGAGATTAGCCTTGAGCTCGAGGAAATCATCCTCCACGCTATGGAGCGCGAACCGGCCCGGCGCTATCCCGCGGCTGCCGCAATGAAGGCGGAACTGGATGATCTGGAATCGGTGAAAGTTACCGGAAGGCACCAACATTTGCAGTCGCCAAAGGTCTGGAAAACGCGATGGCAAGGGATGCGCCTAGTGGTGATTTCGGCAGTTCTCCCGATCGTTGTTTTCATTGTCGCCTTGATCGTTACGCATTGCCACCGGTAGTAGTCTGATGCTCCAGCCTCAGGGACTCTGGGCTCTACAAATGCTTATCGATTTGGCATCTACCAAGGCAACAGCACAGATCCCCTGAGGCCGGAGCATCAGGCTACTCACGCCACAATCCGAAGCAGCGCACGGCAGCCGGGTTGGTTCCGACGGTTTTCGACAGTCAGTGTTCCCTCGTGGGCTTCTGCGATCTGGCGACTGAGCACCAATCCGATTCCGCTACCTCCGGGCTTGGTGGTAAAGAAGGGAACAAAAAGGTTGGTGGTATTGGGCAGACCGGCACCTTCATCCAGTACCTCGATTTCCAAATTGCGTCGATCGAGCGTCCAGCGAATGTGCACTTCACCGTGCGTTTCGGTTACTGCATCAACTGCGTTTTTGATCAGGTTAATTAATGCTTGCTCGATTTGATCCGGATCTAAATTAACCAATCCTTCGAAACCCGGTTCAACCACTATCGTCATGCGATACTCCAACTTAGCAGCGCGTCGCACCAACTCGCCAATCTCGCAGGCTTGTCGGCGGGGAGCCGGTAGCCGAGCCAATTGCGAGTACGCCTCCATAAACCGGCCGAGCGCCGAAGTGCGGTCCCGAATGACATCCAGTCCAGCGATCAGATCAGACTCCCACTCTTTTGTACGTTCGGGCGGGTTGCGCCGGGCAACCATACTCAGGCTGTCCGAAATCGACTGAATGGGGCCAAGCGAGTTGTTTAGCTCGTGGCCAAGCACTCGAATCAGTCGTTGCCAAGCTCTTCTCTCTTCTTCCCGTAAGGTCTGACTTAAGTCGGACAATACCAGCAGTTGATGGGGACGTCCTTGCTGCCGGAAAGCGGAACGGCGGATCTCCCAACGCGTTCCGAAACTGCCCGGAAACGATCTCTGCAGCAGCCCACTCCGGTTTCCTTGGAGACACTCCGATAAGCCAAGATCCGAAGCCGTAGAACCAAGAATTTCTTTGCTCCGCCGATTCAAGAGTCTGATCCCGGCATCGTTAACCAGGCGAAGCCGGTCTTCTTCATCAAATGTGAAAACCGCCAGATCGATGTTCGAGATCACGGCCAAAAGCAAGGCATTCGTTTCGGTGGCTTCCTGGCGGTCAGTCTGCAAGGCCTGGCTCAGCCCGTTAAGCTCACGCATCACCCCACCGAGGGCATCGGCCCGTCGCGCTGAAGCCGCTCGCAGGGAGTAATCACCTTCCCGTAGCGCCGCCAACAGGTTCGAAAGCGTCCGCAGCGGAAAGAGAATCTGTTCACGCGCGGCCATGACGCAGCCGACCCAAATGCCGATTATCATCAGAGCGCAGGTTCCGCTCGCAACCGGGGACCAGCCACTTCGCCATAGCAATACGATCGCGATGGCAATGGCCGGGAGTCCGCCGAAGACAACCAGAAGCTGAACCGTGACGGCAAGAGATACGCCGTTTAACGAAACGCCTTTATTCCGACTGGCCATCGCCCAATCTTTCAAACTCATCAGAGGCCGAACTCTTGTAGTCGGCGATAGAAGGTGCTCCTACTCAAACCAAGCGCCTCGGCTGCGCGCCGAACGTTTCCGCTGTACCGATCCAGAGCTTTCTTTATTAGGAGCTTTTCGATCTCCTCCATGGTCAACTGTTCAAGTCCAGTTGTCGCTGAGCTGTTCGCTACGCCCATAGGAACAAGTCCGAGATCGTTGGCCTCGATTCGATCGGAGTCGGCCATCAACACCGCTCGTTCAACGGTATGATCCAGTTCCCTGACGTTGCCGGGCCAAGGGTGCCGCAACAGCAATTGATCGGCTTCCGAACTAAAATCGCTCAGGTTTTTTCGATACCTCTCTGAGTGGAAGCGAAGAAAATAGCGAGCTAAGACGGGTATGTCTTCCACTCGGTCGCGCAGAGCCGGTAAACTTATTTCGACGGTGTTCAGGCGAAAATAGAGGTCGCGCCGGAACCGACCGGATTCAACGTCAGCTACTAGATCGGCGTTCGTCGCCGAAATCAACCGCACATCAGCTCGCCGCGGTCGAGACGAGCCCAGGCGCTCAAACTCTCCCGTTTCGAGTGTCCGCAATAGTTTGGCTTGTTGAGCGATCGGAACATTCCCGATTTCGTCCAGGAAAAGCGTGCCTCCATCCGCCAGCTCGAACCGACCGGGTCGATCGGATTTAGCATCGGTGAAAGCACCTTTCACATGACCAAACAATTCACTCTCAAACAGACTTTCGCTCAAGCCGCCCATGTTAATTGTTATGAAAGGTTGGTCGGCGCGATCGCTCGCTCCGTGCAGAGCTCGGGCAATCACACCTTTGCCAGTTCCGTTTTCGCCGGTAATGAGCACATTCGCTTTCGCTGGAGCGACCCTTCGAATCATCTCGAGAACGGCTCGCATCGCGGCTGAGTGCGCAATCAGCGCGTCTGACTCGCCGAGAAGATCCGAACCAAACGAACCGGCGACCTCCTTTCGCAGGAGCCGATTCTCCGCTTCTAATCGGTTGGCTCGCCGAGTCTCAGCCTCCACTTGGAGCTGCGTTTGAATGATCGAAAGAACACGGGCATTATCCCAAGGTTTTTGGATAAAATCGCGGGCACCGCTGCGCATCGCCGCCACCGCAAGATCAACCGTAGCCCAGGCCGTCATTACCAACACGGGTGGTGCCCCTTCGATTTTCTGCAGTTGCTGGACCAACTCCAACCCCTCTTCACCACTGGTTGTATCGCGTGCGTAGTTGAGATCGAGCAAAGCTATCGCAAATTCCTGTTCTTTGATTAACCGCAATACCTCACGAGGCGATGTCGCCAGCTCAACTCGGTATCCCGCATTGGTCAGAAGGATCCGAAGCGCCTCCCGGACTGCTGGTTGGTCATCGGCCACAAGGATGCAGGTAGAGGCGGTCATAAACAAGAATCTGCTACGATGCCGACTATAGCCGACGGGTGCCTCCGGAAAAGCCTGGTTTTCCCAGCGAGCAATGGAGGGAAGCGCGACGATCACTAACCGCAAACTCCACCGAATCGTAAGGCCTACCTCTCGGCGCGCAGAATCTCAGACATATTTCCGGCCAACCAGGTGGTCGTCGGACTTCACGAACTCCACGTTCCACACGGCGAAGCTCTGACAATTGCGTTGTGCCTCCGATATCATAGCTGCAGATATTTCGACGCCGACGACAGTTTTGAAGCGTTGAGCCAAAGGGATTGTTAGCCGCCCTACCCCTGACCCGAAATCGAGCGCGGAACCAAGGTTAAATTGACCGAAATGGCGAACCGCCATGTCGATTACGCCAGAGACAACTTCCGCACCACTCTCGAAGAATTCCTTACGATTCTCCTCGATATTCTCTTTACGAAACTTGTTTCGCGAGCACAGCAAAGTACGGATCCCGCTCTCCCCACTGCTTCTGCTTCTAATGGTCATCCGTGTTATCCATTACATCACTCTCCCCAGCTCCCGGCGAAGGAACTGCATTAAGTCACGAATCGTTCCGACATCAAAAGCAAAACGGGCGCCAACAAATTCGAATAGCTCCGGTACACTCCGGCTATTGCCTAAGGCAAGAGCTGCCTTGTACTTCGCCATTGTAGCCTCCGGATTTTTTAAGCTGTTTTGCCAGACCTGCAGCGCTCCCAGCCAGCTCAAACCGTACTCAATATAGTAAAAAGGCGAAGTAAATATGTGGTGGTAATGCCAAACTTTTTCCAGCTCTCTCTCCAGTCCCGACCAATCGGTTTGTGGCATGAAACGGGCGATCAACTCACGAGCTTTCGCGTCGATACGAACGATCGAAGGTGCCGCGGACAATTCGGCGTACAACCAATGTTGCATTGCGTCCATAAATCCGATCCAACTCAACAAATGGACGATCTGAGATATCTGGGTCCAGTAGACTCGCGCCAGTTCCTCATCGTCATAAAATCCTCCGTGGTCACGATGTAGAAAGGGCAGGGCCAGGACTTCCATCGCTTGCGAAGGTATCTCAACAAACTCGGTCGCCGAAAAATGGTTCCAGACCAGCGGCTGTGCTTGCATGCTGGCGTAGCCATGAAAAGCGTGACCAAATTCATGCAGCGTGATTCGCACGTCATTCTCAGATCCGACAACGTTTTGCAGCACGAACGGCATGCCACGCCTTGGAAACGAGGCGCAATAAGCGTGCGACATCTTGTTGGGGCGTGAGCCCAGGTCGACGAATCCTTGGCAAAAGCGAGCGAATTGTTGACCCAGTTCTAAATCAATGCTGGAGAAAATCTTTTGCATCCCGTTTTCGAGATCAGTCACCGAATGGAAGGGCCGGAGAGGTTTTCGCTTGTACGGATCAACTGGCGCGCGCCAATAGAAATCCCAGGGCTTAAGCACGGCTACCCCTAGTCCTTTCCGTTGGATTTCCAAAAGCTCCGAAGCAAACGGAACGACTTCCTTTTCAATACTCTCATGGAACTCGTAGCATTGCTCAGGCGTGTAGTCGTATCGGTGATAGGTGCGCCAGATGAGCTCCCGGTAATTTCCGAATCCGGCGTTGCTCGCCATGGTTGTGCGGACGGTAAATAACTTTAGAAACAGCTCATCCAATTGAGGGCTCAATTGGAGGTTAGCACGTTGCCAAGCCCTCCACGCTCTCTCGCGAATTCCTCGGTTTGCGTCGCGTAACTTCTCCTGGATCGCAGGAATGGTGAGTTTTTCGCCGTCATAGTTCACCAACTGACTGCCAGTCAGCCGTGAATAGCGAGTAACAAGGTGTGCCTGCTCCGCCTCTAAAGGAACGTTTTCCGGCCGGTAAGCCGCAGAGTCGGTACGCATCCGCTTCAGCACAAGAATGGCTTCGGCCGGAACATCCGGCGGGATAACCGCCAAGATCTTTTCTCTCAATCGAGCATTGGCGATTGTGATCTTGGGCCGAGTCACTTGATTGAAATGCACCAGCTTATCGTTGGCTTCTTCGTCGGCCGTATTGACGTCGACCGACAAACTCAAGAAGGTCTGTAGCTCTTCGACCTCCTTTTCCAGGCCGCTCCAGTCCAGAAGAAATTGATACGAATTATCCGGATCAAGATCGCGCCGATTCAGAGCGGTATACTTTGGCTCCAATTCACTCCAGGTGAGAAGCTCAGTTGCCGGAACTGTCATAGGAAGACCACATCATAAACAGCCAGAATTAGGAATTCAGAACCCGGAATTCAGAAGAAGCGTTTCAGTTATGCAGGTTGAAGCATGGGCAGCTCAATTGCGAGCCCAACCTGCAACCTGTAAGCTGTAGCCCGAAATCTATAACCGTTTATGCATGCAATGATTCTCGAAAAGCCGGGAACTGCTCTGCAGCACCACGAAGTATCAACGCCTTCGCCTGGCATCGGACAAGTGAAAGTCCGGGTTCTCGCCTGCGCCGTTTGTCGAACCGACCTCCACGTCGTCGACGGAGAACTACCGCAGCCGAAACTACCGCTTATCCCAGGCCATGAAATTGTCGGTGAGATTGTCGAGTGCGGTCCGCAGACAGAATTTCTTCGCTCGGGAACTAGAGTAGGTATCCCCTGGCTCGCCTGGACCTGTGGCTCGTGTCGTTACTGCCAATTAAACCGCGAGAATCTTTGCGAGAACGCAAAATTTACCGGCTACACAGTTGACGGAGGTTACGCGGAATTCTCGCTGGCTAACGCGGCTTTTTGTTTTCCTTTGCCTGACCTTTACGGCCCGGTCGAAGCCGCGCCGCTTCTTTGCGCCGGACTCATTGGCTATCGATCGCTAGCGATAGCCGGGCCAGCAAGCGAGGGTAAGCGGTTGGGTATCTATGGATTCGGTGCGGCGGCCCACATCATCGCGCAAGTAGCCAAATACGAGGGACGCGAGGTTTACGCTTTTACCAGGCCAGGAAAAGCCGAAGATCAGGAGTTTGCTCGGTCATTTGGCGCGGTTTGGGCCGGCGGTTCGGACGAGCTCCCTCCTCAGCAGTTGGATGCAGCAATCATTTTTGCTCCGGTGGGCGGCCTGGTTCCCGTTGCGTTGCGCGCCTTGCGGAAGGGAGGCCGGGTTGTTAGCGGCGGAATCCACATGAGCGATATTCCATCGTTTCCTTACTCTCTCCTTTGGGAAGAACGGAGCATTCACTCCGTCGCGAATCTAACTCGAGCCGACGCAACGGCATTCCTGGCCCTAGCTCCGAAGGTGCCGGTGCGAACCGAGACTGAGACTTTTCCTATGTCGCAGGCCAACCATGCGCTGGGACGTCTGAGAGCAGGTCGCATTCAAGGTGCGGCCGTTCTCGTTCCCGATTGGCAGTAAACGCGGGAACGAGGGCGCAACCTCGCGGTACCATTCCAACAGCTCGCGCGCATGCTCCATCTCCCAAAGCATCGGACCGGCGTAAACTTGATCAATCGGGTGTCCACGAAAGAGGAACGAAGTAACAATACCGAAGTTTCCGCCGCCACCTCGTATGGCCCAGAGAAGATCCGCATTTTCTCTGGCACTCGCGGTCACGAAGCTGCCATCGGCCAACACCAGATCAGCTTCTAGCAAATTGTCCAGCGGCGAACTGTGTCGCCTACTCCGCGCTTGGATAAAATGAAGCCACGCCGCTCATTCTTGCGGTGGCAAAGGGACTCCGTGACCTTTCTCACGTGCCAGATATTCCTCGACACGCAGAAGATTGGCTTCGCCGGCTCGCTGAACAACTCGCAACAACTGGTCCATCGACGCAACTTCCTCCAACTGCTCTTTCACAAACCATTGGAGAAAATTGTCGGTGGTATAATCAGATTCAGCCTTGGCCAAGGACACCAGGGCGTTGATTTGTGCGGTGACCCGCTCTTCCTGTTCAAGCGATAATTTCACCGCTTCTTCGGCGGCTTTGAAGTAGGCCTGCGGAGCCGGTACCGCCGGAATGTTCACTCGGGCACCGGCATCGAGGAGAAATTGGATGAAACGCAGCGCGTGCTCTTTTTCCTCCTCCGCCTGCTTTTGGAAATGGGCGGATAGTTCGGGTAAGGCTTCCGCCCCAAAATGGGCCGCGATGGCGTAATACTGCAACATCGCACTGAATTCATTGCCGATCTGTTCGTTGATCGGCGCGACAACCTGGGGATGGGCAACCATGCAAAAAGTCTCTGCCGGAGGCCCAAGAATTACAACGTGGAAATAACCCTTACGAGAAACGGATTCCCGCCTTTTGCACTTCCTGGTAAGGCAATAGCCAGACCAGAGATTCATCATGGAGATCGACCACATCGATTCGGTTTCCGAACGGATCACGGAAAACGCACCGAAACCCTGGAATGAGCTTTAAACCGTACTTTTTTGTGACTTTCTCCCGAACTTCCGCTAGCTGGGCTTCATCGCGGACCATCAATCCAAAGTGGCGTCCGTCCGGAGGCGAGAGCTTTTCCACTTCAAACATCGCGAGGAATTGGTGTTCTCCCACTTTGAAAAACGCATCACCCTCCCCGCCACTTTGCAATTCGAGATTGAAAACGTCCTGGTAAAACGCCTTTGCCTTTTCAATGTCGTTTACCTGGATGGCGACGTGATTCACTCCATAGACATGTACACTCATAGGTTTCTTTAAAAGGATTCAATCGTGCTCATGCGTTGTTCTTTAGCTGACGCACCACGCTTACTCCAAGAACTTCTCGCGATGAGGGCGAAGATCGAGCTCGAGAGTCCAAGCGGAGCGGTCCTGTTTGACCAATCCCCAATAGGTTTCTGCAATCGCCGCCGGATTCATGAGCGGCTCCGCAGCTTGGTCTTCGGTTTCCGTGCTAAACTCACTCTTTTGAATCACGCCATCGACGATGATATGAGCGACATGAATGCCCTTCGGCCATAGCTCCCTGGCCATCGATTGAGCGAGACCTCGCAGCCCAAATTTTGCACTGCTGAAAGTGATAGCCGCTCCGCGAACCGATGAGGTCGCGCCGGTGAAAAGGATACAGCCAGCGCCCTGCTTGAGCATGTCGGGAACGACTGCTTGCGAGCAGAGGAAGGAGCCGAGAACACCGACTTGCCAACCGCGGATAAAGCTTTCCGAAGCGACCTCAACGAAGGGCTGTCCGAAAGGGCCACCGGCACTGGCATTGTTGACTAAAAGATCGACTGGGCCGAGTTGTTGGCGGATTCGCTGGAATGCCAGGCCCACCTGATCAGCCTCACCGACATCAGTGGGAAAAGCGACAGCGCCTTTTCCGCCAAGCTCGCTGGTTAACGATTCAAGAAAATCGGATGACCTGGCTAACAGAGCAACCCGGCAGCCTTCTCTAGCAAATTTACGTGCCAAAGATGCTCCAAGTCCTGGACCAACACCTGCGACTACGGCCACTTCAGGAACAAGAATATTCATAGGTTCGCGGTTTTTCTGTGGAGTGACTTAGCGGCACAGTCGCCGCTGGCGACCTTAAACTGTCAATCCCGTATGGCAAACTCCGCGCGGGTCAGACGTGCGATATGATCTGCAAACTGAGGATACTTCTCTTGCAATTCAGCTCGGTACCCCATTGCAAAATCGTCAAACTCAAACCCTGGCGCCAGCGTGTTGCCGAAAAATGAATAGGATTCCGATTCGGGGCCGATCGGCATGGATCCTTGCCAGACGTCGCGGGGAACCACGAATTGCGGATGTTGTCCTTTGAATACGTCAGGGCCGATGACGACTATTTCACCGCGGCCATCAGGGCAGAGCAACAGCATCTCCAGGGGATCTCCTCCATAATAATGCCAAATTTCATCGGTCATTAATTTGTGGATGGCAGAAAAATCCTCTTTGGTCTGGACCGCATAGATGGCCGTACCGGCGACACGACTGCCTATGTAGCGGTCCGGCAAACTCTTAGCATCCAACACATCCTCGCTGCGATACGTGACAGTGAACCAAGGACCTTCGGCTGGAATTTTTTCCATCTTGAAATGCTGAATAAGTTTTTCGGCCATGCCGACGGGTTTTGAACGCGAAAAATCAGCCATAATAATAGCGTATTAAAGAGGAGTAACTCGGAGCGTAATCTACGCAATCTCTGATTGAGGTCGAAAATCCATTTTCGCCTTACCAATGAGGATATCTTGCCGTTTCGGCTTATCCACTTCTTCCACTGCGGCAACGGTGGCGACTGCGGTTTTTGGGCCACACCGATCGCTTCGGGCAAACTTTTCCGTCCCGCCACAGCAGAGAACAGAGGGACAGTCGCCGCTACCAATATTCCATTACCCCAAGCTCATTTCTGCGCCCGTTATGGTCCACGATTGACATATCCTACTTGCGCTATCGCGGTGCCTTCCATTTCGTGTAGACGAACCTTCCAAGTACGGAAAGCAAACTCGCGAAAATCACGATTATCCAGGAATACCGGCCCGCTCATCGCGTTGCCACCGATGTAGACCGACCGGTGCTCTCCCTTTGCGTCGACCAATCGGACGCGGTTCGCGGCACTTTCCGCGCAGCCCAATAGGTAACGATCAGCCGGAAAAGCGTGCACTTGGCGGCTCTTCGCATCACCCTTTCTCACCACGCGCACGTCAGCCGGAAAAATCATTTCGAAGTGCGCGTACTTTGGTCGGTAAAATTCTGGCAAAACATAGCTCCCCGATTTGTTCAAATCCGGATTCAACCAGTCGGATTCGATTTGGTGGATCCAATAAGCGGGCACTACGATATCACCTGGATGGAGCGCCGGATCCACCGCACCGGCGATCCCGGCAAAGATAATCGCGTCAAGTCGAAAATGGTCGATTGCCATTTGGGTCGTCAATGCGGCATTGACCATACTCACCCCCGACAGAAAAAAGTAGAGATGCTTGGCGTAACGATCGACCAGGCGAAAACGGGTTCCATTTACTTCCTTGATTTTACTTTCGGCTTTCTTCGGGATGATTGCTTGTTCTACTGCCATCAATTCGGGATCGAATGCGGAGACGATGGCGATGCGTTCTACCTCGGCACAGGAGCCGCGCTGGGTCCAAAAGGAGCCGATAAAAAATAGATCCAGCAAAAACGCCCAGTACGTGAGCCATGGCTTCATCGGTCGGCCTGTCCACCCGGTGAAGACAGGTCCTGTGATCGGAGGGTGCGTCGCTTGCGACGCCTGGAAACGACCCAGGATTTGCCGAGGTATCGAGCCCGCGATCCGTCTCGGCGTAGTCTGCGAAGGCGGTGTCGCGATCTGTCTGTCGCAACCCGAAAGCTCATACCGGTTCAAACAGCGGTACGATTTTCATTGCCGGGCACAAAACTAATCCCTTATCGGTAAGCCGGATTTCCGGGATAACCGATAGCGGCAGTAGGTTAAATCCCATATAAGGGAGTCGACAACCAACTTTGTTCCAAACCTTCTTGAGTGCAGTTGTTTCCTCCGCTACTTGCGGAGCTCGTGCATCCGAGAGAAGGCCGGCAATAGGCAATCTGACCGAGGCAAGAATTTTACCATCTCGAACGATGCAGATGCCTCCCTGCGATTCTTTCATGAATTTCAACGCCGCCCTCATATCCGCTTCATTGGTGCCAGCGACAACGATGTTGTGCGCGTCGTGCCCGACGGAGCTTGCCACTGCTGCGTCGTGTAAGCCAAAGTTTCTCAATAGCCCAAAGGCAACGTTACCGTTTTTCCCATGCCGCTCGACTACGGCGAGGAAGCAGCAATTTTCTAAGGCTAACAACGTATCCCAATCTGTGGCCGGCCTGATCTTGGCTACTTCGTGCTTGGTCGGAATGTTCGCCCCCTCCAAGGTAATCAGGTTTGCACTCACCTCCGTCTTCGGAAGGGTTGGAATAAGCTGTACTGATTCCTTAATTGACACGGTACGATAAGCGCGATCCGGGTACCGATACCGTTTCTCCAAAGCTCGTTCCAACGCCTCGGTTGGCTTACGGCCATCGACGACTAACTTCCCACCAAACCAGGTAGCCTGCGGCTGGAGATCATCATTCAGCAATACAATGTCTGCTCGCCGCGATGGCCCCAGGGCACCCAAGTCGTTATCCAGCCCGTAGCGAGTGGCTGGATGCAAGGATCCGCAGCTCCAGGCGGTTGCCGCTGACATACCGCATTCCACTGCTTCGCGTACCACCCAATCCAGACCGAATAGAAAGAGATCATCAGCATCTCGATCGTCGGTACAAACACAGACCCGCTTCGGACTCGCACCTGCACGCGTCACAACCTTAATAGCTTGCGGCAGACTATTCCAAGGAGTGGTCGGCGGCCCACCCCGCAGGAACAGCCAAAGTCCTGCTTCCAAGAAATCTTCTGCGATTTCCGGGTCAATGGCTTCGTGCGTATCGGTTACTCCCGATGCAGCGTAGGCTGCAACGAAAGCGCGTCCGTAGATATGTCCGCATACCGGGCGACCTCGATGCAGCGCTTCTGCCAGAATTGCGTGTGCACGGGAGTCTCCCTCAACCACCTGGATAAAGTCCATCTTCTCTCCCAGCCCTACCGCTTCCGGCCAGCGATCAAAAATCGCGCCGATCTTTTCCGGAGTTAAGTCGCCGCCGGCAGTCTCCAGCCCTGGATGGGTCGCTGGAATCGTGCTGGGCAGAGTGAGAAAGATGTTGAGTGGAGCTTGACGGGCATCTTCCAGCATCCACTCGATCCCATCCTGATCACAGACATTGCCGATTTCGTGGCTATCACAAAAAAGTGTCGTCGTCCCGTTAAGCAAGGCCGCTTCGGCATAAGCGCAGGCGGTCATCATGCTGCTTTCGATGTGAACGTGCGGGTCAACGAGTCCCGGAGCAAGGATGCCTCCTTTCCCGTCATAATGAGCTATACTGGAATCTCGACATGTTCCCGCGGGTTTTACCGCTGCGATTCGCCCCTGGCTGATCCACAACTCGCGATTGGGCAGGAAACGGTCGGTGTAAACCGACAAAAGCCGTCCCCCCGTAATAACCAGATCCGGCAACAACCGTTCAGCAGCAACCGCCGCCAACTCGCGCGTGACATTGGCCAAAGGAGGTACATCAAAGCGAGTCATAGCAGTCAGTTGGATTTCGGGCTTGGTGAGGCAACCGAAGTTGGGCCGGGAATTTGAATCGAGTAAGTCTCCCAGTGATCGAGTAATTCAGAGGCAACCCGGTTGCCAACGGCAAAAGCCGTTTCCAAGCTCGGAAGATAAGCCGCATAATGGCCAGTTTCCTGGTCCTTGAGATCCTGAGCAGCCGAGACTGCCGGCGGTGGCGAATCAAAGTTGCTCGCCGTGCGAAGCACCAACACACGATTGAGATCGACCCGGCCCGCTTTCGCCAAATTAGTCAATGCCTGCATCGTGCCGGTGTCCTCCATTGCCGTCGTGTAGTACTCTCCCTTGCCATCGGTCCAGTATTTGACCCAGTCGTGAGCCCACTGGTTTACTAACTTGCCATGCCAATAAGTGCTGCTGGAGAGTGTCGCCCCCATCAATACTTCCGGCCCAGCCAATGCTCTGGAAAAACCGTGGTACCGAGCTCGGTCGCGTTGCGCCTTTTCGTTGTCGGCCAATCGGATAGACCTGGTAAGCTCGTAGGCCCAGCGCACGAGACCGGAATTCAATGTGTAGACTTCGCCAATCGATTCTCTGCGTGGCCGCTCGAACGGCTTTGTCTTGCCTAGCGGAGTAAAACCGCAATGATATAACGTGATCCAATTTGTGGCGCTCCACCCAAAATTGAAACTCTCCTGGAACATCACCCGTATCCGCTCCGACCTCAAACATCGCGACGACAACCACTTTGACTTTTAGTGGATGATCAAGGGTTGGCGGAGTAAAAGCATTTAGTTCATCGGCAATGCTTAGGCCATGAAACGCCAGAAAGAGAAGGGCGAAATAAAGAGTTCGCGGCCACATGGGGCGCGGATTGAGCAGATCACATACCACACCGCTTCGCGATGACAAATAGCAAATGACAAATAGCAGATTAGGCTTTTTATTCTGTTCATTCCCGTGATTGCCACTCAATCGAAACAGCTCCTTCCGATCACAATTAGCGATCGCAAAAATCTGCTATTTGCAATCTGCTATTTGTCATCACCGCGAAGCGGTGCTGTGTGGTGGCATGGAAAAAGCTAACTCCGGTCTTGCAGACAATGGAAATCGTTCGGCGCGATTCAGTACCGGCCTTTGTGGCACCCGACAAAGCGATCATTCGGGAGCTGGCCGCCAGTAGAAACTCCTCGGCCAAGAAACAGAGCCTGGCCGAAGCCACTATCGCGGTCGGCGACTCTGTGACCGAACACTATCACAAGGTGACCGAGGAATTTTACTATATCTTGAGCGGTGCCGGCCTGATGAAAATCAACGATGAGGAAGAGCAAGTGAGTCCAGGCGACACGGTGATTATCCTTCCGGGAATGCGCCATAAGATCACTAACAATGGCACCGTTCCCTTAGTGTTGCTGGCCTGTTGTTCGCCCGAGTGGACGGCGGAAGACCATGTGCTTACCGAGTAGCGCGTTTGGCGTTCGGCGTCATCGCATGACGGTAGCAGGATCTGTGCGCATCGAATATTGGGTAGCTCCAAGCGCGACCGCCTCCACATTCTAAGTAGTAAACCTTGGATTCTAAATTCTAATCTAACCCCTACGTTCTGCCCGCACATGGATTCACTTCCTGTCACTCACTATTCGCGCTATGCCTCCACCGAGCCGCCCAAAGCCAGCATTTGCATCGTTGGCGGTACCAACATCGCGCATGCGCTCGCCACCTCGTCTCACGTCTCGACCGCTTTTACACTGGAGACACGATGCGGCTCTTCCCCCTCGGTCTACTACGGAGAATTCGAAGGCGCACCTTTTTATCACGTCACGCTGCATGGCTCCTCCACCGCAGCATCAGGAGTCGCCGAGCAGGAGTCTCTGCTCAGAGTTTGGGGCACTCTACATCATCTTGGAGTGAGTGATGTTCTTGGCGGTGCTACGGCTGGAAGCATCAACCCCGCATACAAACTGGGCGACTGGGTTATTGCCGATGATTTTATTGATTTCAACATCGATCGAAAGCGGTCGATCGCCGCTGATGTCCTTGATGCCGAAGCAGCCAGGATTCTGTCCCGGCAGGTGCCAGCTGATGACCCGATCCTCAGAAAGATCCTGTGCGAGGAGACAGCCCGAGTTGCCGGGAAAAGAAAAGTCCATGAAGGGGGCGTGATCATCCAGGCTGCGGGCGGGCGATTTGAAACTGCCGCTGAGATCAGAATGTTTAAACAGCTTGGTGGCGATCTGGTAACGATGAACGTACCGACGGAAATGGCGTACGCCCGTCAACTCAACATGAACTACGCAAGTGTGATCGCCATTTCCAACCCGGCAGAAGGATTGGGAACATGGGATTGGAAAACTTTGAGCGATCTCTATCCACGGCTACATGCCCAGAGCATCGACATCTATCTCGCAACCGTCCGACGGATTCATCACCTCCCGGAACGCCGGCGCATCGGTGATACGTTACGGGTTCATCCGGATTTTGACTGAGGCCGAAACTGCAGACGAAGCTGTGATTCGCCCCTCGATTCGGTGGTCGCGGAGCGATACGCCCTACCTCCCAAACAAAAAATGGAGCAAAAACAACACTGCTAACACGTAGGTCACGACACCTACCTCATTGCCGCGACCGGTTCCTACTTTGATTGCGACATAAGTAAGCAGACCAAACGCGATGCCCTCGCTAATGCTGAAAGCAAACGGCATCATAATGATGGTCATGAAGGCGGGCGCGGCCTTGGTAAAGTCGGCAAGGTCTAGTTCTCCCAATCCTTGCATCATAAAAGCACCAACGACTACCAACGCTGGAGCGGTCGCAACCGCGGGCACAATCAAAATCAATGGCGTTAGAAACAGGGCCAACAGGAAACAGATCGCGGTAACAATGGTGGTAAGTCCGGTACGTCCGCCGGCCTCAACGCCAGCGGCACTTTCGATATAGCTGGTCACGGTTGAGGTACCAAGGGTCGAACCAAACATCGCCGCACAGGCATCAGCAAGTAAGGCCCGGCCCAGTTTAGGTAAGTTGCCTTTTTCGTCCAGCAAACCTGCTCGTTTTGTGACCCCGATCAAGGTTCCCATGTTGTCGAAGAGGTCAACGAACAACAACGCCAGTACCAGCGGAGTCGAAATCACGAGATGTTGCCAAAAATAGCTCAGATCCAGCTTAAGCAAGGTAGGGCTCAATGACGATGGCCAAGTAAAGATCGCATCAGGATGCTTTGTTAATGTACCGGAACCATCCGATGCGGGCACAAAGAAGCCAACCACCGTAAGGAGAACAATGACCAGAATAATAGCGCCCGGCATCTTTCGCGCGATCAAAATGGAGGTGAGAATGATGCCAATGACTACTAACCACGGTGCTGGCTTGGTCAGATCCCCGAGGGCAACGAAGGTAGCCGGATTGGCCACAATCTCTCCTCCGTTTTTCAGGCCAATCAATGCGATAAAGAACCCGATACCAGCGGTGATAGCGATCTTTAATTCCAAAGGAATTGCTGTGATAAGCTTTTGGCGCAGGCCGGTGACAGAAAGGATGAGAAAAATGAGGCCACTATAGAAAACATATCCGAGCGCCGCCTGCCAAGGTACCCCTTTACCCAAACATATTGTATAGGTAAAGAACGCGTTAACTCCCATACCGGGCGCGAGCGCAATTGGGTAGTTGGTAGCCAGCGCCATAATGATGGTCATAACCGCAGAGGCCACTGCGGTCGCGGTTACTAACGCTCCTTTGTCAATTCCTGCCTGCGAGAGAATCGCTGGATTTACCGCCAGGATATAGGCCATGGCGGCGAAGGTAGTAAGACCGGCAACGATCTCACGGGCCACAGTAGACCGATGTTCTGATAGGGAGAAAATGCGTTCGAGCATGACAGTAATGCAGCAGTTTTCGTGACAAATTAGAATCCTGGAAAGCCAAAGCTTTCGGCTCGAACCAAGAAATCGACTGATCAACAACTGCTTTGGTTTTGCTGGATGCTGCTACCGGCGTGACGGTGCGTTTTCAAGCGGTAGTGCTTCGTTTCACGCCTACCGCCGAACAAGGCGTCGAGGATGCCTATGCCTTTGTCGACCGCCATCGTGATCTCTGGGTTGGTATCAACATGGCGGGGCGAGAAGATAACGAGAAAGGATATCCTGGGCGCTTCCTTTCCGTTTATCGCAAAATGATGGGGAAATATCCGGCTATCAGCCTTTCGATTCACGCGGGCGAAAGCGATGAACCAATTCACCACGTCCGTGACACTCTGTTTCTTGGCGCTCTTCGAAGTGGGGTAATGGCGTACGATCGAATGCGAGAAAATGAGATCACCGTCGGTCTAGCCAGTGATGTAGCGGCTGGTCCGGAGCTCAACCCCTGGGAAGTGATGAAAGCGGCTAGCTACGGCCAGAATGTCCGCTCGTGTTATGTCAGGAACGCAAAGACTTTTTCGCCGGCGGAGTTATTTCACCTCGCAACAGTTAGCAGTGCGGCGGTCCTCGGAAAGCAATCGGAGATCGGCCAACTTCGAAAAGGCTTCATGGCCGATTGCGCTCTCTGGGACACGAGGGACTTACTCCCATACCGCTCAAAATTGCCCCACCAACCATCCGAATTGGTGTCACTACTGATTTATCGAGGTGCCCGATTGGAAGCAACCAAGGTATGGCTGGCCGTTGAGGTGGTGTGGCCGGAGGCAAAAGCCGGAATTTAGAAAGCTAGAAGTTGGAAGCGCGAAGAGGAATCGGCAAGCCGTCCACTCATTGGTTCGATCGCGGTCTCGTATGCCGTTTCGAACGAATCTTACGAGTAACCCCAGTTTTCCGCTGCGAATCGGTTGGTCTCTTCGAAACAGGCCTGATAGCTTTTCTATGGCCCACATAAGCCAGGACCATATCCACGGCGGTGGCAAGATATTGACTGGCAGAATAAGGGGATCGCTCCGCCCGACTGACCCGAAGGACGTGAACAAAAATGATTGCCGCCAACTGATGGACAACCAGGTCGATTTCCGTCGCACTTAAAGACGCATGCGCCAGAATTTGCCGTATCTCGCGGCGCATCGGCGCAAAGACCTCGCGCAAGACATTTCTCTCTTCCTCGCCAAAGTGCTCGGGATCTCCGACAAATATGCGAATCAATGGCAAATTTCGATTGATGAAGGTCACCTGCGCTTTAGCACATTCTAGCAGCTGGGTACGCAAATCCCGCGGCGCACTCTGAGCAATTGGCACCCGCGCGGTTTCTTCCAAAAGCAAGCGGTCCATAACCGCTGACAGCAGCCTCTCCTTGGTTCCAAAGCGCCGAAACAGCGTCATCTCGCTCAATCCAGCTTCGGCTGCAATTCTTCGGGTAGTGGCACCTTTCAGTCCGCTGCGGACCAGAATACGACCAGCAGCGTTCTGCAGTTTATCCAAGGTAATGTCCTTTGCCGGAAGAGTTGGTCGTCGACGAGACACTCTGAAGACGCTAACGATTCGGCGCTCGGAAGCCAAGCACGAAAGCTCGTTGCAATTGAATGCTTAGATGAATTAACCGATCAGGCCGCCAATTTTTCCGAAATCGCCAGCGATGGCTAAGCTAGTTCGGAGAAATCGACGAGGATGAGGTCCGGCATCGATCGAGCAACCCCCCATTGTAATTGCTCGATCAATTTTGCGTCGCGTATTCATTAGCCGACAAACGAGGTTAAGCACATAGCGAAAGCGGTGACCAAGGCAGTCGCCATGACAACGACAGCGACCAGGTTACCCAATCCGTAGATCCGTTCGGCTTGCCGGTTGATCCCAATTACGTACTTCGAGCGGTCAACTCGAGCATCGATTCTGTCTTGGACGAAGCCGAGCCCCTTCTGGAGCCGGGCAATCATCTCGGCTTCACGTCGAACACGCCTTGTTAGCTGGCCCGCATAAGGTAAAAGTACTATATTTTCCATAAGTGCCTGATTAGTTGGTGGTTAGGTTGTTTACAGGTAAGTCGTTTTGGTTACTTTCACTTGTGACTTTTCCTTATGCATGCGCGATGCCAACTTAGTGCCTAACCCCTTTCTCAGGCGGTGAAAGATCCGATTCTCGAGGGGAAAAAAATTCGCAAGATTGAGTCTGTATAGTGAGGGTGACCCTGCAGCGGCGTCTGGCAGTTCCAGAAATGGGACGACTCACGCGAAAAGTGGGACGAGAAAGCCGCAAGAAAACGCCGTGGAACGCGGGGGCAGCGCAGAAAAGTCTGAGGGCGCATCACTCCATTACTATATTGATCTATACCGCGATCTGGTTTGCGTTCTCCTCAGACGGAAGCTTCATCACCGAATCGGTCATCCAGCAATCGTGATAATCTCCCTCGCCTTGGCGAGAAAGCATGAACAGAAAGTTCAGTTTTGCTCCGTTGGCGGTGGTCACGGTTACATAGACTCTCGCCTGGTCCGCATGTACTACCACTCCCCGTACTTCGCTGGCCTGCGATTTTAGCAGCGGCGAATAAGCGGCGCTGTGCACAATTTCCGAAAAGTGCGTGAGTGGACCGGTCACTAAGCGATTGGAAGGAGACGCGAAACGAAAAGACCGCTCAATTCCCGCGTCGGGCGTTGGCTCGTCGTTGTGCCTCAGGGCGTCTAACTGAAATTCCACTACCTGCTGCGGAGTAAGGTTCGGGTTGGGGTTCAGGTCCAGCGGCTGGGATGATAGAGCCAACGTTCGGCAAAAGAACGTGAACATGGCGGCCGTAATGACGACCCGAGTCATCCGTTTATGAGCCAGCCAGGATATCACGGCATGAACAGTTAGCCCGAAGCGATATTAAGGCTAATTCGGTACCGAATCGAGGAAAGACGCAATTATGCGAAATAAAGTGCTGTAGCACGATTGTAACAATCCGAGATTTGCTCCAAATCGAATCTTTTGGAACTAAGAGTGGACCGCTTACTCTTATGAAAATTAGCTCATTCAGGGTCGCTTTTTCGCTCGCGGCCGTCTTTGCTGCGGTTTTTTCGGCTAACGCGCAGTTTACGAAGTTGAATGCGGCTGGTTCCACCTTTGCCGCTCCTATAATGCAGCGCTGGAGTGAGGAGTTCAGCAAAGTAAACCCGAACATCCAGATTATCTATTTCGCAGTGGGTAGTGGTACTGGCATCACTAATTTTACGGACGGAATTGTCGATTTCGCGGCCAGTGACGCCGCGATGACAGACGAGCAGATCGCGAAAGTGAAACAAGGAGTGGTATTGATTCCATTTACGGCGGGGCAGCATCGTGCTGGCTTACAACCTGCCTGGGGTAGAATCCCTGAAGCTTTCGCGCGAGGCGTATAGCGGGATCTTCCTCGGCAAAATCACGAAATGGAATGATCCGGCAATCGCGAAAACGAACGAAGGGGTAAAACTCCCGGCCACCGCGATGACCGTTTGTGGGCGTTCCGATGGTAGCGGAACGACCTTCGTTTTTGCCAAACATCTCAGTACAATCAGCCCGGACTTCAAAACCCAAGTTGGAGAAGGAACGATAGTCACTTGGCCAACCGCTGTTACTGCCAGCGGTAACAGCGGCGTTGCCGGGCTAGTCAAGCAAACGCCCGGCGCCATCGGCTATATCGAGTACGGATACGCTAAGGATCGTCAATTGAGCTTTGCCCAGCTCCAGAATAAGTCCGGAGCTTTCGTTACGGCAACGCCTGAGTCCGGTGCGACGACGCTTAATACGACGCAATTTTCCGACGACAATTTGCGCGCTTGGCCATGCGATCCGGATGGCAAAGACGCTTATCCTATTGCCACATTTAGCTGGGTCTTGTTGTACAAGAAATATGACAGCAAAGAAGTTCGGGAAGCTTTGAAGAAGTTCGTGACCTATAGCCTGTCCGACGGTCAGAAGTTCGCTAACGAGCTTGGCTATATTCCTCTCCCGAAAGCTGTCGTCGGAAAATCCGTAGCAGCGCTAGGATTGATCGAATAGCGCTCGGTTCGTTTGCCTCGACAGCGGATTCGGGACCCGGGCTGTCGCCGATTGATGTGAGACAGTTATGGTTAGCTCAGCCGGAAACAAGGGCACGCGGCTTACCGAAAACAAAAGTGCATGCAAAACCCCGTCATGGCGCAAGTCGGCCGGTAAAAGGCTGTTACGTGATTGTAACAATCTGACATTTGCTCGAACTGCAATCCTTTGGGACTTAGAGGAGTCTCCTATCTCTTATGAAAATCAACTCATTGAGGGTCGCCCTCACACTCGTGGCGGTTTCTGCTGCGGCATACTCTGTCTCAGCACAAACGAAGTTGAACGGCGCAGGCGCCACTTTTCCCGCTCCGTTGTATCAGCGCTGGATAGCAGAGTTCACGAAAGCAAACCCGAACGTCCAGATCAACTATCAGGCAGTGGGTAGCGGCACCGGTATCACCAACTTTACCCAGGGGATTGTCAACTTCGCTGGCAGTGACGCCGCCATGACTGATGAGCAGATCGCCAAGGTTAAACAAGGAGTTGTTTTGATTCCTGCCACTGCGGGCAGCATCGTCTTAGCTTACAACGTGCCAGGCGTGGAAAGCCTCAAGCTTTCCCGCGAGGCATATAGTGGGATATTTGTCGGCAAGATCACCAAATGGAATGATCCGACCATTGCCAAGGCCAATGAGGGAGTTAAGTTGCCAGACACCGCGATCACAGTCTGCGAGCGTTCTGACGGTAGCGGCACCACATTCGTATTCACCAAACACCTCAGTGCGATCAGCCCGGACTTCAAGACCCAGGTCGGAGAGGGCACGACAGTGACGTGGCCAACCGGCGTTGCCGGCAAGGGAAATGACGGGGTTACCGCCCTGATCAAACAGACCCCCGGCGCGATTGGGTATGTTGAATATGGTTACGCAAAGAACAACAAATTGACGTTCGCACAGCTTCAGAATAAGTCCGGAGCCTTCGTCGCGGCGACTGCCGAATCCGGCGCGGCAACGTTGAACAGCACGCAATTTCCATCAGAGATTTTGCGCGCGTGGCCAAGCGATCCAGATGCCAAGGACGCCTATCCGATTTCGACCTTCACGTGGTTATTGTTGTACAAAAAGTATGATAATAAAGAGATCCTGGACGTTTTGAAGAAGTTCGTAACCTATGGATTGTCCGACGGTCAAAAGTTCGCTGACGAACTTGGTTATATTCCTCTTCCGAAAGAAGTTGCTGCAAAATCCGAGGCGGCGTTAAAGTCGGTTGAATAGCGTCTCAATTATAGGAAGGTTGCCTCTCATGTCTGAGACCGCCGCAGAGACCCCGACCGGGAATGACTTTCGAAAACGGCGGTTGCGGTTTGATTTATTTCTGGTCCTGACCTGGGTGGCGTCCGCGGCTACGGTCATCACCCTCGTTTGGATCGTCTGCAGCATCCTGCAGGCTGCGCTCCCGGCAGTAGCCGCAACGGGATTCGGTTTTTTTACGAATTCGGTCTGGAACCCCAACCGGAATATTTACGGAGTTTTTCCGTTCTTGAATGGGACGGCGGGAAGTTCTGGGTTTGCTTTACTTTTGGCGCTACCACTCGGCGTTGCCATCGCCGTCTTTTTGAGTGAAGATTTCCTGCCTACTGCAATTCGCCAAGTAGTCCGATTTGTGGTCGAGCTGCTAGCTGCGATACCGAGCGTCGTTTACGGCCTCTGGGGTATCGCGGTGATCATTCCGATCGTTCAGTCCTTGGGAGGATTTTTAAGCCAGCATCTTGGGTTTCTCCCGTTTTTTGCGCCACCCGCTACCGGAAACAGCATGTTGACAGCCTCTCTCGTTCTCGCGCTCATGGTGCTTCCGACGATCACGGCGATTTCGCGCACGGCGCTGGTCGCAGTGCCGAAGACCTTGCGGGAAGGATCTTATGCGGTCGGCGCGACGCGCTGGGAAACGATCTTTAAAGTCTTATTGCCGACGGCCGCGCCGGGTATCGTGGCTGCAACCATTTTAGCCTTCGGTCGGGCGATGGGTGAAACGATGGCGGTAGCGATGCTGATCGGTAATAGCCCTCGTTTAACCTGGTCCTTGCTCTCACCCGCCGGAACTTTGGCCGGCCTCCTCGCCAATCAATTTGGCGAGGCCTCAGGAATGCAAGTCAGCGCGTTGATGTACGCTGCGCTCACGCTTGTGCTGCTGACCCTGCTGGTTAATGTCGCCGGCGAGCTGGTGCTCCGTCATACCCAAAAAACCATCAGCGGGATACATTGAGCATCATGAGCGCTGCAATCGATTCAGCACCAAACTTGTCGATAAAGGCGGGTTCTGGTTGGGATCGCTTTCGCCTGGCTCGGAATACGTTTTGGACCGTGCTTTGCGTCGGCTGTTCGTTTTTAACGCTGATCCCTCTGTTCTCGATAGTCTACCTGGTCGTGGTCAATGGATCGGCGCTATTGACTCCAAACGTGTTTACCCAACTGCCTCCAGCTCCCGGCTTGGAAGGGGGCGGATTCGGAAACGCGGTTCAAGGGACGGTCGTTATGGTGGGCATTGGGATTCTCCTCGCGGCGCCACTCGGGATCTTATCCGCCATTTACATTTGCGAGTATAATCGACGTTCCTCCTTGGCCGGAGGTGTTCGGTTCATTGCTAAACTCCTGACCGGAGTCCCTTCGATCATTTGCGGTGTTTTTGCCTTTGCGGTGGTTGTGCTTTCCACGGGTCATTTCTCGGCTATTGCCGGCGGAGTCGCCCTGGCTGTTCTTGCGCTGCCGACCATTCTGCTTACCACCGAACAAGCTATTCTGGGAGTTCCGAACTCGCTTCGAGAAGCTTCCTACGGGATGGGAGCAACCAGGTTCCAGACCATTTTTCGGGTAATTCTCCCGGAGGCGCTTCCCGCCATCATGACCGGTCTCATGCTAGCAGTTGCACGCGCGGCCGGAGAAACTGCTCCCGTCCTATTCACTGCCCGTTTTAGCCAGTATTGGATTCAGTCACTCAACGATGAAACCGCTTCTCTTGCGGTTCTGATCTATAATTTTTCTACGCTTCCGTACGACTATCAGATTAAGCTCGCCTGGACAGCTTCGCTGGTGTTGGTAGTGCTGGTGACGATCACTAATATCACCGCGCAATTGGTGTTTTCGAAACGGCGTCGGTAGGGATCCAGGATGGGACCGCAGCGACCGGTGATCCCCTGATATAGGTCATAAAGGTCATATAGGTCCCAGAAGATATATCCCGCCGCCATCACAGCGTTCCGCCGAAGGAGGAAGCTTGTTGCGGAGCCGGGGGCTTTGCTACCGAGCTATTTCCTATAACTTATCGGCTGTTTCCCCGGTGTCTCTGGTGCTGCAGCCTCTCTGGGACCACCCCATAACAGGGTCACCGATGCGCTGAGGATATCGATACTGGTGTCGTACTTGCCGCGCAGGATATGACCCTGGCCATCGCTGAAATTGACCTGCGGATCCGGGATAAAGAGATGGGCGTAACCGACATCGAAGGCAAGATACGGCAATGGTTTGTATTGTAGACCAGCGGATAGAAAATATCGATTGTTATCGGGAATGCGCGGATCACGCAGCGTCGCGTTTTTGATCGGCGTTTCATCGTAAGCAAAACCAGTTCGCAGAGTCAGCTGCTTGGTCGCGTACCATTCCAAACCGACCGAATAACGGTAAGCGTCTTTGTATTGCAGATTCAAGACATTGGCCGGAGTGCCGGGATTATCGAAGGTGATGGGGATCTGCTGCAACCGAGTCCAACGCTGGAGTTCGATATCACCCATCAGCGCGAAGTTAAGCAAAAATCGTTGATAGATACTGAAATGGTAGATCTCGGGCAGATCCAGCCTAGCGCTTGCGTTCTGATTGAAAAAGACATTGCGCAAAGCGTTCCCAGCCGGGAATGCTGGAATCGGCAAGGTCACGCCAGGCAGAGGTGAAAACGCCTCGGAAGCAGTAATCACCGGCACTCCGCTGAATTGGGCGCTGCCGCGAATATCATGTTCGATGCCGGATCGATAGCTAAATCCGATTCGTCCTTCTTGCAGACACGGTATTTCATTCCCTTTCAGGTATTCGAAG